>Ga0182749_1001589_pt1 | contig 17605 bp, 15 predicted proteins | sample eDN3rd37CKraftMG_FD_128875 | JGI IMG/M metagenome (GOLD analysis project Ga0182749, IMG submission 128875) | Enriched Miracle-Growth compost microbial communities from Emeryville, California, USA - eDNA 3rd pass 37_C Kraft MG (version 2) (version 2) ...
CGATGAAGGCGATAAGCACCAGCCCCAAAAGGCCAAGCACCAGCCAGGACGACATGGCACGACGGAAAAAGGCTATCATCTTTGGCCCTATGCAACAGTTCAGTTCACCCGAAGGCGCGGGCGCGGACCATAGAAGCGCCCGGCACCGGCCGCAAGAGAAGCGGCGACACGGATGATCGGCAAATATGTATGTTCGGTCCTTTTTATCATTCCCCGGCTTTGATAATGGGCGGCTGAGCCATGAATGAATGAAAAAGGATGTGGAATGACGCGTCACATGCTGGTTGCCGGCAATTGGAAAATGAATGGGGACCGGGCGGCGCTGGCTGAACTGGATGTCATTGCCGCAGCTGCGCAGGCTGCGCAGCCTGCTGGCGTCGATGTCGCCGTCTGCCCACCCTTTACCCTTGTCGCACCGGCTGCGGAGCGCGTGGTCGGCCTGCCGATCGGCGCGCAGGACTGCCATCATGCGGCAAAGGGGGCGCATACCGGCTGTGTTTCCGTGCCGATGCTGAAAGAGGCGGGGGCGCAGCTGGTGATCGTGGGTCATAGCGAACGTCGCGCCGATCAGCATGAGACCAGCCCCGAAGTGATGGCCAAGGCGGCAGCAGTGCTCGACCATGGGCTGATCGCCATCGTCTGCGTCGGCGAGAGTGAGGCGGAACGGGATGCCGGGCAGACGCTCGACGTTGTTGGCGCGCAGTTGGACGGCTCGATTCCGCGCAGCGCCACAGCGGCCGGGCTGGTCGTGGCCTATGAACCGGTATGGGCGATCGGCACCGGGCGCACGCCGTCCATCGACGATGTCGCCGAAGTCCATGCTTTCATCCGTCAGCGCCTTGGCGCGCTGCTTGGCGGCGAAGGGGAGAAAGTGCGTATCCTCTATGGCGGTTCGGTGAAGGCCGACAACGCCCGCGCGCTGATGGGCGTGGCCGATGTCGATGGTGCGCTGGTGGGCGGCGCAAGCCTTACCGCCGCACAGTTTGTGCCGATTATCGAAGCAGCGGTTGCAACGCGGGGCTGACCCGCATAGAAGCGCCGCAACACAACGAACAGACTGGCGACATGCTGCACACCTTCCTCCTCGTCATCCAGATCATCCTTTCGGGGGCGCTCGTCGCCGTGATCCTGATGCAGCGTTCCGAAGGCGGCGGCCTGGTGAGCGGCGGCGGCGGTGGCTTGATGAGCGCGCGCGGGGCGGGGGATTTTCTCACCCGCATGACGGCGATTCTCGCTGCGCTGTTCATCCTCAACAGCATCGGCCTGGCGGTTCTGGCCAGCGTCAATCGCGCGCCCCGTGCCATTGACACGTCGCTGGCGGTGCCAGCGCCCGTCCAGTCGAACCTGCCTGCCGTTCCTTCGCTTGATGGGGCCGGGCAGGGCGCGCAGAACAGTGCCGCTTCACCCGCCGGGAACGAAAGCGCGCCGGTTCCGCTCGCGAACTGATCTTTTTCGCTACTGAATTTCTGATCCTGCATTTGTCGGGCTTCCCGACTCATGCCTGCATAGGCTAGGCCCATACTCCCATGGCGCGGTTCATATTCATCACCGGCGGCGTGGTCTCCTCGCTTGGCAAAGGTCTCATGGCGGCAAGCCTTGCCGCCCTGCTGCAAGCGCGGGGCTATAAGGTCCGTATTCGCAAATTCGATCCCTATCTGAACGTCGATCCCGGCACCATGTCGCCCTATCAGCACGGCGAAGTCTATGTGACCGACGACGGGGCGGAGACGGATCTCGATCTTGGCCATTATGAACGCTTCACCGGCGTTCCATCGCGCCAGTCGGACAATATCACCTCGGGCCGTATCTATCAGGAAATTATCGCCAGGGAGCGGCGCGGCGACTATCTTGGCGCAACGGTGCAGGTCATTCCGCACGTCACCGACGCGATCAAGAATTTCGCGCGTGCCGATCTGGATGGTCTTGATTTCGTTCTGTGCGAAATCGGCGGCACTGTGGGCGATATCGAAAGCCTGCCGTTCATCGAGGCGATCCGCCAGTTGCGCAATGAAGAAGGGCGTGATCGTGCCGTTTTCGTGCATGTCACACTGGTGCCGTTCCTTGCTGCGGCTGGCGAACTCAAGACCAAGCCCACCCAGCATTCGGTACGCGACCTCACATCGCTTGGTATCCAGCCCGACGTGCTGGTCTGCCGTTGCGAACAACCGCTGCCGGACAGTGAACGGGCGAAGATCGCGCTATTCTGCAACGTCTCGAAAGAGGCGGTTATCCCAGCGCTGGATGCGGAAAGCATCTATGCCGTGCCGCTGCAATATCATGCACAGGGCCTGGATGATCAGGTGCTTGCCGCCTTTGGCATAAAGGATGCGCCGGCACCCACGCTGTCGCGCTGGGACGAGATCATGGAGCGTCAGCGCCAGCCCGAAGGCGAAGTGACGATTGGTGTCGTCGGTAAATATACCGGCATGAAAGACGCCTATAAGTCGCTTCAGGAAGCACTGGTCCATGGCGGCATCGCGAATCGTGTCAGCGTCAACATCCGCTGGCTGGACGCTGAAATGTTCGAAGATGGCGAGGATGTCACCCAGCTCGAACCCATGCACGGTATATTGGTGCCCGGCGGCTTCGGTGAACGGGGTTCGGAAGGCAAGATCGCTTCTGTCCGCTTCGCGCGGGAGCGCAAGGTTCCGTTCCTTGGCATCTGTCTCGGGATGCAGATGGCCTGTATCGAGAGCGCGCGCAATGCGGGCATCGACAAGGCATCAACGACTGAGTTCGGCCCGACGCCGGAGCCGGTGGTCGGCCTGATCACCGAATGGGAATCGCAGCGTGGACGTGAATTGCGGGCCGAAGGTGGCGATCTGGGTGGGACGATGCGGCTGGGCGCCTTTCCGGCCATGCTGTCGTCCAACAGCCATTCTGCAGCCATCTATGGCCAAAGCGAAATCAGCGAGCGCCATCGTCATCGCTATGAAGTGAACATTCATTATCGTGAGGCGCTGGAAAGCGACGGGCTGATCTTTGCCGGCATGTCACCCGACGGGCAGCTTCCCGAAATTGTCGAACGGCCCGATCATCCGTGGTTCGTCGGCGTCCAGTTCCACCCGGAACTGAAGTCCAAGCCGTTCGATCCGCATCCATTGTTCGCAAGCTTCATCGAAGCCGCAGTGAAGCAGAGCAGGCTGGTCTGATCCGATCCCGTGGTTCTGCCACGCTAATCAGTCGGTGCCGCAGATTGCAGATGTCATGGGCTGGCCGTGGGCCTGCCCATGTTCCTTGGGATTATGCGATTTCGGTAAAGCCCCGCACCTAATTCCGGATGAAAAGCCAGAGATCGTCGGTCGATCCTTCGGGCGAAAAGGCGTAGCCATCGCTGTCGAAACCGCGCAGCTGCTCCACATGGGTCAGCCGATGCTCGCACATATAGCGTGCCATCATGCCGCGCGCCTTTTTCGCGCCGAAGCTGTTGAAGCGAAGCTGATCGCCGCGCCGCTCCTTGAAGGTGATTTCCAGCACGCGGGTATCGCCGAGTGCCTTGCGGTCCACCGCCTTCCAATATTCCTGGCTGGCGAGATTGACGATCACCGGATCTTCATCGTCTGCGACATCGCGGACAAGGGCATGGGCCAGGCGATCGCCCCAGAGTTCATAGAGCGATCGCATTTGCCCCGGCCCCCAGCTGGTGCCCATTTCCAGCCGATAGGCCTGCATCAGGTCCAATGGGCGCAACAGCCCGTAAAGACCTGAAAGAATGCGCAGATGGGACTGGGCGAAGTCAATTGCCGGTTCATCCAGCGTTCCTGCCTCAAACCCGGAATAGACATCGCCGGCGAAGGTGAAAATCGCCGGCCGTGCATTTTCCGGGGTGAAAGGTGTCGTGAACGCCGCGAAACGATCTGCGGTCAATTGCGCCAGCTTTTCCGATATGTGCATCAAGGTGCCGAGCTTTTCGGGCGAAAGCGCGGTTGCAGCGTCGGCCAGTTCGGCCGCAGTGTCGAGGAACGCCGGTTGGCTGGAGACAAATGGCGGAACCGGAGTTTTGAGGTTGAGGGTTTTTGCGGGAGAAATGACGGCAAGCATGTCCATGGCTCTAGCGTCGCTCGAACCGCCGTTCAATCGATGTTCACCGGATTTGGTGAAAATGGGCCCGGTTATTGGCCGACTGTTGCAGTTGTGCTTGTCGTGGCTTTCGTTGCTCGATAGCAAGATGTGTTTTCGTGGCTTTCCTGCCCCTTGAGATCAGGAGATGGATTTGATGAGGAATATTTCTTCCTTTGCGCTCGGTGTCGCGATCGCGATGAGCGCGACCGCCGGCATGACGCTGGTGGCGCAGCCCGCTTTTGCGAAAAAAGCGGAAAAGAATGAATCAGGCCCCAATTACAAGCTGTCCAAATCCGTGCAGACGGCGCTTGCCGAAGCACAGAAGGCACAGCAGGGCGGTGATCTGGATGGCGCCCTTGCCAAGATCGCCGAAGCGGAAAGCGCAGCCAAGACGCCCGACGAACAGTTCGTCACGGCACAGATCAAATATAATATTGCAGCCGCCAAGAAGGACAATGCGCTGATCGAAAGCGCGACCAAGGCGATGCTCGATTCCGGCCGTGCACCGGAAGATCTGAAAAAGCCGCTGATGAAGAACATGGCGGCCTTTGCGCTGCAGCGCAAGGATTATGCAGGCGCGCTGACCCAGTTCAAGGCGCTGGCTGCCGCCTATCCGGACGATCCCGACATCACTGTGTCGCTGGCCGAACTTTATCAAGCCAACAAACAGTCGGCCGAAGCCGTGACGACTCTTCAGAAGGCGATCGATGCCAAGAAGGCGTCGGGTCAGCCGGTTCCTGAAAACTGGTACAAGCGCATGCTTGGCATCGCCTATGACGCCAAGCGCAACGATCTGGCGATTCCGGCTGCCATCACGCTTGTCACTGCCTATCCGTCGCAGGACAATTGGCGCGATTCGCTGATCATCTTCCGCGATGGAACGAAGCTGGACGAACAGACCAATCTGGACGTGATGCGCCTGATGCGGGCCGCTGGTGCGCTGAAGGGCGAGGCGGATTATTATGAATATGCCAATTCCGCCTATCTGCGCGGTCTGCCGGGTGAAGCCAAGGCGGTGATCGACGAAGGCGTGTCCAAGCAGATGGTGACGCCCAGCAAGCCGGCCTTTGCCGAACTGTCGAAGCTGGCCGGTGGCAAGGTCGCAGCCGATAAGGCCGGGCTGTCCAAGCTGGATTCCCAGTCGCGCAGCGCGGCAAACGGCAAGCTCGCTGCCGGGACCGCCGACGCCTATATCGGCTATAATGAATATGCCAAGGCGGCCGATCTTTATAAGGTGGCGCTGTCCAAGGGCGGCGTCGATGCAGCCACTATCAATACCCGGCTTGGCATTGCCCTTGCTCTTGCAGGCCAGAAGGCGGAAGCCCAGCAGGCCTTTGCCAAGGTGACGACGGAGCCGCGGGCGACGCTGGCCAAGTTCTGGACTGCCTGGCTGAATACCAGGGGCTGATCCGCCCCGCCGCAGCTGCGGCGATGACAAAGCATGACCAAGGCCCCGCCCTCGATTTGTGATGGGCGGGGCTTTTTTCATTGTCGAGCGCTAGCCAATTGATGATCCGCGGCTTATAGAGCCGCCTCGATCACGGGAGATAGGTATGGACATTCGGCTGGGGCTGACATTCGACGATGTTTTGCTGGTGCCCGCCGAATCCGAGGTGCTGCCAAGCGCGGCGGACACCCGCACCAGGGTGACACGCGACATTGCGCTCAACATCCCCATTCTCTCCTCTGCCATGGATACCGTAACGGAAGCGGACATGGCCATTGTGATGGCGCAGCTTGGCGGCATCGGCGTACTTCACCGCAATCTGACGGTGGAGGAACAGGCCGCTGCCGTTCGCGCGGTCAAGCGGTTCGAATCGGGCATGGTCGTCAACCCCATCACCATGACGCCGGACCAGACATTGGCCGAAGCGTTGGAATTGATGGCGCGCCACAGGATTTCGGGCATTCCGATTGTGGAAGGCGGGCGTGGCTCGCTTCCCGGCAAGCTGGTCGGCATCCTCACCAACCGTGACGTGCGCTTCGCCGAGAACATGGCGCAGCCGGTGTCCGAATTGATGACCAGCCAGAATCTGGCAACGGTAAAGCCGGGCGTTTCCCAGGAGGAGGCGCGGCGCCTGCTGCACCAGCGCCGGATCGAGAAGCTGCTGGTGGTCGACGATGATTATCGCTGCATCGGTCTGGTGACGGTAAAGGATATTGAAAAGGCCGTCACCTATCCGGCGGCAACCAAGGATTCATCTGGCCGACTGCGCGTTGCCGCCGCCACCACCGTGGGCGACAAGGGCTTTGAACGCAGCGCAGCGCTGATCGATGCCGAATGCGATCTGGTGGTGATCGACACCGCCCATGGCCATAATCGGGATGTTGCACGCGCGGTCGAACGGGTGAAGCGCCTGTCGAACGCGGTGCAGGTGGTGGCGGGCAATGTCGCCACTGCCGAGGCCACCCGCGCGTTGATCGATGCGGGTGCGGACGGCATCAAGGTTGGGATTGGCCCAGGATCGATCTGCACGACGCGTGTCGTGGCCGGTGTTGGCGTGCCGCAGCTGACGGCCGTGATGGACGCGGCAGAAGCTGCGGACAAGCTGGGTGTTCCAGTGATCGCCGACGGCGGGCTTCGTACAAGCGGCGATATTGCCAAGGCACTTGCCGCCGGTGCATCGACGGTGATGGTCGGCTCGCTGCTGGCAGGAACCGAAGAAGCGCCGGGCGAAACCTTCCTCTATCAGGGCCGGGCCTATAAATCCTATCGTGGCATGGGCTCTGTCGGCGCAATGGCGCGCGGTTCGGCAGATCGCTATTTCCAACAGGACATCAAGGATCAGCTGAAACTGGTGCCGGAGGGTATTGAAGGCCAGGTGCCCTATAAAGGCCCGGCCCGGGACGTCATCCACCAGCTGGTGGGCGGCATCAAGGCTGCGATGGGCTATACCGGATCGGCGACGCTGGACGAAATGCGCAAGCGTGCGCGCTTCATCCGCATCACCAATGCCGGGCTGCGGGAGAGCCATGTGCACGATGTCACCATCACGCGCGAGGCGCCGAATTATCCCAGCCGCTGACGTTTCGTCATGACGCCTGCTGCGCGGATACAGGCCGCGATCGACATCATCGATCAGGTCGTCGCTGCCGCGCGCGATAATGGCCCGGCAGCGGATGCGCTGATCCAGCGTTATTTTCGTGACCGGCGCTATGCGGGATCGAAGGACCGGCGGGCTATTCGCGATCTTGTCTATGCGGCGATCCGACGTGCCGGCGAACGACCCGCGAGCGGACGCGCTGCCGTGCTGGGGCTGGTGGAGGACGATCCGGCATTGGGCGCGCTGTTCGATGGTTCGCCCCATGGTCCTGCACCCATCGCTGAAGATGAGGCTCCGGCACCGGCGGGACTGTTGCCGCATTGGCTGGCATCACGCCTTTCCCATTTGAGCGCAGCTGATCTGGATGCAATGCGCGGGCGCGCGCCGCTTGACCTTCGCGTCAATCTTCTGAAGGCGGACAGAGCGGCAGTTATTGCTGATTTTCCCGGTGCCCTGCCATTGCCGCTGACCGATGCCGGCGTTCGGCTGGGCGAAGCTGTTGCCGTTGAACGGCACCTGCTGTTTCAAAACGGCATCATCGAGATTCAGGATGACGGCAGCCAGCGGATTGCACAGGCTTGTGCTGCCGGACCGGGCGATCTGGTGGTGGATCTTTGTGCCGGTGCTGGTGGCAAGGCGCTGGCGCTGGCGGCGGCCATGGCGAACAAGGGCAGGATCATCGCCTGTGATACCGATCGCGCACGTCTCGCGAGGTTGGCCCCGCGCGCCGAACGGGCAGGCGTGTCGATCATTGCCGAACGTCTGCTCGATGGCGGCAGAGAGGGGCAGGCTGTTCCCGATCTTGTCGGTCAGGCAGATGTGGTGCTTGTCGATGCTCCATGTTCGGGCACCGGCACATGGCGGCGTAATCCGGAAGCGCGATGGCGGCTGACAGCTGAACGGCTTGAACGATTGACGGCACTTCAGGCACGACTGATGACATTGGGCGCATCTCTGGTGAAACCGGGTGGCAGGCTGGTTTATGCGGTATGCTCTCTCCTGAAGGAGGAGGGGGAAATGCAGCTTGTCCGCTTTCAGGCGGAACATCCCGATTGGCATGTGCGGCCACTGGCCGGCATTGGCGGACGAGACGCCGGTGGTGGGCGTTTGTTGACGCCGCTTGATGATGGCACCGATGGCTTTTTCGTCGCCAGCATCGAACGGCCGTGCTAGCCTTTGCATGAATGTGCATATGGAGCAGTTGATGCGTTATTCTCTTCTGGCCGGAACGTTTGCGCTGACGCTTGCCTGCGTATCGAGTGCGGTGCTGGCCCAGAAGCCCGACAGCCAGATCGATCCCCGCTCAATCACCTTCATGAAGGCTGGTGAAGCTGCACTGGCGGCAAGGAATTATCAGGGCGCGATCGACAAGCTGGAAACCGCGCTTGCCATCGATCCTCGCAATCGGGGGGCCTATGTGGTGCTCGGCCACGCTTATCAGGGTGAAGAACTGCCCGGAAAGGCCATCGGCTTTTACGCAAAGGCATTGACGCTGGAACCGAATGACCTGGCTGCCCTGCAGGGGCAGGGTGAGGCAATGGTGCAGCGTGGTGCGGTGACACGGGCTCAGGCCAATCTCAAGCGCATCCGGGAATTGTGCAAGAAGGAATGCGCGCCCGCCCAGACATTGGCTGCCGCAATCACCAAGGGGCCACCCGCTGCAGTTGTGACGGCGCAGACGGCGACAAAGGCGCCTTCGCCTGAAACAGAGGCTGCACCGCCGATCCAGAACTGATTATCGGGTCGATAGCCCGACGGCGGTTCAGCTGGAAAGCTGTCGGGCGATGGTCACCAACTCCTCAACCGAAAGGGTTTCGGCCCTTCGCGTCGCATCTATACCGCAATGGTTCAGCGCATCGAGGCCGCCCGCCAACCCTTTCAGGCTGGCGCGCAGCATCTTGCGTCTCTGTCCAAAGGCAGCGGCCGTCAGCCTTTCCAGCACTGCCGGGTTGATGCCCTCCGGTGCGGCTGCTGGCTGGATATGAACGATGGCGGATGTCACCTTTGGCGGCGGTACAAAGGCATTGCGATTGACCTCGAATGCGATGCGCGGCCGTGAACGCCATTGGGAAAGCACGGCAAGCCGCCCATAGGCGGCGGAATTGGGCGTGGCGACGATGCGCTCCGCCACTTCCTTTTGCAGCATCACCGTCAGGGAGAGCCAGAAGGGTGGCCATTGCTGGACAGACAGCCAGCGGGCCAGAAGCACCGTGCCGATATTATAGGGCAGGTTGGCGACGATATGGATGCCCTGGCCAAGCAGTGCCGCCTCATCAATCGCCAGTGCATCTTCCGAAATGATCTTCAGACGGCCGGGACCTGCTGCTTCGCCGAGTTCGGCAAGGGCGGGCAGGGCGCGCGAATCCCGCTCCACCGCAGTGACATTTGCGCCCGCCCGCAACAATGCACGCGTCAGCCCGCCCGGGCCGGGACCAACTTCATAGACCTGCTGGCCCTGCAAAGCGCCCGGCACACGGGCGATGCGGTCGAGCAGATTATTGTCGGTCAGGAAATTCTGCCCGAGGCTCTTCTTTGCCGAAAGGCCATGGCGGCTGATAACGTCGCGCAGCGGGGGAAGATCATCAAGGCTCATTGTCCGGACCTGCCGCCCAGCAATTGCGGAATGATGCGCATTGTCAGTCTGTCAGGAGGAAGAGGGGCAGCAGAGCACGCCCAGCGCCTGGCGCCGCCGCGCACATTCCGCGGCAAGGCAGATCGCTGCAATCATCGCATCGGCGCGCGCGGCGTTGCGGCCAGCCAGTGCAAAGGCAGTGCCATGATCTGGCGCGGTGCGAATGATCGGCAGGCCCAGCGTCATGTTCACGCCATCGTCAAAGTGCAGCATCTTCAAGGGGATAAGCGCCTGATCGTGATACATGCATATCGCCGCGTCATAGCCCTTGCGCGCATAGGGATCGAACATGGTATCGGCCGCCATCGGCCCGATCACGTCGATTCCTTCGGCGCGCAATATCTCGACGGCGGGGGTGATGACGTCCCTTTCTTCCGTTCCCATCTTGCCGTTTTCGCCGGCATGCGGATTGAGCCCGGCCATGGCGAGGCGGGGGGCGGGAATGCCGAAATCGCGTTGCAGACCGCGGCTGACCGTGCGTGCGCGGGCAACGATCAAATCCGTCGTCAGCGCTTGCGGCACGCGCGACAGGGGCATGTGAATGGTGACCGGCACGGTGCGCAATGTCGGGCCGACCATCATCATCGCGACATTGGCGCTGGCGATGCCGCAGCGTTCGGCGACGAACTCGGTCTGGCCGTCATGGGTGAAGCCGATGGCATAGAGCTGCGCCTTGGACACGGGTGCCGTGACGAGTGCGGCCGCCACGCCGGACCGGGTGAGGCCAGCTGCGGTTTCCAGTGAATCAAGCGCACAGCGCGCACCGGCGATATTGGGTTCGCCGGGGATGATTTCACCCGGATCGTCGACCTGGATCAGCGGCAAGCCATGGTCAAAGGCGGCAGCGGCCTCGAACGGCGTTCCGATGCGGTTGATCGGTCCCTTCCACACGGCGGAAAGCGAGCGTTCGTCGCCAACCGCGAAAAAGGGCGGGAGGCGACGGCGGACCCGCGCCTCCCAGCTCTTGGCAACGATTTCAGGCCCTATCCCGGCGGGATCGCCCAGTGCGACCGCAAGCGGCGCAAGGCCAGGATCGTCATGCATGATCATCGATAATCGATAATGGCGTCGCGGCGCAGGTCGCGCAGATATTGCCGTGCCCGCATGTTCACGCGCTGTTCGTTCAGCTGGGAATAGATCTGGTCGAAAGAAGGCATGTCGGCCACGCCATCGTCCCGCCCGCAGAGCACCAGCACACGCACGCCATCAGTCAGCGAACCAAAGGGCGGGGTGGCTTCACCGACCTGAAGATTGTTCATCAGCGACTGAAGCTGTTCCGGCAGATCGGCCAGACGGATATTGTCATTGGCGACGACATCGGCGTTCAGCTTTGCGCCCACTTTTTCGACATTGCCGCATCCGCCGATGTGACGGGTTGCCTCGGCAAAGGCTTTCACCCGAGGGTCGGCTTCCGCTTCGGAGGTGCCGGCGGGGAAGGTCAGCGAAATCTGCTTCAGGCTGAGGACTGCCTGCGCCGGATCAGCTCCGAGCACCTGTCGCTTGTCGATCAGCGCGACGATGGCAATGCCGCCCGGGACATCCACCGGATCGCTCAACTGGCCGGCGGATAGGCCATGCACGGTGCTGCTCAGCGCATCGGGCAATTGTTCCGCCCGCACCCAACCCAGATCGCCGCCGACGGCCGCGCTCGACGCTTCGGAAAACTGGCGGGCGTAGGCGATGAACGAAGCACCGCCGCGGAGCTGGTCGACGATGCGCCGGGCATTGGCCATCACATCGGCATGAGTTTCAGGCGTCGCGGACAGGAATATCTCACCGACACGATACTCGTCGCTGCCCTTGGCTGCTTTCAGCCTGTCGATGATCTGGTGGACTTCCTCGTCACCAACATTGACGAACGGTTCGACTTTGCGGCGCAGCAGCCGGCTCCATGCCAGTTCGCCGCGGATCTGCTGCTTCAGCGATTGTTCGGAAGATCCGTTGGCCTTCAGAAAATCTGCAAAATCCTCCGGCTTTTTCTGGAAGTTCTGCGACACGCGCGAGAAGGTCTGATTGATCTCGTCATCGCTGACGGTGATGTCCTGCGCCCGGGCTTCCTGAATCTCCAGCTTTTCGTCGATGAGGTTGCGCAGGATCTGGACGCGCAGCCTTTCACGCTCATCAGGTGCGATCTTGCCGCCATTTGCCGCCAGCACAAGGTTCAGCCGCTGTTCGACATCGGTATCGGTGATGATTTCACCATTGATGATCGCGGTGGCCTTGCGGACATGCGGATCGGCATGGCCAAGCACTTCAAGCGTATCGGGAATATTCAGGTCACCGTCCGGCGCGGTGGTCTGCGCCACAAGAGGAACCGGTGCTGCGGCAATGAACAGCGATGTCAAAAGCCAGGCGTTCAACCGCATCGGTTGCATTCTCCACGTCTAATTCGGAACAGGGACTTACACCATCACAGCCGGCGGGCAAGTGCCGCCGGGCCGGATAACCGACGTGCCCGTTATGCGGACCTGTCGATGAACAGAGGCTGAGCGACGATCAACCACTATCAATAACCAAGGTTTTTCAGCGCAATACGGAACATATAAGTGTTGGCTTTGCGGGCATCGCCAGTGGTGACATATTCGCGCCGCCAACTGACGCCGAATTCGAAACATTCGTCTTCATAGGCGATACCGACGCGATGGCGGATAGGTTGATAACCATCTGACAGCGTTGTCGGATCTTCCGAACGTGAGGTGAGATCGACGATCGTCGACCCGAAGACCGACCAGTAGCGCGCGAATTTCCAGCGTGCGCCCAGACGAAGTTCTTCACGGTCGGACAGGTCTTCCAGCACGATGTCGCGATTGAGGCGCAGATAGCCGACCGTCAAATAGGTCTGGCGGGTGCCGATGGTTGCATCCACTTCATTGCGGCGCAGGGCGAAATTGTCCTTGTCGAGCCGGAAGCGGTGCGTGACAGACAGGAAATCACGCCATTTGAATTCGGTGCGGCCGACGATATCCGAAAAGCGGTCGGTCAGCCCGGTGCCATCCGGAAACAGCGTCGGCTTGCTGGTCAGCCGATAGCTTTGGCCCACGACGGTGCGAATCGCGAAGTTGGGCACGTCCAGAGACCATTCGAAACCATAGGTTGTGCGCGCGCCGTCTTCCCATCGGTCATAGCCGGGGAAGCGGTTGAGCGCGAACAGGTTTGAATCCTCCAGATCGAAGGCGCGCGAATCCTCATTCGGAATCGATTCGTTCTTCGTGTTCGGGGAAGCGACGAACTGCACATGGGGCGTGAATACCTGGGTGCCGCCAAATGCTTCCCCCGCCAGGGGCCAGGTGACGTCCACCGCCACTGCGGCGATGCCGCGTGTGTGCCAGCCCTCCGTGCCGCGATAGATGTCGATCGCGTTCAGCCCGGTCTGTTCGGTTTGATAGACGTCACCACGGGCAAAGCCGGTGAGGGTGATCACCTGACCCATGGGGGTATAGCGCCGCATGTCCCATTTCACGCTGGCAAGCGCCCGGCGCGTATCCTGTCCATCGGTGCGCAGCAGGGCAAGGCTGTTCGCCTCTATCTCCAGCCTGCCGCCGGCGACGAGATCGGCCGGTTTCCAACGATAGTCGATGGCGGGCAGGGCGATGGGTTGCTGCCCCTGTGAATCGCCCGCCCGCAGCGTCTGCACCGCCCAGCCGGCGATGGAAAAATAGCTCTCCGAACCGATCCGTTCCGCCTCGAGGAAGCTGCGGAGCCGGTCATCCCGCGAAAAGTCATAGCGACGCAGGAAAGTGCGATCGCTCGCAAGCCGCGTCGAGAAGCTGATCCGCCAGTCCGGGTCGAGCTGGAAACGGCCATTTCCTTCAAAATAGCCGCGAATGTCGCGCTGGCTGTCGCCCGTGTCGCTGGTCGACGATGCCGGAACACGCGAGCCATAGGTGATGAACCCGCCCAGCTTATAGGGCCCCAGGCTGGTCATCTGCCGATATTCCGCGGCAAGGCCGGGCAACACATCGCTGTAAAGATGCGGCGTCAGCGTCAGATCGCGGTCGGAACCAAGCGCGATATAATAGGGGAAGGCCAGTTCCACGCCATTGAGGCGGCTGATCCTGACATCGGGCACCAGCAGGCCGGTGCCGCTCGACCCGCCGCCGTCAGGGTGTGAAAGGCGCGGCAGCCACAGCAGCGGTGCGCCAAGCACTTCCAGCCGGGCATCGCGATAGAAGATGCGGTGCTGCTGCGCATCATGCACCACTTCCACCGCCTTGACCTGCCACAATGGCGTCTTTGGGCAGCCATGGCTGTCTGCAATGTCGCAAGGCGAATAGACTGCATGGTCCAGCACGGTGCGATCGCCGGTGCGGCTGCCCGAGCGTGCGGCAATGCGCCCGCCGCGTTCAAGGACGAGCAGGACATTGTCGATCACGCCGTCGCGCAATGTATCGGTCAGCTCCACCTTGTCGCCATAGGCCGTGTCGCCTTCGGCACCGGTGGCGGCGACATTGCCGCTGGCGATCACGCGCCCGGTCTCACGGTTCCAGTCGATCCGATCGGCGCGGACGCGATTGCCGTCGCGCGTCATGATCACATTGCCGGTCGCCGTGACGATGTCGGCATCCGAATCATAACCGAGTTGATCGGCGCTAAAATCGACGGTGCGGTCCTGCCCGTCTCCATCCACCGGCCCTGGCTGATCACCCTTTGTGTTGGACGCGGGCGGTGTTGCGCTGTCCGGCGGTGCGACTGGTTGCCCGGCCGGATCACCAAGAGCCGCCGGATCGGTGGACTGGCTGGCCGCCGCGGCGGGAATCAGCGCGGTCGAGGTCAGCAGGCCAAGCAGGAGCGGTAGAGTGAGCCGCAAGCGCAGGCCTCCAGAAAAACAAGCTTCGTTCTTCGCGCTAATGCACTGCTACAGCTTTCGCTGCAATGCCAGACCGTCATAATGCAGTGCTGTTTGACGCACGAAGCCTTCCGTTTATGGAGGAAGAATGGATTTCGCCAGCGCAGGATTTGGTTCGATGATGATTGATTTCGTATCTGCTCGTCCGCAACAGCCCCATGCCCTGGCGTTGCCGGTCGGCAAGGACCGTGTGTTGACGCGCGCGGGCGAGGAGGCGGACCATGCCGGCGGTGGCCAGCTTCGTCGCGCCCTCGATACGGCTCGTGCAGATGGTGAAGTGGCGCAGATCACCGAAGTGCTGGCGCCGGCGGGGCTTGATTGCAGCCGGCTTCTGGCCATTGGCCATGGCGTTCCATCCAAGGCCGATGGATCGGTGTGGGAACGCATCGGCGCTGCGCTGGCCGCGCGGCTGCAGACATCGGGTGAACGGCATCTGGTGATCGATCTTTCAGGGCTTGATGCGTCGGCTGCGGTCAATCCGGCGGCGCATGTGGCGTTTGGCGTGCTGTTGCGGTCATGGCGGCATGACGTCTATCGCACCCGGCTGAGCGAACGGCAGAAGCCGACGCTGGAGCAGATCACCATCGTCGATCAGCGCGCGGATACCGCCGAGGTGTTCCAGCGGCTGCGGGCCACGGCGGAAGGGGTTTTCCTTACCCGCACGCTGGTGAGCGAACCAGCGAATATCGTCTATCCCGAAACCTTCGTCGACCGCTGCAGCCATCTTGCCGAACTTGGCGTGGAAATCACCGTGCTGGGGCAGGAGGAGATGGAAGCACTTGGCATGGGGGCGCTGCTTGGCGTGTCCCAGGGCTCTTCGCGTCCGCCGCGCCTGCTCGCCATGCGCTGGGATGGCACCGGCGGGGCTGTGAAGACGCCGGTTGCGCTGGTGGGCAAGGGGGTGACGTTCGACACTGGTGGCATTTCCATCAAGCCCGCTGCCGGCATGGAAGATATGAAATGGGACATGGGCGGCGCCGGCGCGGTGGCGGGCGCGATGAAGGCGTTGGCGATGCGCAAGGCGCGCGCGCATGTCATCGGCATTTGCGGCCTTGTCGAAAACATGCCTGACGGTAATGCCCAGCGCCCGGGTGATGTCGTTACCACCATGTCCGGGCAGACGGTGGAAGTGATCAACACCGATGCCGAGGGGCGGCTTGTGCTTTGTGACGCGCTGACCTGGGTGCAGCGCAATTACAAGCCGGGCGTGATCGTCGATCTGGCGACGCTGACCGGGGCGATGATCATCTCGCTCGGCCATGAATATGGCGGGCTGTTCACCAATGATGACGATCTTGGCCAGCAATTGCTGGCGGCAGGCCGGGCATCGGGCGATCAGCTCTGGCAGTTCCCGCTTGGCGATGCCTATGACAAGCTGATCGACAGCCCGATTGCGGACATGAAGAATGTCGGGCCGCGCTATGGCGGGTCGATCACTGCCGCGCAGTTCCTGAAGCGCTTCGTCGAGGACGGCGTGAAATGGGCGCATCTCGACATCGCCGGAATGGTATGGGCCGCCAAGCCCGGTCCGCTTTGGGACAAGGGCGCGACGGGATATGGCGTGCGGTTGCTCGACCAGTTCATCGCCGCCAATCACGAGCTGGGCTGATCGCCGTGCAGGTGGATTTCTACCACCTGACGCGAACGCCGGTGGAAGCAGTGCTGCCCCGTCTTATCGAAAAGATATTGGCAGGCGGCAACAAGGCATTGCTGGTCGCGCGTGACGGGGATCTGCTCAATCGCCTCGACGAGCATCTGTGGCGTCATGAACCTGCATCCTTCCTTCCCCATGGCCTTGCCGGGAAGGGGGATGAGGCCGTCCAGCCGGTGCTGCTTTCGCAACGGGCGGAACCGTTGAACGACGCGGGATTCCTCCTCATTGCCGATGGCGAATGGCCGGAGGAGGATGTGTCGCGTTTTGAACGGATATTCTATCTGTTCGACCAGAACGGCATCGATGTGGCCCGGCAACGCTGGCGGCAGATCACATCGGCGAGACGTTACTGGAAGCAGGACGACAACGGCCGCTGGGTGGAAGGGCCATGATCACCAGCCGATGATAACGGCGGTGATTGCCTTTGTCGGCTGACACCGCTAGAGACGCGCGACTTTTTCACAGCACAACAGAATGGAGCGTGTCCCTGCCATGGCGACCGAACGCACTTTTTCGATCATCAAGCCCGATGCCACCCGCCGTAACCTGACCGGCAAGATCACCGCCATGCTGGAAGATGCCGGCCTGCGCGTCATCGCCTCGCGCCGCATCCACATGACGCGCGAACAGGCCGAGGGCTTTTACGGCGTGCATCGCGAACGTCCGTTCTTCAACGATCTCGTCAGCTTCATGATTTCCGGCCCGGTGGTGGTGCAGGTTCTGGAAGGCGAAAATGCCGTTGTCCGCAACCGCGAAGTCATGGGCGCCACCAATCCGGCCAATGCCGATGAAGGCACGATCCGCAAGACCTTTGCCGAATCGATCGAGGCGAATTCCGTCCATGGTTCCGACAGCCTGGAAAATGCGGAAATCGAAATCGCCTATTTCTTCAAGCCCGAAGAAATCGTCGGCTGAACCGGATGACGACCGCCGCGCACATCGCGGCGGTCGTGTCTTTCAGGAGACAGGGTACGCTGGCCCCTGACCGGCGTCAGACGCCGATTACCCGCATTCCTTCTATCCGTGTCCGTCCCGATGCGATGGCGGCAAGCGCCAGTGGATAGATGCGATGCTCCTCCACCAGAACGCGCGCGGCAAGCAGTTCCGGCGTGTCATCGTCAAGCACAGGCACTGCCGCCTGCGCGATGATCGGCCCGTCATCCAGATCGGGCGTGACAATGTGCACCGTGCAGCCATGCAGCTTGCATCCCGCCGCAATTGCCCGTGCATGGGTATCCAGCCCCTTGAAACTGGGTAGCAGCGCCGGATGCACATTGATGATCCTGCCCTGCCAGCGTTCGACGAACGGCGGGGACAGCAGCCGCATATAGCCGGCGAGCGCGATATAATCGCAGCCCGCCTCGCGC
>Ga0182749_1001590_pt1 | contig 17605 bp, 15 predicted proteins | sample eDN3rd37CKraftMG_FD_128875 | JGI IMG/M metagenome (GOLD analysis project Ga0182749, IMG submission 128875) | Enriched Miracle-Growth compost microbial communities from Emeryville, California, USA - eDNA 3rd pass 37_C Kraft MG (version 2) (version 2) ...
CGGGCGGAAGCACCGGGCTCGCCAGATCGAGCGCGACGGCCGGGTTGATCAGCTCCTCCCACTCGTCGAGCAGGCTGGAGTCGACCTGGCGCACGAGCTCGCCGAGCCACTCGATCAAGTCGCGCAGCTCCTCGGTCTTGGCGTCGTCGGGGATGGTCTGGCGGGCTGCCCGGTAGGCGTCGGAGAGGTAGCGCAGCACCAGGCCCTCGGAACGGCCGAGCTTGTAGAAGCCGACGTAGTCGTTGAAGGTCATCGCACGCTCGTAGAGGTCGCGCACCACCGACTTCGGGCTGAGCTCGAAATCGCCCACCCAGGGCTGGGAGGCCCGATAGGTCGCGAAGGCCGCATCGAGCAGCTCCTCCAGCGGCTTGGGATGGGTGATCTGCTCGAGCAGCTCCATCCTCTCCTCGTACTCGATGCCCTCGGCCTTCATCGCGGCCACGGCCTCGCCGCGGGCCGCGAACTGCTGGGCCCCCAGCACCGGGCGCGGATCGTCCAGGGTCGCCTCGAGGACGGAGACCATGTCGAGGGCATAGCTCGGGCCCTCCCGGTCGAGCAGCTCGAAAGCGGCGAGGGCGAAGGGCGAGAGCGGCTGGTTGAGGGCGAAGTTCGGCTGGAGGTCGACGGTCAGCGAGATGCGGCCATCCGGGTCCTGGCTGACGATCCCGGCAGTGCGCAGGGTGCGGTAGATCGAGAGCGCCTGCCTGGCCAGCTCGCGCTGGCGAGGTCGCGGCTCGTGATTGTTCTCGATCAGCTCGCGCAGCTCGTCGAACGGCCTCCCGCCCCGGCCGATCACGTTGAGGAGCATGGCGTGGCTCACCCGCATGCTCGAGCTGAGTGTCTCGGGCTGCGCCTCCACCAGCCGTCTGAAGCTCGGCTCGCCCCAGGACACGAAGCCCTCGGGCGGACGCTTGCGCACGATCCGCTTGACCTTCTTCGGGTCGTCCCCGGCCTTCGCGAGCAGCCGCGCGTTCTCCGTCTCGTGCTCCGGCGCCTGCACCACCACCGTCCCCGCCGTGTCGAAGCCGGCACGCCCGGCGCGCCCGGCGATCTGGTGGAACTCCCGGGCGGTGAGCTGACGCATCCTGGTTCCGTCGAACTTGGTGAGGGCCGTGAGCAGCACGGTGCGGATCGGCACGTTGATGCCGACCCCGAGGGTGTCGGTGCCGCAGATGACCTTGAGCAGCCCCTGCTGGGCGAGCTGCTCGACCAGTCGGCGGTACTTCGGCAGCATGCCGGCGTGGTGCACGCCGATGCCCGCCCGCAGCAGCCGGGACAGCGTGCGGCCGAACCCGGTGGTGAACCTGAAGCCGCCGATCTGCTCGGCGATCGCGTCCCGCTGCTCGCGGGTGGCGATCTTCGCGCTGGTCAGGGCCTGGGCGCGCTCCAGCGCCGCGGCCTGGGAGAAGTGGACGATGTAGACCGGAGCCTGGTTCGTGGCGAGCAGTTCCTCCACCGTCTCGTGCACCGGGGTCGTCGCGTAGGAGAAGTGCAGCGGCACCGGGCGGTCGACGCCGGTGACCACCGCGGTCTGGCGCGCATTGCGCCTCTCCAGGTCCTCCGCCAGCCAGTCGACGTCGCCGAGGGTCGCCGACATGAGGATGAACTGCGCGCGCGGCAGGGTCAGCAGCGGCACCTGCCAGGCCCAGCCGCGATCGGGGTCGGAGTAGAAGTGGAACTCGTCCATGACGACCTGGTCGACCCGAGCATCAGCTCCCTCCCGCAGTGCCAGGTTGGCGAGGATCTCGGCGGTGCAGCAGATGATCGGCGCGTCGCCGTTCACGCTGGAGTCCCCGGTGACCATCCCGACGTTGGCCGCGCCGAAGACCTCCACCAGGGCGAAGAACTTCTCGCTCACCAGCGCCTTGATCGGGGCGGTGTAGTAGCTGCGCTTGCCCTCGGCGAGCGCCGCGAAGTGCGCGGCCGTGGCGACCAGCGACTTGCCGGTGCCGGTCGGGGTGCTGAGGATCAGGTTCGCGCCGGAGACGATCTCGATGATGGCCTCGTCCTGCGCGGGGTAGAGGGTGAGCCCGCGGCCGGACGCCCAGTCCACGAACTCGGTGTAGACCTCGTCGGGGTCGTAGCCTGCGTCGGGCGAGGGGATGCGCTCGACCAGGGTTGATGCATCCGGAGCGGCCATGGGTCAACCGTGCCACATCCGTCGGCCACCCCGTCCGCGCGGCCGACGACGGATGCCGTGCAGTTCGCCGGCGAGTCGCGTCACTGTACATGGCGGGTCGTCGTCCCGATCCGTCGTCAGCGGCACCGATCTCGGATGCGGTGGGAAAACGGTCCGGAGCGAGCCGGCCGGGGTTAACCTGACCGCATGAGCGAGAACCTGATGGTGGTCCTGTCCGATGCCGTGCCGGGCCGCGAAGACGAATTCAACGACTGGTACGACAACCTGCTGCTGAAGAAAGTGGTCGAACTCGACGGCTACGCGAACGGCCAGCGCTTCGAGCTGCAGGGCGTCAACCCGCCGGAGGCGGAGTGGCCGCAGTACCGTTACCTGGCGATCTACGAGATCCCCGAGGGCCAGCTCGAGATCGCGAAGGCGTCCATGGAGCGGCAGTACGCCGAGCGTGCCGCGGCACTGGAGGCCGGCGAGGAGCCGGAGGTGCCGCTGAGCCCGGCTCTGCGGGCCGGGGTCGGATACTGGTTCACCTCGATCGGCCCGCGTCTCGAGGGCTGAGCGCCCCGGCCCGGCCCCCATCGCGAGGCCGGGCCGCTCGCGTCATCGTGCGCTGCCGTGCAGCACCTGCCCGAAGGCCTTCATGCCGTCGACCAGGCCCTCCTCGTTCATGTGCGCGAACGACATGCGCAGATGCTTCGCGCCGTCATCCCCGCCGCCGAGGAACTTCTCTCCGGGTCGCATCGCGATACCGGCGTCGAACATGCCCCTGGCCACGTCATCCCAGTCGACCCGGTCGGAGAGGGTGAGCCAGTAGTAGAAGGCGGCCTTCGGCGTCGACCAGTCGAGGAAGTCGCCGGCGAACTCCCTCAGAGCCCGCTCGGTGGTGTCCCGGCGCTGGCGATAGAGCTTCACGGACTCCGCGATGTGCGGCTCGAGCAGGCCCTCCCTGAGGTACTGGGCGAGCATCTGCGCGGTCCACATGCTCGTGCCGAGGTCCTGGCGCACCGTCGCCATGCCCAGGATGGTCTCCTTGCTGCCGAGCATCCACCCGGTGCGCATGCTCGGGGCGATGGTCTTCGTGAAGGCGTCCGACTGCAGCACCCTGCCCTCGCGGTCCAGGCTCCACAGCGACGGCACCTTCTCGCCCTCGTACTGGAACGGGCTGTAGATCGCGTCCTCGATGACCACGAGGTTCCACTCCGCCGCGATCTCGAGCAGGCGCTGGCGGCGCTCCAGCGGCATGATCGTGCCGGTCGGGAGCTGGCCGGTCGGGATGGTGTAGATCGCCTTCGGGAGGAGCCCCTGGCTCTTGGCCGCCTTCAGCTGCTCGACCACGGAGTCGGGATCGAGCCCCTCCCCGTCGACCCTCGCGAAGAACGCGGTCCCCCCGGCCTGCCCGAAGTACCTGAGCGCGAAGGGGAAGGTCGCGCCCTCCACGATCACGGCGTCACCGGCCTCCAGGAAGGCGCGGCCGGCGAGCGCGACCCCCTGCGCCGACCCGTGCACCACGATGATCTCCTCGAGGGAGGGGGTGCGGCCGTCTCGCCGGCCGACGAACTCGGCGATCTGCTCGCGGAGCGGGTCCCAGCCCAGGAACATCGACTTGTAGCCGTAGTCGCGGTCGAAGTAGTCGAGCACGCGCGGCCCTTCCCGATCGAGGATCTCCTTCGAGATCCTCAGCAGGTCGTCTACGGGGAAGAGCGAGCGGTCCGGCGTCCCCTGATCGAAGTCGAAGACGATGTGGTCGGGATTCTTGTGGAAGTACGGCGGGTCGTCGGTCCTGGTGCTCTGAGCCCAGAGCGTCGAGGTGTCGAACGCGCGTGCGGTCTCGATTGTCATGGTTCTCCTTCTCGTTCTTCGTCGAACATTCAGGGACTCCTCGGAGCGCGCTGCCTGTGCGTCGTCGCCTCGGCGGGACAGGCCGCGACCCATCGCGGGTTGCGACACACGTTACTCATGACCGGATGGGGCGGCAATGAATCGTCGCTGTGCACCGACTTACAATCGTGTGTGCGCTCAGACCCCGCGATCGATCCCGTCGACCTGGAGACCACCCTCCGCGTGCTCGCCTCGCTGGACGGGCTCGATGAGGACCACCCCGACTTCGTGGCGGTGCGCCGGGCGACCGCTCGGATGTTCAAGTCGGTCAAGAAGACCCGGCGCCTTCAGAAGCGGGCCGGCATCGCCGAGGCTGACCGCGCCGTGGTGGCCGCGACGGCGACCGGCGCGCCGGACCGGATCGACGACGAGACCCGGGGCATACCCATCGCGGCCAGGACCACCGCGCCGACCGCCGGCACCCTGATCAAGGCGCGGGCCTGCTACATCTGCAAGCAGCAGTACACGCTGGTCGACGCCTTCTACCACCAGCTCTGCCCGGACTGCGCAGCCCTCAGCCACGCGAAGCGCGAGGCGCGCACCGACCTGACCGGGCGCTACGCCCTGCTGACCGGAGGCCGCGCGAAGATCGGCATGTACATCGCGCTCAGGCTGCTGCGCGACGGGGCGCACACCACCATCACCACCCGGTTCCCCCGTGATGCGGTGCGCAGGTTCGGCTCGCTGCCCGACGCTCCGGAGTGGATCCACCGCCTGCGCATCGTCGGCATCGATCTGCGCGACCCGGCCCAGGTGATCTCCCTCGCCGACTCGGTCGCCGAGCGCGGGCACCTCGACATCATCGTGAACAACGCGACCCAGACCGTGCGCCGCTCCCCCGGCGCATACCAGCCGCTGGTGGATGCCGAGCTCGCCCCGCTGCCCGACGGCCCGCTCCCCGAGCTGGTCACCTTCGGGCACACCAACGACCGGCATCCGCTCGGCCTGGAGCGCTCGGTCGCGGCCCATCCGATCCTCGCTGCCGCCGCGGCCAGGGCGGAGGAGCTGACCGAGCAGGCGATGGCCGCCGGCTCATCCTCCCTCGAGCGCCATGAAGCGGGGACGGCCATCGATGCCGGCGGGCTGCTGCCCGATCTCGCCGAGGTCAACTCGTGGACCCAGCGGGTCGACCAGGTCGACCCGCTGGAGCTGCTCGAGGTCCAGCTGGCGAACTCGACCGCGCCGTTCATCCTCATCTCCCGCCTCCGGCCGTCGCTGGCCGCCAGTCCCGCGCGCCGCACCTACGTGGTGAATGTGAGCGCCATGGAGGGGGTCTTCGGCCGCGCCTACAAGGGACCGGGACATCCGCACACCAACATGGCCAAGGCCGCGATGAACATGCTCACCCGCACCAGCGCCAGGGAGATGTTCGAGAACGACCGGATACTGATGACCAGCGTCGACACCGGATGGATCACCGACGAGCGCCCGCACCCGACCAAGCTGCGGCTGGCCGAGGAGGGCTTCCATGCCCCGCTCGACCTGGTCGACGGGGCGGCGCGTGTCTACGACCCGATAGTGCGCGGCGAGGCGGGAGAGGACCTGTACGGGGTCTTCCTCAAGGACTATCGACCGTCGGCCTGGTGAGCAGGCTCCTCCCCGCCATCCGGCGCCGGAAACGCAAGGAGCACACTCGGCCCGGAGAGGCGAAGATGAGCAGACCTCTTATGATACGGATAAGTCTGTAGACCTGCAAGTATCATTCCTCGAACGTTGAGGGATGGACGGTGATCTGCAGCGGCTGCTCGGCCGCAACCTTCGCAACCACCGGAAGGAGCAGAAGCTGAGCCAGGAGCAGTTCGCCGATCTGCTCGGCGTCCATCGCACCTACATGGGCGGCATCGAACGGGGCGAGCGCAACCTGACCCTGAAGTCGGTCGAGCGCCTGGCGGAATCCCTCGGCGTCGACCCGGCGGAACTGCTCAAGCGCTGAGCCCGCCCGGCGACTCGCCGAGGCGGTCCAGCGCGGCGAGCAGATCCCGGCCCAGCCGCCACGCGCTCTCGACGCTCAGCTCGAGCCGCTGCAGCCTGCCCTCGCCGATGTAGCACCACGCCACGGGCTCCCCCGGCGCCCGGTGCAGCTGCACCACCAGCTCGGCCGAGGTCGCGACGCCGTCATCGTCGAGGATCACCGCCGGCACCGCCGAGCTCATCGACCGATGCGGCTCGCCGCGCTCGCGATGATCGGTGACGCACCATGCCGGGCAGCCCTCGCTGATCATGCGGCCAGGCTAGGGACCGGGGACGACAACGATCGCTCCCCTGGGGAGGAGTCCGCTTTCGTTCAGTTCGGAGGGAGCGGATGGGCCCGGAGGAACTGCAGGATCAGCTCGATCACCGGCGCCGAGGGCCGCAGCGTGGTCGCGTGGTCGCGCCCGGCGAGCTCGACGTAACGCGCATCCGGCATCACCGCGGCGGCCCGCGCGGACTCGGTGGCGCGAGGCACGTCCTCACTGCCGGCGATCAACAGGGTCGGCGTGGCCAGCAGCGCCAGCCGGGAGTCGGGGATCCCCCGCTCGCGATCGAGAGCCTGGAACAGCGCACGCAGCGCCAGCGGGTCGTCGGCGCGCAGCGCCAGGGCGGTCTGCGGGTCGATCGGGGCGCCGCGGCGCTCGCCCCAGCGCTCGATGAACTCGTCCATGCCTCCGGCCGCGAGCGCCTCGTCCACCCCGGGGAAGAAGATGTCGTCGACGCTGCCCCTCGGCACTGAGGGGGTTCCCGCCAGCGAGACGAAGGATCCGACCCGGGCGGGGGCGGCATCCGCCAGCCCGAAGCCGACCCGAGCGCCGAGAGAGTAGCCCACGACGTGCGCGGCACCGAGGCCGGCCGCGTCGAGCACCGCCGTGACGTCCCCGACCATGAGCTCCATGCGGTAGGACCGCGCCCGGTGCGGCGCCTCGCTCCTGCCGTGCCCCCGGAGGTCAAGCGCGAGCACCCGGAACCCCTCGCGCAGGGCCGCCGTGTAGCCGAGTCCGCGCCAGATCGCCCGGGACAGGGCCGAGCCGTGCAGCAGCAGTACGGGATCGCCGGAGCCGCCGCTGTCGGCATAGGACAGGCGGACGCCGTCCACGGGGTTGCGCGCCTCGGCCATCAGAGCGGCGAGAGGGCAAGGCATGCCGATGTAGCCCGGGCCCTCGAGTCCACGAGAATCGAGGCCGCGAAGACCCCCGCTATCGGCATGGATCCAATCTAGCTCGCGACCGGAAAACCTAGCCATCGGGCTGCATCGGACCCCGAAAAGGTCATATAGTGTGCTGATTCGCATATAGTGTGCTGATTACGTCGGGTCCCCCGCACGTGCACCCCGAACCTCAATGACGAGAACGGAGGATCATGGCCGCCGATGTCGTGAACATCCTGGTACTGACGGCGATCTACGGCATATACGCCTCGGGATTCACCTTGGTCTTCGGGTTGTTCGACGTGTTGAACCTTGCCCACGCCTCGGTCTTCGCGACCGGCGCGCTGACTACCGTCTTCGTGACCAACGCCCTCGGGGCGGGGATCCTGGTCGGAGGGCTGGTCGGCATCGTCGTCTCCGTGCTCATCGCCGTGGCGGTGGAGCGCGCGGCGTTCAGACCCCTGCGCTACCGCGATTCCAGCGCATGGGGCGCGCACATGGGCCCGATGATCACGAGCCTGGGAGCGGCATCCATCCTCTCCGGCGTGCAGGCGGTCGTGTTCGGGGTTGACCCGCTCCACTTCACCGCCGGCCAGCCGCTCAAGGGTTCGTTCTCGGTGCTCGGCGCGCGCATCCAGTACTCCGACATCCTCTCGATCGTCGTGCTGGTGCTCGTCTTCGCCCTACTGCTCTGGGGAATCAACCGCACCAAATGGGGCACGGAGATCCGCGGCGTCGCGCTGGCGGCAAGGACCATGCCGCTGCTCGGCATCAACGTGGAGCGTCGCATCATCGAGACCTTCGCTCTGGCCGGCGCCCTCGGCGGCCTGGCAGGGGTCATGTGGGTGCTGCAGTTCAACGACGCCTCGGTGGCGACATCCTCGCAGGTGGACATCCGAGGCTTCGCCATCATCGTGCTCGGCGGCATGGGCTCCATCCCCGGCGCCCTGATCGGAGCGGCGATCCTCGCCGCCTCCGAGGTGCTCAGCGTCGGCTGGCTCCCCTCCGGCTGGCAGTCCCTCACCGTCTACATCGTGCTGATCGCCGTACTGGTCCTGCGCCCCGGCGGGATCCTCGGCAAGGCCCGCGACCCACGTTCCGCCTGACCCGAGAGCTGGAGGCACCCACGTGATCGATCTCAACCAGGCCGTGCTGCTGACCTTCCTGGTCAATGCGGTGGCTGGCATCTCCTTCTACCTCGTCTATGCGGCTGGGCAGTTCAACGTGACCCAGGTCGCCTTCATGATGATCGGGGGCTACTCGGCGGCGCTGCTGACCAAGGTGCAGGTGCCGTGGATCGTCGCGCTGCTCGCCGCCCTGATCGCGAGCGCGGTGGTCGCTGCCCTGGTCACCGGTCTGACCCGCCGGCTCAACGGGGTCTACCTCGCCATGGCCACCCTGGCCTTCGTGGTGGTGGTGCAGCAGATCGCGGTGATCACACCGGCCTTCGGCGGGGCGAGTGGCCTGTTCCTCATCCCGTTGACCATCAACCTCGGCACCGCGGCGATCATCCTGGTGATCGTCGCCCTGGTGGCCTTCCTCATCTCCCGGAGCCGGCTCGGCTATGAGATGCGCACCACCCGCGAGGACGCGGTCTCGGCGCGGGCGCTCGGCATCCGCGTCCCGTCGCTGCGGCTCTCGACCGGCATCATCAGCGCCCTCGTCGCGTGCGTCGCCGGCTCGATGCTCGTCATGAGCACCGGCTACGCCGTCCCCACGGAGTTCGGGTTCCCGCGGCTGATCAACGTCCTGGCGATCACCATCGTCGGCGGCACCGGACGCTGGTGGGGCCCCATCCTCGGCGCGGCCGTGCTCACGATCCTGCCCGAGCTCACCCGCTCGGCCGACCAGTGGCGAGAGGTGATCTCAGGAGTGCTGATCCTCGCGATCATCACCCTCTTCCCCGATGGGCTCTCCGGCCTGGTGATGCGCCTCGTCGATTGGATCAGAAAACGGAGGCCCGCCAGCCCGCTCCTCGCCGGCGCCGAGGCCTTCCCCGCCGCGGCCACGGCGCCCAAGGCGCCGCCCGTGCTGACCTCATCGGGGGTAAGCAAGAGCTTCGGCGGCATCACCGCCGTGGACGAGGTCTCGATCGAGGTGCAGCCCGGAAGGGTGCACGGCCTGATCGGTCCGAACGGGGCCGGCAAGAGCACGCTGGTCAACCTGCTCAGCGGCGAGCTGCCGGCAGACGCCGGCGAGATCCGCATCGAGGGCCAGGTCGTCACGAGGACCAGGAGCGAGACCCGAGCGCGCCTCGGCCTCGCTCGCACCTTCCAGGCCATGCGCCTGCCCGACAACATGACGGTGCGGGAGACGGTCTTCACCGGCAGCCTCGCCGGATACGGGGTCGGAGCCTGGTCGTCAGTGCTGCCCTTCCACCGGAAGGACTCGGCCTGGCATCGAGCCAGGGCCGCGGCGGACTCGGTCATCGGCCTCGTCGGGCTCGGCCCGCTCGCCGACCGACGGGTGCGTGCGCTCTCCTTCGGTCAGCAGCGGTCGCTCGAGATCGCCAGGGCCCTCGCCCTGCGGCCGAAGATCCTCCTGCTCGACGAGCCGACGGCGGGGATGAACCGCGAGCTGCTGCCGGCTATCACCGCGCTCATCCGCCGGGTCGCCGACTCCGGGGTCGGGGTGGTGCTGATCGAGCACAACATCGCGTTCATCCGCGCCTCGGTCGACGACCTCTACGTGCTCGACCGCGGGCGGCTGATCGCTTCGGGGACGCCGGACGAGGTCCTCGCTCTCGACGAGGTCATCACCAGCTATGTCGGCCGGGTCGCCGCGGAAGGAGACGGCAATGGCGCTGCTTGAGATCACGGACCTTGCCGCTGGATACGGAGGCCAGAACGTCATCGAGGGCTGCACCCTCTCGGTGGACGCAGGCCAGATGGTGCTGCTGATGGGGAGCAACGGCGTGGGAAAGACCACCCTGCTCTCCGCCGTCGCCGGACGGATCCCGGTCAGGCACGGGTCGGTGACCCTTGACGGTGAGGCACTGCAGCACATGCCGGCCTTCCGCCGTGCCCGGCGGGGCCTGGCGCTCGTCCCGCAGGGCCGAGAGGTGGTCCCCAGCATGTCCGTCGAGGACAACCTCGTCCTGGCCGGCCTCCACGGACGCAGCGACACCGACCTCGTCTATCAGTCCTTCCCCGTGCTCTACGAACGTCGCGAGCAGCTTGCGGGAACGCTGTCCGGTGGCGAGGCGCAGATGCTCGCGCTCGGCCGTGGACTTCTCACCGAGCCGAAGATCCTCATGCTCGACGAGCCGAGCATGGGCTTGGCACCCCTGGTGGTGATGGAGCTGTTCGAAAAGGTCGCCGGGCTGGTCGCCGAGCTCGGTCTCACGGTGCTCATCGTCGAGCAGCAGCTCACCGGGCTCTGGAAGGAGGGCGTCGTGGACTACGTCTACGTGCTCGACGACCGCCGCATCGCCATCCAGGGCCGCATCGCCGACCTCGATCTGGCGACCCTGCAGACCGCGTACCTCGGCGGCGTGCCGGAGGCCTCCTGACCCATCCCCAACCGTGCAGCACATTCATTCATAAGGAGAAGCAATGAAGCCAGCATCAACCGGGGCGCGGGCAACTCGCGCTCTCGGCATCCTCGTCGCGGCCGGCGTACTCGCCGCCACCGCAGCCTGCTCGAGTCCCTCCAATTCCGGAGGGGGTGACAGCGGCACCAAGGATCCCGTCGTGATCGGCGCGTTCGGCTCGGCGACCGGGTCCGCGCGATCCTTCGGCGTCTATGCCCAGGAAGGGTGGAAACTCGCCGAGGAGGACGTCAACAAGCGGGGCGGAATCGACGGCCGCAAGGTCCAGGTCAAGTTCGAGGATGACGGCTCGGAGCCGGCCCAAGCCGCGTCCATCGCCCAGCAGTACGTCAGCGACCCCGCGACGCTCGTTCTCACCGGCCCCTCCACCTCGGCGGCCGCCTTCGCCTCGCAGCCAATAGCCGTGCAGGCCGGGATGCCGGTCGTCGTGATGCAGAACTCCGACCCCCGCATCATGAAGCAGGGCGATGAGATCCACCGCATTGTGATACCCGACCCCTCGCTCAACAAGGTGCTCACCGACCTCGTGGTCAAGGACCAGGGCTACTCGACGATCGCCATCCTGCACGCCCAGGACGATCCATTCGCCGAAGCCTCGTATCAGGCCTTCAAGGAGCAGGTCGCCGCGATCTCAGGACTGAAGCTCGTCGCGGACGTGGGCTACTCGGCCACGGCGCCCGACCTCGGGCCGCAGATCCGCAAAGTCGCCGGCTCGAACCCTGATGCGGTGATCGTCGCCGCCGGGCCGTCCGGGGAGGCCGGCCTGGTGCTCCAGCAGGGCCGGGAGCAGGGCATGACCATGCCGATCATCGGCAACGCCGGCTTCAACTCGCCGGTGGTGTTGGAGCGGGCGGGTGACGCGGCGAAGAACGTCGTGCTGGCGACGCAGTACTGGGTGGACGACCCGTCGAAGGCCAACAAGGCCTTCGTCAAGGAGTACACCAAGGAGTTCGGGCACGAGCCGAGCCCCTATTCGGCGACCGCCTATAACTCGGTGTTCCTCATCAAGGAGGCTGCGGAGAAGGTGAAGGGCGAGCTCACCCGAGCGAGTCTTCAGAAGGCCCTGACCGGCCTCAAGGGGTACAAGGCAGGCGGCGACTATCTCGGCGCCCCGCTGACCTTCGTCGATCGGGACGCGACGACGGACAAGCCCTTCCTGCTGATGACGGATCCGAAGAAGCCGACCGCGCTGATCGCCTACGACAAGTCGACCTTCGGCAAATAGGGAGCGACGACGGATGCCGGGGGCGAGACGTCCCGTCCCCGGCATCCCCAACATGGAGCTGACATGACCGACGACCTCGGCAGCTATGCCGACCTTCTCGCCCGCGCCGACGGCGCGGCGGGGACGACCTGGGGCCTGCTCCCGCCGGAGCTCGGGACCATAGGGCTGCTCACGCCCCGGCGGGTGGCGGACGCCGCGGCCCTCGTCCGCACCGGGGAGACGTTCCGGCTCGACCATCCGCTCACCGCGTTCGCCACCCCGATCGCACGACACAGGACCGCCCCGACGCGGATCGCGTTCTCGACCGGGCCCGACCAGCGGGACGACTATCTCGACTCCTTCTATCTCCAGGCCTCGACCCAGATCGACGGCCTGCGGCACCTGCGCGACCACGAGCTCGGCCACTACGGAGGGCTTGCCCCCGACCAGGTCGACGAGGGGCCAGCGCTCGGGATCGAGGCGTGGGCCGAACACGGCATCACGGGGCGCGGCGTGCTGGTCGACGTGCCGCGCTACCTGGCCCGCACCGGGCTGCGCCCGCTCGATCACCGCTCAGGGCAACGCATTGATGTCGCGCTGCTGGAGCAGACCCTGGCCGACCAGGAGGTCGAGCGTCGCGATGGGGACCTGCTGGTCATCCGCACCGGATGGCAGACCTTCTACTTCGACGAGCTCACCGACATCGAGCGGGCCGAGTTCCCGGAGCAGCTGGCCTGCGCGGGCCTCGAGCAGAGCCACGAGATGCTGGCCTGGCTGTGGGACACGAGGGTCGCCGTCGCCGCCGCGGACAATCCCACGGTCGAGTGCTACCCGCCGGTCGCCGATTCGCCGTTCAACCGGGGTCTGCCCCCTGGCACGGGGATCCGAGAGGGGATGGCGCACTCGTATCTGATCGCGCGGCTCGGACTCGCGCTCGGCGAGCTGTGGCGGGTGGACGCGCTGGCCGAGCGCTGCGACGCGGACAGCCGCTACGACTTCCTGCTCGTGGCCAATGTACTCAACCTGCCCGGCGGGGTCGGCTCCCCGGCGAACGCCGTCGCGATCCGCTGAGGGGACGCTCAGCCGATGTCGCCGAGGAGGGCGGCCGAGGCATCCGCTTCCCTGCGATGGCCCATCTCGAAGGTCTTGCCGTAGAGGCCACGGCCCCAGTCGGCGGAGTCGGCCCACACCCGGAAGGCGTCGGTGACGACGGTCCGCTCGGCGATGCGCCACTCGCCCTCCCTGCGCTCGAAGCGGTCCAGGTAGCGGCCGATGACGGTGACATCGTTGGGTGTGCCGTCCTTGCGGACCGGCCGCTCGTAGGCGTCGAAGTACGACTCGACCTTCGCCTCGTCCCCATCGATCCTGATCAGGACGTTGCTGATCCGATGGCTGGTGGCGTCACGCGACTCGAGCACGGGGATGACGAAGGGGATGAACTCCTCGACCGGACCGTTCCACATTCCGTGGTTGTCGATCGCACCGGGCCAGTAGACGGTCGCCAGGAGCTCCCCGTCGCAGCGGTCGATGGCACGGCAGTAGCGGTAGAGGCAGTCGCGGATGGCCTCCCGGTCGAGCAGCTCGCGCACCGCCGCCTCGCCCGCCTGGTCGAACCTCATCGGATCAGCTCCCCTCGTGGTGCGAACACCCGGTCGTGCGGCCAGGCCTGGCCCCTCAGGAACTCGTCCCCGAAGTCCCAGCCGGGCGGGACCGGGTCGGTCCTCGTCCACTCGAAGGCCAGCACCCGGTTCGCGATGGCCCAGTGTCCGCCCCGCCGCTCGAAGTCGTCGAGGAACCTGAACGCCACGACATGATCGCGGTCGGGCTTCGAGCCTCGCGCGGCCACCCTGTGGTGGGCTATCGCGTAGCTCTCCGAGCGGGCGTGGTCGCCGTCCAGCTCGATACGGACGTTGCTCAGCACATGCATGGTGCGCTCGTACGACCGCAGGGCGGCGGTGATGTAGGCGATGAAGTCGTCGATGCCGCCGGTGAAGACCCCGTGGTCGTCGATCGCGTCGGGGTGGTAGCAGTCCCGCACCAGATCGAACCGCTTGCGGTCGACGCCGTGGCAGTACTGCACCAGCACCGCGCGGATGTCCGACTCGTCGATCAGCCGCTGGACACGGTCATCCCGCGTGAGCTCCGCCATTGGATCTCCTCACTCGTGCGGCGCCGAACGGCGCCCACCGCCCAACCTACCGCGCGGCGATCTCGGCCTTCTTGGCCCGGCGCACGCGATGCAGGATCGGCTCGGTGTAGCCGTTCGGCTGGCTGGCTCCGAGCAGGATCAGGTCCCGGGCCGCCTGCCAGGCGAGGCCGGGGCCGTCCTCTCCGATCAGCTTCTCGTACAGCGGGTCGCCGGCGTTCTGCTCGTCGACCACCGGCGCGATGCGGGTCAGCGACTCGATCACGTCCTCCTCGCTGACCACGCCGTGCGCCAGCCAGTTGGCGAGCAGCTGGCTGGAGATGCGCAGCGTGGCGCGGTCCTCCATCAGGCCCACGTTGTTGATGTCGGGGACGGTGGAGCAGCCGATGCCCTGGTCGACCCAGCGCACCACGTAGCCGAGGATCGACTGAACGTTGTTGTCGACCTCGGCCTTCTTCTCCGCATCCGACCAGTTCGCATCCGGCGCGAGCGGGATCTCGAGGATGGGGTCGATCCCGGCGTGCACGCGGTTCTTCAGCTCGTCCTGGACCGCGAAGACGTCGACCTGGTGGTAGTGCAGCGAGTGCAGGGTCGCGGCGGTCGGCGACGGAACCCACGCGGTGGTCGCCCCGGCCAGCGGATGGGCGATCTTCTGCTCGAGCATGTCGGCCATCAGGTTCGGCATGGCCCACATCCCCTTGCCGACCTGGGCCCGGTGCTGGAAGCCGGCGGCGAGGCCGGTGTCGACGTTGAAGTCCTCGTAGGCCTTGATGAAGGTCTGCGCCTTCAGCTCGCCCTTGCGCACCACCGGACCTGCCTTGAGCGAGGTGTGGATCTCGTCCCCGGTGCGATCGAGGAAGCCCGTGTTGATGAATACCACCCGGTCCTTGGCCACCTCGATGGCGGCCTTCAGGTTGACGGTGGTGCGGCGCTCCTCATCCATGATCCCGAGCTTCATGGTCAGCGGCGGCAGGCCGAGCACCTCCTCGACCCGGCGGAACAGCTCGACGGTGAGGGCGACCTCCTCCGGGCCGTGCATCTTCGGCTTGACGATGTACATCGAGCCGGTCCTGGAGTTCTTGAGCCTCGTGTCGCCGCGCAGGTCGTGGACCGAGCCCAGGGTGGTGATCAGGGCGTCGAGGATGCCCTCCCCCACCTCGTTGCCGTCGCGGTCGAGCACCGCGTCGGTGGTCATCAGGTGACCGACCTGGCGGATGAACAGCAGCGCCCGGCCGTGCAGCGTCACGGTCTCGCCACCGAGCGAGGTGAACACCCGGTCGCCGTTCATCACTCGAGTGAAGGTCGTGCCGTTCTTGGTGACCTGCTCGCTCAGGGTGCCCTGGTTGAGCCTCAGCCAGTTGCGGTATCCGAGGGTCTTGTCCTCGGCGTCCACCGCGGCCACGGAGTCCTCGAGGTCCATGATCGAGGTGAGGGCGGACTCGATCACGATGTCCTTGACGCCGGCGGCGTCCGTCGCGCCGATCGAGTCCTCGGGGTCGACCTGGATCTCCAGGTGCAGGCCGTGGTGCACCAGCACGACGCTGCTCGGCTTCGACCTCTCGCCGGCGTAGCCGACGAACTGCGCGGGATCCGCGAGCCGGGCGACCTCGCCTCCGGCCAGGGTCACCGCGAGCCCATCGTCGTCGACGGTGTACGCGGTGGCGTCGGCGTGGCTGCCCGAGGCCAGCGGGGTGCTGTCGTCGAGGAGCTTGCGCCCCCAGGCGATCACCGCGCCGCCGCGGGTCGCGTTGTAGCCGGCACCCGGGGCGAGCTCCCCCTCCTGGGAGATGGCGTCGGTGCCGTAGAGCGCGTCGTAGAGGGAGCCCCAGCGGGCATTGGCCGCGTTGCTCGCGAAGCGGGCGTTGAGCAGCGGCACGACCAGCTGCGGCCCGTACTGCTGGGTGATCTCGGTGTCCACGCCCGATGTGGTGATGGTGAAGTCGGCCGGCTCGTCGACCAGGTAGCCGATCTCGGTGAGGAAGGCCTTGTACGCGACCGGCTCGGGCACGCCCGGATGGGCCACGTGATAGGCGTCGATCTTCGCCTGGAGCTCGTCGCGCCTGGCGAGCAGCTCCCGGTTGCGCGGTCCGAGGTCGTGCACTATCGCGCTCGCCCCGGCCCAGAAGGCGTCCAGGTCGACGCCGCTGCCCGGAATGGCCTCCTCGGCCACGAAGTCGTAGAGCTCCTTGGCTACACTGAGCTCGCTCGCCTGCACGCGTTCTGACATGGGTGACTCCTCGGGGCCTTTTTCCGCATTGTGGAATGTACAATCCACTTATCGAAAAGTATAACGCCCCGCGCGGAGGAAGGACCCGGCGATCATGACCATCCAGCAGACCGCGGCATCCGCCGCGCCCGGAGGACAGCCGGCCGGCGGCGTCCAGTCGTTGCACCGGGCGCTCGATCTGCTCGAGGTCGTCTCCGCGCACGGCGGTCACATGGCGATCGGCGAGATCGCGTCGGCCACCGACATCCCGCTGCCGACCATCCACCGCCTGCTGCGCACCCTGGTCGAGCGCGGCTACATGCGCCAGCTCGCCAACCGCCGCTACGCGCTCGGCTTCAGGCTGCTGCCGCTCGGGCTGACCGCGAACGCGCTCATCGGCGCGAACACCGCCCCCGCGCTCTCGCAGCTCGTGGCCGAGCTCGGCGAGACGGCGAACTTCGCCATCCTCACCGACGACCAGGCCGAATACGTGGCCCAGGTGCCGTCCCCGCATGCCATGCGCATGTTCACCGAGGTCGGGCGCCGGGTCCAGCTGCACTGCACCGGGGTCGGCAAGGCCCTGCTCTCCCAGCTCGCCCCGAGCGAGGTGAGCGCGATAGTGCGGCGGATGGGGCTGGCCGCCCAGACGCCGAACACCATCACCACGGAGCTCGCGCTTCAGGCCGAGCTCGACCGCATCCGCGCCCAGGGCTACTCGATCGACGAGGAGGAGCAGGAGCTCGGCGTGCGCTGCATCGCGGTGCCGATCCCCGGCGAGTTCCTCTCCACCATGGCGATCTCGGTCTCCGGTCCGCTCACCAGGGTGACGGACGACGTGGTCGCCAGGGCGGTCCCGCTGCTGCAGTCGGTCGCGGCCCGGCTCGGCGCGGAGATCTCGGCCAGCAGCACCGCGCCCTCGATTGACAGAGCCCGGACCCTCGGTTAGTTTTCGGAAGTTAGTTTTCTCATCGTGAAAGAAGCAGCATGACCACGGCAACCGCCCCGGACCTCGCCCCCCTCGTCTCAGCGCTGCCCGAGGGCGCGGTGATCACCGATCCGGACAGCATGGACGGGTATCGCTGGGACCGCGCGCTCGACCCCGATGCCGGAATCCCGCTGGCCGTCGTGCGCGCGCAGAGCACCGAGGACGTCCAGACCGCGGTGCGCTTCGCCGCGGAGCACGGCATCCCGGTCATCCCGCGCGGTGCGGGGTCCGGCCTCTCCGGCGGCTCATCGGCCCAGGACGGCTGCATCGTGGTCTCGGTGGAGCGGATGCGCGCCATCACGATCGACCCGGTGACCAGGATGGCCTTCGCCCAGCCCGGGGCGTTCAACGCCGAGGTCAAGGCCGCGGCCCGCGAGCACG
>Ga0182749_1001591_pt1 | contig 17596 bp, 14 predicted proteins | sample eDN3rd37CKraftMG_FD_128875 | JGI IMG/M metagenome (GOLD analysis project Ga0182749, IMG submission 128875) | Enriched Miracle-Growth compost microbial communities from Emeryville, California, USA - eDNA 3rd pass 37_C Kraft MG (version 2) (version 2) ...
GCCGATGGTCGAGCCGATCACCGGCCGCCCGAGCGCATAGGCCTCCAGAATGCTGATGGGGGCGTTCTCATACCATTCGGAGGGCAGAACCAGCGCCTTCGACTCGCCGATGAGCCTGTGGAGGTTCTCGCCCGACACATAGCCTGCGAATTTCACGTCGCCACCGCTCGCCTGAGCGAGATCGCGCAGGGGCTTTTCCTCGGGACCTGTGCCGGCGATGATCAGCTTTTGCTTGGCGAGGGCCGCAGCGCGGATCAGCGTCGCGATGCCTTTTTCCGGCGCGAGGCGGCCGGCATAGACGAAATAGTCCTGTTCGGCCCAGACGGCCTTCATCTGCGCGGTGTCGACGAAATTCGGAATGTAGACCAGCTTTTCTGCAGGCCAGCCCCATTCGATGAGCTTTTCGCGATAGAAGCGGCTGGGGACGACGATGCGGTCCACCTTGTCGCGGTAGAGGCCGAGGAGCCGGTGGACGAGCGTTTCCACGAAGACGATGCCGCTGACCGCAGCGGAATCCTTTACGCAGCGGTTCAGGGCGACATTATAGATGCGCCCGCCCTTGCACTGCTCGCAAACCATTCCCTGCCGCAGCATCTTGTAGGCCGGGCAGGCGAGCTTCAGGTCGTGCGCCGTCATGACGACGGGGACGCCTGCGCTCTTCAGGGTCGAGAAGATGGCGGGGGAGAGGTGATGATAGACATTATGGGCGTGGGCGATCGTGGGCGGGGCCGCGGCGATCAACTGGGAGAGCTTTCGCTGCGCCTCGAAGGAATAGATGACCTTGACCGCATCCAGCGCCTTCGTAAGCACGCCCTGCTGATTGCCGTACTCGATCTCCGAAACGAAATAGCCGGACCATTCGGAAGGTTCGTTCCGCTCGTGCTTCATGGCGAAGGGAACGACATCCCAGCCGATTTCGGCAAAGAGCGACATGTGGTCGAAGAAGACCGCTTCAGCTCCGCCGCGCCGATAGAAATAGTTATTGATGGCCAGGAGGCGGGGTGCGTCCGTCCGCATGACCGGTGGCCTCACGGTCACTTCTCCCAGCCAAGCAGCGAGACGGCTTCGCCGATCGTCACGATCCGGCAGTTCCTGGCCGCGGCGTAGGAGACCAGGTGATCGAAGGTTTCCGGCGTGCAGCCAAAGGGCGTCGGTGCTTCGGTGATGTCGTGGGTGAAGAAGATGAGCCAGCCCGGATCCGCGGCCACATCGTCGATCCAGCGGGTCAGCGAGCGCGCATAGGCTTCGGGCTGGCGGATCTCCACCCCCTTCAACATCAGATGATCGGAGCTGCCGCGATTGATGGCTTCGCCCGCGCCCCTGCAGGTGGCGTAGCGCGAACAGAGCATCCGCCTGGCGGGAGGCCAGGCCGCGTTGAAGGGATAGGAGAAATTGCGGATGGGCTGCTCTATGCCGGCCTCCCGCAGATAAGCCTCGTTCCGCGTCAAGTCCGCCTCAAGGTCCGCTCCCAGATTGCGGAGCTTACGGTGGGCGAAGGTATGGCAGCCGATCTCGTGACCGCGCAGCGAAAGTTCGCGGCAGCCCTCGCGTGAGATCAGCCTGCGGCCAGGCTCCGTCTGCGAGCCTATGCTTCCGGAGATGTAGAATGTGCCACGGGCATCGTATCGTTCCAGAATGCTCGCGCCATTTGCGAGTGCCGTGTCAGGCACGTCGTCAAAGGTGAAGGTGACCAGCGGCCGGTCGGTCACGACCTCCCGCTGCCGGCTCCCCATCTTCCAGAGAAAGCGATTGACGGCGCGATCGATCAGCTCGCCCGTCTCTTTTCCAAGCCCCCCCATCATTCCCCTATGTTTCCCCTGTTGCCCGAGAATGGATAATCCGGGCAGAGGCCGAAGCCTGAAACCGGAAGCCGTAAAGTGCCAGCATGAAGGTGAACCAGAGCATGTTGCCACCTTCAAAGAACAGGCTTTCGAGACCGGCATTGAAAAGCGTGTAGAGCCAAACGCGAAAGTAAAGCCGCATCAGCGGCGAGTGCTGCTCTTCCGGCTTCACGCGAGAAATGTCGCGAAGGGGAAGGAAAAGCACCCAGATCAGCGTCAGCAACAACCCCGGAACACCGGTCATCAGCGTGATGTCGAGGAAGGAATTGTGCCCGTTGGCGGCAGCAACCGCCCATGTCTCGATCGAACCGCCGCTGTAGACCAGTTCTTCAGTCTGCCAGAACCCCTTGAAGCCGTACCCTATTATAGGGCTTTCCGCAATTGCGCCGAACGCGAAGCGCCAGATATCGGCGCGGTTCGTAAAGGTCGCGTCAATGCCGAGACTTGTAAGAAATTCCCCGAATGGCCGGATCACCGCCGAACCCACGGCGAGCAGATTGAAGAGGGCAACGCCCCCCACGGCAATCGGTACGCGCAGGAACCGAAAGCGCTCGAACACCCATGCCACGATCAAGGTGGCGGGAAGCATCGCGCTCGAGGTCTTTCCTCCCGTATGCAGGAGAAAGAACACCGCCAGCACCACAATGATTGCGCCAAGCAAGCGGGACCAGGCGGCCATGACGAAAAGGCCGAAGAAGGTGGCGATCACCATGGCTGCCGCGGCGCTGTTCTTATGCGGGAAATGACCGCGCCAGAGGCCGGCATTCATCGGCTCGCGCAGTTCGGCCGCCTGGTGGATGGAAACCAGCGGCTTGAATAGGATGCCGTAATAGGAGAGCAACAGCGCCGCCAATGTGCCGAAAGCGAGCATCTTGGCGAAGTGCCGCTCGGAAACCGGAATGAGCAGGTAGATGCTGGCGTTCACCGTCATGATGATCGCCAGCACAACGCCCTTTATCCCAAGCATCGGCTCGTTGGATAGGATCGAGACGAACAGGAACCACGCGAAGAGCGGAATGAGAAGGAGACGCGGCTGGAAGACCTCGTTCCGGAGCGCGTGGAACAGTCCGAACAGCAGGATCAGGCCGGACAAGCCGAGGGAAACGACCTGGTTCAGCCGGCTCGAATTTCCCGCGGAGGGATCGAGCACGGCCTCGCCGGTCAGATCGACGAACGGGTTCAGGGAAATCCAGAAGAACAGGAACAGCGCCATGAACAGCACGGTTCGCGCCGCGGTATGGACCGCCTTTGCCGCGGGCAGGTCGACGGCCGTCAGCTGCGCCGTCTGCATGGGAAAGGCTCCCGCCTCATGTCGCGTACCGATGCGGCTGTCGCAGATGCCGCAAAAGCCCGAGCGCCAATGCCAGGCCAAGACCGATGAAGAGACCCGCAAAGGCGCCCGCGGCCATGAGGATCATGGTGCGCGGCGGCCAGCTGCGCGCGGTCGGCGGCACGGCGCGCGAGATGACGCGGATGTTGCTGGTATCGATCTGCTGCCGTTCGGTGATCTCCTGGCTGCGCGAGAGGAACGTTTCGTAGAGCGCAGCCTTGGCCCGTGCATCACGTTCAAGTTCGCGGAGAGTCACCAGGGCACTGTTATCCTGGAAAACGGTGTTTTCCTCCTCCTGCGCCTTCTGGCGCAGTTCATTCAAGACCATGCGCGCTTGGTCGGCCTCCAGCTTCGCGGCATTGACGATGCGCTGTGCTTCGGCAGTGATGGCTCGTTCCACCGCGCCGATTTCGGTCCTGATCGCCTGCAGTCGCGGATGCCGGTCGAGATAGGTGAGAGAAAGAGCCTGCAATTGCTGCTGGAGTTCGTTGTACTGGGCGCGCAGCGTCGTCAAACTATCCGATTGAAAGCCGGGCAATGTCGCGGAGCTGCGGTCATCCAAAGCCCGCTGCAGCTCGCGATAGCGCGTATCTGCCTGGATCTGGCGTTGCTGGGCTGCCAGGACCTGAGTGTCCAGTTCGCCTGAGCGGCGCGCGCTCACGAGATCGTCGCCGCTCGACTGGAGACCGTGCTCGCGCTTGAATACCTCCGCGCGGGCCTCGGCTTCGGTAACGCTGGTCCGCAATTCGTCAAGCCGTTGGCTGATGCTGGAGGCGACGCGCCCCGCGCTGCGCGAGGCGGATTCGAACAGCTCGGTCTCGAAGGCATCGACCATGGCGTTGGAGATTTCGACCGATTTGAAGGGGTCGTCCGTCCAGACGCTGAGGACGACCACATAGGAGCGCTCTTCACGCTGCGCCTCGACCCGCTCGGAAAGGGCACGCAATACGCCGAGCTTGCGATCCCCTTCCTCGGGAGGACCGGAGATGAGCTGCTTGATCGGATCGAACCAGCTCGGCTTCACGAATTCCGGATCTTCCGTCAAATGCAACTGATCGATGACGCGTTCCAGCACATTGCGCGAGGTAAGCACCCTCAATTTGCTCTCGACCTCGAGCAACTGCGTGTCGCGCTGGGGCGTGTTGGCGAACACGTCGTCATCCACCACCTGCAGGTTGGACGGGTCCACGACGATATCGGTGTAGACCGTGTAGCGCGGCGTCGCGGTGACGGCATAGAGGAAGGCGGCTGCCACGCCGACCAGCAGCATCAGGACGATCAGGTATTTGCCCCGGTTGAGCCAGGAGATCACGTCATCGGGCGTAAGCTGGCGCAGTCTTTCCAGATGGTCGGAAACATTGCCGCGCGAAGGGGGCGCGGGGGGCGAGGCGGGCGCCGCTGGTGGCGGAGCCGGCTCGATGGCGGGCGCAGTGCTGGGAAGCATGTTCAGAAGGGAGCCGCGCGCGGCCGGTTTTTTTGCAGCCTGAGCGTCGCCCGGCCTCCCCGGTCCGCGAGGGGGTTTTGCTACTTCATACATGCCTTTGCCTGCCCCAGGGACTTGCTCGGTCGGAAGCCACAACCTTGAGCTAACTTCCGCACCATCTTATCACGGTATTGTTTACCACGTCTTAAGTCACTTTTCAGGAAGACGCGCTTCTCCATCGCTCATTTTCGTGCCCGGCCATCAGAAATCGACAACCAGATTGCTCCAACGCTCCGAGGCGAGCCCGCCGATATAGATGTCGTCGCCGAGGGCTGCATCCACGATTTCGCGATGGCGGGTGGCGAAGCAGAAATAGCCGGAATGCTTGAAGGTTAGCTGCCGCTGGCGCATGATCGCCTTCATGAGGAAGGGTTGCGCCATGCCCCTTGCTTCGCAATAGCCTTCCCGGTCCAGAAAAGCCAGCGTTTGCTCGGTCATCTCCCGCTCCCTGCCTTCCGGGCAGATCACGTTGAGGACGCGGGCGATGCGCCCGGGCTGGCCGAAATAGAGCACCAGGCCGATGGTTTCCCCTTGGGGGCCGACGATCGTGCGGCAGTGCAGGGAGCCGCACGCGGTGTTCCGGCCTGCAAGTGCGACCAGCCAGGAGAATTCTTCCGGCGACCAGACGGGGCGTACCGAAAAGCGCTTCAACAGCGTTTCGGCATGTTGCCTGAATTCCTCGAAGCTCGCCTGTTCCACCCGATAGCCGGCCTCAGCAGCGGGCTTGAAGGAGGAAACGAGCCGGCGCGCCAACCGGTCCAACAGGTGGGCAAAGGGCCTCAAGGGAAGGTATTTTGCCGTTGGCAGCACCATGAGGAGCCGTTCGAAGGCGCTGGCCAAAGGACGGAAGACGCGTCGCCATTCCAGGCTCTGGATCGGGAGGACGTGACCGCCTCCGGCTTCCCAATGGTCGGCGCTCACGGGTGACGCATTATCCGAAAACGTGAAGTCCTGTCGCTTCGCCCGCAGCGTGCGGGCCAAATTCGCAGCGCCGATCGCGCCGGACTTTCCATTCGCCATGAAGGCGCAGAGCAGCCTTGCCGTCAGTTGACGCTCCCCGACCCAGAACCGCATGGGAACGGATAGAACCGCGCTGTCGATCTCGCCATCCGCATTCTCGTGAAGGATGCTGCCGTGTTCGGGAGCGTAGAGCGGGCTCGAGAAGAACGCGGCCTCGAGATAGTCATGGAGTTCCGGGCTGCCGCCCGAAGTGTCTTTCCTGAAGATGCAGTTGAAGAGCTTCCCGACCGCGGCGATGTCGCTCCGCTCCATCGGGCGGATGCGTCCTCTCCGCTCCGCCGGAGCGGCGCCCGTCTCCAGGCGGCGCGCCGGGGTGGCGGTCGTATCCGCGCTGTGGCCCTTTCCATGCATCTCCACGGCGTTCACGGCTGCGCCCCTTTCAGAACATGCGTTCCGGCGGAGCTGACCCTGCTTTTGCGTATGGCGTGCACCAGCACGAGCCAGGAGGCGACGACCATGAGGAATTCTATGACATAGAAGGAGATGATCGTGCCTTCGGGGGGAGCGTACCACGTCGCCCAGGCGGTGACGGCGCAACCGAAGAGGCTGCCGAGCGACATCACCGTTCCCCGGTAGGCATGGTTTCCGGCGGCGCCGAGCGCTTCGACGGCCACCGACCAGATCGCCAGCAAAATCACCACCCAGCTAAGCTGGCGGACGAAGGAGACGAGGGAAACGTAATCATGCCCGAAGAGATAGGGCAGAAGCGGCGCAATGATGAACACGGCGATAGATGCCGCAATCGAGATCGCCGTTGCCGCGATGAGCACCCTCTTCACACGCTCGACGATGTGGTGCAGCCCCTCGGCGCTGGCTTTCGCCGAGCCCGGATACATGAGGCGATTGAGCGCCTCGACGGAAAGATAGCTGCTTTCGATCATGCGGCGCGCGACGCTGTAGCTCGACACGATCTCCGGCGTGGAGACGAGGCTCAGGACCATGAGGTCGACGTTCTGCCGCGCGGCGCGGAGGATGAACGGGACACAGAAATAGATGCCGTTCATGATCTCCTCCCGCACGATCCGGAACTCGGGCGGGCCGAGGCGCAGGAGCGTTCGGAAACAGACGACCGCCACGAGGACATGGCAGAGGAATTGCCAGATCACCCATTCCGACGTGGTCGACACGCCGAAGACGAGGCAGGCAAGCACGGCGGCGATCGTCCTTGCGACCGCAAAACCCACCACCACCTTGTTGGCCGTGCCGAACTCGCTGCGCCCGATGAATGTCTGCTCGGTCAGCACGATCAGGCGAACGAGCACGATGTTGGTAACCAGCATCGCGCCAATCAGGAGGGCGTTCAGGACAGGGTTGTCGGATAGCTTGAACAGGAAAGGGAGCACGATGGCGCCTGCCGCGACCAGGATCACGCCGGTGATCGCGGTCAGGATCAGGTTGTGCCCGAACATGGTGGGGTAGGTCGATGGATCGCGCGCCACCCGGCGGACGAGGCTTTCCATGGCACCGAGGCCGCAGAGATGCAGGGCAACGCTGCATATTGCGGTGATGCCTACAAAGAGGCTGAACTCGTGAACGCCCAGCGATCTGGCCAAAACGGCGAAGGTGATGAGCTGCGCTGCAGAGCTGATGATGAGGCTGCCGCCCGATGCCGCGTAAGCAACGAGCTTTTCAAAGGCGGATCTGAAATCGCCCGTGATCTGCCTGAAACCGAACATCCCACCCCGCACGAGGTACCAGCCTGTTCCCTTCTCTCTGCAGGAGGGCAAAACTGGGGCCTTGGGACCTCATATACCCTATTTCCCGGCTTTGATACCCGGCTCGAATGACGGCAGGGTTAATATGCCTCGTTGCCCTGCCAGAAATTTCAAGCTCCATTTACCTCTCTGGGCTATATCCACCATCACCATTCCGGGGAGGCGCGCCGCATGGCGAAACCGTCCAAGACCGATGCGGGTGCCGGGGCCGATGCGCCGCAATCCAACATCGCCCGCTTCATGGGGATCGAGCTTGAGCTCGCGCCCGACGTGCTGGTGCCGAGAGAAGAAACCGAGATTCTGGGCCGAAGCGCCGTCGATCTGCTGCGGGCGATGCCCGGCGCGCCGATCGTCATCGATATGTGCTGCGGCTCCGGCAACCTCGCGCTTGCCATCGCCACCGCGGTGCCCGACGCTCGGGTCTGGGCCTCCGACCTTACCGAAAGCACCGTTGCGCTGGCGCGGCGAAACGCCGAACGCCTCGGCCTCAGCGAGCGTGTGAAGGTGATGCAGGGCGATCTCTTTTCCGGTCTGGCGGGCGAGGGGCTGGACGGCCGGGTGGATGTGATCGTGAGCAACCCGCCCTATATTTCAACCTCGCGTCTGGAAACCGACCGCGCCCACCTCCTGGAGAACGAGCCGAGGGAAGCGTTCGACGGCGGCCCTTATGGTCTCTCGATCCATCAGCGCCTGGTGCGCGAGGCCCCCGCGTTCCTCAAGCCCGGAGGGTGGCTCGCCTTCGAATTCGGCGAAGGGCAGGAGCGCCAGGTCGCGATCCTTCTGAAACGCGCGGGCTTCTACGAGGAGCCCCGCTTCGCCTCCGACGATGCGGGCAAACCCCGCGCCGCAATCGTGCGCCGGAAGCCATGACGGCGATCCGCCCGCTGGAGGAAGCGGATGTCCCGGCGGTCGCGGGTCTGTTCCAGCGCATCTTCCGCAATGCCGGCCAGCAGCCTCCGGCATCGCTTACGGCCTATTTGCAGCGGCTCTACCTCGACTTTCCGGGGCGAGACCCGGAGATCAATCCACTTGTGCATCTGAGAGACGACGGAAGTATCTCCGGCTTCGTGGGCGTGACCCCGCTGCCCATGGTGTTGGAAGGCAGGCCGCTGCGGGGGGCCATCTGCGGTTCCTTGATGGTGGAAGACCGCGAGAGCGATCCCATGGCGGGCGCACGGCTCCTCAAGGCTTTCCTCGCCGGTCCCCAGGACCTTTCCTTCAGCGAAACGGCAAGCGAGGTCTCGGCCAATATGTGGGTGAGGCTGCGGGGCATCCAGCTGCCTTCCTACAGTCTCGATTGGATCCGCGTCATCCGTCCGCTTTCCTTTGCTAAGGAGTTGCTGTCCGGCAAGGTTGGCGCTGCAAGGCTCTTCTCGAGCATGGCGGCGGCGGTGGATGTCCGGTTGAGCAAGCGGATGACACCGGATGCGCTGCGCTGGTCGGGGGTTCCGCAGGGCTGGAAGCGCGCGGGCGGGTTGAACGTGGTGGAGATCGGCCGGGATGAGTTTGCCGGGCTGGTCCCGGTTCTCACCGCTCATTTTGCTCTGCGGCCCGATTGGGCGCCGGGACAACTGGAGGAGATTCTTCGCGATGCCGAGCGCAAGGATGAATACGGCCCCGCCACCTTCTGCAGGGTAGATGCGAAGACCGGCAAGACGATCGGCGCCTTCTTCTATCACGCCTCCCCGGGCGGGATCGGGCGCGTGCTGCAGGTGCTTGCGCTGCCCGGCCACGCCGGCGCGGTGATCGATGCAATGTTCGCCCACGCGGCGGACAAGGGGCTGGCCGGCCTTCGGGGACGGACGCAACCGGCCCTGCTCGAGGCCATGCTGGGCCGCCGTGTCGCCTTCACGCATCTCGCCTCGACCGTCGTCCATGCGCGGGACCCGCAAATTCTCACAGCACTTCAGGAGGGCAGGGCATTCCTGAACGGCATTGCCGGCGAACATTGGAGCCGGCTGATCGGCAGCCGGTTCGATTGAAAGAAACTAGCCCGCTTGGGGCCGGCTATCTCTTCGCCAGCTGCAGGAATTCGAGCACCATCGCCGCGGTCCATGTGAAGCGGCCGCCACCGCAGGGCTCGCCCGTCAGAGGATCGTAGTATTCGGCAAAACCCGACTGCGTGATGAGATCGAGGCTCGATTGCACGATCCGGTCTGATACCCCATTTTCCTCCACCGACCGCAGGCCGTCCATGATCATATAGTTGGTGACGAGCCAGACGGGCCCGCGCCAATAACGTTTCGCTTCAAAGCGAGGATCGGCCGGGTCCTGCGACGGCACGATGAATTTTACAGCCTTTCCCTGCTTCTCGATCGTACGCGCGATTGCGTGCGCGTTATCAGGAGGGATCGCGGCGAAGACCGGCAGGATGCCCCCGATCGACGCGCTGTCGATCAGAGCACCGGTGATACGATCCTTGCAAAGATACTGCCCGTGGGGTGCGCTCCACAGGCTTTGCATCGCGGCGAGGCCAGCAGAGGCCCTGGCACGATTGTCCGCCGCGATCTGAGGCTCCTTCAAGGTTTCGGCCAAATCCGCCAGATCGGCGCAGGCGCGGATCAGGATCGCGTTGAAGCCAGGATCGACCACCTGAAAGGGCGAGGCGTCGTGGAGCTTGGCATTGTCCCAATCGAGCCCGCGGAAATGCTGCACCAGCCAGAGATAGCGGTCATACTGTTCCTTGGTCGGCCGATGCGCGGGGTCGGCGTGCTGCGTATCGCGACGCGTATAGGGTTCGACGCCCTCGGTCGGCACGCGTTCGAAGGCCTCGTCCCAATCGATGGAATTGTCGCGACCCGCTTCCCAGGGATGCAGGATTGCAACCAGGCCTTCGCCCTTCGGGTCGCGGTTGGCGTAGAACCATCTGTGCCACGCGTCGATCTTGGGCAGAAGCGCCCTGGCGCGCCGGGCCGCCATTTCCTTGTCGCGGGCGCGCTCGAAAAGACGCCTGACGGCGAAGCCCGCCACCGCCGGCTGGGTGATGCCGGAGGTCGCGACCGGCCTTTCCGTCGCCCAGACATCCGGCCCGGGAAAGTAGCCGTCCGAATGCACGTGGAACACGATGTGAGGCACCATGCCGTCGGGCCACTGGTGCTCGAAAAGGGTCTCGATCTCGGTCCAGGCGCGCGCCTCGTCGAAATGGCTCTGGCCGAGGGCGGTGAGGCAGGAATCCCAATTCCACTGGAAAGGATAAAGCCCCTTTGTCGGGATTGTGTAGCCGCCTTGGTCGTTCTCCTTGAGAACTTCCACTGCGAGATCGAAGATCTTGGATTGGTCGGGGGCAGTCATTGGGAAGCACCCTGTCTTGCTAGTTGTTGTCTCTCAGCCGGCGCTCTGCGCCCGTCGAGGAAGCGGCTCCAGGAATTCCAGCACCATGGCAGCCGTCCAGCTGAAGCGCGATCCGCCCAGCGGCGAGCCGTCGCGGGGGTCGTAATATTCGGCAAAGCCGCTTCTTTGGATGAGGGCGAGGCTGCGTTCCACAATGCGCGTCGCCAGGCCAGTCTCTCCGCAGAGAGCTAAGCCGTCGGCGATCATGTAGTTGCATACGAGCCAGACCGGGCCGCGCCAATAGCGCTTCAGATCGAAGCGATGATCGCGCGGATCATGGCTGGGTACGAGATAGCGCACATGATCGCCGATGGCGCGAATGGTGCGGGAGAGCGCTGCCGCCCGATGCGGAGGGATCGGCGCGAACACCGGAATGAGGCCGCCGATGGAGGGGCTGTCGAGCAATTTTCCCGTCACGCGGTCACGGCACATATATTGCCGGTGCGGGTCGCTCCAAAGGCTGTCCAGCGCCTCGAGGGTGCGTTCCGCCCAGGCGCGGTTGCGACCAACGATCTCGCTCTCGTTGAGGCTCTCGGCGAGAGCGGCGGTTTCCAGGCACGAGCGCGCGAGGATCGCGTTAAAACCCGGATCGACGATCCGGAACGGCGAGGCGTCGTGCAGGCGCCCTGAGTCCCAGGCTAGCCCCCGGAAATGCTGCACCAGCCAGAGATAGCGGTCATACTGTTCCTTGGTTGGCCGCGTCGCCGGATCGGCATGCTTCGTATCGTTGCGCTGGTATGGGGCGACACCCTCGGTGGGAACGCGGGCGAAGCTCTCGTCCCAATCGACGGAATTGTCGCGCGATTCCCAGGGATGGATGATGGACACCAATCCCTCGCCCGCGGGATCGCGGGTGCGGTAGAACCAAGCATGCCATTTGTCGAGCTTCTTCAGAAGGGTCCGAGCGCGTGTTTCGAGATTGCGCACGCCCCTACTGCGCTGAAAGAGACGATGAACCGCGAAGCCGGCAATCGGCAACTGCGTGATCCCCGAGGTGGGCACTTTCCGGCCTGTGCCCCAAACCTCCGGGCCGGGGAAATAGGAAGGCGCTGGCTCGTGGAAAACGATATGGGGCACCAGGCCGTCTTCCCACTGGTGAGCAAAGAGCGTCTCGATCTCGGTCCAGGCGCGGTCAGGATCGTAATGGGATTGGCCGAGCGCGGTGAAGCAGGAGTCCCAGTTCCATTGAAAGGGATAGAGCCCCTTGGTGGGCACGGTATAGTTGCCGCGATCGTTCTCCTTGAGAACTTCGACGGCGTGCCTGAAAACCTGATCGGGGTCGTTCATTGCGAACTGCTCTGTTCTTATTAGGGATTAAGCCCCTGTTTGCGATGGCCTTGGCTCAGACCGCTGCGCCGCTCTCGACATCAAACCAGCGGACGCGGTCGGACTTCGGCACGAGGCTCAGGGCATCGCCGGGTGAGACCGGGATATCCGAATCCACCACCGCCCGAAAAAGGGCTCCTTCGACCTCGCAGGTGAGGAGCGCATGGGCCCCCAGTGGCTCGACCACGCGCACGGTGGCAGCCAGGCCGCCCGAGCCCACCTCGACATCCTCCGGACGGATGGCGAATTCCAGCTTTTCTTGCGGCGTTTGCGGACCATCGAGCGTGATGCCGGCGACCCGCCACTTGCCGTCCGCCACCTTCACCGCCGGGATGAAGTTCATGGGAGGGCTGCCGATGAAGCTGCCGACGAAGCGGGCGGCCGGATTGCGATAGACCTCTACCGGGCTTGCGGCCTGCACGATGCGACCCGCATTCATGACCGAGATGCGATCGGCAAGGCTCATCGCCTCGACCTGATCATGCGTGACGTAAATGGTCGTCGTCTTGCTCTCCGCCAGAACGCCTTTCAGCTCCGCGCGCATCTCCAGCCGGAGGAGCGCGTCGAGATTGGAGAGCGGCTCGTCCATCAGGATGACGTCCGGCTCCATGGCGAGTGCGCGGGCGACAGCCACACGTTGGCGCTGGCCGCCGGAAAGCTGGCCGGAATAGCGCTTCAGAAGCTGCTCGATATGCATAAGCTCGGCGGTGCGGTGAACGCGCCGGTCGATTTCCGCCTGCGGCAGCTTCTTCATGCGCAGCCCGAAGGCGATATTCTCGAAGACGGTCAGATGCGGGAACACCGCGTAATTCTGGAACACCATGGCAATGCCGCGCTCGCGCGGGGGCAGCCCGTCGACGCGGCGGCCGCCGATCCAGACCTCGCCCTGGGTTGGGGTCTCAAGCCCGGCGATGATGCGCAGAAGCGTGGTCTTGCCGCAGCCGGACGCGCCCAGAAGCACCATGAATTCCTGGTCGGCAATCGTAAGATCGATCGAGTGGAGCGCCTGGAAACCGCCGAAGCTCTTGGCGACGTTCTTGATGACGATTTCAGCCATGACCGACTCCTAGCGGTTCGCGATGCCCCACATCGCAAACAGGTATTTGCGAACGGCGAAGATGAAGATGAGGGCTGGGATGACCAGCGCCGCGCCGCCCGCGAATTTGAGGTGAAGCGGCGAGACGTTGAGGCTCTGTACCAGGAAGGCCGGCAACGTACGGTTCTGGATCGTAAGCACGGCGGCCGCAAACACCTCATTCCACGAGATGGTGAAGGCGAAGACGGCGGAGGCAACGATTCCGGGCAGGACCAGCGGCAGGACCACCTTGCGGAAGGCCTGCCAGCGGTTGCAGCCGAGGGTCCAGGCCGCCTCTTCCAGTTCGATGGGAATGCCGGAGAAGAGCGAGAAGGTGATGAGCACGGCAAAGGGCAGCGCCAGAACGGTGTGCACGATGGCGAGGCCGAGCGCGGTGTCGTCGAGGCCAGTGCGGATGAAGAGCACCGCGAGCGGCAGGGCAAGCAGTGGCAGCGGAAAGGCGCGCGTCATCACCACGAGCATGCGGAACGTGCCCTTGCCTGGGAATTCGAAGCGGGAGAGCGCGTAACCCGCCGCCGCGCCGATGACGATCGACAGGATCATGGTGAGGACGGCGACGAGCACCGAGTTCCACAGGGCCCACAGCACTCCGGCAAAGTTGACGAAGAACTGGATCGAGCCGAAGTCGAATGAGGGAATGCCGGTCTTGGGGAAGCCGGTCACCTCCTGGGGCGAGGAAAGCGTGTTGACGAAAAGAAGATAGATCGGCACCAGCACCCAGGCGCAGAGGAGCACGATCGCCGCGATGAAGAGGAATCTGCCGGCAGAGCGGACCTCGACCTTGCGGGCGGCGTCGGTTTCGGCGATCGCGGTCATATGGTAGCCCCCTTGGGCACGCGCAGGGCACGCAGGTAGAACAGCGTCGCGGCGATGGAGATGGCGAGGATCACCAGCGCATAGGCCGCGGCGACACTCCGGTCCTGCAGCGCGAACTGCCATTGATAGGTCTCGCCCATCAGCACAGGCATGGTCGTGCCGCCCAGAGCGGCGACCACGGCGAAGACCTCGAAGGCCAGGATCGTGCGCAGGATGAGCGCCGTTTGCAGACTGGGGCGCAGAAGGGGCAGCGTGATCTTGATGAAGCGCTTCCATGCGCCGGCGCCGAAGACCTCGGCCGCTTCATAATACTCCCTGGGGATGAGGCCCATGCCCGAAACCAGGATCACCATGACAATGGCTGTGGCGCGCCAGATTTCCGCCAGTACCACGGCGATGAAAATGGCCCAGAGGTTCTGGTAACCCAGGAACAGGATCGGCCGGTCAATGACGCCCAGGCCCACCAGAAGCGAATTGAGAAAGCCCGACTGCTCGAAGATGGCGAGCCAGATGATGCCCGCCGCGAGATCGGAAAGACCCAGCGGGATCGAGAAGATGTAGAGGATGGTGCTGCGCCCTCTTTCGAGCCTGCTCACGATCGAGGCCATGGAGAGCGCCAACGCCAGCTGGATGGGCACGACAACCACGGCGAGCAGCAGCGTCCAGCCCAGGGCGGATTTGAATTTCCAATGGGTGGCCATGGTCTGGACGTGCTGCAACGTGAACCCGTCCGGCCCGGTGAACGCAAGAAACGCGATCTGCACGAACGGGTAGACGAAGAACACCAGCAGGAACAGCGTCGCCGGCAGAAGCAGAAGATAGGGCAGGGCCTTTTGCTGCATGGCTCTCGATCCCCTAGGATTGCGGCCGCCCGGCACCGCGGCGTGCGGGCGGCCTACTACGGCGTTATTCGACCGGGCAGGCACCCTCGGATGGCGCATCCGGCAGCCAGCAGGGAGCCTTCGCCTGCTCCATCAGGCTGCGAAGCGCCTGCGCCTGCTCGTTCAGCACATCGCGGACGGGCTGGCCGGCAAGCACAATGCGCTCGAACGTATCCGTGTAGATCCGGTTGAATTGGCCATCGAGGGTGCCGAGGCCGATCGGCAACAGGGCGGGCAGGGCGTCGTCGGCCGATGTCATCGCCGTGATCGCTGGACCAAGCGCCTTGGCCGAATTCGGCAGATCATCGGGTAAGGTGACCTCCACCGTCGGGTAGAAGTTGGTCGCGAGCAGCGTCGCGATCTGCGTTTCGGGCTGCATCATATATTGCACGAGCCGCAGGGACGCCTCCATGTCCGGAGCGCCCTTCGGCACTGCGAGGCCTGCCAGCACCGGCATGAAGCCGCGCCCGGCCGGACCCGCCGGCGCGGGGAAGGCAACGAAGTCGTCGGGCCGCTGATTGAAAGCCTCGGCAAGGCGGGCAATGTGGTCGAAGGCGACCCAGACATCGCCGCTCAGGAGCGGCTCCTGCATGAAAGCATAGTTGGTCGACGCAGGGTTCGTGTACTGCCAGAGCTCCTTGAACATGTTCCAACCGGCCTCGGCTTCAGCGGAGGCGAACTTGGTCACGGTCGACCTGGCATAGGAGGGCAGGAGGAAGCCCTGGAAGAAACGGTGCTTCAAGCCTTGCGGGCCGGCGGGGAAGCCAAATTTGGGTGAGCCGGTCTGCTCGGCCAGCGCCTTGGCCCATTCTACCAGCTGGTCATAGGTGAGCGCGTTGATGTCGGCTCCCTCAGGCATATATTCGAGCGCCTGCTTGTTTGCCGCCATCACGTAGTTGGCCTGCATCCAGGGCAGATATTTCTGCTCGTTCGTGCCGAGCTTGCCCAGTTCCATGAATGCGGGAGTGACCGTCGCTCCCTGGAGGTCCACCTTCGACAGGTCCACCCAATGCTCGCCATAGGTCGCCAATTCGCCATGCAATGCGCCGACGACGCCGATCTGGCCGGAGCCGGCCTCAAGCTCCGCTTCCAAACGCGTTACGAACGGACCGACTTCCTGCGGCTGGAAATCGACGCCGCCCTCGAAACCCTTCAGGACCTGCTCGCGCATCTTCTGGGTCTCTTCCACGGGCGCTGCCTGGGTCGACCAGAACAGCACCTGAGCACTGGCGGCGTGTGCCGAAACCGAGAGGGCGATGGCAGCGCCCGCCAGAGTGAGAATGGTCTTGTGCATTCGCGTATCCTCCCTGTGTTATGAGTTCCGATTGTCAGATTTCCCGTGACGGCGCCGGCCCGTGACTGGCCCTGGCCACCAATGTCGGCCGAATGAGCCGGGTGAGCGGTGCTTCGTCTTTTTTGTCGATGGCAGAGATCAGCATGTGTGCGATCTCGCGCGCGGCTCCGCGCGTGTGGGTCTCGAATGTGGTCAGACCAGGTGGAGCGTAAGCCGACGCGGTGATGTTGTCGAATCCGACGACCGAGAGATCGCGGGGTATCGACAAACCCGACCGCGCGGCTTCCTCCATCACCGTCAGCGCCAATTCATCGAACAGGCCAAGAATGGCCGTCGGCCGCTTCGGCCGGTTAAGGAGGTCGTTGATGGCGGCGACACTGGCACCACGATCGAAGCGCGGCGCGGCGACGATGTCGAGCCGGACCGCCGGATCGCCTCGCCGGGCGATTGCCTCGCGCAGGCCACGCTCGCGCAGATGGCGGAAGGTCATCGGATCGGTGATGCTCACCAGGCCGAAATGGCGGTGGCCGAGCGCGTAGAGAAGCTCGAAGGCCTCACTGAAGGCCGTGACGCTGTCGGAATCCAGCCAATTGTAGGACTTGCTGTCGTCAAGAAGCCGGCCATGGGCAACGAAGGGAAAGCCGCGCTCCATCAGATAGATCACGCGCTCGTCGTTCTCCGCGATGCGCGGCACGACCAAGCCATCGGCCCGGCCGGATTCGACGATATGCTTCAGGACGGAAAGCTCCGACTGGCCGGGCTGAGAGGTGGCTATGAAAAGGTCGACGCCGTGCTCGACCAGGCCCTCTCCGAGCCCCGTGATGAACTCGCCCACGTAAGCATCGACAAAATTCGGCCCTCGGATGGGGAGGATGAAGCCCACAAATCCGCTGCGGCCGGAGACGAGGTGCCGGGCCGCGACATTGGGGACATAACCGTGCGCACGTGCGGCTTCCAGGACTCGTTGGCGGGTCTTGAGTGCGATCGCCTCATGGCCGGCCAAGGCGCGCGACACCGTAGTGATAGAGATGTCGAGCTCGTTCGCCAATTCCTTCAGCGTCGTGCCGCGGGGCGCCATCGTTCCTCCGATCTCAACTGCAACAGTTGTAATTGCAATTTTTGGCAATTGCAAACGTTTTAAATTTGCGCTTGATGCGGACTGCAACTGCTTGCAAGGGCGCCTTGAGTCCGTGATCTGCGCGCGAGGCAGCCATTGGCGAAGCGCATCTGCGGTCGCGGTTTCATTGAGACCGCGGGCGCCCCTTCCGCCATAAGGATTCTCCTAACGGCGGATAGGAGGCAGATTTTGGACGCAAAGGCAAAGGCGCCGCCCGGCCGACCGCGCGTTAGCCGCGCCCCGGAGCGCACCCGCGCGCTAGAGCCTTTCATGGCTAGATTGAATCATTCTGTTTCTCGTCCGGCGAGACGATCCACGCGGAGGGCGGCGCAGCGCGATGCGGGACA
>Ga0182749_1001592_pt1 | contig 17580 bp, 18 predicted proteins | sample eDN3rd37CKraftMG_FD_128875 | JGI IMG/M metagenome (GOLD analysis project Ga0182749, IMG submission 128875) | Enriched Miracle-Growth compost microbial communities from Emeryville, California, USA - eDNA 3rd pass 37_C Kraft MG (version 2) (version 2) ...
ACGATCGCGGCACGCTCTTCGGGCTCAGGACCGGGGGCAATATCGACGCGATCCTGATGAGCCTGCCCCCCGTCGCGACCTGGGAATGAGCGGGGAGGCGCCGGCCATGGGCCTCACCCCCGTCCCGCCCGGCGCGGTCGCCACGATCGTCACCTCGCTCCAGATGCGCGCGCCGCCGCGCGCGCGGCCGATGCCGCCCTCGCCGCTGCGCCTGATCCGCTGGCGGGCGCCCGATCCCGCGAAATATCGCGCCCTCTTCCGCCGGGTGGGCGAGCCCTGGCTATGGTTCTCGCGGCTGGCGATGGGGGAAGAGGCGCTGGCCGCGATCCTGGACGATCCGGCGGTGGAGATCCATGCGGTGGCCGACCCGCAGGGCATCGAGGTCGGCCTGCTCGAACTCGATTTCCGGATCGCGCCGACGGCCGAGCTGAGCTTCCTCGGCCTCGTCCCGGAGCTTGCCGGAAAGGGGCATGGCGGCTGGCTGATGGCGCATGCGCTGGCGCTCGCGTGGCGCAAGGGGGTGGAGCGCGTCTGGGTGCACACCTGCACGCTCGACCACCCTTCCGCGCTCGGCTTCTACCGCAAGGCGGGGTTCGAGCCGTTCGCGCGGGCAGTCGAAACCTTCGCCGATCCCCGGATCGCGGGCATATTGCCGCGCGGGGCGGCGCCTCATGTCCCCTTGCTGGACGGCCCCCTGGCGGAGCGGGAAAGCCCCAGATAGAGCCGGGCGATGAAGCTCAGCCAGACGAGCTGGATCAGGCAGGAGACCAGCGCCAGCACAAGCTGGACGAGCAACGTGCCCAGCGACGGATCGCCCAGCGCGCGCGTGAGCAGCAGGATCAGCGATCCGACCCCGAACTCCACCGTCACGAGCAGCAGCAGCGAGACGAAGCCGATCGCGATCCACAGCAGCAGCAGCCGCCACTTATAGGGCGCCGACACCCGCCACGACGCCGCGAGCGCGCCGACCGGCCCCGCCCCCGCCGCGATCGCGGGCAGCGCGAAGATGCAGCGCACCGACAGCACCATCATCACGCCGACCGAAAGCGCGATCCCCATCGACGCGCCCTGCGCGGCGTCCGCGCCCGAAAGCCGCGCCATGATCATAGCGACACGGCCGATGAAGAAGACCAGCAGCAGCGCCGCCAGCGCCAACAGGCCGATCAGCGCCACGCCCTGCGGCAGCCGCCGGACGGCCAGCAGCAGCGCCTCGCGCACGCTCAGTCCCGGCTTTATCGCCAGCGCGCTGAGCGCGAGCGTGCCCGCCATCAGCAGCAGGAAATAAGGGATCAGCCATAATGCCCATGCCCCCGGCTGGAGCGGCGGCGCGCCCGGCGTCTGCTCCGGCACGGCCAGGAACAGGATCACCATCGCGACCCCGATCGTGCCCGCCGTCACCGGAAGCAGCAGGGCCGCCTCGCGCGCGATATAGGCGCGGGTCTCGTCCCATATGGCGGCAAGCGAGATATTCGGCATCGTGGCAGGGTTCCGTTATCGTTGTCGCGCGCACGTCTAGAGCATTTTCAGGCCGGGCGGAATCGCCTGACGTCCCGGCCCCGGCGATCAGCAGAAAAAGGCATCGGCGGCGGCTCGGCGGCGGCCTCCCCTTGATCCATCGCGCGCGCCGCGACATGGCGGGGCAATGGGCACGGACGCGAACGCCATCGAGCGCATCGAGTGGAGGGTCGAACCCGGCCTCCTCCCCTATCCCGACGCGCTGGCGGCGATGGAGGCGCGCGCGGCCGGGATCGCGGCGGGGGAGACGGGCGAACTGGTCTGGCTGGTCGAGCATCCACCGCTCTACACGCGCGGGACGAGCGCGGCCGACGACGAGCTGCTCGCCCCCCGGCGCTTCCCCGTCTATCCGGCGGGGCGCGGCGGGCGCTACACCTATCACGGCCCGGGCCAGCGCGTCGGCTACGTCATGCTGGACCTCGCCGCGCGCGGACGCGACGTGCGCCGTTTCGTCCATGCGCTGGAAGGATGGGTGATCGCGGCGCTGGACGATCTGGGCGTCGCGGCGCGCCGCGCGCCGGGGCGCGTGGGGATATGGGTGGACGATCGCGACGGGCGCGAGGCGAAGATCGGCGCGATCGGAGTGCGCGTGCGCCGCTGGACCACCTATCACGGCTTCGCGGTGAACGTCGCGCCCGAGCTTGAGCATTTCGGCGGCATCGTCCCGTGCGGGCTGCCCGAATTTCCGGTGACGAGCCTCGCCGCGCTCGGCGTGGCGGCCGACATGGCGGCGCTGGACGCGATGCTGGCCGCCCGCTTCGGCGATTTCCTGACCGCGCTCGAACGGCCGGGCGACGCCGCATCCGGCGCTTGAAGCCGGGCCGCTTTCGCGCTTAACCTGTCGTTTACCGGCGACGCGGAAGGGCGCGCGGCGCGCGGACCGTTTCCTGCCAGCCTCATTCCCAGGGAGCAATGAAATGCGCAAATCTCTCTCCATGCTGGCGGGCTGCGCGGCGGTCGCGGCGGCGCTGCTGCTCGCCGGCTGCGGCCAGAAGAAGACGGCCGCCGACACCAACAGCGCCGCGACCGACCTGTCGGCTGGCGCCACGGAGAACGGCACCGCCTCCGACATCACCGCGACCGACGCGACCGTGGGCGCGGGCGCGGAAGGCAATATGGTGATGTCCAATGCGAGCATGGACAGCGAGCCCGCGACGAACGACGCGGCCATCGCGCCGGACAAGGGCGCGGCCCCGGACTGATCCGTTCCCGCGCCCGCCGCGATCGGCCGGAATTTTGGGCCCGAAGCCAGCACGCTTGCCCGCATTCCCGATTCGACTCACCGCATTTCGGGCACTTTATGGCTTTAACCCGTCCGCGCTTTCATGCTTAACCCGGCGTGAAAGTGGGAGACGTTCTTCATGGCGTTCAAACTGCACCGACTAGGGGCCTTAGCGGGATTGATCGGGCTGACCGGCGGGATGGATGCCGCCTCGGCCTCGGCCTTTCTCTATTGGCAGAAGCCGGACTTCGCGGGCGCGCCCGTCACGGGGGACGAATCGGGTATCATCCTGCCCCTGCCGTCCGCCACCCCGGCAGAGATTCGCGCAGGCCTGCTGTGGAACCTGCGCGCGGGGCTGAACGTGGCGGCGCTGCAATGCCAGTTCGAGCCGCTGCTGATGACGGTCTACAATTACAACGACGTGATCAAGCATCACGCGAACGAGCTGGACGAGGCATACAAGACGCTGAACGGCTATTTCAAGCGCACCGGCGGCCCCGGCTGGCAGTCCAAGATGGACCAGTACACCACGCGCACCTATAACGGCTTTTCCACGCTCAACGCGCAGCTCGGCTTTTGCGAGACGGCGGCATCGATCGGCCGCGACGCGATCGGGCGGCCCCGGGGCGGCCTCCACTTCACGGCGGAAAACCGCATGCGCGAGCTGCGCAACAGCCTGATCCCGATGCAGGACCGGCTGTACGCGACCCGATTCTATCTGGCGCCGCGCGCGCTGCCGCCGCTCGACGCCAAATGCTGGGATCGCAAGAACCGCTTCAACGCGAAGAAATGCCCGGTCAGCATGGTGAGCGCCGGGCCGACCAACCCGGCGATCGCGGCACGCTGATCCCCCGCGGGGCGGCGTCAGCGTATCCCGATGGCCTTGTGGGTCTGGGTGGAAAGCCGCCAGCGCGGATGATCGAGGACGAAGCGGATCGCTGCGGCCTCGGCGTCGCGGCGGTGCGGGCCGTCCATTGGCGAGACGAGGAAATGGCGGAAATCCCATTGCTCCATCGCCCTGAAATCGAGCCCCGATTGCGGCCAGACCAGCTTCAGCTCGTCGCCTGACCGCTGGACGATTTCGGTTCCCGCCTTGGGGCTGACGCAGATCCAGTCGATGCCGGCGGGCGCGCGCTGCGTGCCGTTGGTCTCGACCGCGATCTCGAAACCATGGCCGTGCAGCGCATCGACCAGCGCCGCGTCGACCTGGAGGAGCGGCTCGCCCCCGGTCAGCACGATGAAGCCGGGGCCGCCGGTCTCCTCCAGCCCCTTTGCCCACAACTCCGCCGCGCGCGCGGCGAGCGTCCCGGCATCGGGGTAGCGGCCGCCATTATCGCCATCCATCCCGACGAAATCGGTGTCGCAGAACGTGCAGCCGGCCTCCGCGCGATCCTCCTCGCGGCCCGACCAGAGATTGCAGCCGGCGAAGCGCATGAACAGGGCGCGGCGCCCGGACTGGAGCCCCTCGCCCTGCAAGGTCAGGAATATCTCCTTGAGCGCGTAGCTCGCCATCAGGCGCCTTCTTCCCTCACGGTCTCGTCGCATACGCGGTGGGATCGGGCAGCCCCGCCTCCGCAAAGCCCCTGGCGCGCAGGCGGCAGCTGTCGCACAGCCCGCAATGCAGGTTGCCCGGCGCCGGATCGTAGCAGGACCAGCTCATCCCCGCATCGATGCCCAGCCGCGCCGCCTCGCGCGCGATATCGGCTTTGGTCATGTGCTGGAGCGGCGCGTGGATCGTGAAGCCGCGCCCTTCCGCGCCCGCCTTGGTCGCCAGCTCGGCCAGCGCCTCGAAGCCCGCCACGAATTCCGGCCGGCAATCGGGATAGCCCGAATAATCGAGCGCGTTGACCCCGATGAACAGGTCGCGCGCGCCGCTCGCCTCCGCCATGCCCAGCGAGAGCGAGAGGAAGATCAGGTTGCGCGCGGGCACATAGGTGACGGGGATGCCGTCGCCCACGCCGTCCTTGGGCACGGCGATCTCGGTCGCGGTGAGGGCCGAGCCGCCGAACTGGCTGAGGTCGAGCGGCAGGACGACATGGCGCTCCGCCCCCAGCGCGGCGGCGATTCGCCGCGCGGAGGCAAGCTCCACCAGATGCCGCTGGTTGTAGTTGATGGTCAGCGCGTGAATCGCGAAGCCCTGCTCGCGCGCGATTCCGGCCGCGACCATGGAGTCGAGCCCGCCCGAAAGCAGGACGACCGCTTTTCTGCTGTCGTTGGTCATGCCCGCGCGGTTAGACCGGATCGGCCGCCGGTAAAAGCGTCGGCGTCGCCGTCCGTCGCAAAGGCGCGCGAGGCGGGGCCGTCCAAAAAGAACGGGCCGCTCCGTGCGAGCGGCCCAGGGGAGGCTCGTCCCACGAGCCTTGCTAGGGAGGAAGCGTGCCCGCTACGGCACCGCCCCCTCATAGCCGGACTATCGTAAACCCCCGCTTAACGCGCGAGGCCGGCGCTCCTGTTCCGGCAATCGCCGATGCGATGCGCGTCGGCCGTGAAGGCGAAGGGAGCGCCGTTGTCGATGCCCTGCGTGTCGATCGTCGCGGATCGCGGCGTGATCGCATGGACGGTCGTACGGCCCCAGCCCGCCCTCGCGCAGCTATATTGCACCGTGGCGGTCGCGGGCTCGTTGGCGATGACGAGGCGGTTGCACGCGCCGGCATGGTGGCGAAGCTGAAGGAAAGCGGAAGGGTCCGCCACGCAGATATCGCGCACCGGCTCCCCCTCGGCGCGCAATTGCCACATGCCGGGCTGGAGCATGTCGATCGCGCTCAGCGCGTGCGGGGCGGGCTGGGCGGCGGCCAGCGATGCCGGCAGGAGCGCCAGCAGCAGGAACTGCGGCAAAGGCAGGCGTCGAAACGCTTCGACGAGATTCATCTCGATCCCCCAGCAATGTCCGCCCCCGCGAGACGGACCGGACCGGCCCGACGACGACGCATTCAGACGGGGCGCTCGTCCCGTCGCGAATAGCATGGCGTTCGTCGCACGGCGACTCCGGCATATCCCTTATACGGGCCCTTCATCGAAGCGCGTGTGAGGTTGGTCACCTTGCGCCCCGCGCGCCCGTCAGCCGGACGCGGCCTGCGCGGCGAAATCGGTGGCGGCGATCGAGAAGCGCTGGCTGCAGAACTCGCAGTCGACATGGATCAGCCCCGCCTCGTCGGCCATGGCGGCGCGCTCGTCCTCGGGAAAGCGGGCGATTACGTCGCGGATATGCGCCGGATCGCAGCGGCATCCGCGCGCGAGGCGGACGAGCGGGAGGACGCGCACCTCCGGCTCCTCATGGAACAGCCGCCACGCGATCCGGTCGAGCGGGAGCGCGGGGTCGAGCAGCTCGTCCGGCCCCAGCGTCCCGCCGAGCGCCGCGACATGCTCCCATTCGGGATGGTCGAGCCGGGTGTGGAGCCGCTCGCGCCCCTCCTCGCCCTCCGCCAGATGCTGGACGAGCATCCCGCCCGCGACGTGGCCCGCGGCCCCCCGCGAGACGGAGGCGAGGCGCACCACGCTCGGTATCTGCTCCGACTGGCCAAAATAGCGCTCGGCCGCCTCGGCGAGCGAGGCGCCCTCCAGCGGCACGATCCCCTGATAGCGCTCGCCCGTCGCCGCCTGGTCGAAGGTGATCGCCAGATAGCCGCGCCCGAACAGCGCGAAGAGCGAGGGATCGGCCGGCATCTCGGCCAGCCGCTCGGGATCGTGGCGGACATAGCCGCGCATCTCGCCCCCCTTATAGTCGCAGACCAGCAGGTCGACGACGCCGCCCTGCGTCTGCGCCTGAAGGGTGAGCTGGCCGTCGGCGTCCTTGAGCGTGGTGCCGAGCAGCGCGGTGAGCGTCAGCGCCTCGGCCAGCAGCCGCTCGATCGCGGGGGGATAGCCATGCTTGCCGAGGATGGAATCGAGCACCGGGCCGAGCCGCACCAGCCGCCCGCGCGCGTGGCGCGAGGGGATGGTGAAGCCCAGCGCCTGATCGACATGGCCGATCGCGGCCCCCGCGTCATGGCCGTTGCCGTTCGTCGCATAACCCAAGGATCTTCTCCGTTATCCCCGAGGCGGCGCGGGAATCCGTCCGCGCATGATCCGCGATTCGGGCGCGAAAGCCCCCCGGACCCCGCCGCCCGGGGAAATGGCGGCGGGAACGGGCTTAATGTGCGTCGCCGCGGCGGATATTCAACCGATGAGGCCGAAGCACCAGAGCAGGACCGATTTCTGCGCGTGCAGCCGGTTCTCCGCCTCGTCCCACACGGCCGAGCGCGGGCCGTCGATCACCGCGTCGGCCACCTCCTCGCCGCGATGGGCGGGAAGGCAGTGGAGGAAGATCGCGTCCAGGGCCGCCCCCGCCATGATCGCCCCGGTCACCTGGAAGGGGGCCATCGCAGCCAGCTTCTCGCCGGCATGCTCCTGCCCCATCGATATCCAGGTATCGGTGACGACGACGTCGGCATGGGCGACGGCCTTGGCCGGATCGCGGAAGATCTGGACGGTGGCGCCGCGCTTCAGCGCCGCCTCCATCACCTCCATCGAGGGTTCATAGCCCGGCGGGCAGGCGATCCGCACCTCGAAGCCCAGCAGGCTTCCCGCGTCGATGATCGAGTGGAGCACGTTGTTGCCGTCGCCCAGCCACGCCCAGCGCGATCCCGGCAGCGCCACGCCGCGATCGATCACGGTCAGCAGGTCCGCCATGATCTGGCAGGGATGGCTGTGATCGGTCAGGCCGTTGATGACGGGCACGCTCGCATGTTCCGCCATCTCGACGATCTTGGCATGATCGTCGGTGCGGATCATGATCGCGTCGACATAGCGCGACAGCACGCGCGCGGTGTCCGCGATCGTCTCGCCCCGGCCGAGCTGCATCGAGCCCGCGTCCATCACGATCGTCGTCCCGCCGAGCTGGCGCATCGCCATGTCGAACGAGACGCGGGTGCGCGTCGAATTCTTCTCGAAGATCATGGCGAGCGTGCGCCCGCCGAGCGGCGCGTCGGCATCCGCCCTGCCCTTCGGCCATTCGGCGCGCGCGGCCTTGCGGTCGAGCGCGTCGGCGATCATCGCGGCGATGCCGTCCGCGCCCGCGTCGGCGAGGTCGAGGAAATGCCGGCTCATGCCGCATCGGGGACGTGATAGTCCCGCGCGCCCGCCGACAGCTTCTCGATGCATTCCGCGATATGGCCTTCCTCGATCACCAGCGGCGGCAGGATGCGCACGACATTGTCGCCCGCCGCCACCGTCAGCAGCCCGTGATTGTCGCGCAGATGGGCGACGAAGGGGCGGCTGTCCGATTTCAGCCTTATGCCCAGCATCAGGCCGACGCCCCGCACGCTTTCGAACAGGTGATCGTGATTGGGGATCATCTGCTCCAGCGCCTGGCGCAGCCGCTCGCCCTTCGCGCGGACATTGGCGAGGAACTCGTCTTTCGCGACGATGTCCAGCACCGCCTCGCCCGCCGCCATCGCCAGAGGATTGCCGCCATAGGTCGATCCGTGCGTGCCGAAGGTCATGCCCTTCGCGGCCTTTTCGGTCGCGAGGCAGGCGCCCATCGGGAAGCCGCCGCCGATGCCCTTGGCGGTCGCCATGATGTCGGGCGTGACGCCATATTGCTCATGCGCGTAGAGCGTGCCCGAGCGCGCGACGCCGCACTGCACCTCGTCGAGGATCAGCAGCAGCCCCTGCTCGTCGGCGATGCGGCGCAGGCCCGTCAGGAATTCCCGCGTGGCGGGCAGGATGCCGCCCTCGCCCTGCACCGGCTCGACCAGGAAGCCGGCCGTCGCCGCGTCCACCGCCGCCTCGGCCGCGGCGAGATCGTTGAACGGCACCACCTCGAAGCCGGGCAGCAGCGGCTCGAACCCGTCGCGCATCTTCGGCTGGTTGGTGGCCGAGATCGTGCCGAGCGTGCGGCCGTGGAAGGCATTGGCGAAGCTGATGATCTTCACCCGCTCCGGCGCGCCGTTGACATAATGGTAGCGCCGCGCCGTCTTGATCGCGCATTCCACCGCCTCGGCGCCCGAATTGGTGAAGAACACGGTGTCGGCGAAGGTGAGGTCGACCAGCCGCTGCGCCAGATGCTCGCCCTGCGGCGAGCCGTAGAGGTTGGAGACGTGCATCAGCGTCGCCGCCTGCCGCTGGATCGCCCCGGTCAGGTGGGGATGGCCGTGGCCCAGGATATTGACCGCGATGCCGCTCGCGAAGTCGAGATAACGCTGGCCATCCTCGCCGATCAGATAGCAGCCCTCGCCTCGCACAGGACGCACCCCGCACCGCGGATAGACGGGCATGAGCGGGGTGATGGTCATCGCGTAAACTCCTCCTGTCGGGACGAACGGCTTGGAAAAACTCCGGCAAACGCAAAAAGGCGGCCCGACCGGCCGCCTCACTCGGAGCGCGCTTTTATCGCCGTGGGAACGCCACGACAACCCCGCTCATGCCTTGAGGCGCCAGCCCCGCCGCAGCAGCACATAGCACAGGGCGCAAAGCCCCGCGTTCACGACGAGCAGCACCGCGCCCCCCAGCACCACGTTCGAATCGCTGATGCCCAGGAAACCGAAGCGGAAGCCCGAGATCACGTAGAAGAACGGATTGAAATGGCTGATCGCCCGGAACACGCCGTGCAGGTTGTCGACCGAATAGAAGGTGCCCGACAGCAACGAGAGCGGCTGGATCACGAAATTGGTGACGGCGGCGTTATGATCGAACTTCTCCGCCCAGAGCGAGGTGAGCACGCCGAGGAAGGAGAGCAGCGCCGCCCCCAGCAGCCCGAACAGCACCACCGCCCACAGATGCGCCGGGATCACCTGCACCCCCGGCCACAGGCACATCGCCAGCCACACCGCCAGCCCGACGAGCACGGCGCGGGTGATCGACGCGCCGACGAGGCCCGCGAGAATCTCCCATGAGGAGAGCGGCGGCATCAGGTAATCGACGATCGTGCCCTGTATCTTGCCGACCAGCAGCGAGAAGCTGGCATTGGCGAAGGCGTTCTGCATCATGCCCATGACGATCAGGCCCGGCGCGATGAAGCTGGCAAAGGGCACGCCCATCACCAGGCGGCTGCCGCCCCCCAGCGCGACCGTGAAGATCACGAGGAAGAGCAGGGTCGTGATCGCGGGCGCCCAGATCGTCTGAAGCTGGACCTTGAAGAAACGCCGCACCTCCTTCACATAGAGGGCGCGCAATCCTCCCCAGTTGACGAACGGGATCACCGGCACGCCCGGGGCGGAGAGCATGTTATCGGAAAGCTGGTCGGGCATGGGTTCACCGCCTATCGGCTGGCGCGCCACGCCGCAAGCGTGGCGGGAAACTAGGAACGACGAATGGCCTGGACGGATGAACGTATCGAGCAGCTTCGGCGCCTGTGGGAGCAGGGCATGACGGCGAGCCAGATCGCCGACGAGCTGGGCGGCGTCAGCCGCAACGCGGTGATCGGCAAGGCGCACCGCCTGGGCCTGCAATCGCGCCCGTCGCCGGTGAAGGCCAATGACGCCCACGCCGCGCCGGCCGCCGAGGCCGCGCCGCCGCCCTCCCCCGTTGCCCAGCCCGCGCACCGCCCGCACGCCCCCGCGCCCGTCGCGGCCGTCGAGCCCGCTTCCCCGGCCGCCGCGCCGTCCCCGGCCGCGACGCCGCAGGCCCCGCCCGCGGCCGATGCCACCGTCGCGGCCGCCGCAGGCGCCGACGCGCCGCCCGCGGCGCCGCAGCCCTTGATGCGCTCGATCGGGCCGGGCGGCTTCCAGCGCCAGAACCCCGGCGAGCAGCAGCCCCCGATCGCGCCCGCGCCGCCGCGCCGGCTGGTCCCGGCCCGGCCCTCGCCCGAGGTCGCCGGCAAGACCAGCCTGCTCGACCTGAACGACAAGATCTGCAAATGGCCGCTCGGCCACCCCGGCGAGCCCGATTTCCATTTCTGCGGCAAGCCGATCAACCCCGGCTTCCCTTATTGCCTCGATCATTGCTCGGTGGCCTATCAGGCGCAGCTTCCGCGCCGCGACCGGCGGCAGCCGCCGCCCCTCCCCTTCGGCGGCCCGCGGGTGCGCTGACTGCTCCGGCCGCGCCGCCTGAAGGCCGGCCGGCGGCGGCCCTATTCACTTTCCTTTTGCGCGAAAAGCATCGAACCTGCCCTGCCCGCGCATGAACGACGCGGGCGCGGGGGAGGAGCATTGCCATGGCCGCGACGCTGACGCTGGAGGAACGCCAGCAGGATCGTGTCTTCATCGGCCATCCGCGCGGCCTCGCCTATCTCGCCTTCGCCGAGGCGTGGGAGCGTTTCTCCTATTACGGGATGCAGACGCTGCTCGTCCTCTACATGGTGGGGCAGCTCCTCCAGCCCGGCCATGTCGGGAAGGTGGCCGGTTTCGCCCCCTTCCGCCGGATGATCGAGAGCGCGACGGGGCCGCTGTCGGTGCAGGCGCTCGCCTCGGCGATCTTCGGGCTTTACGCGGGCTTCGTCTATCTGACCCCGATCGCGGGCGGGCTGGTCGCCGACCGGCTGCTCGGCAAGACGCGCACGGTCGCGGCCGGCGCGATATTGATGGCGATCGGCCATTTCCTGATGGCGTTCGACGTCTCCTTCCTGATCGCGCTGCTCTGCCTGCTGGTGGGCGTCGGCGGCTTCAAGGGGAATATCGCCGCGCAGGTGGGCGAGCTTTACGCGCCCGGCGACCTGCGCCGCGCCGATGCGTTCCAGATCTATTATATCGGCATCAACGCCGCCGTGATCGTCTCGCCGCTCATCTGCGGGACGCTGGGCGAGGTCTATGGCTGGCATTACGGCTTCGGCGCGGCCGGGGTCGGGATGGTGATCGGGCTCGCCATCTACCTGTCCGGCCGCCACTGGCTGCCGCCCGACACGCGCCCCCTGCGCGGCGAGCCGCGCGCGCCGCGCGCCGCGCTGCACCGGCAGGACTGGAAGACGATCCTGGTGCTCGTCGCCCTCGTCCCCGTGCTCGCCGCCGCCTCGGTCGGCAACATGCAGATCTTCAACGCCTATCTGCTGTGGGGGCGGGACAGCTATGATTTCCTGTTCATGGGCTTCCAGCTCAAGACGACATGGCTCGTCTCGCTCGACGCGGCGCTGTCGACGGCCTGCCTGATCGGCACCGTCGCCTTCTGGCGCTGGTGGGCGGCGCGGCGGCCCGAGCCGGACGAGATCACCAAGATCGCGATCGGCACGCTGATTTCGGTGGGCGGGCTGCTGGCGCTCGCCTTCGCCTCCTGGCTGCACGCGCGCACGGGGCAGCGGGTGAGCCTCGCCTGGGCGATCGCCTTCCACTTCATCAACAGCGTCGGCTTCTCGAACATCTTCCCCGTCTCGCTCGCTTTGTACGGGCGCGCGGCGCCGCGCGCGGTGGCGGGGACGATGATCGGCGTGCTGTATCTCTTCCTGTTCCTCGCCAATCTCTCGGTCGGCTGGCTGGGCGGGTTGCTCGATACATGGCCGGGCGTGAGCTTCTGGCTGCTCCATGCCGGGATCGTGACGGCGGCCGGGCTGGTCTTCCTGCTGATGCGCAAGGCGTTCGGCGCGGTGCTCGCGCCGCGGGGGGAAACCGAGGACGCCGCGCGAGGCTGACAGCGCCCGACGTTCCCGCTATGGTCCGCCGCGCATGTCCGATGATCTCTTCGCCTCCGGGTCTTCCGCCTCAGCTTCCGCCGCCTATGACGCCTCCTCGATCGAGGTGCTGGAGGGGCTCGAACCCGTCCGCCGACGGCCGGGAATGTATATCGGCGGCATCGACGAGCGCGCCTTCCACCATCTCGCCGCCGAGGTGCTGGACAATGCGATGGACGAGGCGGTGGCGGGCCATGCCAGCCGGATCGAGGTGACGCTGGAACCGGGCAACCGCCTGACCATCACCGACAACGGGCGCGGCATCCCGATCGATCCGCACCCCAAATTCCCCGGCAAATCGGCGCTGGAGGTGATCCTCACCACGCTCCATTCGGGCGGCAAGTTCAGCGACAAGGCCTATGCGACGTCCGGCGGCCTGCACGGCGTCGGCGTCAGCGTGGTGAACGCGCTGTCGTCCGACACGGTGATCGAGGTGGCGCGCAACCGCGAGCTTTACCGCCAGACCTATTCGCGCGGCCTGCCGACATCGAAGCTCATGACGGTGGGCGGCGCGCCCAACCGGCGCGGCACCAGCGTCGCCTTCACTCCCGATACCGAGATCTTCGGCGCCACCCAGCATTTCAAGCCCGGCCGGCTCTACCGCCTCGCGCGATCGAAGGCCTATCTGTTCGCGGGCGTCGAGATACGCTGGAGATGCGCGCCCGAGCTGATCGGCGACGATACGCCCGCCGAGGCGGTGTTCCAGTTCCCCGGCGGCCTCGCCGATCATCTGCGCGAGCAGATCGGGGCGCGCGAATGCGCCACCGCCGATTTCTTCTCCGGCCGGCAGGATTTCCCGAACGGGCAGGGATCGGTCGAATGGGCGGTGGCGTGGCCGCTCTGGTCCGAGGGCTCGTACAGCTATTATTGCAACACCATTCCCACCCCCGACGGCGGCACGCACGAGGCGGGGCTGCGCGCGGCGCTGGTGAAGGGGATGCGCGGCTTCGCCGATCTCGTCGGGCAGAAGAAGGGCAAGGACCTTTCGGCCGAGGACGTGGTGACGGGCGCGGAGCTGATGCTGTCGGTATTCATCCGCGATCCCCAGTTCCAGAGCCAGACCAAGGACCGGCTGACCTCCCCCGACGCGGCCCGGCTGGTCGAGGCGGCGATGCGCGACCATTTCGACCATTTCCTGGCCGACAATATGGAGCGGGGCCGCGCGCTCCTCGGCTTCATGCTCGACCGGATGGACGAGCGGCTGCGACGCAAGGCCGAACGCGAGGTGAAGCGCAAGACGGCCACCTCGGCGCGCAAGCTGCGCCTGCCCGGCAAGCTCACCGACTGCGCGAACGACGACAGCGCGGGCACCGAGATCTTCATCGTCGAGGGCGATTCGGCCGGCGGCTCGGCCAAGCAGGCGCGCGACCGCAAGACGCAGGCGATCCTGCCGATCCGCGGCAAGATCCTGAACGTGGCGTCGGCCAACAGCGCCAAGATCCTGGCCAATCAGGAGATAGCGGATCTGATCCAGGCGCTGGGCTGCGGCACGCGCGACCGCTGCATGCCGGATAACCTGCGCTACGAACGCATCGTCATCATGACCGACGCCGACGTCGACGGGGCGCATATCGCCACCTTGCTGATGACCTTCTTCTTCCAGGAGATGCCCGATCTCGTCCGGCGCGGGCACCTCTATCTGGCGCAGCCGCCGCTCTACCGGCTCGTGGCGGGCACGAAATACGCCTATGCCCGCGACGACGTGCACCGCGCCGAGCTGGAGCGCACCGAATTCAAGGGCCGGAAGGTGGAAGTCTCCCGCTTCAAGGGGCTGGGCGAGATGAACCCGCAACAGCTCCGCGAGACGACGATGGACCCGAAAAGCCGCTCGCTGATCCGCGTCACCCTGCCGCAGGAATATGAGGAGCGCGCCAGCGTGCGCGATCTGGTCGACCGGCTGATGGGCAAGAACCCGGAGCACCGCTTCGCCTTCATCCAGGCGAACGCGGCGCAACTCGACGAGGAAACGATCGACGCGTGAGTTTTTGATGACGAGGCAGCCGCACAAGGCCGTTGATGGAGAAAACTGCCCGGGAGGAAACGACCAGTCGCGGACAGGCCCGCGTTTGTAAGCGAGCGCCAAGAGCGGGCAGTCATGGACCGTGGAGAGCTTCGAGCGCCTTTGCCAGCTTTCCGTGAGCCGACGTCGTTAGTAGGTGGCTCTTATGGATTCGCGATCGGGTGCTGGATTCAGCGTCGCGGTATGTCTGCTCCTGGCCTGTTTTCCGCAGGATGCTTCGGCGGGGCCGCCCTTCCTGACGGACGATCCGGAGCCGACCGAGACTGGTCATTGGGAAATCTACGCGCCATTTGTCGAAGCAGCGGGACGGAGCGCTGATATCGAGGGCGCCGCTGGCGTCGAGTTGAACTATGGCGCTTTGCCGGATTTGCAACTCACGCTCGGCCTGCCGGTCCGCTACAGCCATGGCTCAACGGGATGGCGCTGGGGTGCAGGTGACGTTGAGCTTTCCGCCAAATATCGCCTTTTCAAGGACGAAGCCGCCGGGCTTCAGGTCGCGCTTTTCCCCGGCATCTCCTTGCCGACCGCCAGTAACGGCATGGGCAACAGCCGGGTGAGCGCGCTTCTGCCGCTCTGGGTGCAGAAAAATGTCGGGCCCTGGTCGATCTTCGGCGGGGGCGGCTATGCGATCAATCCAGGCGTAGGCAATCAGAATTATTGGACCGGCGGCGCGGCCGTGACCCGGCGGTTCGGCGAGCGCTTGTTGCTGGGCGGGGAGGCTGATCGCCAAGGCGCGGATACGATCGGGGGGCGTGCGTCGACCAGCCTCGGCCTTGGGGGGATCTATCAACTGAAGGCGCCCTTCCGTTTGCTGGCCTCGGGCGGGCCGACGTTCGAGGATCATGGCGGGCCGACAGGTTTCCACGCGTTTCTGGCACTGGGGCTTGATTTCTGAGAGGAGAGGCATGACGGACGGAGACCTCCGCGCGGCACTGACCAAGGTGCCCGCTGTCACACTCGGCTTCTGGGTCATCAAGATTTTGGCGACCACGCTGGGCGAAACCGGCGGTGACAGCGTCACCATGAGTTGGCTGGGCGAGACCACCCCCAATGCCACGCAATCCTGGGTGAGCGGCTATCTGATCGGCACGGCCATCTTCGGCGTGCTGCTGTTCGGGCTGGCCTGGGCGCAGATCCGCGCGAGCCGTTTTCACCCATGGCTCTATTGGGCAACGATCGTCGCCTCCACGACGGCCGGCACGACGCTGGCGGACTTCGCCACGCGGTCGCTCGGTATCGGCTATCCGGGCGGCTCGCTGCTGCTGCTGGCTTGCGTCATTCTGTCGTTGTTCGTCTGGTATCGCAGCCTGGGAAGCATATCGGTGAACACGGTGGTGGGGCCGAAGGTGGAAAGCTTCTACTGGATTACCATCACCTTCTCGCAAACATTGGGTACGGCGTTGGGCGATTGGATCGCGGACGCGGGCCTCGGCTATTCGGGTGGCGCACTGGTGTTCGGTGCGGCACTTGCCTTGTTGGTCATGCTCCATGCCTGGACGAATGTTTCGCATGTGTTGCTGTTCTGGGCCGCCTTCATCCTGACGCGGCCACTGGGCGCCACGGTGGGCGACTTCCTGGACAAGCCGTTGGCCAAGGGTGGGCTGGATCTAAGCCGGCCGTTGGCCTCATTGGTGCTCGCGGCTGCCATTATCGTGCTGGTCGTCGTCATTCCCCAACGCGCGGGGCAACACGCCACCAGCTAATCATTACGTCTGCTTGAGGAACATTCCCACGCAAAGGGGACTGTCGGAAAATCACCCGCTTCCCCTCATTCCCCGACAGGGGGCCATGCCCGGATATCGGAGCGCCGCACCGCCGCGTGAGGGCTGGTGCGGCGTCGCCAGCGGACGCCGCGGCGCTACTCCCCGAACACCCGCGCGAAGATCGTATCGACCTGCGCCAGATGGTAATCGAGGTCGAACTTCTCCTCCAGTTCCTTGGCGGAGAGCTTCGCGCTGACCTCCGGGTCGGCCTTCAGCAGGTCGAGCAGCGATAGCGCGCCGTCCGATTCCCACACCTTCATCGCGTTCTTCTGGACGAGGCGATAGGAATCCTCGCGGCTGATCCCGGCCTGGGTCAGCGCGAGCAGCACGCGCTGCGAATGGACGAGGCCGCCCATCCGGTCGAGATTCTTCTTCATCCGCTCAGGGTAAACGACCAGCTTGTCCATCACGCCCGTCAGCCGCGCGAGCGCGAAATCGAGCGTCACCGTCGCGTCGGGGCCGATATAGCGCTCGACCGACGAATGGCTGATGTCGCGCTCATGCCACAAGGCGACATTCTCCAGCGCGGGCGTGACGTAGCCGCGCACCATGCGGGCGAGGCCGGTGAGATTCTCGGTCAGCACCGGATTGCGCTTGTGCGGCATCGCCGAGGAGCCCTTCTGCCCCGGCGAGAAATATTCCTCCGCCTCCAGCACCTCGGTGCGCTGGAGATGGCGTATCTCGGTCGCCAGCCGCTCGATCGAGGAGGCGATGACGCCCAGCGTCGCGAAATACATCGCGTGCCGGTCGCGCGGGATCACCTGCGTCGACACGGGCTCGACGGTCAGCCCCATCTTCTCCGCGACATGCGCCTCGACGCGCGGATCGATATTGGCGAAGGTGCCGACCGCACCCGAGATCGCGCAGGTCGCGATGTCGCGCCGCGCCGCCACCAGCCGCTCGCGATTGCGCGCGAACTCGGCATAGGCCTGGGCGAGCTTGAGCCCGAAGGTGACGGGCTCGGCATGGATGCCGTGGCTGCGCCCGATCGTCGGGGTCAGCTTGTGCTCATAGGCGCGCCGCTTGAGCACGGCGAGCAGCCTGTCGAGGTCGTCGAGCAGGATGTCGGTCGCGCGCGCAAGCTGGACGGCGAGGCAGGTGTCGAGCACGTCGGAGGACGTCATCCCCTGATGCATGAAGCGCGCGGGCTCGCCCACATGCTCGGCCACGTTGGTCAGGAAGGCGATGACGTCGTGCTTCACCTCCGCCTCGATCGCGTCGATCCGCTCCACCTCGAAGGCGCCCTTCTCCCAGATCGCGGCGGCGGCCTCCTTCGGCACGACGCCCAGCTCGGCCAGCGCGTCGGTGGCGTGGGCCTCGATCTCGAACCAGATGCGGAACCGGGTCTCCGGCGCCCAGATGGCGACCATATCGGGCCGCGAATAGCGGGGGATCATGATATCTTCCTGTCAGAAATTTCCAGCGCGCGGTAGCAGAGCGCAAAGACGGCTTCAACGGCGCGCCGGAACATCCCCCCGAACATCCC
>Ga0182749_1001595_pt1 | contig 17574 bp, 20 predicted proteins | sample eDN3rd37CKraftMG_FD_128875 | JGI IMG/M metagenome (GOLD analysis project Ga0182749, IMG submission 128875) | Enriched Miracle-Growth compost microbial communities from Emeryville, California, USA - eDNA 3rd pass 37_C Kraft MG (version 2) (version 2) ...
CGGTTCGGCTGATGCCGGCGGCCAAGGCCGCGCCTCGGAACGCCGCGCCAAAGCGCGGCGTTGCCGTTTCAGGAGATCGCCGATGTCCGACAATAGCATCGACCGGGTGCTGGCCGATCTCGCGCGCGAGCGCGACGCGCTCGAGGCGGAGATCGAGATCATGATCGGCGACATGGCCGCGGCGCCGGACGGCGAGCGCCGCTCCGGCGAATGGGGCGAGAAGGGCGCCGCGACGCGGCGTTATCTCGAACTCACCGAGCGGCTGGGCGAAGTCGAGCAGGCGATCATCGACCTGACGCGCCAGCGTGCGGCCTCCGGCCCGCCGCCCTCGGTGCATTGAGCGGCCGCGCATTTACCGCGCTCGCCGGGCCGGCTTCGCGGAGGACGATTTTTCTGCCGCCGAGCCAGCCGCATAGGCCTTTCTTTACAAGCGCTTAACCTTAATCCCGCACTGTCACGGACCTCACCCCGTGCCCAGTAGCGCTCAATGGCGTTTGCGTCCGCGACCGTAGCCGAAGCCGAATTTCCCCGATTCCAGCGTCCCGCGCTGTCGGTCAGGCGGCCGCGGCGGCTCGTCGGCAAGGGGCTGGTGCTCGGTCTTGTCGCCGCCGGCACGGTGGCGACGCTGGCGGTGTCGCTGTCGCTCGCCGCGGTGTGGACCCGCGCCGTCTCGCACACCGTCCCGACCACGCTGCATGCCGGCGCGACGAAGGCGCCGCTCGTCTCCGCGCTCGGCGACTGGCACCGCACCATGATCCGCGCGGCCGTCCACTCCGGCCCCGCCAACGGCTTCGGCTCGGCGCCCGACACCGAGCCGGACGAGTTCGATCTTGCGCCGCTCGTCGCGCCGAAGCTGTTGTCGCCGGCGCCGCTGCCACATCCTGTCGAGACGATGCCGCCCCTGCCGGCCTCACCGCCGGCCGCGGTCGCGCCGAGGCCCGAGGTCGTGCCGCTGCCGCGGCGGCGGCCGCATATCGCCGAGGCCGAGCCGGCGCCGCAGCCGGCCGTGGTTGCGCGTGCAGCGCCGGAGCCCGTGCCCGTGCCCGAGCCGAAGCCTGCGCCCGAGCCCGCGGTCGCCGCCGCGCCGCAACCGTCGCCCGCGGCCGCGCTGAAGCCGAAGCTCGCCTCGCTGCCGCCGATCCGCGAGCCGAAGGCACCGATCTCGCCGATCGACCACCGCACCGCGGTCTACGACATCGAAGGCCGCACCGTGTACATGCCGAACGGGCGGCGGCTCGAGGCGCATTCCGGCCTCGGCGAGATGATGGACGACCCGCGCTACATCCACGCCAAGAACCGCGGGCCGACGCCGCCGAACGTCTACGCCCTGACCATGCGCGAGTCGCTGTTCCACGGGGTGCGCGCGATCCGCCTGACGCCGGTCGACGAGACGAAGATGTTCGGCCGCGACGGCATGCTCGCGCACACCTACATGCTCGGGCCGAACGGCCAGTCGAACGGCTGCGTCTCGTTCAAGAATTACGACGCCTTCCTGCAGGCCTTCCTCGACGGCGAGGTCAACCGCATGGTCGTGGTGTCGCGGCTCGACGCGAGGACACGGACGGCGCTGTCGCTGCCGGCCTCGCGCGGCCTGTTCTCGGCGTTTGCTGCGGATTGATGCGAGGCCAGTCATGCCCGCGCTAGTCGCGGGCATCCATGCCTTCGGAAGCTTCCGCAATCAAGACGTGGATGGCCGGGACAAGCCCGGCCATGACGGCGGAGAGTTTCGCGTGGGGCTCAAGCCGTAAGCGCCGGCGCCGGATTGGCGGCGATCGCCGCCAGCGCTTGTCTCAATTCCGGCGAGGCGCGATAGAGCGGGACGTAGCCGCGCAGCAGCACCTGCGCCGAGCGCTTGTAGGCGGCGCGCTCGATCCTCACGTCGTCGCCGACGCGGCGGCCGCCGATCGTCGCGGAGAGGATGCCGGCCGGGTTCTCGATGTCGACCTGAATTTCGCCCGGCGCGGCCGTCAATGCCGGTAGGCCCTGCGCGGTTTCGTGCGCGACGGTGCCCGGCATCAGGCAGGCGGCGGCGAGGCAGCAGCCGCCGGTCACCGCCATCGTGGCGTGGCCCTCCTGCGGCGTGAAATAGCGCGTCGAGATGTGGCCGCCGTTCACCGGCGGCCCGACGATGCAGACCTTCGGAATGGTCTCGCTGTTGGCCAGTTCGTCGGCGGTCATCGGCTTGCCGCCCTTGCCCTTGAGGCCCATCTTCAAGCCGGCCTCGACCCACAATGCGCGCAGCGCGTCGAAGAACGCCGCATCGCTGCGCAGGTCCTTCACCGGCTCGGTGCCGGTCTTGCCGAAGTCGGCGGCGCGCGCGATCACCATCGGCACGGCGACGTCGACGCAGGAGACGCGGTACGGTCCGAACCGGTCGCAGACATTGCCGGTCGGCAGCGCCTTGCCGGTCTTGGCGCCGACCGGATTGGTGAGGAAGAGGTCGACGCCGGGAAAGGCGCCGTCGACGCCCGGGATCGACGCGAAGGCGAAGCCGTCACCCTCGAGTGCGACGCGCGCGATCATCGTGACCTTGGTGTTGGTGTTGTAGATCTCGATCTCGCCGGTGCCGTTCAATTGCCGCGGCAGGAATTGCTGGTCGATCGCCCAGAACGGCAGCGACGCCGACATGTTGCCGCAGTTCACGCTCCAGTCGATCTCCGACTTGCCGGCGGCGAGCTGCGCCAGCGTCGAGACGATCTGCGCCGTGCCCGACGCGTTGGTGCGCAGTTCGGCGAAGAACACCTTGTTGCTGGTCGGATAGCCGCGGCCGAGCCCGGTGATCTGCTTTGAGTCGCTCGAGGTGCCGGCGAGCGGCAGGCCCATGAGATGGCGCAGCAATTCCTCGCGCAGTGCCAGCGGCTCGGGCGCGACGCGGTCCCAGATGACGAGACCGGTCGAGGTGCCGCCGCGCGCATGCACGACGGGAAATTCCCAGGTGCCGAAGCGCTCGCGCGGCAGGCGGTCGGCGGCGATGGGGCTGGCGTAGTTGATGGGACGCTCCTGCGGGCTCTGGACCGGCGGGGCGCGACCATAGACCTCGCCCGGTGGCCTCGCAACCAATGCCGCGCCTCTCGCATTAACAGAGACAGTATTTCAGTCGGACACCAGACCATGCAGATTCCTCCGGAGATTTCCTTTCACAATTGCGCGGGTTCCGCGGAGGTCGAAGACATCATCCGCGATCATATCGACCGGCTCGAGCGCATCTGCGATCACATGACCACCTGCCGCGTGCGCGTCGACCGGCGCAACCAGAACCAGACCGACACGATCCCGCCGGTGGTGCGCATCGAGATCTCGGTGCCCGGGCACAAGGACATCGTCGTCGCGCACGAACCCGATCATCTGCAGCGCAAATTTCAGGCGCCCGACCTGCAGAACGCCATCAACGAGGCCTTCCGCATCGCCGAGCGGCGGCTGTCGAAATACAAGGACAAGCTCGTCGATCACGGCACCGCCGACATGCGGCACGAAGCGACGCAGGAATTCCGCGGCCAGATCGCCGAGCTGACGCCCGGCGAGGACTTCGGCTTCCTCATGACCAAGGAAGGCGCGCTGCTCTACTTCCACCGCAACAGCATGCTGTCCGGCGACTTCGATCGCCTGCATCGCGGCGACGAGGTCTCCTATGTCGAGGCGATGGGCGACAACGGCCCGACCGCGAGCAAGGTGCGGGTGCTGGCGAGGGGGTAGCTGCGCATTCGGCGCGCGGCGCACATCATTGTGCCCTCTCCCCTTGTGGGAGAGGGCATTGAGGGCTTCACCGTGCTGTCTGATGGGTGAGGGGGCTCTTATCCCCCTCACCCATTCTTTGTTGTTGGAAGACTGCGGCAGCCCTCTCCCACCAGGGGAGAGCCACCGCAGACGCGACCCTATCAGAGCCGCAGCTAAGAGAGTTACAAGGGCACATGCGGGCGGCGCTCTCGCCCGCGGCGTTCTAGCGGAATCCGAACAGCCGCTTCGCCGTGCCGGAAAACAGCTTCGCCCGCTCGGCCGCATCCGGAAACCAGCGCGCCACGAGCGCGGTGAGCGGCCCGTAATCCTGCCGCTCGCCGGCGCGGAGATAAGGCCAGTCCGACGCCCACAGGCAGCGGTCGAGCGTGAACGCATCGGCCAGCGCGCGCACGAACGGCTCGCAGTCGTCGAACGGATAGGGCCGTTGCGAGAACTTGGCGTAGCCCGACAGCTTCACGCTGACGCGGCCGGTATCGGCGACCTTCAGCAGCGCCTGGAACGCCGGCTGGTTGATGCCCTGCGCCACGGTCGGCCGGCCGCAGTGGTCGACGAGCGTCGGCACCGGAATCTCCTCGATCCATTTGACGAAGGGCAGGAGCTGGTCGTGCTCGGTCTGCAATTGCAGGAACATGCCGAGCTCGGCGAGCCGCCCGACGAGAGGCTTCGCCTGCAGGTAATGATCGACGCCGTGGAAGGTCGGGTTGAAGGCGGCGCCGACGATGCCCTGCGCCTGCAGCGTGCGCAGGTCGGCGAGCGAGGCGTCGAAGTCGATGATCGCCACGCCTTTGAAGCGGCCGTTGCCGCGCGCGATGGTGTCGAGCAGCAGCGCGTTGTCGCTGCCGTAGCCGGAGTTCGGCTGCACGATCAGCGCGTGCGTGACGCCGTAGAACGCCATCACCGCATCGAACTGCGCCGGCGTGCCGATCTCCTGGCCGGCCGGCTTGTAGGCGACGCTCGGATTGTACGGGAAGCGCGCCGGATCGAGGACGTGCATGTGGCAGTCGATCTTCGGCTCGGCGACGGGCGTCATCGTGTCTTCTCCGGGCGCAGCGCCTGCGCCAGTTGCCGGCGGAAGCCGCGGTCGCGCTTGAGGTGCCATTCGCGGCTCATCGCCTCGCGCTTGCTGGCGAAGGTTTCCGAATGGAGGAGCACCCAGTTGCGGCCGCGCGTCGAGCGCGCGCCGACGCCCGCATTGTGCTGTTCGAGGCGCCGCGCGACGTCGCTGGTCCAGCCGACATAAGTGAGGTGCCGCGCGCCGGCGAGGCAGCCGAGGACGTAGACGTAGGCGGACATCGTTTATCTTGTCATGGCCGTGCTTGTCCCGGCCATCCCGATGAGGAGGGCACGGTCCAACGAAGCGGGCATCGGGACAAGCCCGATGCGCAGACCTTTTACAGGAAAAACGCCTTGCGCGTGCTTACCGCAGGCCGGACCAGCGGCTGTCGAAGGAGCCCACCGGCATCGTCGGCTGGGCGCCGGCGATGGTCGCGCCGGAATAGGCGGTGCGGATGTCGGGATCGGGCTTCTTGGCCGGCTGGCTGTCGGCGCTCGCCCGACGCGGCAGCGCGAGCGCCTTGGCGACCTCCCGCGGATCGGCGGTGGTCACGCGCTTCGGCTTGGCGGCAAGCTCGGTGTTGGTGCCGCGCAGTTTCACCGAGGTCGCCGTTGTTGCCGCCGTTGCCGTTGTCGCCGTTGTTGCCGTCTTCGGCCGCGCGTCGAACTGCGACGGCGCGGGCGTCGGCACCGAGGCGAGCGCGACCGGCTGCTGTGCCGGCTGCGGCTCGGGCTGTGCCTGCTCCGGCTGCACCTGCGCCCGCGGGATGGTGGTGCCCGGTGGGTTCGGCACGCGCGGCAGCGCGCCGGGCGCCACCGCGACCTGCACGAGCTGACCCTTGGAATCGTATGCGGTCTGCGTATTGAGCTTGTCGGCGAAGACCGGGTTCATGCCGCCGTCGCCGACATGCTCGGCGGCGAGTTGCACGCCCTCGGCGATATAGTTCGCCATCTTGACCTGCTCGCCGCGGCGATAATCGAGGATCGTCGACGCGATCGCGGGGTCGAGCTGCGAGGCCGGGCAAGCGGCGCCTGGATTGCGCGTCTCGACGGGCTTGCCGTCCTTGCCGACCTGATCGAACACGTAGCGCCGCTCGCACACCGCGACCTGCGGCGGCTGCTTGACGGCTTCGAAGTTGTCGTAGCCTTCCTTGAGCATCTTCCAGAAGGCGAAGTTCGGGTTGTTCCGGTGCTTCGCCATGTTCAGCGCCGTCAGGCGGAACGGGTACGCCTGAAACTGGAACGCCTTCTGGCCGCCGAAGAACGATTCGCGCGCCAGCGCGTAGATCTCCTGGATCTGCTCGTCGGTCATCGCGTAGCAGCCGCGCGACGAGCAGTCGCCGTGCACCATCAGCTCCGAGCCGGTGTAGCCGTGCGAACGGTCATAGGCATTGGGGAAGCCGGTGTTGAAGGCGAGATAGTAGTTGGAGTTCGGGTTCATCAGCCCGGGCGTGATCGCGTAGAAGCCTTCGGGCGCCTGACGGTCGCCTTCCTTCTTCTTGGGGCCGAGATCGCCGGACCACTTGCAGATCGGATAGGTCTTCAAGAGCGCGTACTGGCCGTCGCGCGTCTGCTTCCAGACTTCGAGCTCCGACTCCTCCTTGAACACGCGCACCAGGATCGGCGACTGCTTGTCCATGTTCTTGTCGGCGATCAGAGCCAACGTCCGCTCCGACAGCGGCGCCATGGCGCGGCCGTTGGTCGGGATGTCGTTCGGATTGCAGGCGGACAGGGCCACAGCGGCGATGATCGCCGCAGATGCCAGCAGCGCGCGCGTCAAAGACCGTCTCAAACGCGGTACTCCCCCAGGGGGCGGGCCCTTTCAATAATCGTTATCCATAAGATGTGGCGGCCGCAAGGCGAACCTTGTCGCGGTCGGCTACCGCTAAGTGTATGGTAAATCGAGCCTAAAGACGATTTCCCGGGAGAGCCGCAAGTTTCGCACGCCATAATCGGGGGATGACGCGAAGCCGATCAGCCGCCGTTGCGGGCGAAGGCCCGGCCCATATCGAGAAACTTCTCGCGCCGTTGCTTGCGGATGGCGCCGGCGTCCAGGCTCTTCAGCTCGGCCAGCGCATTGGCGATGGCCTCGCCGGTGGCGGCGATGGCGGCGGCCGGGTCGCGGTGGGCACCGCCGGTCGGCTCGGGGATGATGGTGTCGATCACCCCGAACCGCACCATGTCCTGCGCGGTGATCTTCATGTTGGTCGCCGCGTCCTGCGCCTTGGTGGTGTCGCGCCACAGGATCGAGGCGGCCCCCTCCGGCGAGATGACGCTGTAGATCGCGTGCTCGAGCATCAGCACGCGGTTGGCGGTGGCGAGCGCGATGGCGCCGCCCGAGCCGCCTTCGCCGAGGACGACGGCGACGTTGGGCACGCCGAGGCCGAGGCAGACGTCGGTCGAGCGCGCGATGGCTTCCGCCTGGCCGCGCTCCTCGGCGCCGATGCCGGGGTAGGCGCCGGCCGTATCGACCAATGAAATCAATGGGATGCCGAAGCGTTCGGCCATCTCCATCAGGCGCACCGCCTTGCGGTAGCCTTCCGGCCGGGCCATGCCGAAATTGTGCTTGAGTCGGCTCTCGGTATCGGAGCCCTTCTCGTGGCCGAGCACGCAGACGCTCTCGCCCTTGAAGCGGCCGAAGCCGCCGACGACGGCCTCGTCCTCGCCGAACTTGCGGTCGCCGGCGAGCGGCACGAAGTCGGTGATCAGCCCCGCGACGTAATCGAGGCAGTGCGGCCGCTGCGGATGGCGCGCGACCTGCGTCTTCTGCCACGGCGTGAGATTCTCGTAGATCTCCTTGAGCGCGGCGCCGGCCTTGGCCTCGAGGCGCATGACGTCGTCATCGATGGCGACGGCGCTGTTGGCCTCGCCCATGGCGCGCAATTCCTCGACCTTGGCCTCCAATTCGGCCACAGGCTTTTCGAAGTCGAGATAGCTGCGGAGATTTCCGGGACTGAGCATGGGCTGAACTGACGCGTCTCTGAGAACTAGTCAACCAATCGGGTTAATTTGGCTCTACCGCTGTGGGTTCGGCGGTGCGGCGCCCTGTCCCAGAGGGTGCAGGTCGCGCACGAGCGCCTTGAGCCGTTCCTCGAGGACATGTGTGTAGATTTGTGTCGTAGAAATGTCCGCGTGGCCGAGCAAGGTCTGCACGATGCGCAGGTCGGCGCCGTTGTGCAGCAGGTGGCTGGCGAAGGCGTGGCGCAGCACGTGCGGCGACAGCCGCGCCGGGGCGATGCCGCAGGCCGCCCCTAAGGTCTTCAATTCACGGGCAAAATGCTGGCGGGTGAGGTGCCCCTGCTCGCCGAAGGAGGGAAACAGCCATTTCGATTCGTGCTTGCGCCCGGCCTCGGCGGCGAGCGCCAGGTAATCCGCCATCGCCGTCCTGGCCGACTGGTTGAGCGGCACCAGCCGCTCCTTACCGCCCTTGCCGCACACCACCAGCATGCGCTGGTCGCGCCGCGCCGCCGCGGCCGGCAAGGCGACCAGTTCGGAGACGCGCAGGCCGGTGGCGTAGACGACCTCGAGCAGGCACAGGAGCCGCATGGCCCTGAGCCGGACCGGCGGCGTCTGCGTCGCGTCCTCCGCCTGCCGCTGCGCTTCCTTCAGCAGCGTGTCGACCTCGGCGATCGACAGCACCTTCGGCAGCGGGCGGCCGCGCTTCGGGCCTTCCAGCACCGCGGCCGGATCGTCGCCGCGTTTTCCTTCCGCGTAGAGGAATCGGTAGAGCTGACGCACCGCCGACAGGCGCCGCGCCAGCGAGGCCGGCTTGAAGCCGCGTTCGTCGAGGTCGGTCAGGAAGCCGCGCAGATCGTCGGTCGAGGCGGCGGCGATATCCTTGCCCTGCGCGCGCAGATAGGACGAGAGGTCGGACAGATCGGTGCGGTAGGCGCCAAGCGTGTTGGCGCCGGCGCCGCGTTCGGCCGCCAGCATGTCGAGGAAGAGCTCGATGAAGGTCGCGTCGGGCGCGCGGCGGGCCATCGGTGCCGCTAATGCTGCTTGACGAACTTGTCGGCCGGAATGGTCACGATGATCTCGCGCGGCTGATACTTGACGAATGTCGCCAGCGAGAAGATCGCGCCATAGGCGAGCCCGCCGATCAGGCCGAGGAACATCAGGAAGCGGAACAGGCTCGGCATGGCGTCATGGGCATCCGACAAATTTCGTGAGACGAGCTATAACCCGGGCGCGGGCTTACGACCATGCCCGGGCGCGGCCGGCACGGCCGCCGCCGCGGGCGCCCTCGCGGTCGGCCCGATTGCTGGTATATGGAACCGGTAATGTCGATCTGGAATGCTAGCATGGTTAACGGCACCGTTCCAAAGCCGGCGGAGACGAGCCGCGAAGCGCGCATCCTGCGCGCGCTCGGCACGCGCTCGATCGTGCTCGTCGGCATGATGGGGGCGGGCAAGTCGTCGATCGGCCGCCGGCTCGCCGGCCGACTCGGCATTTCCTTCGTCGACGCCGATACCGAGATCGAGAGCGCCGCCGGCATGTCGATCCCGGAGATCTTCGCCAAGCACGGCGAGCCCTATTTCCGCGCCGGCGAGGCGCGCGTCATCGCGCGTCTCCTGGAGCAGGGGCCGCAGGTGCTGGCGACCGGCGGCGGCGCCATCATGGATGCGCACACGCGCGTGCTGATTCGCGACAAGGGCGTGTCGGTGTGGTTGAAGGCCGACGTCGAGGTGCTGCTCAAGCGCACCAAGCGGCGCGGCGAGCGGCCGCTCGTCGACCGCATCAGGGAATTGCTGCCGACGCGCGAGCCGCTCTACGCGCAGTCGGACATCACGGTGCAGTCGCGCGACGAGCCGCACGACGTCATCGTCGACGAGATCATCGCCGCCATGCCGGAGCATCTGGCGGTCGAGGAGGAGAAGGCATCATGACCGCGCCGCTCAAGGCGCGTGAGTCCATCACCGTTCCGGTGGCTTTGGGCGATCGCGCGTATGACATCGTCATCGGTCGCGGCGTGCTCGCCTCGCTGGGGAGCGCCATCAAGGCGCTGCGGCCGGGCGCGCGCACGGTGGTCGTCACCGACGAGAACGTCGCGGCGCGTCACCTCGCCGCCACCGAAGCCGCGCTCGCCGCGGCCGGCATCGCCTCATCGCGCATCGTCGTCGCGCCGGGCGAAGGCTCCAAGACCATCGCCACTTTCGACCGCGTCTGCGAGGACATTATCGGCGCCCGAATCGAGCGCGGCGATCTCGCCATCGCGCTCGGCGGCGGCGTCATCGGCGATCTCGCCGGCTTTGCCGCCGCCTGCGTACGCCGCGGCATCGATTTCGTGCAGGTGCCGACCAGTCTGCTGGCGCAGGTCGATTCCTCGGTCGGCGGCAAGACCGGCATCAATTCGCGCCACGGCAAGAATCTCATCGGCGCATTCCATCAGCCGGTTCTGGTGATCGCCGACACGGCGCTGCTCGACACGCTGCCGCCGCGTGAATTCCGCGCCGGTTATGCCGAAGTGGCCAAATACGGCCTGCTCGGCGACGCCGGCTTCTTCGCCTGGCTGGAGAAGAACTGGCAGGACATGTTCGCCGGCGGAGCCGCGCGCGAGCATGCCGTCGCCATGTGCTGCCGCGCCAAAGCGGCCATCGTCGCCCGCGACGAGCGCGAGAGCGGCGAACGGGCGCTGCTCAATCTCGGCCACACCTTCGGCCATGCGCTGGAAGCCGGCTGCGGCTTCTCCAGCCGCCTCCTGCACGGCGAGGCGGTGGCGCTCGGCATGGTGATGGCGTTCGATTTCTCGGTGCGGAAGGGCCTCCTCGGCGCCGCCGACGCCGCCCGCGCCCGCGCACATCTTGCGGCGGTCGGCCTGCCCACCCATGTCAGGGAGGTTGCGGGCGGGGTGCCGGGCGTCGATGCTCTCATGGATCTGATTGCGCAGGACAAGAAAGTGAAGCGCGGCGCGCTGACCTTCATCCTGGTGCGCGGTATCGGCCAGGCCTTCATCGAAAATAACGTCGATCCCGCCGAGGTGCGCGCGTTCCTGACGGACGCTGTTTCGGACACATGACGACTGGCGACTGGGTTTCTCTGGCGATCGTTGTTTTCTGTCTGCTGCTGTCGGCTTTCTTCTCGGGAAGCGAGACGGCGCTGACGGCGTCGTCGCGCGCCAGCATGGCGCAGCTCGAGAAGCAGGGGAATCGCGGCGCGGCCATCGTCAATCGCCTGCTCGGCCAGCGCGAGCGGCTGCTCGGTGCGTTGCTGCTCGGCAACAACGCCGTCAACATCGCCGCCTCGTCGCTGGCGACCGGCGTGCTGCTCACCTGGTTCGGCAATGCCGGCGTGCTCTACGCCACGGTCGTGATGACCGTGCTGGTCGTGGTGTTCTCCGAGATCCTGCCGAAGACCGCGGCGATCAATGCGCCCGACCGTTTCGCGCTGCTCGTTGCGCGCCCGATGCAATCGGTGGTCAGGGTGCTCGGCCCGATCCTGATGGGGATCGAGGCGCTGGTGCGCTGGCTGCTCAAGCGCTTCGGTATCGTCGTCGGCGAGGAGGAGGACATCCTGTCGGCGCGCGAGGAACTGCGCGGCGCCGTCGACCTCTTCCACCGCGAGGGCGGCGTCGAGAAGGTCGACCGCGACATGTTCGGCGGCGTGCTCGACCTGCGCGAGCTCGCCGTCTCGGACGTCATGATCCACCGCACCAACATGATCATGCTCGACGCCGACGAAAAGGCGGAGGACCTGGTCAACGCGGTGATAGCCTCGCCGGTGACGCGGCTGCCGCTGTGGCGCGGCAATCCGGAGAACATCGTCGGCGTGCTGCACGTGAAGGACCTGCTGCGCGCGCTGCATGCGGTCGACGGCGACGCATCCAAGGTCGACATCGGCGCGCTCATGACGCCGCCGTGGTTCGTGCCCGATACGCGGCCGGTCTCGGAGCAGCTCAAGGCGTTCCGCCGGCGCAAGACGCCGTTCGCGCTGGTGGTCGACGAGTATGGCGAGGTCGAGGGCCTCGTCACGCTCGAGGACATCCTCGAGGAGATCGTCGGCGACATCACCGACGAGCACGACGTCGCCATGCCCGGCGTGCGCCGGCAGCCGGACGGCTCGGTCAATGTCGACGGCGCCGTGTCGATCCGCGACCTCAACCGTGTCATGGACTGGAACCTGCCGGACGAGGAGGCGACTACCATCGCCGGCCTCGTCATTCACGAGGCGCGCTCGATTCCGGAAGTCGGGCAGAGCTTCACCTTCCACGGCTTCCGCTTCCGCGTGCTGCGCAAGGCGCGTAACCGCATCACCGCTCTGCGCATCCAGCCGCTGCCGAAGCCGGCGGAGTAACGGGGCAGTTGGCGATATCTCCCCCGTCGTGGCGGGCACTGGCCCGGCCATGACGGGCGGGCCGCTACGCTCCGGCTTCGCCCGGCGCCGCGGCGTGGATCGCCAGCGCGTGCACCTGGCCTGCAAGCTCCGCCGAAAGAATGGTGTTGACCATGCGGTGGCGCTCGAGCCGGCTCTTTCCTTTGAAGGCGTCCGCTACGATATAGACCCTGAAATGGGTCTGCCCGCCCGGACGGTGCCCGGCATGGCCTTCATGGCGGTGGGATTCGTCCTCGACCGTCAGGCTCTGCGGTGCGAAGGCCTCGGCGAGTTTCTGCGAGATGATGTCGGCGGTGCGCATGCCGTTCGAGTTAGGCGACGGCGGTGCGCCGGTCAATGTCCGCATTGCGGCGGAATCGCGCTGCAGCGGCTCGTGTCAAGTCTTGAAGGCGTCGTCTCTGCAGGCGCATAGTGTCCGGTCATGAAAATCGACTCGCCTCTGTTCGATCGCATCCGAGTGAAACCGTCGCAGGACCGCCGGCCGAAGACCGGTGGGCCCGGCTGCGACTGGCACGGCTGCAAGGAAAAGGGCACGCATCGCGCGCCCAAGGGCCGCGACCGCGAGAACGAGTACTGGCGTTTCTGCCTCGACCACGTGCGCGAGTACAACCAGTCCTATAATTTCTTCGCCGGCATGAACGACGCTGCGGTGATGGCCTACCAGAAGGATGCGCTCACCGGCCATCGCCCGACCTGGAAGATGGGAACCGGCACGGGCTCGGTGCGCCCCGACGCCCAGGCCTTCGCCACGCATGGCGATCCGTTCGGCCTGTTTTCGGAAGGCCTCAGGGCCGAGCAGCAGCAGCGCGCCGAAGCCGCCCGGCCGGTGCGCAACGCCGAGCGCAAGGCGCTCGACACGCTCGGCCTCGACGTTTCGGCGACGCCGGTGCAGGTCAAGGCCCGGTTCAAGGAGCTGGTGAAGCGCCACCACCCCGACGCCAATGGCGGCGACCGCTCCACCGAGGACCGGTTGGTGGAGGTGATTCAGTCGTATAACTACTTGAAATCCGTGGGTTTTGTCTGAATTGCGACAGCGGGAAAATTTCTCCCGGTAAGGTGCGACCGTCTTTCGCGGCGGCGGCCGCGACCCCATCTATCGCGCATAGCAGAAGCGTCCCGCGCCGCGCCTGCCGGGTTTTGCCGGCCCCGCCTCTCTGCTAGGTTGCGTGCATCAGCCGGACCGTGATGTCGGACCGTATCAGGGGCTTCGGGAGCGCGAAGCCCACGGAGGATCAATGACTGCCGCAGTTCAAGAAAAAGCCGCGCTGCCGGACATGAAAGTGTCGGTCCGGCAGGTGTTCGGGATCGACAGCGATCTGGAAGTGCCGGCTTTCTCGAAGCCGGACGAATACGTGCCGGATTTCGATCCGGACTATCGATTCGACCGGCCGACCACGCTCGCCATCCTCGCCGGCTTCGCCAAGAACCGCCGCGTCATGGTCACCGGCTATCACGGCACCGGCAAGTCGACCCATATCGAGCAGGTCGCCGCGCGGCTCAACTGGCCCTGCGTGCGCGTCAACCTCGACAGCCACATCAGCCGTATCGACCTCATCGGCAAGGACGCCATCGTCCTCAAGGAAGGCCAGCAGGTCACCGAATTCCGCGACGGCATCCTGCCCTGGGCGCTGCAGAACAACGTCGCCATCTGCTTCGACGAATACGACGCCGGCCGCCCGGACGTGATGTTCGTGATCCAGCGCGTGCTCGAGGCCTCCGGCCGCCTGACGCTGCTCGACCAGAACCGCGTGATCAAGCCGCATCCGGCCTTCCGCCTGTTCGCCACGGCCAACACCATCGGCCTCGGCGACACGTCCGGCCTCTATCACGGCACGCAGCAGATCAACCAGGGCCAGATGGACCGCTGGTCGATCGTGACGACGCTCAACTATCTGCCGCACGACAACGAGGTCGAGATCATCCTCGCCAAGGCCAAGCACTATCGCAACGACAAGGGCCGCGACACGGTGAGCAGGATGGTGCGCGTCGCCGATCTCACGCGCAACGCCTTCATGAACGGCGACCTGTCGACCGTCATGAGCCCGCGCACGGTGATCACCTGGGCGGAGAACGCCGAGATCTTCAACGATATCGGCTTCGCCTTCCGGCTCACCTTCCTCAACAAGTGCGACGAGCTCGAGCGGCCGATCGTGGCCGAGTTCTATCAGCGCTGCTTCGGCGTCGAGCTGCCGGAAAGCGCGGTGAACGTGGCGCTGAGCTAAGGCTCAGCGCTGCTTCTCCAGATCGGAGAGGCGCTTCTCGATGTTGTCCAGGCGTTGCTCGACTTCCGCGACGGTATATCGACCGAGCACGCTTTCGCCGATCATCGCCTGCTGGAGGTTCTTGAGACGTTCGGAAAGGTTTTCGAACCCTTCCCTCATCTCGGAGTGCATGGAATCGCTTTTGTCCCGCAATTCGCGGAGTAGGCGCAAAGTCTGATTTTCGGGTTCGGCCATGGTCGGCTGTCCTCGCGAATGCAGGTAAGATAGTCAGTCCCGGTGATTGAATAAAGAGGCGGTTGCAAGCGATGGCCTCCAACGTCAAAGGCAAAACTCCCGCGAAGGAGGCGCCGACCGAGCCGTTCAAGCGCGCGGTCACCGGCGCCATGCGTGCGCTCGCCCGCAAGCCGGATCTCGAGGTTTCCTACGCGGCCGAGCGCCCCGGAATGGTCGGCGGCAAGGCGCGGCTGCCGGAGCCGGCGCGCAAGCTCACAAAAGCGGAAGCGGCGATCGTGCGCGGCCATGCCGACGCCATGGCGCTGCGTCTCGCCTGCCACGACAATGCGATGCACCGGCGCATGCAGCCCGTTGGCCAGCAGGCGCGCGCGGTGTTCGAGGCGGTGGAGCAGGCGCGCGTCGAGGCGATCGGCGCGCGGCGCATGACCGGCGTCGCCGGCAACCTCGCGGCGATGCTCGACGACCGCTATCACCGCGCCAAGTTCGACGAAGTGACCGAGCGCTCCGAGGCGCCGATCGAGGAAGCGCTGTCGCTGATGGTGCGCGAGCGCCTGACCGGCCAGGCGCCGCCGCCGGCGGCGCGCAAGCTCGTCGAGCTGTGGCGGCCGCTGATCGAGGATCGCGCCGGCAAGGATCTCGACCGGCTCGAGGATTTCCTCGAGGACCAGCGCCAGTTCGGCGACGCCGTCCGCGATCTGCTCGACGCGCTCGAAATGGGCGAGGACCGGTCCTCCGACACCGAGGAGGACGAGGAGAACAGCGAAGAGGACGAGCGCAAGCAGGACAAGGGCGAGGACGGCGAGGCGTCCGAGTCGGACGAGATGCAGCGCTCCAGCATGGAGGACGCGCAGGCCTCGACCGAGGACATGCCCGACGCCGCCGCGGAAGCCGCCGAGGCCGCCACGGCCGAGATGGCCGACGACTCCGAGATGGGCGACGCCGAGACGCCGGGCGAGCCGCAGCGGCCGCGCCATTTCGGCGACAACCAGCCGCGCGGGCCGGACTATCGCGCCTTCACCGTCAAGTTCGACGAGACCATCGCCGCCGAGGATCTGTGCGAGGCGGAAGAGCTCGAGCGTCTGCGCAGCTATCTCGACAAGCAGCTTTCCAGTCTGCAGGGCGTCGTCGCGCGGCTCGCCAACCGGCTGCAGCGCCGCCTGATGGCGCAGCAGAACCGCTCCTGGGAGTTCGACCTCGAAGAGGGCATGCTCGACCCGGCGCGGCTGTCGCGCGTCGTCATCGATCCTCTGCATCCGCTGTCGTTCAAGGCGGAGAAGGACATGCAGTTCCGCGACACGGTCGTGACGCTGCTGCTCGACAATTCCGGCTCGATGCGCGGCCGTCCGATCACCGTGGCGGCGACCTGCGCCGACATTCTGGCGCGCACGCTCGAGCGCTGCGGCGTCAAGGTCGAGATCCTCGGCTTCACCACGCGCGCGTGGAAGGGCGGGCAGTCGCGCGAGCATTGGCTCGGCGCCGGCAAGCCCGGCAATCCCGGCCGCCTCAACGATCTGCGCCACATCATCTACAAGTCTGCCGACGCGCCGTGGCGGCGCGCGCGCAAGAATCTCGGCCTGATGATGCGCGAGGGCCTGCTGAAGGAGAACATCGACGGCGAGGCGCTCGACTGGGCGCACAAGCGCCTGCTCGCGCGTCCCGAGCAGCGCAAGATCCTGATGATGATCTCGGACGGCGCGCCGGTCGACGACTCCACGCTCTCGGTCAATCCCGGCAACTATCTCGAGCGCCACCTGCGCTGGGTGATCGAAGAGATCGAGACGCGTTCGCCGGTCGAGCTGATCGCCATCGGCATCGGCCATGACGTCACGCGCTACTACCGCCGCGCGGTCACCATCGTCGATGCCGAGGAGCTCGGCGGCGCCATGACCGAGAAGCTTGCCGAGCTGTTTGCCGAGCATGCCGCGGCTGACGCCGCTCCGCCGACGCGCCGGCCGCGCCGCCGCGTCGCGTGAGCCTCCTGCGTCGCCGCTGGCTGTGGTCCGGGGCGCTCATTGCGGCGCTGCTGATCATTGCCGTCGCCTTCGCCGCCGAGGGTCTGCGCACCAGCAAGGTGCCGGCGCGCATTTCGGTCGACGCGACGCCGATCACCGCTTTCGACAATCGCGATCCGACGCGCGTGCGCTTCGGCGCGCTCGAATTCCGCGGCGGCCTGGTGCTCACCTCGAGCGATCCCGCCTTCGGCGGCATCTCCGGCCTGTACATGGAGCCCGACGGCGCGCACTTCCTCGCCGTCACCGACAACGGCTCGTGGCTGAAGGCGCGCATCGTCTACGAGAACGGCAGGCCGGCCGGCATCGCCGATGCCGAGATGGCGCCGGCGCTCGACCGCGATGGCGCGCCGCTCGCCTCGCGCGGCGCATTCGATCTGGAATCGCTCGCCGGCCGCAATGGGCAGTTCTATGTCGGCATCGAGCGCGTCGACCGCATCGTGCATTTCGACGTCGCGCGATCGGGCCTCGAAGCGAAGGCCGAGCCGGTCTGGGTGCCGCCGGATTTCAAGACGCTCAAATTCAACAAGAGCCTCGAATGCCTCGCTGCGCCGCCGCCCGGCGCGCCGCTCGCCGGCAGCCTGATCGCCGTCACCGAGCGCAGTCTCGACGACGCCGGCAATCATCGCGCCTTCATTCTCAAGGGCACGCATGTCGAGCGCTTCACGGTCAAGCGCAGCGACGACTTCGACGTCAGCGACTGCGCCGTGCTGCCGACGAACGACCTCTTGCTGCTCGAGCGCAGCTTCTCGCTGGCCCGCGGCGTCGGCATGCGCCTGCGCCGTATTCCGCTGGCGAGTCTGAAGGACGGTGCGCTGGTCGACGGCACGATCCTGGTCACGGCCGACATGGCCTATCAGATCGACAATATGGAAGGCATCGGCGTGCACCGCACCGCCGACGGCGAGACGGTGCTGACGCTCGTCTCCGACGACAACTTCTCGCCGATCCAGCGCAACCTGCTTTTGCAGTTCACGCTGGTGGGCGAGTAG
>Ga0182749_1001596_pt1 | contig 17568 bp, 15 predicted proteins | sample eDN3rd37CKraftMG_FD_128875 | JGI IMG/M metagenome (GOLD analysis project Ga0182749, IMG submission 128875) | Enriched Miracle-Growth compost microbial communities from Emeryville, California, USA - eDNA 3rd pass 37_C Kraft MG (version 2) (version 2) ...
GCGACATGCAAGGCGGAGGTGCTCATTCGTTTTCCGGCGCCGCCGCGAAGGCGCGCGTCGTCCTTGGGACGCCTTGCGCAGTCGCCGCGTTCGGCCGCTGCGCATGGAGCGATCTGGCGATCGCCGACGAGACGCGGCGCGCCGCGAAATCCGAGCCGGCGACGAACCGCATCAGTGGGCCGAAGCTGTGCAGGGCGGCATAGCCGGCGAAGTACAGCCCGCGAATGTTGGACTCGAACCCGGGCGAAAGCTCGGGCGCGCCATCGAGCGTTCTGATGCGGCCGCGCAGTTCGGGAGACAGCAGCCCCATGCGGCCGATGTCGATCCTGTAGCCGGTTGCGGAAATCACGTGATCCGCGCGGAGCACCCTGCGTTCGCCATTGCGCAGCCGGAGATGGAGGTCGACGGCTCCGTCACGGTCTTCGGCGCGGAGGATCGACGCGCCGAGGTGTTGCGGCAGCGCTTCGACGCATGCGCGGACGGGCCAGCCGCCGCGAGGGCCGAGATAGGTCCTGGCGATGTGCGTGCGGGCGGCGCCGGGGAGATAGCGATAGAGGTGCGGCAATTGCGAATAGATATAGCCCTGGCCGTAACGGCCGCCTTTGAGCACGTCCAGCTTCGCCAGGCTCTCGAACCGCGGCATCTCGGTGCGCGGAAGCACCCATTCCAGGCGGTCGGCGCGTGAGACGAGGTGCGCCTTCGCCCCTGCCGCGTGAAGGGCAGCCGCCACGTCCGTGGCCGATGCGCCGGCGCCCACGACGCAGACGGTCTTGCCGGCGAACGCGTCGAAGTCGCGGTGATCTGCGGAGTGCGACAGACGGTCGAGGCCGAGATGGGCCAGGGAGGCAGGCAGGCGACGGAAAGGATCGCAGCCGGCGGCGACGACGACGGCGGCCGCCGGGACGGTCTCGCCATCGGTCAGGTTCAAGGCGAAGGCGTTGTCGCACGCGCGCACGCCGGCGACCTCCACTTCTTCCACGCGCGGAACAAAGCGCCGCTGGAAGGCCAGGCCGTAGTCAACGAACAGATCGAGCGGGATCGGCAGGCCGAAATGTTCGTAGGGTCGACCTTCGGCGCGGCAGAAGTCCTCCAGCGTAAGCTCGCCATCGGGATGAGACAGGTTGCTGGCGTGGCCGTCGGATTTGAGGAACATGCCCGCCGGCATCTGATCGCGCCATGCGGACATTGGCCGGCCGAAGATGCGGAAGGGAATGGCGCGCGAAGCCAGGTGCGCTGCGATGGACAGACCGTAGGGGCCGGCCCCGACGATCGCGACTGGCGTCGTACCTTTCGATTGCATGCGTTGCTCTCCCGCAAGACGGCGAACGACCATACGCCGGCCCATGCCGGTGGTCGTCGGGGCGGGCGGGTTACTACCGGCGGGATGCAGGCCGTCCGGAGGTTGTAAGTCTCGCGCGCGCATTGTCCTCCGCGGGGCCGAAACTAGGGTCGGCATTGGAGGCATTCGTCATGCGTGCCGTGGTGCTCTGCCATACGTCCGAACTGGCGCTTGTCGTGCTCCGCGCACTCAGGGTCAACGGGGTGGTGCCTTACGTGGCCTGCGAACCCCGGATCGAAAAGGTCATCGCCTTCTCGCGCGCCTGCGCGCGGGTTTTCTATAGCGGGCCGTTGTCGCGCACCGAGGGCGATCTGGCGGCGGTGACGCAGGCTGTGGCGCGGCTGCACCGCGAGGTCGGCATCGACGTGGTGATGGCCTCCAATGTGCAGGGGCTGCGCATCTTGCACGACATCCGCCATGCCATGCCGGCGCCGGTCTATCCGATGCCGCCGCTCGATGCCTTGGACGTGCTGGACGACAAGCGCAAATTCTACGACCTCGCGGCGAATTTGGACGTGCCGGTGCCGCGGTCGATGGAATTCGAGACGGCGCAGGCGATCGACGTCGATCGGGTGTCGCGCGACCTCGGCTATCCGGTCGCGGTGAAGCCGGCGGTCAGTTGGGCGTCCGTTGGTTTCCTCAAGGTAGGGTCGGAACGCGAGCTTAGCGATCTCACGATGCCCGGCCAGTATCCGTTCCGCAGGGTCCTCGTGCAGGAGTTCATCGAGGGCGACGACGTCGGCGCGGGCCTGTTCGTCCGCCGCGGAGAACCCCTCACGATCGCCACGTTCAAATGCGGTCCGCGCGATGCCGCGGAGTTCGTGCCGATTCCGGCGCTGGTGCAGGCGGCCGAACGCATCGTGGACGCGACCGGCTGCGAGGGCGTGATCAATTTCGACGCGCGCCTGTCGCAGTCGGGCGAGTTCAGAGTGCTCGAGTGCAATCCACGCTTCTTCATGCGCCTGCGTGCCGCGAGGCTCTGCGGGCTGGATTTCCTGCGCATGGGGCTGCCCGCGAGCGGCAACAACAGCGGACGCGCGCAGGGGTGCTATCGGCCGGTCGGCGACGCCGTCTCGTCCGCCGGACTGAGGCAACTGGTCAGCGGCGAGTGGCCGCTCGGCGTCTTCGCCCGCACCGTCGCGGAGCTTGCCGGCGATCCGCTCCCGACCCTGTTGAGCCGTCTCGGGTCGGGTCGCACCCGACTTCCGCCGGCGGAGGCCTGACGGTGACGGAGAAGTAGCCCGTCTGCGCGGAAGCATTCGGCTCCGCCTGACGCATGATACTCAGGAAGGAGCCGCGCGATGAGGATATTGGTTGTCGGAGGCGCCGGTTTTGTCGGTCGCGAACTGTGCCGCCAGTTGTCGGCGGAGCATCAGGTCGGCGTCCTGGATTGCTTTCGCTACGGCAAGGAACGCCTCGCGTTAGGCGCGCGACGCAGTCCGCGCCTGTACGCCGTCGACATCAACTGCGCGCCGGCGGTTGCGGCCGTGGTCGCCGAATTCAAGCCGGAGACCGTCGTCCATCTGGCGGCCACCCACTACATTCCGGAATGCGAGGACGATCCGTTTGCGGCGGTGAAGACGAACGTGGCCGGCACCGTCAACCTGCTCGCCGCCTGCCCGGCCGGATGCCGGTTCGTCTTCGCAAGCAGCGGTGCGGTCTATGCACCCGACGTGCATCCGCACGTGGAATCGGAATCGCCCGTCGGCCCCTCGGACGTCTACGGTCTGACCAAGCTGCAGGCCGAGCAGTACGTCCACTACTTCGCCAGGAAGCGCAATCTCGCCGCCGTCACGGTGCGGCTATTCAACGTCGTCGGACCCGGCGAGACCAATCCGCATCTCGTCCCCGACATGGTTGCCCAGGTGAGGGCGGGGCGGACCGAGATCGCCCTGGGCAATCTGTGGCCGCGCCGCAGCTATCTCCACGTCAAGGACGCGGCGGCGGGCTTTGCCGCGGCCGCGACCGCAGGCGGCGTTTCGCCGGGCGCCGCGGTGACGGTGAACCTCGGCGCGCCGCAGGCGCATTCGGTGTCGGAGATCGCGGAGTTGCTCGGGCGCATTTCCGGGCGCCGGTTCTCGCTGCGCCAGGACGAGGCGAGGGTGCGGCCCGTCGATAGGCCGGTGCTGGCCGCGGACCACACGAAGATGACGGCAATGTTCGGCTGGCGTCCGCGGCACGGCGTCGACGAAGCGCTGAAGGACATCTGGCGCAATCCGGATCTGGTCGGAGATCTCGGCGCGAGGTACCGGGGATGAGGATCCTGACCGCAATCGTCGCTCCTCCGCATCTGTCGGTCAGCGGCGCGGCACGGGCCGCCGAGCGGCTGAGCCTCGAGCTCACACGCTCCTGCGATGTGACGGTCGCGAGCATGATGCCGGCCTCGGCATGGGATCGCTCCCTCGTGCACGTGCCGGTGCGGACCTGGCTGCCGGCCGCTCTGCGGTGTCCGGGCCTGCCGAACCGGGCACGCACGCCGTTCTATCGTTCCGACATTCCGGAGCTGATCCAGCCGCGCAAATTCGATCTCGTGCACATCCACAATCCGATGCCCGCGATGGAGATGAACCGCATCGCGGCGGCGTGCCGCCGCGCCGGCGTCCCCTACGTCGTCTCGACGCATGGCTTCCAGGAGATCGATTCCGGCCCGGCTGTCTACGGCTTCGGCCCCGTGCGGCGATTGCTGTGGGACCGGCTCGTCTATCGCCCGGTCGCGCGCGCGACGGCGGCGGCGGACGCGGTGCTGCTGCTTTCGGACGCGGATCGGCGCGTGGTCAGGCGGATGGGGTCCGTGGGATGCCAGCAGTTCGTCGTGCCGAACGGCGTCGAGGCGCCCCGGCCGCAGACCGAGGACGTCGTTTCGTCCGTGATGAGCAAATTCGGTGTAAGCGAGCGGCCCGCGGCCGGGATCACCTGCATGTTCCTTGCCAATCACACGCCGAACAAGGGCCTGCCCGTTCTGTTTGCGGCACTCGCGTCGCTGACGATCCCGTTTCTGCTCATCGTCGCGGGAGAGCGGCGTCAGGGCGTGAACTACGCCGGATTCGAGAGCGCACTGCGTCATGGCCAAAGGGCGATCTTCACCGGCCGCCTTCTCGACGAGGAAGTGACCGCTCTGATGCGCCGGTCCGACATCTTCGTCTTCCCCAGCCTGGCGGACACGCTGCCGCTGGTGGTGCAGGAAGCGCTCGCTGCCGGCCTGCCGGTGATCGCGTCCGCGGTCGGCGGGATACCGCGGCAGATCGACAGGACATGCGGGCTGCTCGTGCCGCCCGGCGACGCGAAGGCGCTGGCCCGCGCCGTGCGGACGCTCGCCGACAATCGCGCGGCGCTGCGCGCCATGTCGGCCGCCGCGCGGCGCCGGGCTCTGGCGCTGCCGCACTGGAGAGGCTGCGCGGACCTGGCGCTGGATGCCTATCGGACCGTGCTCGAGGGCCGCGCCTCGCGCCGGCGCACGACCGCTCGTAAGGCGCCGGGCGCAGCCTCGGAACCGACTGTGGAGGTCGCGTCATGATCATCACGGTGGTCACGCCGACCCTCAACGCCGAGGAATTTCTCGCAGACTGCCTGATGTCGGTTCGCAGCAACCGCTGCGCGGACTTCGGAGTCGATCACGTCGTCGTCGACGGCGGCAGCACGGATCGCACTTTGGACATCGCGCGCCGGCACGGGGCCCGGATCTTGAGCGGCAAGGACTCCGGGATCTTCGACGCTATCAACCGCGGGTCGTTCGGCTCGACCGGCGACCTGCTGGGCTTCCTCGGCGCCGACGACCTCATGCTGCCGGGCGCGCTGGCGAGCGTGGTGAGGACCTATCGGGACAGCGGCAGACGATGGGTCGTCGGCGGCATCCGCTGGATCGATTCCGAAGGCTCCGATCTCGGCGGGCTTGCCGCGCCGCCGCCCTGGATGTTCGCGCGCATGCAGGTGTGCCTCGGCTGGAACCCGATCATGCATATGGCCACGTATCTTTCGCGCGACTTCTTCCTCGAATTGGGCGGCTTCGACATCTCGTTCCGGGATTCGGGCGACTACGACTTGTTCGCCAGGGCGCTGCGCGTCGCTCCCTTCGCCCGGCTGCGTCAGCCGGTCGCCTGCTTCAGACACACCGGTTGCAACAACAGCGCGGTCAACGGCGAGAGGACCGCGCGCGAGAATGCGCGGGTGCGCGTCGCCTACGGCCCGCGGTCGCCGATCGAGCGCGCCGCCTGGAAGGCGGTGATGAAACTGTGGTTCAACGCGCGTAATCCCGAGTGGGCGGCGGGCAAGCTCGCCCGACGGCTGGCGTCGCGGCGCGCTGCCATGCGCGCGCGATGTGCAGGTCGCGCGCAGGCGACACCGGAGGCACCGGGATGAGTTACACCGTGCGAAGGATCCTCGTGACCGGCGGCGCCGGGTTCATCGGATCGCACCTTTGCGAGCGGCTGGTCGCGGCCGGCCACGAGGTCCTCTGCGTCGACAACTTCTTCACGGGCGCGAAGGGCAACGTGGAGCGGCTCCTCGGCAATGCACGCTTCGAGCTGCTGCGCCACGACGTCACCGTGCCGTTGTACGTGGAGGTCGACGAGATCTACAACCTCGCCTGTCCGGCCTCGCCGATCCACTATCAGCGCGATCCCGTGCAGACGACGAAGACCAGCGTGCACGGCGCGATCAACATGCTCGGCCTGGCGAAGCGGACGGGCGCGAAGGTCCTGCAGGCTTCGACTTCCGAGGTCTACGGCGACCCGAACGTGCATCCGCAGCCGGAGCACTATTGGGGCAACGTCAATCCGATCGGCCCGCGATCCTGCTACGACGAAGGCAAACGGTGCGCCGAAACATTGTTCTTCGACTACCGGCGCCAGCATCGCCTGCGCACGAAGGTGCTGCGCATCTTCAACACCTACGGTCCGCGGATGCATCCGAACGATGGCCGGGTCGTCTCCAACTTCATCGTGCAGGCGCTCAAGGACGAAGACATCACGGTCTACGGCAGCGGCCGGCAGACCAGGTCGTTCTGTTACGTCGACGACCTCATTCGCGGCATGATGTCGTTGATGAGCACGCCCGATGACGTGGTCGGCCCGATCAACTGCGGCAATCCGGAGGAGATGGCGGTGCTCGACCTCGCGCGGCTGATCGTTTCGATCGTGGGGTCGCGGTCCAGGATCGTGCATCGCGCGCTGCCGCAGGACGACCCGCAGCAGCGGCGCCCGGACATTTCCGAGGCGGTCAAGGTGCTCGGCTGGCGGCCGACGGTTCGCCTCGAAGAAGGCTTGCGCCAGACCGTCGAGTATTTCGACGGCGTCCTCGGGCGCGATGCCGGCGCACTCATCGACGCCGCGGAATAGGCGCACCTCGCGGAACCGTCGCCGCCGAAGTTCGCCGTTCCGGGCATCGATGGATCAGGCCGTCTTGCTTCCCTTGGGAACCGTCAGCATGATCGCCATGACGGCGACCAGCACCATGAACAAATTGAACGCCAGCGCGATGATGGCCGACTCGCGGATGGCAAGATTGTCTTGACGGCCCATAAACGTAATCACGCCTTCGAGCCAATTGACCTCGGCCGGATTTGCGCTGAGCATCGTGAAAATCGCCGCGGAAATTGCCACGCCGAAAGCGGCGCCGAGAGACGAGGCCATCTTGTAAATGCCGGCGCCGGCGCCAACCTGATCGGCCGGCAAGCTTGAAAGCGCGGCGTCCGTCGATGGCGTGGCGTAGAAGGCGAGGCCTACTCCGTAGAGCGTGTAGCCGACGACTGCGAAGATCTCGTAGCGCCCGAGCGTGAGATTGGAGGGCATCAGGAGGATGATGGCGAAGCCGGTGATCAGGCAGCCTTGAATCATCGGCTTGCGCGCGCCGAACCGTTTCAGGAGCTTTTCGCCGACACGAATGAATGCGATGATGGCGATGGCATAGCCGAGCGTCAGCGTGCCGGCCTGCTGCGCTGTCATGGTGCCGCCGAGTTGCACGAGCTGCAACGAGACGAGCAACGTGCCGGCGGAGCCATTGAGCATGAAGTTCGAGATTGTCGCGCCGGTATAGGTCGGATTGTGGAACAGCTTGAAATTCACAAAGGCATAGGGAATCTGCGATTCGATTCTGAAGAACAGCCAGCCGAACACGAGGGCAATGGCTGAGAGCGACAGGGTCGACGGGCTGGTCCAGCCAAGCGTGTTGCCCTGTGTCACCACGATCTGCAGCGCGATCATGGCAACCATGAACGTCAGAACGCCCCAGACATCGAACTTGCTGGAGCTTTGGCCTTCGGCCTTGCTCTCGGGAGTGCCGTGCATGAGGGCCATGCCGAGTAGCGCGACCGCAACGGAAGCGATGAAGATCCAGCGCCAGCCGAAATTCTGCGCGACGAGACCGCCGAACAGGGAGCAGACACCGGAGCCGCCCCAGGATCCGATCGACCACATGCTGACGGCGCGCTGACGGGCTTCTCCGTCCCAGAAGGTCTTAACCAGCGCAAGGCTCGCCGGCATGATGCAGGCTCCCGAGAGGCCTTGCAGCGCCCGGCCGGGCAGCAGGAAGTAGAGTGCGACCGGTCCTCCGGGCGCAAAGGCGATCAACAGCGATCCGATGATGCTCAGCACAAAGCCGACCGTGACGATCCTGACCCGGCCGATCCGGTCGGCCAGGCCGCCGATGAAGACGATGAAGATGCCGGAGAAAAGCGCCGTGATGGCGACGGCAATGTTCATCAGGCTGGTGTCCAGGCCGAGGTCCTTCTGCATGTCGGGCGCAACGTTCAGCGTCGTCTGAGCGAATAGCCAGAACGTCAAAACGCCCATAATGATGCCCAGCAGCAATCGATCGTTGCCTCTGAATTCGATTGCGCTGCCGGTCGGGTTGGCAGGCCCTTTGAGCGTGTTGGCTACAGCGGGCGTCATTGGCCTCTCCGTGCCGGCGAGCCGGCGGCTGAGGTCAAATGGTCAAGGCGGGTCGAGGTCCGCGCGTGCCTGCACGGCCACGTGCCTGTCGTGGTCGTCATCGGCTTGTGCGGCACTCCAGGTCTTGATGGAGAACGCAAACGCCTTGGCTGCGCGCACATGCGCTGCCCTCCTTGGCGAAGGAGGAGAACGAAGTGACCTCAATGCTTCAACAGCAATCCTCGTTCAGTTCGCACGTTGCCTGCCAGGCTTATCGGCAGCTCTCACGAAAGTGTGAGGCTGTCAGCCTGCAGAAGACGAAGGTCCTTGCGGCCTTTACGCCGTCGACATGAGTTTTTGCGCGGCATTTATCCGGCGTAGCGTCGGCGGCGAAGCCGTGTCCGGCTTCGCGCAATAAGCGAGGGCCGCGAGCGGGCGCTCGCTCCGTGCAAACTCAGCGAACGGTCTCGGCGAGAACCTTCATCCAGATCGACACGACCACGGCGCCGCCATCGGGCACGCCGACGGCGCGCGCGCCGAGGTAGCTCGCGCGACCGAGCTTCGGCGTCATCGTGGCGGTCGCCGCCGCCCCTTGCTCCGCGGCGGTGGCCGCGGCCATGCAGGCATCCTTCATCGATGCGCCGCCGGCGAGGGCCGTGCCGAAGGCTTCGAGCGCGGGGGCGAGGGCGTCCACCATCGTCCTGTCGCCGGGCTTGGCGCCGCCGATCTCGCGCACCGACGCGACGGCGGCCGCGAAGGCGTCGCGCCATTGCACATCGGAAGGGTTCGGCGCGCCGGCGAGCTGCCGGCCCGCGCGCATCAACGCGGTGGCGTAGAAGGGGCCGGAGCTTCCGGCGATGGCGCGGCGCAATGCATCGCCCATCGCTGCGAGCGCGCTCTCAGGTGTCGCCCAGGCGTGGTCCGGCAGAGCGCGGATCGCGGCGGCGCCGCGGCTCATGCTGGCGCCCAGATCGCCGTCGCCGGCGCGGGCATCGAGATCGGTCAGGTATGCTTCCGCCTTCTCCAGCGCGGCGGCGATCGCAAGCGCGGTCGCCTTGAGCGCCGGCGCAAGCGGTCCGGGCTGCGCCGCCGGCGCCTGACTTGGCGGTCTCGACGCCGCAACGGTGGCGCGCCGTTCGCGGATCTTGCCCGATCCCGGCCACGCGGGCGCGGCGGCCGGTGCATCGAGCCCGGCGACGCGCTCATCCGTCAGCCGCATCAGCGAGATCGAGCAGCCGGGCATTTCGAGCGCCGTCATCAAATTGCCCGTCCAGGCGCGCTCGACCAGAAGACCGTTCTCGCGCAGGCGCGTCAGCGCGCGCCGCGCCACGATGGCGAGCTCCATCGGCGGCGTGCCGCCGAGGCCGTTGACCAGAAGCGCGAGCCGGTCGCCGGCGCGGAAGCCGCGATCGGCGAGAATCGTGTCGAGGATCCGGTCGGTGATGGCGTCGGCCGGCAGCATGGGCCCGCGCTCGACGCCCTTCTCGCCGTGAATGCCGAGGCCGAGCTCCATCTCGTCCGCGCCCAGCTCGAAACCGGGCTTGCCGGCGGCGGGCACCGTGCAGGCTCCGAGCCCGACACCCATCGTGCCGAGATCCGCCGCGGCCTCGCGCGCCAGGCGCGCCACGTCGGCCAGCGCACGTCCGGCCTCGGCTGCCGCGCCGGCGATCTTGTGGATCAGCACCGTTCCGGCGATCCCGCGGCGCCGCGCGGGCTCGACGATGTCGCGCAAGGAGACGTCGTCGGCGGTGACGACGATCTCGCACGGGATGCCTTCGAGCGCCGCGAGCTCGGCCGCAAGGCCGAAGTTGAGCCGGTCGCCCGTGTAGTTCTTGACGACGAGCACCGCGCCGGCAGGTCCTGCGGATGCGCGAATGGCTTCCAGCACCGCGTCGACGCTGGGCGAAGTGAACACGTCACCGGCCACCGCGGCGGTGAGGCAGCCGGCGCCGACGAATCCCGCATGGGCGGGTTCGTGGCCGCTGCCGCCGCCGGAAATCACCGCCACCTTGCGCTCGGGCGGCGGCGGCAGGTCGGCGCGCACGACGATGTTCTCGTTGTCCAGCAGCGCCTGGTCGGGAGCGAGGTCCACGCAACCTTCGAGCATCTCGCGCACGACCGTGCGCGGGTCATTGATCAGCTTCTTCATGATTGTCCTTGGTACGTCTTGACGGGACCGGCTCAGGCGTCCTGGGTGACGGCATTCGGCGCTGCGGCCAGCAGTTGACGCCAGCCGGCGTCGATGTGATCGCCCATCGCGGCGACGGCTGCTTGCGGATCGCCGGCCTCGATGGTGTCGAGGATGCGCTCATGCTCCGCCAGCATGGCTTCGTGACGGTTCGATCCGGCCTCCTGCATCGTGAACGGGTATTTCGCCCAGAGGATGCGAACGAAGCTCAACGTCTGCGGGCTGTCGGCCCACTCATAGAGACGAAAGTGAAAGCGGTAGTTGGCCGTGCGGGAGGCATAGCGGTCGCCGCGCTGCGCCGCCGCCGCGACGGCGTCGTGAAGCTCGCGCAGTTCGGCCAGGCGCTCCGGCGTCATGACTTTCAGGGCGGCCGCGGTGAGATCCTTTTCGAGCATGACGCGGAGATGCAGGATCTCGCCGGCCTGCTTGATGTTGATTTCGGGCACCAGCAGGCCGCGGTGCGACACGCCGACCACATAGCCTTCCGCCTCCAGGACGTGGAGCGCCTCGCGCACCGGCGTGATCGACACGCCGAGCTCATTGGCGATGTCGGCCTGCTTCAGCCGCTGGCCGCGCTGATAGGTCCCGGCGATGACCCGCTCGCGCAGGATGTCGGCGACCTGATCCTGTTTCGACATGAAGGGCATGCGCCACCAGCTCCGACCTGAGACTCGAACATCCGCCTGACATTATCCGGCCGCGCAACCTGCGTCGTCGGCGGCAGCCCGGTACGTCCTTCGGTATTGCAGGGGCCGTTTCCCGGCCTATCCGGCGGCCTATCCGTGATACTCCCTGAGGCATGATGCACTTTATGTGAGATATCTCCCTTTATTTTTGCCGGTGTCAATGCCGTTTGTCCTGCTACGGGTGCGCCAAAAATGCATTTTACATTCTCGTGACGCCTGGTGCAGGATGGCCTCGCCAACGGGCCCGCGACGGTGGGCGGGTGAGGTCGGCCGCCGGCCGAAACTGTGGAGGAGCGGATGAATCCGGAGTTCGAGGCCCTCGATTACGAGCGGTTCAGGCCCTGCCTCGTGGCGAACGCCCGGCTCGAGCGTCTGCACGACGGAATGCGCTGGGCCGAGGGGCCGGTGTATTTCGCCGATGGCGACTTCCTGCTCTGGAGCGACATCCCCAACAACCGCATCATGAAGTGGACGGAAGGCGCCGGCGTCACCGTCTACCGCGCGCCCTCCCATCACGCCAACGGCAACACGCGCGACCGCCAGGGCCGGCTGATCACCTGCGAGAGCGGCTCGCGCCGGATGACGCGGACCGAGTACGACGGGTCGATCACGGTTCTGGTCGACAATTACCAGGGCAAAAGACTCAACTCGCCGAACGACGTCGTAGTGAAGTCCGACGACACGATCTGGTTCACCGATCCCGACTACGGAATCCTCAGCGACTACACGGGCACGAAGGCACCGAGCGAGATCGGCGTGAACCATCTGTTCCGCTTCGATCCCAAATCAGGCGAGCTCACGCCGGTCATCTCGACCATGCAGAAGCCCAATGGCCTCGCCTTCTCGCCGGACGAGCGCGTCCTCTACGTCGCCGACACGTCGCTGTCGCACAGCCAGACCGGTCATCACCACATCATGGCCTGGGACGTGCTTGATGGCCGGACTGCGTCCAATCCGCGTGTGTTCGCGGTCGTCAGCCCCGGCATGTCGGACGGCTTCCGGGTCGATCAGGACGGCAACATCTGGACCAGCGCCGGCGACGGCGTCCATTGCTACGGTCCGGACGGCGTGCTCATCGGCAAGATCCGCTTCCCCGAGGTGACGACGAACCTCACCTTCGGCGGTCCCAAGCGAAACCGCCTGTTCGTCACCACCGCCTCCTGCGTCTACGCCGTCTATGTCGGCCAGAAGGGCGCGCAGTACCCCTGACGTCAGTACGCCGTCGGGCCATGTCGGCCCATGCGGTCCTGCTTATTTCGGAGCCTCTGCCCAATGATGGGATTGAAAAATCGGCTGGCTGTCGTCGGCGTGGGCACCACTGCCTACGGCGCATTCCCCGAAACCGACGATTACGGTCTGGCGGCGCGCGCCTTCCGCAATGCCGTGGAGGATTGCGGCGTCGACAAGAACGCGATCGACGGCCTTCTGTGCTGCCGGATCCCGTACTACGCGCGCATGGGCGAGATCCTCGGTCTCGACCCGCGCTGGACGCTGCCGATGCCGGCGCATGGCCGCATGTCCGGCATGGCGATCGTCGAAGCGATGATGGCGCTGGAAAGCGGCGCGGCCGACTACGTCGCGCTGCTCTACGCCAATATCGGCCGCTCGCGGCGCGTCAATTACGGTGGCGAGGAGCTGGCCGGCATCTGGGACCCCTGGGGTTTCACGTCGCCGGGTGCGGCCCATGCGCTGATGTTCCGCATGCACATGGAGCGTTACGGCACGACCACGCGTCAGCTCGCCGAGGTTTCGGTCGCGTTCCGGCGTCACGCGCAGATGCACCCGGATGCGGTAATGAAAAAGCCGATCACGATCGACGACCACGAAGCGGCGCGGCCGATCGTCGAGCCGCTGCGGCTGCTCGACTACTGCCTGATCAATGACGGCGCGGTCTGTCTGATCCTGACCACTGCGGATCGGGCAAAGGATTTGAAGAAGCCGCCGGTGCTGATCTCCGGCGTTGGCGCGCGCGACGCCTTCCGGCGCAGCGCCATTTCGAATTTCGATCCCGACTTCTGGTACGCCGAGACGCGTGAAGCGGGCGAGGCGGCCTATCGCATGGCCGGGGTCGGTCCGTCCGATGTCGATGCGCTGATGTGCTACGACAATTTCAGCCCGACGGTGCTGTTCAGCCTCGAGGGGCTCGGCTTCTGCGGCCGGGGCGAGGCGGGCGCCTTTGTCGAGGGCGGTCGATTGCAGATCGACGGCGCGCTGCCGACCAACACCGACGGCGGCCATCTCTCGAACAGCTACATGCAAGGCTGGGCTCTCAACGTCGAAGCCGTGCGCCAGCTGCGCGGCGAATGCGGCGAGCGCCAGGTGAAGGATTGCGAGGTCGTGCAATACGTCGCGACCACGCCCTGCACCCGTTCCGTGATCTACACGAGGGGCTGATCATGCTGACCTATAACAAGCCCTTGCCGGCCCAGGATCCGCTCTTCGAGCCCTTCTGGGACAATGCCCGTGCCGGGCGGTTGTCCATCCAATGTTGCCGCGCCTGCGGCGACCGCCGGTTTCCGCCGGGCCCGATCTGTCCGCAATGCCTGTCCGACGATCAGGCCTGGGAGCCGGTCAGCGGCCGCGCCTCGCTCGTGTCGTGGGTGCGCTTCCATCGCGCTTACTGGGACGGATTCGCGCAGGACCTCCCCTACGACGTCTGCCTCGTGCAACTCGATGAAGGGCCACTGTTCCTGTCCAATTTCGCCGGCGCTCCGCCCGCCAATCTGCAAACCGGCCTGCGGCTGAAGGTCGTTTTCGAGCCGATCACCGAGCGCTACGTGCTGCCGAAATTCGTTGCGGAATAGTGCGTTGTCCTGCGAACGCGAAGACAGCCCGCCTCGGCTTCCGCCCGAGGTCGCCGCACTGGATGCCGGCGCCCGGCGTGTGGACACGGCGTGCGGCAGCGGCCGAATGGTCTGGCGCGTGTGGGGCGAGGGGCCGCCGCTGGCGCTGCTGCACGGCGGATATGGATCGTGGATGCATTGGGTCCGCACTATCCCGGCCTTCATGGACAAGCGCACGCTGTACGTTCCCGACCTGCCGGGGCTGGGGGAGTCCGATGAGGTGCCGGAGCCTACTTCGCCGGATGCGATCGCGCGCGTGGTGTCGGATGGCCTTCACGATCTCGGCGTCGATCGCCAGGCGCTGGATCTCGTCGGCTTCTCGTTCGGCGGCATCATCGCCGGGTGCATCGCGACGTTCGCTCCGCTCCGCTCCTTGACCTTGGTGGGGCCCGGCGCGCTCGGGCTGCCGCGAGGGGAAACCGACCTGCTGCGCGAAACACCGGACATGACGCCGCAGGAGCGATGGGCCATCCATCGCACCAATCTGGGTATCCTGATGCTGGCCGATCCGGACAGCATCGACGACGCAGCCATCGCCATGCAGGCGGCGAACGTCGCCCGCGCCCGCGTGAAAAGCCGCCGGTTCGCGGCGACGACTGCCTTGGCGGAGGCGCTCGCGACGGCGCAGCCGAAAGCCCTGCACTGGATCTGGGGTGAGCGCGACGCGGTCGTCGGCTCCCACATGGCGTCGCGGGAAGCGTATGCGCGGGCCAACCGGCCGGACGCGACCTTCACGGTCATCCCGGGCGCCGGGCACTGGGTCCCTTACGAGGCGCCAAACGCCTTCAACGCCGCACTCGGACGGGTCGTCGGCTGACCCGCCCCCGGGCCTGCGACCTTACGCCTGCACCGGTCCGCGGCGCGTCTGCCTTGAAAAATAGGGGTTTCGGCTTGTATTATAATTTATATGATGCATTATTTGGCGGTGGGGAGCTTGGGCTCCCTGGAACAATGGAAGGCGGCGGCTTTCGGGCGGCCTGAACGAGACGCGGAATGGTGGAAAAAGCGGCGGTGCAGCCTTACACGGGCGTGAGGATTATCGACCTCACGCGGGAGCTCGGCGGCTATTGCGGCCGGCTGTTTGCCGATCTCGGCGCGACGGTGATCCGCATCGAGCCGCCCGGCGGGCGGAGCGACCGGCGGATCGCCCCGCTCGGCGCGGGCGGCGAGGGGCTTCCGTTCCGGTTCCTCAACGTCAACAAGAAGAGCGTAACGCTGGATCTGACCTCGCCCGATGGGCGCGGCGTCTTCCGCGACCTCGTCGCCGCTTCGCACATCGTCCTGTACGAGGCCGACGGCGACCGCGATCGCATGATCGCCGAGATCAATTCGGTGCCGGGCGAACGCGTCCTGACGGTGTTCTCCTATTTCGGATTGACCGGCCCCTACGCCGATTACGTGGGTTCGGACCTGATCGCGCAGGCCCTCGGTGGCATTGCGTGGCTCTCCGGTCGGCCCGAAAGAGAGCCGCTGCAGCTTGCCGGGCGGCAGAGCATGTTCGTGACCTCGCTCTATGCGGCGGCGGCCACCGCGATCGCCTTGTGGGATAGCGAACGCTCCAAGGCCTCGCACGTGCTCGACATCTCCGCGCAGGAGTGCATCGCGCACTCGCTGCAGAACGCGATCCAGGTTTACGACCTCGAAGGGCGCATCTCGCGGCGCGGCGGCGAAGGCACGCGCGATGCCACCGAGAGCGCCTTCCGCTGTGCCGACGGCTACGTGTTCCTGGCGGCGCCGCTTGCCCTCAGCGCATCCTGGGGCGGCCTTGTCGCCTGGATGAAGGAGGAAGGGTTCGAAGGCGCGGCGCGCCTCGGCGAGCCCGACTGGAACAATCGCCCGCTGCGCGCCACCGAGCCGATGAAGGTCGAGTTCAAGGCGCTGTTCGAGTCCTTCATCAAATCGAAGACCAAGGCCGAACTGCGCGCGCAGGCGCTGAAGCGGAAGGTCTGCCTCGCGCCGGTCAGCCGCATCGCCGAGCTGCAGGACGATCCGCAGCTCGCGTTCCGCGACTATTTCGGGCGGCTGTCCGACGGGACGGCTTTCCCCGGCGCGCCCTACCGCCTGTCCGAGCCGGTCTGGCGCATCGATCGCGACGCGCCCGCGCCGGGCGAAGACACCGAGACCGTTCTTGGCGCGCTTGCCAGCGCCCGCCAGCCGCACTGAGGAAGGTGACCGTGCTTCCGCGATTTCTCGAAGGCATCCGTTTCGCAGACCTGACCTGGGCCGGTGCCGGTCCGTTCTCGACCAAGCTCTTCAGCGATTTTGGCGCCGAGGTCATCAAGGTCGAAAGCCTCTCGCGACCCGACTCGGTGCGCGTCGGCGGCCCGTTCAAGGACGGCAAGCCTGGCATCAACCGCAGCGGCTATTTCGCGTCTCGCAATACGCGAAAGAAAAGCGTCGCGATGAACATGAAGAACGACGACAGCCGTGAGGTCCTGTACGAGCTGATCCGCAAGTCGGACGTCGTCAGCAACAATTTCGGGCCGGGTGCGATGAGCCGCCTCGGTCTCGGCTACGACGACGTCAAGGCGGTCAAGCCCGACATCATCTATCTGTCGATGCCGATGTACGGCGAGGACGGGCCGCTCTCAAATCTGACCGGCGTCGGCATGACGATCAGCGCCGTGAGCGGGATGATGTGGCATACGGGCTACGAGGGCGAGCCGCCGCTGGGGCCCGGCACGCACTTCCCGGACCATGCCGCGAACCCGTATCACGCCGCTTTCGCCGTGATGGCGGCGTTGCGCTACCGGCGCGCGACCGGCAAGGGCATGAAGATCGATCTCTCGCAGGTCGAGTCCACCATCAACTGCATGGGGCTGCCGTTCCTCGAATACGCGGCGACCGGCGTCGAGCGGCCCGCTCTCGGAAACCGTTCGCCGCATCATGCGCCGCACGGGATCTTCCGCTGCGCGGGCGACGACGAGTGGTGCGCCGTGGCCGTGCTCGACGATGCGCAGTGGCGCGCGCTGTGTGAGGCGATGGGCGCAAGCGATCTGCTCGCCGATGCGACCCTCGCCAATGCCGCAGGCCGCCTGGCCGCGGTCGATCGCGTCGAGGCCGCGGTGTCGCGCTGGACGGCAGGCCGGCCGGCTCTCGAGGTCATGCAGCTCCTGCAGGCCAAGGGCGTCCCCGCCGGCGTGGTGGCGACGTCGAAATATCTCATGGAGCAGGATTCCCAGCTCCACGCTCGCAGCTACTGGCAGACCCTCGATCACCCGGAGATGGGGCCGAGCCGGTTCACGTCGCCGCCCTATCTGATCGACGGAGAGCGCGTCGAACTCGTTCGCCCGCCGCTGATCGGCGAGCACACAGAAGCCGTGCTGGGCGGCATCCTTGGATACGGCCCCGAGCGCATCGCCGAACTCCGGGCCAAGGGGGCATTGGAATGAGCATGTCGAACTTGAAGTCGGTCGCCGCGGTCATCGGCGTCGGTGAGAGCGACTACGTAAGTGATCATGCGCGTGTGCGTGCCGGCGAGAAGCCGCACGACTCCTATGGCTATGCCTCCATCGCGTTCAAGCGCGCGCTGGACGATGCCGGTCTCACCCGCGACGATATCGACGGCCTGATCGTCGGGCCGACGGTGGCGTACGAACGCGTGGGCGAGGTCCTCGGCATCAACCCGACCTGGGGCGGCCAGCAGGAC
>Ga0182749_1001597_pt1 | contig 17542 bp, 23 predicted proteins | sample eDN3rd37CKraftMG_FD_128875 | JGI IMG/M metagenome (GOLD analysis project Ga0182749, IMG submission 128875) | Enriched Miracle-Growth compost microbial communities from Emeryville, California, USA - eDNA 3rd pass 37_C Kraft MG (version 2) (version 2) ...
CGCGGGCGACGAGATCATCGCCGACCCCTCCTCGATCGTCGGTTCGATCGGCGTCGTTTCGGCGGGGTTTGGATTCCAGGACCTCATCAAGAAGATCGGCGTGGAGCGGCGGGTGCATACATCCGGACGCAACAAGGCCATCCTCGACCCTTTCCAGCCGGAAAAGGAAGAGGATGTCGAACGGCTGAAGGCGCTTCAGGAAGAAGTGCACCAGACCTTCATCGCTCTCGTGAAGGAGCGGCGCGGCGCGAAGCTCAGAGATGACGAGGATCTTTTCACCGGCTTGTTTTGGACAGGCGAAAGGGGCCTTTCGCTCGGCCTTGTCGACGCGATCGGCGATATGCGATCCTTCCTGAAGCGGCGCTTTGGCGACAAGACACGCCTCAAGCTCGTGAGCCCTTCGCGGGGATTCCTGGGCCGCCGGCTCGGCTTCTTCGGCAGCGAAACGCGCGAAACCGATATCGCTGCCGCCGCCGCGTCAGGCCTTATCCAGGCCCTGGAAGAGCAGGCGCTCTGGCGCCGCTTCGGGCTTTGACGCCTTGCGGCGATCGCTGAGCGCCATAAGATGATCGAGAACAAGTCGTGGATACGGAGGTTGGATTTACCTCTGACCTTCAGAACGATGTAACCGCCGCCAAGGAGACTTCGGCCATGCCGCAAATCATCTTCTTCGCCCTCGTGGCCACCGTGGCCATCGCCGGCTACCGCCTCTTCCTGCGCGAGGCGGAGCGGGTGACGAAACGCATGGAGCGCGTTCGCAAAGAGGCCGCCACCGGGAGCACGGGCACGCTGGTGAAGGACCCGAGGACCGGCGAATACCGCCTCGCCAAGGACTGAGCCTGCCCGACATGAAGCTCGAATGCGCGACTTCGGCCAAGATCAATCTCGCGCTGCATGTGACCGGCCGGCGCGCGGACGGCTATCATCTCCTGGAATCGCTCGTGGCCTTCACCCGCTTCGGAGACGGGCTCTCGGTCGAGGCCGCCGAGCGGGACGTGTTCGCGGTGAGCGGGCCGTTCGGGAGCGGACTTGAAGGAGACACCAATCTGGTGCTCCGGGCGCGCGACCTCCTGCGCCAGCACTTCGGGAGGGCGGCCGAAGCGCCGGTCGCGATCACGCTGGAAAAGAACCTGCCGGTTGCTTCCGGCATCGGGGGCGGCTCAAGCGACGCCGCGGCGGCGCTGAAGCTTCTGACCGCCTTCTGGGGTATCGAGGCAGGGCCGGACGAGCTGGCGCGGATCGGGCTGAAGCTCGGCGCCGACGTGCCCATGTGCCTTTCCGGCCAGCCGCTGGTCGCACGCGGCATCGGCGAAGCGCTGGAGCCTATCCCCGCCCTGCCCCGGCTTGCCATTCTTCTCGTCAATCCCGGCCTTCCGCTGGCAACGCCGGACGTCTTTTCCGCGCTGATCAGCCGCGAGAACGCGCCGCTGCCCGCCCTCCCGCGCAGCCTGGGCCAAGGCGAACTCGTGGACTGGCTGCGGCTCACCCGCAACGACCTGGAGCCTGCCGCGCAGGCGATCATGCCGGTCATCGGCGGCGCGCTCGGCCTGCTGCGGGCGGAGGGCGCGGTGCTTGCCCGCATGTCCGGCTCCGGCGCCACGTGCTTCGGCGTTTTCGAGACCACGCAGGAGGCGGAGCGGGCCGGCGAGACGATCGCCCGGAAACATCCGGGCTGGTTCGTTTGCGCCACCGAAACGACGGCTTCCGTGACTGAGCTGGACCATGTCTGAGCGGCCGTTCATTCCCGTGCGTTTCGCCGTGCTCACGGTTTCCGACACCAGGACCCTGGCGGACGACAAATCCGGCCAGACGCTGGCCGACCGAATCAGGGAAGCCGGCCATGAACTGGCGGACCGCGCCATCGCGCCGGACGAGCCGGAGCCTATACGCGCGCGGGTGCTCGCCTGGTGCGCCGATCCGGGCATCGACGCGGTAATCACCACCGGCGGTACCGGCTTTACCGGGCGCGACGTGACCCCGGAGGCGCTGGAGCCGCTTTTCGACAAGCGCATGGACGGCTTTTCACAGGTTTTCCACAGGGTCTCGTTCGAGAAGATCGGCACCTCGACCATCCAGTCGCGCGCCACGGCGGGGCTCATCAGGCAGACTTTCGTCTTCATCCTCCCGGGATCGCCCGGAGCCTGCCGGGACGCATGGGACCTGATCCTGAAGGACCAGTTCGACTATCGGCACATGCCCTGCAATTTCGTGGAAATCATGCCGCGGCTCGACGAGCACCTGAAGCGCGGCGCCGGATAGCTCTATCCACAGCTTCTCCTCAGCACCTCTTTTTCCGGCATTCCTGTAGTGGGCGCGAAAAGTTCTTGATTTGTTCTAATTCACCGGATAGGAATAGATTCATCTCAAGACGCAGAGTCGCAGCGTGGAGGCAGGACGATGGAAGAGATCGTACGGGCAGATATCGCCGCTTTCAGCGGAGGGGGTTCTGCGGTCGCAAACGCGATCATCGACGATGCCGGCCTGCGCGTCGGCGACGAGCGCCGAAGGGGGCGCGGCGCCGGCGTCAATCCGAGCGGGCGTTTCGAGCCGCTCACCCGCCATGTCTTCGATGACGGGTGGGAGACGCTGGAGGAGCTGCCGCCTTTCAAGACCGAGGTGCAGGTCGAAAAGCCGCGCACCATCATCACGCGAAACACGTCGCCGGACATCTCGTTCGACCGCTCGATCAATCCCTACCGGGGCTGCGAGCATGGCTGCGTCTATTGCTTCGCGCGGCCGACGCACAGCTATATGGGGCTCTCGCCGGGGCTGGATTTCGAGTCGAAGCTGTTCGCGAAGCCGGATGCGCCGCGGCTTCTGGAAAAGGAGCTCGCCAAGCCGGGCTACGAGCCGCGCACCATCGCGATCGGCACCAATACGGATCCCTACCAGCCGATCGAGAAGAAGTGGCGCATCATGCGCGAGATCCTCGAAGTGCTCGACGCGCACAATCACCCGGTCGGGATTGTCACCAAATCGGCGCTGGTGATGCGCGACATCGATGTGCTCTCGCGCATGGCGGAACGGGGCCTCGCCAAGGTGGCGCTCTCCGTCACCACGCTCGACCGGCTGCTCGCCAGGACGATGGAGCCGAGGGCCGCCACGCCGACGCGGAGGCTGGAGGCGGTGCGGACGCTGAACGAGGCCGGCATTCCCGCCTCCGTGATGATCGGACCGGTCATCCCCGGCCTGAACGACAGCGAGATCGAGCGGATCCTGGAATCCGCCCATGCGGCGGGCGCCAAGGAGGCAGGCTATGTGATCCTGCGGCTGCCGCTGGAGGTGAGCCCGATCTTCAAGGACTGGCTGCTGCGCCATTATCCGGATCGCTACCGGCATGTGATGTCGCTCGTGCGCTCCATGCGCGGGGGGAAGGACTATGATTCCGAATGGGGCAAGCGCATGAGGGGCACGGGCCCCTATGCGTGGCAGATCGGGCGGCGCTTTGAGATCGCGGCGCGCAGGATCGGCCTCAATCTCGAAAGGCGGAAGCTGCGCACCGACCTCTTCAAGGCAGGAAAGGGTGAAGGAGAGCAGTTGAGCCTGCTGTAGGCGAGCGGGCGCAAGAACGGTCAGGTGCGGCCGCCGCAGGGGATCGGTCCGGAGCGCGCTGGCTCTGACCCGGATGAAGTACAGGCGGCGGGGGTGTTCTGCCCGATGGTCGATCATGTCTTGGAATTCCGGGACGGTATGCCCCACACCGGCCCGGAGTAACCGTCGCAGCCCCTCGCCCCCGGGCGCCGACGGCAGCCTTCCCCGCTTTTTTGTCCGAAGCGCCGGGAAAGGCTTGCGGAGAATCGGAAGCGGATGCAAGCATCGCCGGCATGGCTTCCTCGCAATCCGATTCTCCGCCCCTCTTCGATTTGCCCGTGCGCCCGGACTTCACGCTGGAGGCGGGGATCATGCGCGAGGGCATGGCGCCCGTGGCGGGATTGGACGAAGCGGGACGGGGGCCGCTCGCGGGACCCGTGGTCGCGGCGGCGGTCGTGCTCGATCCCGACCGCATCCCCGAAGGACTCGACGATTCCAAGCGCCTGACGGCGGAAGCGCGCGAGGCGCTGGTGCAGGAGATTTTCGAGGCCGCCGTCGCCGTTTCCGTGGCGTCGCTCTGCGCTTCCAGCATAGATGAATCGAATATCCTCAAGGCCAGCCTGGAGGCGATGCGGCGCGCACTCGATGGGCTTTGCGTGCGTCCGGCCTATGCGCTTGCCGATGGAAGAGACATTCCGCCAGGTCTTTCCTGCCCGTGCCGGGCGGTGGTCAAAGGCGACCAGCGGTCCCAGTCGATCGCCGCGGCCTCCATCGTCGCCAAGGTGGTGCGCGACCGGATGATGGTCAGGACGGGCACGCTGATGCCCCATTACGGCTTCGGCAGCCATGTGGGCTATGCGACCGAGCGCCATCGCGAAGCCATCATCGCCTATGGCCCGGTTACCCGGCTCCACCGGATGAGCTTTTCACCATTCAGGCTGCCTTGCGGGGAAGACGAAGCCGCGCCCGGCGAGGATCTTGCAGAGTTCCTCGCCAGCTGAACACCTGGAGCATTTTGCAGGCAAGTGGAATCACTTTCCGTCGCACAAATGCAGCAAAAACAAAGAGATAGAGCGGACGCGCGAGCGAATGTGAGCGCATTCCGCTCTAGAGAGGGACGTGCTCACGTCCATTCGCGTCCGCTCCGTCCCTCTTTCATAGCCGCATTCGTACCACGGCAGGTGTTTCCACCCGCCAGTAAATGCATTGAGCGCTACAGCGGTTATCCGATCGGCGAGACGCCGAAGAGAAGGCGGTGCAGGCCGCCGACGAGGATGGCGTAGATAACCAGCCCGCCAACCACAGCCATCAGGTCGTTTCTCGGCGAGGGCTTTCCCCTGGCGACCGGCTCGCGCGGGTGCCGCAGGGATGAAAACCAATCCACCACCGCCCAGGCGCCGATGCCGCCGAAGAGGAGCAGGTCGGCCAGGGTGCCGTTGGCCAGGAGATGCGCGATGCCCCAGATGACGGTGCCGAGGAGCATCGGGTGGCCGACGGTGGCGCTGATCCGGCCCGGCCGGTGCGCCGCGGCCATGAGCGGGAATACCGGGAGCATCAACAAGAGCGTCAGGTGCCGCATCCAAGTGGCGGGCGTGTAGAGGACGACCGGGTCCTGCCGCGCCAGCCAATAACCGAGGATAATCAGCACGAGCCCGACAGCCGCTATGATCGAGTAGCTGCCCTTCCAGGGACCGAGGCCGCGCCTGCCGACGAAGCCCTCCCGCACCTGCGGCGCCACGATGCGGACCGAGTGAATGCCGAGAAAGATGATGAGGCCGAGAACAAGAACCAGCATGAAGCTCCCCTCCATACCGCCCGATGCCGAAACGGCGGTGCTTCCAGCGGCAGCCAAGCCGCAGCTTGCCCCACTTACAGAAGTTAGATAATCTAACTACAGTTATGTGGGTTATCGTGTCAAGATTCCGATGAGCAATGAAGCCGCGGCAGAGAAGAAAATGAATCGCCGGGAGAAACTTCGCGAGGCGACGATGGCCGAGATCCGGAGCATCGCTCGCGAACTGCTCGTCCAGCACGGCGCATCCGCTGTCACGGTCAACGCCGTGGCGCGCCGGATGGGCGTGAGCGGCCCCGCCCTCTACCGCTATTATTCCAGCCAGAGCGACCTGACCGAAGCGTTGCGGCGCGATCTCTATTCCGAGCTGGTCGACGCGCTCACCTCGGCGCGGGACGGGAGCGGCGCGGCGAACCCGGAATGCCGGCTGCTCGCCATATGCCGGGCGCTCCGCGGGTGGGCAGTCGCCCATCCGGCCGAGTTCGGCTGCCTCTTTGCCACGCATGCTCCCGCCGGCGCCGACAGATGCGCCACCGTCAGCGAGTCCGGCCGGGCTTTCGGGCAGGTGTTCATGGAAGAAATCGTGGCCATCTGGCGCGCGAAGCGGTTTCCCATTCCCAGCCTGGAGGACATGGATCCTTCCCTCGCCGAGCAGCTGCGCGCCTATTCGGAGAAGATCGACGGCATGCTCCCGCCCGAGGCTGCCTACATCTTCCTTTCCTGCTGGATGCGGCTTTATGGCCTTCTCTGCATGGAGGTGCTGAACCAGATCGGCTTTGCGTATAGCGACCTGGAGCCCGTGTTCGAGGAATGCCTGCAGGAGCTGTGCAGGCTGCTCGATATTCCCTATGAAGCGCCCGGGGGTGCCGCTTACGCAGGCGCTGCCCAGCAGGGCGACCGAAGCTCGGCGGAATTCTAGATTGCCTGCAGGGATAGGGCTGAGGCGCAGCGACCACCGGATGGCCGCTGCAGCCTCAGCCACCGCTTCCTGAACGGCTAGCGCTCGACAGAGTCGAATACGCGGATCTTCACCCAGTTGGGGTTACTCTCCGGGATAAAGTGCTTCACGTGCCGATCGGAAACCTGGTACGCGTCATGCGCCTGCCGACTGGAAAATACCATATGAAAGGCGACGTCGAAGGCATCATCGTTGAAGAGATACGCGACCTGCTTGTGGCGCGTGAGGTCGTGCGCGAGCACCGTCGCGAAGAAGGACAGCTCTCCGGCATGATTGGTCAGATATTTCTTTCCAAGTTCGAGCTGCCTCTGAACAGCGGCGGGACTCTTGTCCTTGAGGGTAATGAAGATGTCGTGATGGATGCGCTCGTTGGCAGCCGCGCCTGACGTGTTCTCCGTCGCAGCGACCGAGTCTGTAGAGGAAATGTGTTTCATCGGGAAATTTCCTTAATATTATAACGGCGGCGAATAATTTCTTTCGCCGCAGCCAAGGAGTGCACGCCAGTGCAGAAGATATTCTTTATATATCCGCAATAATTCTCGTTAAATGGATCGAATATATTCATGACAATGCGTAAGAAGACCGTCAGGCTCCACCTGAAACAGGGAGCAGAGCGGGGAGCAATTTCAGCACCGTTTTTATCGATTACCGAGGCAAGGACGAAGAGGAGTGTAAAATGCCCGTGACCTACCTGATCAAGTTCGATGTGGTGCCGGAGCAGAGGGACCGGTTTCTCGCCATGCTGAACGATCTGCTCGACGCGATGCGCGGCGAGCCGATGTTCCATCGGGCGTTCCTCGATCAAGATCCCGAGTCGGCCAATCGGTTCATGCTCTACGAGACCTGGGAGAGCCACGAGGACGTTCTGGAAGTCCAGCTCAAACGCCCCTATCGCGAAGCTTGGCACCAAGCCCTGCCGGAACTTCTCAGCAAGCCTCGCGACGTCTCGGTCTGGCAATCGTTGCGGGCGGACATCCAGAAGGCCTGAGCGGAGCCTGGGCTTCGAGGGAAGGCGCTCGGCGTCCTGGTCCGCGATGCTCGGCGACAAGAGACTAGCTGCGTCATTCGGCGCGTGGGACCGGCCACACCACCCCACTGGCGCCGGTTTGGTGAACTACTGCTGCAGGACTTTCTTTGCGCTCGGGCGTTCGCTGACGAGCCGGAACCACTGGGTGAGCTTGCTTTTGCCCGCGAGGATAGCCTCGCCCTCAGGCGTCAAGCGCAACCAGTCGAAGTGCGGCATGAGACGGAGGTCGGCCAGGCTCAGGGTTTCGCCGGTCAGGTAGGGCGTCGCGATCAGAGCCTCGAGTGCATCGGCGCAATTTCGCGCCATCGGCACCGCTGCTTCGACACGCTCAATGTTGGTCGGCTGGCCGAGGAAGGCCGGCGCGACCAGCCGCTCGAATGCTATGCCAGTGATCCAGGACGGGCCCAGATAGCAATCGATGATGCCGATGATTTGGTTCATGCGCGCCGCTTCGCGCGCGTTCGCTGGTTGGAGTGCGGGGCCGGGAAATGCCTGATCCACATAGCGCAGGATGGCTTGGGTTTCGTAGACTTCTAAGCCGTCGTGGCTGAGTACCGGCACCTTGCCGAAGGATTACGCGCCAGATGCTCGGGCGTTTTCCAGGCCGGTGGCATCAAGGTAACCAGCTCGAAATCCACACCTTTCTCGGCAAGCCCCAGCATTGCGCCGCGAACGTTGGGGCTGCCGGCCATACCATAAAGTTTGACGTTCATCTCCACCTCCCAGTGCATCCCACGGCCGCGGCAGCCGCAACCAACTTGCATCACGCTAGCTCGTGAACTTGCATGATGCAAGTGGAATGTAGTAAGATTGCAGAATGTTGGGACGCTATTACCCGGGTCAGACTTGCTCCGCCGCGAGCGCCCTCGAGTTGGTTGGAGAGCGGTGGAGCCTGCTGATCCTCCGTGATGCATTTTTTCGCGGGCACAAACGCTTCTCTGATTTCGAGCGCAGCCTCGGCATTGCGCCTAATATTCTGGCAAAGCGGCTGGAGAGCTTCGTCGCCGATGGCCTGATGGAGGTGCGGTCGGAGCCAGGAGGAGCACGCGAGTATAACCTCACCGAGAAGGGGCGGGCCCTCAAGGCTGTCATCATCGCGCTGAACGACTGGGGCGACCGATGGCTGCAACCTGGTCCTATAGACTACATCCATCGGAATTGTGGGGGTCTGATCAAACAGTCGGTCGCTTGTGAGTGCTGCGCGAAGGAAGTTCCGCTCGACGAAGTGGGCGTCCGACCGCGGAGCACCTGATCGGACGGCAGCGGGCTCCTACCTTCGCTTGAGTTTCCGCACAGCCTGACGGCGCAAGGGAAACCGGCAATAAAAAAGCCGCCCGAAGGGCGGCTTTTATCACCCATTGGCATAGAGAGCAGCTTAGTTGAGCCGCGTCTTCACATCCTGCAGAGAAGCCTTGAAGAGCTCCGCACCGGCCTTGGAATCGACCTTCTCGGCCAGAAGCTTGCCCGCGGCGGCGATGGCGACATCAACGGCGCGTGCGCGCACCTCGTTCACCGCGTCCCGCTCGGCCTGGGCGATCTTCTGCTCGGCCAGCGCGGTGCGGCGGGAGACATACTCCTCGGTCTTCTCCTTAGCGTCGGAGACGATAAGCTTCGCCTCCCGCTTGGCGGCATCGACGAGATCCTTCGCCTCCTGCTCGGCTTCGCGACGCTTGCGCTGATATTCGGCCAGCAGCTGCTGGGCCTCTTCACGCAGCCGGCGCGCCTCCTCGAGCTCATTCTTGATGCGCTCGGCACGGGCATCCAGCGCCTTCGACATCATCGCCGGCACCCTCATGTAGAGCAGGATGGCGACGAAGATGATCAGCGCGACCAGGGCCCAAAATGTAGCGTCCATGCGCCTCTCCTACTGCTGCTGGGCGGCTTTGACAGCCGCCGAGAGCGAAGCCTTGTCAACCTTGCCGCCCACCAGTTCCTGGACGATGGTGGCGGCGGTCTCCTCGGCAATCGTGCCGACATCCGAAAGCGCCGTATCCTTGATCAAAGCGATCCGGGCCTCGGCTTCCTTAAGCTTGGAATCGAGGCTGGTTTCCACCTTGCGCCGTTCGGCTTCGGCTTCGGCCTTCGCATTGTCACGCGCTTCCTGGGCGATCGCGCCAGCCTTCTTGCGGGCTTCGGCAAGTTCCTGCTCGTAAGCAGCAACGGCAGCGTCCGCCTGCTCCTTCATGCGCGCGGCCTGGTCAAGGTCCTGAGCGATGCGGTCGCGCCGCACCTCCAGGATGCTGCCGATGCGCGGCAGAACCACCCGCTTCAGGAACAGGTAGAAGAGCCCGAAGGTGATCGCGAGCCAGAGGATCTGCGAGGGAAAGTGGGTGGGGTCAAAGGGAGGAAAAGCTCCCTCGTGGCCAGCGCCTTCCGCTACGCCAGTCTCCGTATGTGTTTCGCCGGCGGCAGGTTCAGCCGCCTCCTGTGCGAATGCAGGTGCCACGAACATGGCTTGCCCCTTCAAATTCAGCGAAGCCGGCCGCGCGGGGCGGCCGGTTCAGGCACGTGAATCGCTGTTAGACAGCGTAAAGGAGAAGCAGCGCCACGAGCAGCGAAAAGATGCCCAGAGCTTCCGTCACGGCAAAGCCGAAGATCAGGCGGCCGAACTGGCCGTCAGCAGCCGACGGATTGCGCAGCGCGCCCGCGAGGTAGTTGCCGAAGATGTGGCCGAGGCCGATGCCGGCGCCACCCATGCCGAGGCAGGCGATGCCCGCACCGATAAACTTTGCTGCTTCTGCTTCCATTTTAAACTCCTTATGGATTGGATCTGTTTGCCGGGCACAAGCCCCCGCGGCGTTCTCGTTAATGGCCCGGGTGCAAGGCGTCGTTCAGGTACATGCAGGTGAGCACTGCAAAAACGTAGGCCTGCAGGAAAGCCACCAGAAGTTCGAGGGCGGTGAGCGCGACCGTCATGGCGAGCGGGAGAACCGCGCCAGCGGCGCCGGCAACGCCCAGCGCGCCGAGAGAGGTGACGAAGCCGGCGAACACCTTGAGCGTGATGTGCCCGGCCAGCATGTTGGCGAAGAGACGGACGGAGAGGCTGATCGGGCGCGACAGGAAGGAAATGATCTCGATCAGGACCACCAGGGGCAGCAGCACGGCCGGAACGCCTTCAGGCACGAACAGCTTGAAGAACCGGAAGCCATGCTTCCACAAGCCGTAGACGAGCACCGTTCCGATAACGAGGAGCGCCAGCGCGAAGGTGACGATGATGTGGCTCGTGACCGTGAAGAAATAAGGGAAGAGGCCGATCAGGTTCGCGACCAGCACGAACATGAAAAGCGAGAAGACAAACGGGAAGAAGCGCATCCCGTGGCTGCCCGCGGCATCCCGCAGCATCGAGGCCACAAATTCGTAGGACATCTCCGACACGGACTGCATGCGGCTTGGAACCAGGCCGCGACCCGAAGTGGTGAGGTAGAGGAACGCACCGGCGACCGCCACGGTGGCGACCATGAAAAGAGAGGAGTTGGTGAAGGAGAAATCGAGGCCGCCGATCTCGATCGGAATCAATTTCGAGATCTGAAACTGGTGGATCGGGTCGTTGGCCACTTGGCTCCCCTCGTCCTGACACGCGGCCGAACGCCGCCTACTTCTTTTCCCCCGGATCGCCGTCACCCTTCGTGGGCGACTTCGGTCCGAATTCAGCTATGAGCCCTGCCGAGCGCAGGACATTCAGAACCCCCGCCCCAAACCCCAGGAGCAGGAAAATAATCATTCCCCAAGGCGTCGTGCCGGCCGTCCGGTCGATGAACCAGCCTAGACCCGCTCCGACCAGGATGCCGGCGATGAATTCGCTGGAAAGCCGCAGCGCATTCCCGAAACCGCTAACACCACCCGTCTTCGCGCCCCTCGCGTCGCTCAGCTCTTCCGGCTTTCGCGCCGCCAAGGCCGCCTCGAGATCACGCCGCCGCTTCTCCAGATCGTCCGGCTCTTCCCGATTGGCCATCAGAGCCTCCACGCCGGTTCTCGGCCCGCGGATACCCGCCTCGAAGTCGCGCGCAACATAGTGAGAGGGCCTCACGCAGTCAAGCCGCGCCGCGCCTATGAACATGCGGGTTTTTCAGGTGGAAAAACAACGGATTATCTCGGTGCGACAAAGCGTCTTCCGCTGCGAGGGGTGATCCGGCGGCGGAATCGCCGATTTCGGCGCCCGCAAGCAGCGGATCAGTCCCAGCCGCCGCCGTATGTTCGGTAGAAAATGTGCTGCCCGATCTTCTTGGTGCGTTCCATGAACTTGGCCCAGCGCGGGTGGACATAGGTGGCATGGTAGTGCGTGGCGGTGCCCACCTCCTCCAGCCATATCTTGCCGGCGGTGACGGCAAGGGCCACTTCCTTGGCGGTCTTCCAGTGCTGCGGGCTGGCAACGCGATCCTTTATGCCGTCGCAGGCGAAGGAGAACTGGCAGCGGTTGCGCCATTTCTCGTTCTGATAGACCACGCCGCAGATACTGTTCGGATAGGCGGGATTGCGCACGCGATTGAGGATGACCTGGGCCACGGCGGCCTGCCCGCGCACGGACTCACCGCGCGCCTCGAAATAGATGCCGGCCGTCAGGCACTGCTGCTCGCGCTCGGAAAAGGCTTCCGGCGGGAGGGGCGTGCGCGCCCAAAGATGATCGGTCGGCGGCACAGGCGGGATGAAGCGGCCCGCATTCTCGTCCCGCAGGATGCTGGCAAAGGGCGACGCCCTCGCGTAATCCGGCGTTGCGGGCGCGTAGGCGGTCGCCAGGATATCGGCCTTGTCGTTGTTCACGAGCTCGGCGATGGCGGGAAGCAGGCCGAGATCCTGCTTCTTCTTGATGTAGAAGGCGGAGGCGATCTGGACCTCCTTGCCCTGGATCTCCGGCTTGGCGAAGGCCATCAGCGTCTCGCCGAGCGGCTCGGCCTTGAAGAGGCTCGTCTGCTGGAAGATCGTGCCGGCGTTGAAAAGGCGTGGCGGGGCCATGGGCAGGGTCTTCACCAGTCGCCCCTGCTTGCCCTCGCGATTGACGTTCTTCTCGTCCGATCCCTCGGCCGCCTTGCCATGGGTGCGGAAAGCGACCTCGCCGATGCCGGGCGTCAGGCGGCCCGCGCCCGAGACGACCGCCGCCGGCGCATCCGGGTTCAGGAACGGCATTTCGGCCTTGTGAACCGAGCCGGCGACCGAGCGCTCGACCACCGCGGTCCAGCGGTCGTGCAGCCCCTGGCCGGAAACCAGGCTCACCATATCCTGATATGCGCCGACCGTAGGAAAGCCGAGCAGCAGACCGATGGCTATGACAATGGAAGGAAAATGAGAGCGTTTCTGCCCCGGCGCCCGACGCCGCCCTACACCTGACACAAGCACCCAACCCTCTCGAACTTTTAGAACGCTGACTTTTTCGAGATTATTTCGTTAACCTTGATCACCGGTTAACGCAGGGAGAGGTCGTGCGGGATTAAGGCGCAATTCGGACTCGTCCGTGGGGATGCGACGGAATGCGCCATGGGCGCCCTTCGCCGTACGAGGCAGCGCCCCGCCAGCCAGCCGTAAGGCGGGCTCCCGAAGCGCGTTCCGCAGGCGTATGCTTTCGCGCAGAGCCAGAGGGAGGAGAACCATCATGGACGCCGCTACGCTGCGCGCCATTCAGGCGCCGATCAAGGACCGGTACCGGTCCGATCCCCAGTCCGCCACCATAACCCTGAAGGCCCGTGGCAGTCTCGTTGACCAGAACATCGCCTGCAAGGTGGAAACCGGCCAGGCGCTGGCGGTAGCGGGCCTCCACCCGGCAACCGGCGGATCGGGGCTCGAGCTTTGCTCCGGCGACATGCTGCTCGAGGCGCTCGTGGCCTGCGCCGGGGTGACGCTCAAGGCGGTGGCGACGGCGCTGGAGATCCCCATCCGCTCCGGAACGGTCTTCGCGGAAGGCGACCTCGATTTCCGCGGCACGTTGGGTGTGGCGAAGGACGCGCCGGTGGGCTTTGCGCAGATAAGGCTCACCTTCGACCTCGACACCGAAGCGCCGCACGAGAAGCTCGATCAGCTCCTGAAGCTCACCGAGCGCTATTGCGTCGTCTACCAGACGCTCCGGAACGGCCCGCCGGTGGACATGCGGCTGCAGCGCTAGGCTGAATGCGTGGGATTGAATCGGAACGCGCTCTAGCGGTTTGATTTAGCCGCATGATCTTGTCCAAAAAGTCTGCAACTTTTTGGGATCATGCTCTATGTCCGCTTGCGCGCCCGTCCGGCATAGGGATTTTCGGATGCGCGCAACGAAATCCTGACCGGCACGCCGTGGATGTCGAAACTCTCGCGCAGGCCGTTGACGAGATAGCGGATATAGGACTGCGGCATGGCCTCGGGCCGGGAGCAGGAAAGCACGAAGCCCGGGGGCCGGGTCTTCACCTGCGTCATATATTTCACCTTCAGTCTCCTGCCGGAGACGGCGGGCGGCGGATGCTGGGCGGTGGCCGCTTCCAGCCAGCGGTTGAGCGGGCCGGTCGGCACGCGCCGGTTCCAGACCGCATGGGTGCTCACCGCCGCTTCCAGAAGCTGGTCGAGGCCGCGCCCGGTTTCCGCCGAGATGGGAATCGATCGCAGGCCGCGCGCCTGGGGGAGCAGCCGGTCCGTCTTCTCGCGCAGCTCGGCAAGCTTCTCCTGGCGGTTCTCGATCAGGTCCCATTTGTTGAAGGCGATCACGGGAGCCCTGCCCTCGCGGATGATGAGGTCGGCGATCTGCAGATCCTGCTTCTCGAAGGGCATGGTGGCATCGAAGACGATGATCACCACTTCCGCGAAGCGGATGGCGCGCAAGCTCTCGCCCACGGAAAGCTTTTCCAGCTTTTCCTGCACGCGCGCCTTGCGGCGCATACCGGCCGTATCGAACAGTTTTATCTCCCGGCCGCGCCATTGCCAGTCGACGGAAATGGAGTCGCGGGTGATCCCCGCCTCTGGCCCGGTCAGCAGGCGTTCCTCACCGATCAGCGCGTTGATGAGGGTCGATTTGCCGACATTGGGCCGGCCGACCACCGCGATGCGGATGGGCTTGGTGGGATCGTACCGGATCTCCTCCGAATCGGGATCGATGTCCTCGCCGATGAGGACGGTCTCCTCCTCGGCCACCTTCTCCTCTTCCTCGGCCTGGCCGGCGAACTCGGCAATGGCGTCGCGCAACTCGACCATGCCTTGGCCATGCTCGGCGGAAACAGCGATGGGCTCGCCCAAACCGAGGGCAAAGGCCTCCAGCACGCCGGAATCGCTTCCCCGCACATCGGTCTTGTTGGCGACGAGCACAACCGGCTTGCCCTTGCGGCGCACGACTTCGGCGAAGGCGCGGTCATCCGGCATCAGGCCGGCGCGCGCATCGATCATGAAAAGCACGAGATCGGCTTCATCGATGGCCGTTTCCGTCTGCGCACGCATGCGCCCGGCAAGCGTCGGCGCCGCGGCCTCCTCGAAGCCCGCCGTGTCGATCACGTCAAAGCGCAGGTCGAGCAGGCGAGCGGGATGAACGCGGCGGTCACGCGTCACGCCCGGCGTATCGTCCACCAGCGCGATGCGGCGGCCGACGAGCCTGTTGAAAAGGGTCGACTTGCCGACATTGGGCCGGCCGACAATGGCGACCTTGAAGGCCATGAGATTACCCGGATTCGCCGGGAGCGGTGCCCGAGATCAGGTCCATCATCATCTGCGCGCGCTGGCGGGCGCCGGCGGGGGCCTGCTCGTCATCCGCGATCTGGCCGAAGAGCGAAAGCGCGTTGTCGCGATTGCCTTCCTTCCAGGCGGCCAGCGCCATGGCCTCGCGGGCGATGTGACGCATGGGATTGGTGTCAGCGGAGAGCGCCTCCACGCGCGCGGCCACATCGGCATAAGAGCCGTGGTCGACGAGGAGCAACGCGGCGCGCAGACGCGCCATGTCACGGATCGCCTCGGGCACGGACGAGTCGTTGGCAACCTCGTCAAACCTGGCAATGGCGCCGTCGGTATCGCCGCTCTCCGCCAGCGTCGTCGCCGCGCGCAGACGCGCCAGTATCGGATAAGCGCCGGAGCCCGAACTCTCCAGTTCCTCCAGGATCTTCAGAGCTTCCTGGCTGTTGCCCTCGCCGGCAAGCTCAAGCGCCTGCGCGAAGCGATCGCCCGACGCGTTGGCGCGCGAAGTCGACCAATGGTCGTAGGCGACCCAGGCGGCCGTGCCCAGCACGACCAGCACGGCAACCCCGATCGCGATCGGCCCATAGCGCCGACCCAGCGCCTTCATCTGGTCCTGGCGAAGCTCTTCGTTGACTTCGCGAATGAAACTGTCGTCGGACATTTAAACCCTTTTATCCCGGCCTCAGCCCCGCCCACGGCTTTTAACGGAATTTCCGGCACATGGAAGGGGGCGAAGAAAATCCCTTGCGAATTGCCAACCGGTTCGGCGGAACCATTTCGCGCTTTTGGGCAGATGCTTTCAGCCAGTCGCGCCGTAGCTGACGAGCAAGCGCAGGACCTGCACCTCCTTCGGCAGCTCGATCAGGAATTCGGGATCGCGGGGAAGATGGTGGATCCTCCTCGGGTCAGGACCGGCAAAGACGCTCATGGCCTCCACACTCTCCCAATAGGAGATGGTCATGAACTCCGTCTCGTTCTCGCGGTCCTCGCGCAAGTTCTGAACGCCAAGCGCCTTTTCCATCAGCGGCTTGATGCCGACCTCGTAGAGATAAGCCTCATACTCATCGGCAAGATCCCGCGTCGTTCTACCGCGCCAGATGCGCGCAATGGCAGGTCGCTTGCGGTCGGCACCAGTCATCTCGTTCCTCCATTTCCTGGCTCGGTCCGGTGGCCCTTTCTATTCCATGCCTGACCAAATCTGTGCACATCGCGCCGCAAGTCCATACCTCGCCATAATTGCTTCCTACCGGCAAGGTGGGGTTGTTTGATCAATGGTTCCGGTATGACGTTCTTTTCGCGTCTTTGTGCGCTCGCGCTCTTTCTGACTTCTTCTCTGGCTCTTGCCGACACTCCCCGGCAACCACCGCAATATGTGATCATTTCCTTCGACAGCGCCTCGTTCATTCCCCAGTGGGAAAGAAGCCGGGCGCTGGGCGAGCGCACCGGAGCGCGTTTCACCTATTTTCTCTCCTGCGTCTATCTGCTTTCACCGGAGACAAAAGGGCTCTACCACGCGCCGGACATGAAGGCCGGGCGATCGAATATCGGATTTGCAGCGTCACGCCAGGATGTGAAGGCACGACTCCAGCAGATCTGGGCCGCACACCAGGAAGGACATGAGATCGCCAGCCACGGCTGCGGGCATTACGACGGGACGAAATGGAGCGCGGCAGACTGGAACAAGGAATTCGACCAGTTCCATTCCATCCTCCGCGACGCATGGATGATCAACTCGATCCCGGGCGAGCCTGACGGCTGGCAGGAGTTCGCCGACAACGGCATCAAGGGTTTTCGCGCGCCCTATCTCGCCGTTGGGCCCGGCCTTTCGGTAGCGCTGGTGAAAAACGGCTTCGCCTATGATGCGAGCGCGGTCTCGCGCGGTCCGGCAAGGCCGCTCGACAAGGGCGGGCTCGTGCACTTCTCGCTTCCGCTCATTCCAGAGGGGCCGGCAAAAAAGCGCGTGATTGCAATGGACTACAATCTTTATGTCCGGCATTCGGGCGGATTTGAACGGCCGAGCGAAGCCTCGCTTTTCGCAGAGCGGGCCTTCGATGCGTTTCGCGCCGCCTTTGAGCGGGAATATGAGGGGGACCGGGTTCCGCTCCAGCTCGGGTTCCATTTCACGCTGATGAACAACGGCGCCTATTGGCAGGCCCTGGAGCGCTTCGCGGAAGAAGTTTGCGGGAAAAGCGATGTGCGCTGCGTGAGTTATCAGCAATACCTCCAGGAAACGAGCGCGCATTCGGCCGGACTGCACCAGAGCACCGAGGGATGAGTGCGTTCTGCTGATAACCACATCACGCAAAGTATATCCGACGTGATGTCTGGAGGGTTCCTTCAGTCCCTAGATCAAGGGGAGCTTGACGTAAAACACGGGACAGTGGACCATCGCGCGCGTAGAGAAGCCGGAACGAATTGCCGCGTGGCGAATTGTGCCGGTGCAATGCCATATTGGAGAGACCCCATGAAAAAGCTCATTGTTGTGGTTCCGTTGCTTTTTGCCGCCGCCGCATGCACACCCACCCAGCAGGGTGCGGCTATCGGTGGCCTAGGCGGCGCGGCAGTCGGTGCAGCGGTCGCGGGCAACGAGGTTGAAGGCGCGGTTATCGGCGGCGCGGTC
>Ga0182749_1001598_pt1 | contig 17542 bp, 7 predicted proteins | sample eDN3rd37CKraftMG_FD_128875 | JGI IMG/M metagenome (GOLD analysis project Ga0182749, IMG submission 128875) | Enriched Miracle-Growth compost microbial communities from Emeryville, California, USA - eDNA 3rd pass 37_C Kraft MG (version 2) (version 2) ...
ACTTCATCCCATTTGCCTTCGCTGTCCGCTTCCCCGGCACGCGGGTTGTCGAAATACTCAACATCTTCCGAAAACGATGTCATTTTGACAAGTTCAAGATTCTCGCATCCGCAGCACTCAATGATTAGCATGCGGTGCTTGTACCAGTAGGCGGCGTCGCCATCGTGTTTGTTGTATTCACCCCGAATGAAGTGCTTAGTCTTCTGCTTGCAGGCGTTGCAGAAAAACCGCTCGATCCGCTCTTCCGTCATTCGTCACCCAGCCAATCGTCGTCTACGTCTTCTTCTTCCTCAAAATCATTCAACGGCGCTCTGTCATAAAGGCTCATTGCGTAGTCGCGCTTCTTGAGATCGCCCAGATTCGAGCAAATTCCAAGAACTGTTCCCCTAATGACAAGACGACCATCTTCACGCGATAAGTCCTTCACATGCACAAGGCTACCTTGGTTCCTTGTGCCCACAAGCCAGCAGTTTTTCGCGGAACTTGACGTAGCTTCCCACCTATCAAATACGAAACGAACCTCGACCTCATTTACCCTACGAACTCCATCGCAAATTTGTCCGCGACCTCGCCCGCTTTTCTTGTTCGTAGTCGGAGAAAACGTGTGGGCGCCCTGAACGAATATAAAATCACCCACTGCGAGTGCGTTTCCCAAAACGCCTTTGTCGAGAAAATCAGATACGTTCACTATTGGTATCCGTTTAACCACTTCATTGAATACGCCCGCGACATAAAAATAGCGCTCCAAGATTGTCGCGCCTTCGTACATATAAAATAAGCGCTCGCTCTCGACCGGAACGGGCAGACCGTCCAGCGAGGCTACACCTGCCGCCACCGCATTTCCAAAGTACTTTATCTTCGAGAAGTTGAGATTCAGCGCCCGTGCGATCTCAAAAACTCGTAGTTCATTAATGTAATTCCAATTGCTGTAGTCGAGGCGCATTGCGGCGTATATAGATTCGGCGTCGCGCTTCTTGACTTCAGTTTCCCACTCCGCCTTCAAACCGAGTAGCGTAGTTGGGTCCAAATTCTGTGACAACGTGCCCTTAGTGTGTGCCTTGTCATGATGTTGAAGGCACAGTACCGCCAAGTTTTCCAACTCATGGCTTCGACTATGTGCCCATTCGTCTATGTGGTGGACGATAATCGACTGCTTAGGGTCTCTGCACACGCAACACTGAAAGCGATTGTCAAACAGCACCTTCATGAGATTTTCGGTTGGGATCGGGGGACGCTGTTCCTTGAAAAGCGCGTTGATAAAGCTTTCACCCAACCCGATGGCTCTCAGTTCGGCTTCATTGGTCAGCTTCAACTTGTTCAGCGTCCAACCATCCTGTGCGAGCTTTGCTGCGCCGTCGGAATCCAATCCCCGTGCCATCAGCGCTTTTTGCGTTGCGCGCATCAGACGCCACCTCCCACATCCGCAAACAAGCTCTCAAGCTCGACTATGACGTTCTGGATCGACGCTTCGGTCAGCCGTAGTTTTTCGATCTTGGGACGCCATTCGTAGTCGGTTTCGATGTAGGACAGGATCGCCGTCGGGGTTGGGCTGGTGCCCGCGTGGTCAAGTGCCAGCATTGCGTAGTCGACGGTTGCAAGCGTTTCCCACAGGTCGTTGGATTTGTATTTGAAACGGTCGCGCACCCACGCCGCAGCGGGGGCGAACTGGTAACGTTCAATCCACTCGTCCATTTCTGCGGCGGTATCGCACAGCGCGTTGCCTTCGCCATATTTTCCGGTCGCGCGCCTGATCCACTTCTTGTCCGTCGCAATTTTAATGCCGCCGGAATAGCGCATCTTGGGATTGTAAGGGCCTGCGGCCTTGCGCAGATAATCCTTGTCGAGCGCGCTTTCGCCCATTTGGCGGCGCGCGAAATAGACAGCCTTCTGTAAGCGGAAGTTGCCTATCGGCTGACCGCTATCTTCGTGGAAGGCTTTGACGATGGCTCCGACAAGAACCGCTTCCTTGAACGGTTTCTCGATCTCAGTCTCCTGCTTGGACGCAAACTGGATAACGTTTACTGCCGATTTCACCAGAGCCGCTTCAGGCATATTTGCTTGCCGCTCGAAAATCTCGTGCAACATGGCGGGGATGAGCGCTTCCGCGTCCTTGGCTGTGGAAGCGCGAATGGCTCGCACTTGTTCAACTTGGGCGCATAGCTGCACAAATCGCTTCTGTACGTTGATATCTGGAACAGGAACGTGAATGTTTTCCGCTTTCTTGATTCCCAAAGTCCGGTTCCGTCCCGCCCCGCCGGGCGATGCTTCGCCGACTTTTTGCAGCCCTTCAGGGCTGAGAAGATAGAAGCGCAGGAATTCAGCAAGGGCGCGGTCAGGCTTGGGAACGCAGGTTAAGAAGCGATGCGAGCCGACACGGCCATGATCCTCAGTGCCGGGAACAGCAATCGCGCCCTCCCATGCGAACACGATGTTAAATAGCAAGTCGCCTTGATGGATTTCGAACAAGCGCTTGTTGCCCACATCGGCACCGGTGAGCGTGGGCTTGTGAAAGGTTCCCTTTCCAAAAGAGCGAACGCCTAGCTCTGGATATTCTCCATCAAGAGCGACTTCGACGGGACGCCGTACGAGCGGGGCCACTTCGTAAAGCGGTAGGTATTCAACGCCGTCGGTAATTTCTTGAAACGCGTTGAACAACATGGCGTTGGCTTCGCGTTCGACTGCTGCCAGTTCGGCTTCCCGCTCTCCGAGCTTCGCGTGTACTTCGTCCAACCGGCTGGCAATCGCCTGTTGTTCATCCAGCGAAGGAAGCGGAATTTCCAACTGGTAGAAAAACTCTTCCTTGAAACGATTACGTGTTCCCGGAGTTGATCCGTAACAGTCGCGTTCGACCCGGCTTTGAGTTGACGACAGGCCGAACCAGTAGACAAGGAAGCGCGGATCAACTGTCGCGCAGTCAGTTGAAAAAATTGGAAACTCATTCGACACAAAGCTGCCTGCAAGTGTGCCGGGGATTAAACCGAATGAACCCTGCCATGCGAAAAGTCTACTGTAGATGAAATCGCCAGTTTGAACCTTGTTCAAGCTTGTGGCGGAAATCTCATTGCCTGCTTTCGTTTCCCGAAGAAATGGCCCGCGAATGTTGGACCTCATTCCCAGCAGGCCATAGCGCTCTGTAGGAACTACAGCCTCCCAACGTTCAACGGGCGCAACAAAATCGCCAATCTTCGTACGTTTCCAAGCCACTATGCCATCTCCGACAAAGTGCGCTTGATGTCACCCATAATGGCAAGAATTCGCTGCTCTTTTGCTTCAATACTTTCGACAATTTCAAGCGGGCTGCGATGATCAACCACGCCGCCTGCATTCGGGTTTTTTAAGTCGAGATTGCAGGCGACTACACGCCCGGCTTCATCAGTCTTGATGAGGTCGGGGCCATAGACCTTCCATGCTTGTTCGTTCTCTTTGCGAGCATGCCACCAGTCGAGGCAGGGTTTCAATTCGTCGAAAATCAGCGGAGCGGTCTTGGAATATTTCTTCCGCCCATCCGGCTTGGGTTGTTCGTAGAACCAGATGTCGCCGGTTGCCTTTGTCGTGTCGAAGAAGATTATGTTTGAGGGAATATCCGTATAGGGCGCGAAAACACCTTCAGGCAGACGAAGGACAGTGTGCAGGTTGAATTCCTTCAACAGGTCCGCCTTGATGCGCGCGGCAATGCCATCGCCGAACAAGACACCGTGCGGGACGACAACAGCAGCACGACCTTTGCCACCGCGCTTCACCCGCCGCATGATGAGTTGCAAGAACAGCAAGGCCGTTTCCGCCGTGCGCCGGTCTTCCGGGAAGTTGTTCAGAATGCCGGTTTCTTCCTCACCGCCGAAGGGAGGGTTCGTCAGAATAACGTCCACACGGTCGGCCTCGCCAATCTCCGACAGGCGAACTTTCAGTGAATTGTCCGGCGTGATCTTCGGAGCCTCCAACCCGTGTAGCAGAAGGTTCATTTGCACGAGAAGGAAGGGAAGCGGCTTCGCTTCCCCGCCGAAGATGCTCGACGATTGGAGGATCTCGCGCTTTTCGACCGTATCGGCCTGTTTGGCCATGTGCGCATAGGCTTCGGTCAAAAAGCCGCCTGTGCCGCAGGCCGGATCAAGAACCGCTTCGCCAAGCTGTGGGTCCGTGACCTCGACCATGAAGCGCACAATGGAACGCGGCGTATAGAATTCGCCGGAATCCCCCGCCGCGTCGCGCATTTCGCGCAGGAGGGTTTCATATAGCCGACCGAGCGTATGAATCTCGTCGGAGGAATCGAAGTGAATGCCGTCAATAAGATTGATGACATCGCGCAGCAGATAGCCGCTTTCCATGCGGTTCGACAGACCCCGGAACACGGTCGCGACCACGTCTTTGCGCCCGCGCGTGCCATTGTTCCCGCGAAGGTTTCGCAGATAGGCGAACAAGCCCGGCCCTTTGGTTCCGTCCGGGCGTTCGGTTACGTCCAGCGTCAAGAAGTCAATCAGGTCGGGGCCGGTGATCCCGCCTTCTTCCGCTGCCCAATCGCGCCAACGGTAGGGTGCTTCGATCGCGCCGCGATACGCCTTGCCCGCTATCTCCGCGCGTTCTTCCTCAATATGCTCCATGTCATCCAAGAACTTTAGGAACATAATCCATGTGAGCATCGGAAGACGGTCAAGTTCGCCGCTCAGCCCCTTGTCCTTACGCATAATCTTGCGCGCCGACTTGATGATGCTGTCAAGACGTTGGGCAGTTGTCTGTGTCTGCTTCTTCTTCGGTTGCCGAGCCAAGGGTAATTCTCTTTCTTATGCGCCGTAGAGGCGTTTTTGCAGTTCGTTGACGGCTTGGCGCATGGCCTTGCCACCGCCGAAGCGGGCGGCGATTTCCACGACGTTTCCCCAATCGTTGAAAGGCGGGATTTCGAGCACGTCCGGCATTTTAAATTGGGCGGTTCCGTGCTCCGCATACTTCTCAATGAGCGCGTCGAGCACTTCACGGGCCTTGTCCCCGTGCTGTTCGAAGAATGCCGATTCTTCCCGCTTCAGACGTTCGGCGCGCTCACGGCGCGTGCGAAGTGGTGCGTTGTAGGCAAGATGGCAAAGTAAGTCGAACGGATCGGCATCGGGCTTGCCCACAGCCTCGCCAAGCGTTTGCGCGTCAATGCCCTTGTCTTCAAGCTGTTCGATAATGTCGGCACGACGTGCAGGGTCGAGCCAATCCTTCCTGAGTTCGGAAGCGTTGGGATAGAGCGTGCGAACCTTTTCGCCGGTGTAGTCGGTCAGCTGACGGACAGCGAGTTGCTTCCCCTCGGAATCGAGTTCGTAGACCAGTTGCCGGATGATTTCGACGCTGCCACCGTCATAGTAGAATTTTCGTGGCAAGCCAGGTTCCACGTCATCGGGCAGGCTGCCGTTCGAATCGTCTATTTCGGTTGTGTCAATATCGCCGGGGGCGTCGGTTTCTCCGGTGATTTCAGTCTCGTCAACAACATCGCCGTCTTCGTCGATGACCTGTTCACGCTCTCTGACGGGCTCACCGTCAAAAGCGGGATCGGCGAATTTTTCAGTGGCTGTGCCGGTGTAGTCTATGATGTTAAAGGCCAGCTTGCCGTAGTCTGGGCGCAAGCGTGTTCCGCGCCCTATGATTTGCTTGAATTCCGGCATCGAGCCGACGACGCGCGCCAAAACCACATTCTTGCAAGTGGGCGCATCAACGCCGGTTGTCAGCAGCTGTGAGGTTGTAAGAATGACCGGCGTTGCCTTATCGATGTCCTGAAATTTGGCGCGATGTGCTGAGCCAATGTCACCTTCGTCGGAAGTCACGCGGCACACATAGTCGGGGTGCTGTTTCACAAGATCGGCATTGAGACGAGCAAGCGCGTTGCGCATCTCAAGGGCGTGCTCTTGGTTCACACAAAAAACGATAGTTTTCGCGAAGCGGTCTGTTTGCTTGAGGAAGCTCGTCAGGTGCGTGGCAAAAGCCTCGGTTCTCGCACGCAGAGCAACGACCCGTTCGAAATCGCGCGTTCCGTATTGAGCATCGGGGATTTCGCGCCCGTAGCGGTCGAGTTCGCCTTGAGACGGACGCCAGCCCGCAGCGTCAAAATCAGAGATCACACGGTGAACGCGGTAGGGAGCCAAGAAGCCATCTGCGATACCTTGGGCAAGGCTGTATTCGTAAATTGGATCGCCGAAGTAATTGTAAGTATCGGCGTTATCATCCCGCTTTGGCGTCGCGGTCATTCCGATCTGGTAGGCGGGTTCAAACCATTCCAGAATTTCACGCCAATTGCTATCGTCGCGGGCGCTGCCTCGGTGGCATTCATCCACAATGATGAGGTCGAAGAAATCCTCCGCATACTCCTTGAACAAGCCGTCTCGCGCTTCATCGCCCGCAATAGCTTGGTAGATTGCGAAATAGATGTCGCGCCCCTTGCTGATTTCTCCGCCGCTGATTTTGAATCGGGCATCACCAAAGGCGCTAAAGTCTTTGTCTTTGGGATCGTCTACCAGAACGTTCCGGTCAGCTAAGAACAGAATTTTCGGTTTTCGGTTCTTGCCCTTCGGGTTCCAACCACCGTTCCAGAGCTTCCAACAAATCTGGAATGCAACAGCGGTTTTTCCCGCGCCTGTGCAAAGGGTGAGCAGAACTCGCTTGCGCTGCTGAAGGATGGACTGCACGGACCGATTGACCGCGATCTCCTGATAATAGCGAAGCGATTTGTCTTTGTCTGGGAAAGTCGGAGAGAGCAGGTGTTCCTTGATATCGTCATTAAGCTTTTCAGATTGAGAAAGCCGCTCCCACAGCTCTTCAGGCGACGGAAACTCGCTCAGGTCGCGTTCAATTCCTGTAGTGTAGTCTACCTCAACGATTTCCCTGCCATTGGTTGCGTATGCAAACCTCAGACCAAGAATCTCTGCGTACTCCTTGGCCTGTTGGAGGCCATCGGCAGCGTGTTTATACTTGGATTTCGCCTCGACCACGGCAATGGGAAAATCCGGCCGATAGCGCAGGATGAAGTCGGCGCGTTTTTGTCGCCCCCGACGCGCTTTTCCGCCGACAAACACAATTCGCCCGTCGGTGAAGGAGCGCTGCTCATTGATAGAATAAGGTGAGTTATCCCAGCCGGCCTCAAAAAGCTTGGGTATCACTTCTTTCCGGCACGTATCTGCCTCAGTATCCAATAAAAATCCCCCCACTCATTCGCGCTGACTTCTGCCTAGTTCATCTTCTGAAAATCGCTATTGCTTCAGCTTGTATGATGAATGTTTCCAACTGTTCTTCCGTCATGGCACGCGCTGCATTTTTAAAACGCTCGACTAACTCTGCCTTGGCTGCATCCGTCTCGTCACTGCTAACTACTCCCATCAACCAGTTAGGTGTGGTCTCAAGTGAGTTCGATATTGTTAGCAGGGTCTCAAGCTTGGGTTCCCGCCTTCCAGACGCATAGTGTGCATATCTTCGTTCATCCAATCCTGCTCGCCGAGCCGCTTCTGCATTCGAGATGCCAAGCTGCTTCGCACGCTCGCGTAGGCGTTCTACGAGGATACCCATGAGTACGACCCACTCCACACGCGTTTATCGCCGTTTGATCTGTAGTGCATTGCGAACAAGTTGTAGTCAAGCATCTGCATCGATGATGCTCTTCGCATGCGTGCAGTTTGTCATCATCGCCCTGAGCTTTGCATCAAACGGCATCAGCTCAGAGGCCTCCCTGCACGCAGCGTCATAGTGAGCAGACATAGACCGCTGGCGGGAGCGAACGTGCCAAGCACTGCTTTACGCCTTTGGGAGGGTTATAGCGTAGGTGTAGTTCTCTGTTTCATCGGCTTCGGCCCGCCATTACTGTCCTGACCGTCGCTGCGTTCTCCGCTCAATTACCGCAATGGCTGCCCCAGACGCGCACATGATATCGGTATAGCTGCGCGCCTCATCACAGTCGTTCAATGGTCAGAGCATCGATCTTAGATGCCGTCGAGTGGAATGGCGCCAGAATGGCCTTGCATCAGCTCCAAAAGCTCCGGCCAGCACATATGACTATTTCACGATCCGATTGACGGATTGAAGACCATGCACCGCCCATTAAATAGTAGACGTATTCGGGGCGACGTCTGGCTCGCAGGGGGGAATACGAACATCCCATTGAAAGGATCGTGAAATGCAAGGTGGAAAGCAGCCGAGCCCGGAACACCCCATCAGCGTCGAACCGGCCAATGCAAGGATCGTCGTGCGCCTGAATGGTTCGACGGTGGCTGAAAGCGCTAACGCCTTGGTCCTGCGCGAAGCCGCGCTGCCGCCGGTCTATTATATACCGCGCGCCGAGATCGATATGGATGCCCTGAGCGCCAGCGATACACAGACGCATTGTCCCTATAAGGGCGATGCCAGCTATTTCAGCGCGCGCGATGGAAACGCGAAGGATGTTGCCTGGTCGTACGAGGATCCGTTCGATCTGGTGCGCATGATAAAGGGCTATCTCGCCTTCTATCCGAACCGCGTCGATTCCATCGAGACATCACCCCTCGCCTGAAATCTGCGTGGGCTGCACCACATCGCATGCACGGCGGGGCGATTTCGCAGCCCATCCCATGCGAGCTGAACGGGGCGCCGATCCCCATCCCCAATCATGAATTGTGCGCCGCCCTTGCCGTATCACCGCCATTGGTAACGGCCGGCGGCCATTCGCCCCATGGCAAAACGGCGACCGCAACCCGTAAAGGCTGCGATCGCCGTCCCTCTCCTGCCCGTGTTGCTGCCGATCAGAACCGCAGCGAAAGGCCGCCGTTAAAGCCCAGCCGGTTGCCGTCGTTGCCGAATTCGGCGGTATAGCCGCCGAACAGCGTCAACCCGCTGGTGAGCGTTGCCCCCACGCCGCCGCCCATGGTGACGGTGGTGCGGCTGCGGCCGGCACCGACGACGGTGAGTGGCGCGACACTGGTGCTGGCAAAGCGCGCGGTAGCGGTGATGTTGCCATCGTCCAGAACGCGGCGCACGCCGACCTGGGCATAGGGTGTCATCTGCGTTCCGCTGCCCAGGGTGAAGGCGCCGGTGACGGCCATACCGGCATCGGCAAACCACAGGCGGTCGGTCTGCCCGTCGACAGTGAGCGAGAAGGCGCCCGCGCCCGATTCCGTGGTGCCATCGCGATGCGCACGCACATGGCTGACACCGACATGCGGGGTGAGCGACCAATTGTCGCTGATCGGCGCGGAATAATCGGCCGAAAGGTCGAACGACCATCCGCCCAGATCATATTTGCCGCTGCCGGCCTTGCCATTCGCCGCCGCCACGGTGCGCGTGGTGCGTGCATCCGATGCGTCATAGGCGACCATCGCATGAACACCGAAGCCGCCGAACGCGCCATTGACATAGCCGCCGCCGACAACGCCATCAGCCTCGGTCCTGGCGCCAAGCGCCTTCAGCTGCTGGGTGCTGTCCAGATAGCCGATGAACACGCCCAGATCGGACCCCTGCGCCGTCCTGTAGCCCAGCCCGCCAAGCACGCCGCGCGTGCTGATATTGGCGGAAACCGCGCCGGATGCGCTATGCCCGTCCAGATCGCGCCAGTTGCCGATACCCTGGGCAAAGCCATAGCCGCCCTGCTGGCCGGCAGCCGCCGTCTGCAGGCGCGAACGGGTGGTATCGATCAGCGTCAGCGCATGTTCGACGGCGATTTCCGTTGCCGAGGCATAGGGTTCCGGCGTCAGCTGGGCAAAGGCAGCCGGGGAGCTGCCGCCCTGTGCGGTGACCAGGTTCGACAGGCTGGTATAGAGCGCAGGCACGCCCTCACCCGCGATCAGCACACGGTTCAGATAGTCGATGCTGGACACCACCTGTTGCGAGAAACCGGCTTCGGTGCCGAATTCGCCGCGCAGGTCGATGCTGTCGCCATCCTGCACGATGAAGCCCTGGACGGACGACGGCTTGACGATGGTGGAAAAGCTGCCGCTGATGCCGCCATCGGCAACGATCAGCTGATAGGATTCACCCGGCGTCAGCGGCCGTTCGCCGGTGAGCGTCAGCGTCGCCCCATCCGCGATCGACAATGTGCCGGAAATCAGCAGCTGGTCGCTGATCGTCGGCGTCATTTCGAACAGCGTGTTGGAGCCGGAGGCAAGCGCCACATTGCCGGTCACTGTCATGGTCGCCGGCGAAGCGCCTGGCGACAGCGTACCGCCAACCTGGATATTGCCGACGACGGTGCCTGCCGAACCGAAGATGGCGCCCGGATCCACCAGCACATTGCCGGTGATGACCGAGCCATAAAGGCCGACCAGATAGCCGTTGATGACATGGATGAACGGGAAGCTGGCGCCCCCGCTGATCGCCACGGTGCCCGGCCCGGTGAGTTCCAGCGTTTCGAAGTTGAGGTAATTGGACGGGCTGAACCCGTAACGGGTGCTGGTGTCGGTGTCATTCACCTCCAGCGTGTCGTTGCCGGTGCCACCATCGACCGTACCGACCACTGACGAGCCGGGATGGACGATGAAGCGGTCATCGCCGCCGCCAAGCATCACATCGCCAAAGATGGTGCCCGAATTGTCCACCGTTTCCGAACCATCGGAGCCGGTCAACGCCACCGGACCATTGGTGGAGAATGTCTTGCCGGCAGCAAGGGTGAAGGTGGTGCCGACCAGATGATAGGTGTCGGCATTGACATGGCCTTCAACCGACCCATTGCCGCCGCGCTGTTCGAAGATCTGGAAGTTGGTGAAGCGCGAGTCAGAGAAATCGACGGTCGCATCGCCATCCAGCTCGAATACCAGACGGTTGCTGCCGAGCCCGCCGTCGACATTGCCTTCCAGCACGCCAGACACGCCCTGGATGAAGGTGTCGTCACCCAGACCCAGATAGACTTTGCCGGTGATGCGGCCATAATTTTCGATCGTGTCGTCGCCATCGGCAAGGTTGATGTCGCCGACGATGACGCCGTCACTGGCATTGGTGATGGTATCGGTCGTGCCAACCGTCTGGATCGCGGTGCCGACGCCTTCATTCTGCAGGCTTGCATCCAGATAGAGCGACTGGTCGGCGACATCGACGGTCATGTTGTTTGCGATGGCGATCGATTCACCGCCCCGCACGGTGCCATGGTTGACCAGCAGGAATGCGTTGTTGCCCGTCCCATAGGAGGGACCGGAATCAAGCAGCCCCAGGCCGCTGCTGCCCGATGTGCCGCCCACGGCAATGGCAATGCCGCCCTGCCCGGTCGACTCGATCGTGCCGCCGGCCTGGTTGATCACCTGCGCGGTGCCGCCACCGCCGGAGAGCGAGATGCCCAGTGCGGCGACCGCTTCCATATAAGTGTTTTCGACATAGCCGTCGCCTTCGGCGGCAATGGCACCACTGTTCACCACCCGTGCGGTGACGGTCTGGCTGTAGGTTTTGCCGTCGACAGTGCGGGTGGCGGAGCCGGTGCCCTGCGCCTCCAGAAGAAGCGCGCCGCCATATCCGCCGGTCGTGCGAATGCTGCCGCTATTGGTGATGTCGGCCGTCACTGCGCTGAACCGGATGCCGGTGGACACCGCGTTGATGCTGCCGCTGTTGGTCAGTACCAGCGCGCCGCCATCAACCTCGCCCGAAATACCGCTGTTGGCGATGATTGAGCCGGAATTGGTGACCACGTTCGCAGCCCCCACCGGATGATTTTCATCCGACGACGGCCCGCCCGCCAGCACTGTCGGTGCATAGCCATTGCTGATATTGACGTTGAACTGGACACCGGTGCCAAAGCTGGTGATGTCACCGGCATTGGTCAGCGAAAACCGCCCGTGTCGTTGCCGGAATAGAAATCGACACCGTCATAATCGGCCGTGATGGAGCCATTGTTGACGAAGCTGATCAGCTGGCCTTCGTCAGCCTCGACACCTGCGCCAGAGTCAACGACAATCGTGCCGTTGTTGACGAGCGACAGCCCCGGCATGGCTTCGTCTTCATCCCAGCCCTGCGGCAGGCCGTGAATACGGATGCCGGCCAAACCATCGGTGGAGATATTGGCATTGTTTTCGACAGCGCCCTGATTGCCATAGATACGCAGCTGCGCGTCGAGATCACCGGCTGCCGATACCACCAGACGCGTATCCGTACCGCTGATGCCCAGGGCGTAAGCCTGGAAATCCTGCGGCTTCGTCAGGCTGACGTCGGTCGAGCTGCCATAGATGCCACCATAAGCGTTGACACCCCCGCCGGCATCAATGGCGCCGGTAACGACCGTCGCGCCATTTTCGACCAGCACGGTGTCGTCACCATCGCCGAGATAAAGCGACCCATTGAGCGCGCCGCCAAAGCGGGCGATGAAGATATCGTCACCGCCGCCCAGATTGACATCGCCGTTGATCGCGCCGGCATTGTCGACGAAATCTTCATAATAGCCGCCGAACGTGTCGATGGCCTTCCCGGCGCCGCTGATCTGGCCACCAGCACGATTGGTGACCCAGATCCCGCCATAGGAATAGCCATCGGCATAATAGCCGCAGCAATTATACTGGTTAAGGCGACCTTCGATAGCGGCACCGCCGGAGCTGGCGAGAACACCGCTATTGTCGATATAGCCATAGTTGCTGGCAACCGCCGGACCACTGGTGCTGATGACGCCATCAGCCATGTTCACCAGTTCGGCATTCTGCAACACCACGCCAACAGCCTTGCGCGTGCCGGTGCTGGTGATCGCGCCACTGTTGGTGACCACGCCCGATTGCGACCAGATACCGGCAAGATCGATTGCCGCGTCTCCGATATTATTGTCACCGCTCAGGCTGATCGTGCCGCTGTTGATGATCGCAGCGCTGTTGGTCTGAATCGCGTTCAAATATCCACGGCCGGGGATCGTCTGATAGGTGAAGGAGGCATCGCTCGTCAGGTTGATCTGGCCCTGATTTTCGAAGCTGGTACCGCTGTTGTAATCGCCGGCAACGGTAACAACGCCGTAATTACCCACATAATATTCAGGAGTATTGGCTGAAATTATGCCATGGCTGACGACATCAAGGCCCCAATCGTCCCGATATCCCCCGGCGTAATAATTATTGCTGCGCTGTTCGACGGAATCGGCAATGATGCTGATACCGCCGTAGCCAACCATGAAACTGGCTTCGAGATCGACGGTGCCTTCACCGGCAAGGGTGATCGGCACGATCACCGGGCTCTGGCTGGTCAGCGTCAGCGTCGTGCCGGCGGCGGCTTCATAACCGATGCTGCTGAAGCCATCGACCGACTGGACGATCTCGGCATTCTGGTCGCTGGTGGCGCGGAAGCGGATGCTGTTGTTGCCGTACGGATTCAGCGTCAGGTTTCCGTCGATTGATGCCAGCGGATCGGCTTGGCCAAGATCAGTGATGATCAGGGAATCATCCCCAAGCGAGACATCACCGCTGATGTGGCTGCCGGCCGCCAGATACAGCGTCGTGCCATAATAGCCCGTGCTGGTGATATCACCCTGTATGTCACCATAGTTGAAGACATTGAGGGTGCCATCGGAGGCGTTCTGGATCGCACCTTCGATCTTCCCATCCGCACGGTTCACGACCGTCAGGCTGCCATAGTAATATTCCTCGCCATAGCCCTGCAGGATCGCCGCAGCACCGGATGAACCGATGGTGCCGCTGTTGTCGATTATACCATTGCCGCGCACGGCAATGTCCGAAGCGGTGATCGTGCCGCTATTGATCAGCGAGGAGCTCGCAAGGAACACGGCGCGGCCGTCACCTTGGCTGAAATCGATGGTACCGGTGTTGGTCGCCGCGCCACCCTCGTCGATCAGCACGCCATAGCCAGCGGCCTGGCCAGTGGCTTGCGAATGGATGTTGCCGGTGATCGTGCCATTGTTGACGAAGACGCCATTGCCTTCATTATCGCTATAGCCGGTAGTCCTGACGGCAAACCCGATATCGAAATCGCCATTGACGGTGATCGTGCCGTTATTCTCGAACGAGCGAAGATAGCCGCCCCATGTCGCGCCCGGCTGATAGCCAAGGGCGACGCCGGCGACATAATAGGGACTGCTGCTATTTTCATAGCGCTGGATCGTCCCGGCCGCCGCGATCGCGGGAAGATTATCGTCACCATCACGCGCAATCGTTGCGGTGATATTGGCGTTGTTGACCACCGACAGGCCGCTGTCTGCGTAATCACCCGTAAGGGTGGAAGTATAGGCCGCCAGCGCAGGTGCGTCAGCCGTGGTGATGTCCGCAGCGATGGTCACTTTGCCCTGACCCGACAATTCCACCGGGTCAGCAAGTGCAGCATCGGCAGCAAGCGTCACATCGGGAAGATTGTCGGCAAGCTGGATCGCGCTGATTTCAAACCCGGCAGGCAGCACACCAAGGGTGATGGTGCCCGACTGGGTTGCCAACACGCCATAGCGGTCCATCCCGTCGCCGCCGTCGACCGTGCCGGTGACGCCGGATTGAGCGCCCTGTTCGACCAGGAAGACATCATCGCCGCCGCCAAGCGACACATTGCCGTTGATGACGCCGCCCGCGCGCTGGACCAGCCGGTCCGCACCACTCGCCTGCGAAAGGTCGATATCACCATTGATGGTCCCGGCGTTATCCAGGGCAACGCCATAGCTGTCCCCCGCCAGCTGGTAAATGGCCGTGCCGTCCGCGCTGATCGTTGCGCCGGCGCTATTGGTGATGCTGTGTTCGCCAAGGGGCACCAGCACGATAGCCGCGCTATCCACGGGCGCTTCGGCATCAAGCGCACCGCCGATCATTGTCCCATTGTTCAGCAGATTGGCACCAACCACCATCGCACCGTTGATGGTGCCATTGTTGATCGCCTGATAAGCGAATGCGGCCGACTGGTTTTCACCACTGATCAGCACGCCTTCATTGTAAAGGCCATAGACTGTCGCGGCGACACTGCCGTTGATGGTGCCGCCGGCATTATTGACCAGTGATTGCAGCGTAAAGCCGTCGTCAACAACGACCGCGCTGCCGCTGCTTCCCGAAATGGTGCCGCCATTGCGCAGCCAGTTGCTGCTGGCATTGGTCAGCAGGATACCGACGTCGCCATCGATCACGCCGCCACCGTCGACGACCACACCACCAATGATCGTGTCGAGCACAAGGCCGTTGCCCTGCCCGCCGTTGATTGCCCCCCGTACAAGAAGGTTGCTCGACACATATCCCGAATCAGCAGCGGAAATGGTCAGCGCCGTCGCGCCAGCGCCCGACGAGGTCAGTGTCGCATCCGAAGCAACGATGATGCTGCGGCCGTCATCGTCAATGCCCAGGGTAATGAGGCTGTCCGTGGCCGCGCCGCTGCACAGCGTCACCAGCACGTCGCCATCGTCGGTCACGCATTCCGCATGGGCGGAAGTGGCGCCAGCCATAATGGACAGGGCCGCAGCACCGCCCAGAAGCCCCGCACGCCATCCGGCACGCGCACGCCGCGCCTTCGCTGCCGTCATCGGCAACGCATTACCCCTGTTCATTTTCATTGAGGCGGTCCTCTCACATCCAAGCTGATGTATCGCTATTTGCTAAGATCGACGCCGTTAAGCTGGTGTTAATACGGTGATGACCGACAACCACGTTTTTTGGCGGGCTGGCGTAAAAAGGACACACCCGGCGTCTTTGGCAAACGACCCCGCATGGGATGACGGAACCCGTGCCCGTACCCCCGGTTCAGCAACGGCCGATGGACGAGGAGATTGCCATGGCCGCCGTGCGCTATACACCCGATGTCGAAACTGTCGATGCCGAAGAACCGCGGATCCAGGCGGAGCTGGTTGAAACCTTTCGTTCGATCATCGAGACGACGAACAGGGATTATGGCCACGCCTTTCGCAGCGTTCATGCCAAAAGCCATGCGTTGCTGGAAGGTGAGATGAATGTGCTGACCGGCCTGCCGGAGGAGTTGGCACAGGGCCTTTTCGCCACCCCGCGCAGCTATCGCGTGCTTGTGCGCATTTCCACCAATGCGGGCGACCCGTTGCCCGATTCCATTTCGCTTCAGCGCGGCATGGCCATCAAGGTGCTTGACGTCGACGGCCAGCGCCTGCCCGGTAGCGAGGAGGACAGCACGCAGGATTTCGTCCTTGCCAATGGCGTGGCCTTTCCCGTGCCGGATCCCAAGGCCTTTCTTGCCAATCTGAAGATGCTGGCAGCAACGACCGACAAGGCCGAATGGGCGAAGAAGGCGATATCGGCCGCTTTTCGCACCACTGAAAAGGCGTTGGAGGCGATGGGCGGTCACAGCGCAAAGTTGATGCAGCTGGGCGGCTATCCCAACAGCCATCCCTTGGGCGAACGTTATTTCAGCCAGGTGCCGATCCGCTATGGCGACCATATCGCCAAGATAGCTGTCGTCCCGCTTTCACCCGGTTTCAAGGCGCTTGAAGGCGTCGAGATCGACATTGCCGGGCGGGAAGACGCGCTGCGTGAAGAGGTCAACCACACGCTTGCCGAACAGGGCGGCGAATGGGAAGTGCGCGTGCAGCTTTGCCGCGATCTTGAACGCAATCCGGTGGAGGACGCCTCTGTCGCATGGCCTGAAGACGATAATCCCTATGTCGCCGTCGCAACCATCCGGGTGCCGTCGCAATCCGGCTGGAACTGGAATCGGGCGAATGTGCTGGACGATCGCACCGCCTTCAGCCCTTGGCACGGCATAGAGGCGCACCGGCCGCTGGGCGCGCTGATGCGGGCGCGCAAGCCGGCCTATGACGCGTCGCGCGACTTGCGCAGCCGGCTGAATGGCTGCCCGATCCATGAACCCCATGCCACGGACAGATTACCGGCTTGAAACAGGCGCTCAAACCGCTTGACCGGCAGGTGATGCTGATCACCGGCGCCAGTTCGGGCATCGGCCTCATCACTGCAAGGCTTGCCGCACGGCATGGTGCCAGCGTCATGCTGGTGGCACGCAACGAACCGGCGCTGGCCCGCATCGTTGAAGACATCAAGGCCGCCGGCGGTTCTGCCGATTATGCCGTGGCGGATGAAGGCGACAGGCAGGCGCTGGCAGCGGCGGCGGAAAAGGCGGTGGCGCGCTTTGGCCGCATCGACACATGGGTGAACAATGCCGGCGTCGCTATCTATGCGCGGCTGATGGAAACGCCCGATGCCGAGCATGAACGGCTGTTCCGCACCAATTATTTCGGCGTGGTCAATGGTGCGCACATTGCGGTGGACCATCTTCGCAGATCGGGCGGGGCGCTGATCACCATATCGTCGATCGCGGCCGATATGCCTTCACCCATTCTTGGCGCCTATACCGCCTCGAAACATGCGGCAAAGGCGTTCATCGAATCGCTGAGGATCGAACTGGAAGCGCAGGGCCTGCCAATAGCCGTGGTGCTGCTGAAACCGGCCGGCATGGCCACGCCCATCGGGATGCACGCCGCCAACCATATGGAGGGGGAGGCAAAGGTGCCGCCGCCCGCCTATGATGCCCGTCTGGTGGCGCAGGCCATTCTCGACAGCGCAACCGGGCGAACGCACGGCGACATCACCATCGGCGGCATCGGCCGGGCACAGGTGCTGTTCGCCAGCCATTTCCCGAAATTGTTCGACAGGCTGGCGCCATGGATCATCCCGCTGCTGTCGTCGCCCCGGATCGCCAGAAC
>Ga0182749_1001599_pt1 | contig 17531 bp, 15 predicted proteins | sample eDN3rd37CKraftMG_FD_128875 | JGI IMG/M metagenome (GOLD analysis project Ga0182749, IMG submission 128875) | Enriched Miracle-Growth compost microbial communities from Emeryville, California, USA - eDNA 3rd pass 37_C Kraft MG (version 2) (version 2) ...
CCCCGCGCGGATCGCCGCGGCGGTGGAGGCATCGCTCCAGCGGCTGCGCACCGACCATATCGATCTCTATTACGCCCACCGCGACGATGAGCGGCAGGAACAAGGCGCGGTGGCCGAGGCGTTCGACGCGCTGGTGAAGGCGGGCAAGGTGCGCGCGATCGGCGCCTCCAATTTCACCGCGCCGCGCCTCGCCGCCGCGCTCGATCTGGCGGAGACGAAGGGCCTCGCCCGCTACGGTGCCCTGCAACCCTATTTCAACCTGCTCGAACGCGGCCAGTTTCCGCCCGAGCTGCAACGGCTGTGCATCGACCGGAATGTCGGCATCCTGCCCTATTTCGGGCTCGCCAGCGGTTTCCTGACCGGCAAGTATCGCACGCAGGCCGATCTCGCCGGCCAGGCGCGCGGATCGCGGGTCGCCCCATATCTGAACCCGCGCGGCCTCGGCATATTGTCGGCAATGGACGGAATCGCGGCCGAGACCGGGGCGACGCTGGCGCAGATCGCGCTCGCCTGGCTCGCCGCCCAGCCCGGCATCACCGCCCCGATCGCCAGCGCGACCAGCATCGAGCAGGTGGAGGACCTGCTCGGCGCGATGCGGCTGACGCTGACGCCCGGCCAGATCGGCCAGCTCGACAAGGCCAGCGCGACCGCCTGACGCCCCGGCGCGCCGCTTCAGAGAAGGCCGAGGCCGGTCAGCTCGTTCACCAGCCCGCTCGGGAGCGCGGCCAGATCGGCGTCGCCGCCGTCGAAATCGGGCGGCGCGTCCTTACCGTCGAGATAGCGCCAGCCCTGATGCGCGCGGCGCGGATAGCCGTGCACCGGCACCAGCCGCGCGTCGAGCCGGATCAGGCAACGCTTGCCCTCCTCGGCGGTGTCGAAGCCCAGGATCGTCTGACGCGCGACCAGCCGGTGCTTGACGATCCAGTAAAGCGAGCCGCCGATCAGCTCGTCGGCGCGCGTCGGCCGGTAGCGGGTCGTCACCGTGGCGACCGCGTCCTCCCCCCGCGCGGCAATGCGCGCGGCCAGTATCTCGAGGCTCGCGCAGCCGACGGCGACCTTGGTGATGTTGAGTGGTGCGGCGCCCATATCCCCTGCGGCCTACTCCCGCGCAAACGCCGTGTCAGCCTCGCAGACGCCGGCCGGCGCCGTCATTCGCTCATCAGCACCGGCTTCTCGCCCTGCCGCGCGGGCCGCATCAGCAAGGCGAGCGGCGTGATCACCGCCGCCGCCCACGCCATCAGCCAGAAATCGTCGAGATAGGCGATCATCAGCGCCTGGCGGTTCACCTCCGCGTCGACGAGCCGCATCAGGTCCTCGGCGCGCAGGCCGAGCTGCTCGACCAGCCCGGCGGTCATGAACGGCATGGTGACGGTGGTGACATGCGCCGACAGGTCGGAATGGCTGACCTGCGTGTTGCGCGCGACGAGCGCGGTGGTGATCGAGATCGCGATCGATCCGCCGAGATTGCGGAACAGGCTGTAGAGCGCGGCCCCCTCGGTCACGTTCTGCTGCGCGAGAGTCGCGAAGGCGAGCAGGTTGAGCGGCAGGATGACCAGCCCCATGCCCAATCCCTGGACCAGCCCGCTCATGATGATCGGCCCCGATCCCATCTGGAGGTCGAAACCCGTCATCATGAATTGCGACACCGCGCTGAGGGCGAGCCCGGTCGCGATCAGGATGCGCGAATCGACGAGCCCCACCAGCCGGCCGGCAAGGATCATCGACAGCATCATCGAGATGCCGCGCGGCATCACCAGCGCGCCGGCATCGACCACGCCATAGCCCATCATCCGCTGGAGCATCGGCGCGATCAGCGCCGCGCCCGCGATCATGATCCCGCTCGACACCAGCAGGAAGAGATTGGCGATCATCAGGTTGCGATCGCGGAACAAGGCGGGCGGGATCAGCGGATGGCGCGCGGTCACGCAATGGACGATGAACATCCAGAAGGCGGCCGCCGCGATCCCGATCTCGATCAGTATCTCGGTCGAATCGAGCCAGTCGAGCTGGGTGCCGCGATCGAGCACGAGCTGGAACGACGCCAGCGCCAGCGCCAGCATCGCGAAGCCCGCGGCGTCGAACGGCCGCGCGCTGCGCGGGGCGGAGCGCAGCAGCGCCCAGCCGCCGACGGAGACGATCAGGCCGATCGGCACGTTGATGAAGAACACCCAGCGCCAGTTGAGATTATCGGTGAGCCAGCCGCCCAGCACCGGCCCCAGGATCGGGCCGATCATCACCCCCATGCCCCAGATCGTCATCGCCAGCGGCCGCTTGCCGGGCGGATAGATGTCGAGCATCACCGCCTGCGACAGCGGGCTGATGAACGCGCCGAACACGCCCTGCGCCAGCCGCGCCGCCACCATCGCGGCGAGCGAGGGGGCGAGCCCGCAGGCCATCGAGCTGAGCGTGAAGCCGACGATCGCCGCCAGGAACAGCTCGCGCCGGCCGAAGCGGCCTTCCAGCCATCCCGTCACCGGCGTCGCGATCGCGGCCGCGACGATATAGGAGGTGAGCACCCAGGCGATCGAATCCTGCGTCGCGCCCAGCGTGGCCTGCATATGCGGCAGGGCGACGTTGGCGATCGTCGAATCGAGCACCTGCATCAGGCTGGCCGACATCACGACGACGGTGATTGCGAGGCGTATCGCCGGCGACGGCAGGGCGCTGTCGGGGCGTGCCTCATCCATGGCGGAGGGGCGTAATGCGGCGCGTGACGGGTTTCAACTGCGAACGGAACCACTACATCGGAAGCCATGCCCGATCATTACCGCCTCTCCGTTCTCGACCAGTCGCCGATCGCCGAGGGGGCGACGGCGGCGCAGGCGCTCGCCAACACGCTCGACCTGGCGCGCGCGGCCGACAGGCTGGGCTATCACCGCTACTGGCTGGCCGAACATCACGCCACGCCCGCGCTCGCCGGCGCCGCGCCCGAGGCGCTGATCGGCCCGCTCGCACTCGCGACGAGGCGCATCCGCGTGGGATCGGGCGGGATCATGCTGCCGCATTATTCGCCCTTCAAGGTGGCGGAGACCTTCGCGATGCTCTCCGCGCTGGCGCCGGGACGGATCGACCTTGGCCTCGGCCGCGCGCCGGGGACCGACGGGCGCGCGTCCTTCGCCCTTCAGCGTGACCGATCGCGGCGGATGCCGGTCGACGATTTCCCGCAGAATCTGGCGGAGCTGCTCGCCTATCTGGGCGACGGACTGCCCGAGGACCACCCGTTCGCCCCGCTCCACGCCACCCTGCCGAACGGGCGCGACGGCGCGCCCGAGGTCTGGATGCTCGGATCATCGATGGATTCGGCGCTGTGGGCGGCCGAGGCGGGGCTGCCCTATTGCTTCGCCGACTTCATCAATTCGGAGGGCGCGGCGATGGCCGGGGAATATCGCCGCCGCTTCAGGCCCTCGGCCCGGCTCGACCGGCCGGTGGTGATGGCCGCCGTCTGGACGATCGCCGCGCCCACCGCCGGGGAAGCCGAACGGCTGGCCGCCCCCGCCGCGATGATGTTCGCCCATCTCGTCCGAGGCGAGCTGATCCCGGTGCCGCGGGTCGAGGCCGCGCTCGCCTGGCGGGAGGCGAATCCCGGCTCGGGACGCCGCCGGCGCCGCTCGGTGCTGGGCACACCGGCCGAGGTGCGCGCCGGGCTCGACGCGGTCGCGGCGGAATATGGGGCGGACGAGCTGATGCTGGTCAACATCCTGCCCGATCATGCCGCGCGCGTGCGCAGCTACGAACTGGTCGCCGCCGAATATGGGCTGGCGGAGCCGGCGGCGTCTGCGTAGACGCGGGCGCCATATCTTCCCGATTTCGCGCAAGGAGACATGACATGGCCGACGATCCCGAAAACACGCTGGTGCTGAGCCTCGACAGCGGCGGCGACGTCGTGATCCGGCTGCGCCCGGACCTCGCCCCCGGCCATGTCGGGCGGATCAAGGAGCTGACGCGCGAGGGCTTCTACGACGGCGTGGTGTTCCATCGCGTCATCGACGGCTTCATGGCGCAGGGCGGCGACCCCACCGGCACCGGCATGGGCGGATCGAAGAAGCCCGACCTGAAGGCGGAGTTCAGCCGCGAGCCGCATGTGCGCGGCGTCGCATCGATGGCGCGCGCGTCCAACCCGGACAGCGCCAACAGCCAGTTCTTCATCTGCTTCGACGACGCCCGCTTCCTCGACAACCAGTATACCGTCTGGGGCGAGGTGGTGTCGGGCATGGAACATGTCGACGCGCTGCCCAAGGGCGAGCCGCCGCGCACGCCCGGCAAGATCGTCAAGGCGAAGGTCGCCGCCGACGCCTGAGCGGTGACTGAAGCCGGTTCGTTTCGCGCCGTCCGGACCGGATCCGGCGGCGGGAAGCGGATCAGGCCGGCCGCATCGCCGTGAACAGCCAGTCGTGGAACAGCCGCACCGGCCGCCGCGACAATGCCGACCGGCGGCAGGCGAACCAGTAGCTGTAGGGGCTGTCGACATCGACGTCGAACAGCCGCGTCAGCCGATCGTCGTGCGCGTCGTTCAAATGGCCGTCGAGCATGAAGGCGACGCCCAGCCCCTGCGCCGCCGCGTCGAGCATGAGCTGGCCCGAATCGAAATGATCGACCGCCGCCGGCTCCAGCCCCGGCAGCTTCACCGCCTCGCGCCAGACGTCGAAGGTCTCGGCCATGTCGCGGTGGAGGAAGATGGTCATCCGCCGCAGGTCCTCGGGCCGTTTCAGCGCGTTGCGCCCCTCCAGCAGCCGCTTCGCGCCGATCGCGTAGACCTTGTTGCGGTCGAGCCGGCGGGCATAGAGGCTGGGCTCCACCTCGCGCGCCAGCACGATCGCGGCATCCACCCCCTCGCCGAGGCGGGCGAGGCTGTGCGCGGCGGTATCGAGATCGATATGAAGCTCGGGATGCATCGCGCGCAATTCGGGAAGCCGGTGCATCAGCCGCTGCGACGCGAAGAGCGGCAGCACCGCCAGCCGCAGGCGCAGCAGCTCGGCATCCCCCGTCGTCGCGTCGATCGCCTCGGCCAGCGCGTCGAGCGCGGGGGCGAGGCGGGTGAGGAGCTGCTCGCCCTCGCTGTTGAGCAGCATCGCCTGATGCCGCCGCTCGAACAAGGCGCGGCCGACGAAGCGTTCCAGCGCCTGCACGCGACGGCTGAGCGCGGGCGAGGAAAGCGCCAGTTCCTCCGCCGCGGCCTTCACCGATCCCAGCCTCGCGACCTGGACGAACGCCTCGACGGCGGTGAGCGGGGGCAGGCGACGCACGTTCGGCTCCGATACTTGTCCATGCAAGGCGCTGGGACACGACGATACAGCGTGTTCGTTGTGCACCGCAATCGCCGCGCAGACCGTCCTTTCGAAAAGGATGGCCGGAAATCAATGGGCGCGGGATGCAAAAAATGCAACCGTTGTCAATCTTTTCGCACTTGCACAAAAACCGGCCGGGGACCAGAGAGAGCGGGCCTTTCAGGCATCCTCTCCTAAAAACTTTCAGGGCCGGCCCTTCGGGGACCGGCCCTTTTTTTATTGTCCCGCCGGATCGATTCCGCGCACAAACCTCTTATCTTGATCCGCAGGAGCGGTTTCGGAGGGATCATGGCGGACGAGGAAAAACACGAGGCCGACGCCCGGCGCCTTCAGGTGGCCAATGCGCGGCCCGACGATTCGGGCCGCGGGCTCGCCCGAATGCCGCGCGCGACGCTGCATGCGCTGGCGCTCGACGAGGGCGACGTGGTCGAGATCATCGGCAAGCGATCGACGGCCGCGCGCGCGGTGGTGCCCTATCCCGAGGACGAGGGGCTGGAGATATTGCGGCTGGACGGCCTCCAGCGCGCCAATGCCGGCATCGGATCGGGCGATTTCGTCGAGGTGCGCAAGGCCGAATCGAAGCCCGCCCAGCGCGTCGTCTTCGCGCCCGCGCAGCAGAATCTGCGACTCCAGGGATCGGGCGAGGCGCTCAAGCGCAGCTTCGGGATGAAGCCGTTGAGCCAGGGCGACATCGTCGCCACCGCCGGCCAGCAGCGTATCGACCAGGGCAACATGCCGCCCCAGCTCCGCCAGATGCTGAACGCGCCGGCCTTCGCCTTGCAGGAGATCCGGCTGGTCGTCGTGTCGACCACGCCCAAGGGCATCGTCCACATCGACGAGAATACCGAGGTCGAGCTGCGCGCCGAATATACCGAGCCGCAGGGCGACAGCCGCCGAACCGACGTGACCTATGACGACATAGGCGGGCTGGGCAGCACCATCGATCAGGTGCGCGAGATGGTGGAGCTGCCGCTGCGCTATCCCGAGCTTTTCCAGCGCCTGGGCGTCGATCCGCCCAAGGGGGTGCTGCTCCACGGCCCGCCCGGCACCGGCAAGACGCGCCTCGCGCGCGCCGTCGCCAATGAGAGCGACGCCAATTTCTTCCATATCGCCGGGCCCGAGATCATGGGATCGGCCTATGGCGAGAGCGAGCAGCGGCTGCGCTCGATCTTCGAGGAGGCGGCCAAGGCCGCGCCCTCGATCATCTTCATCGACGAGATCGACTCGATCGCGCCCAAGCGCGGGCAGGTGACGGGCGAGGCCGAGAAAAGGCTGGTCGCCCAGCTCCTGACGCTGATGGACGGGCTGGAAGCGCGCCAGAACACCGTCGTCATCGCCGCGACCAACCGGCCCGAGGCGATCGACGAGGCGCTCCGCCGCCCCGGCCGCTTCGACCGCGAGATCATCATCGGCGTGCCCGACGAGCGCGGCCGGCGCGAGATACTGGGCATCCACACGCGCGGCATGCCTCTGGATCAGGAGGTGAACCTCGACTCGCTCGCGCGGCAGACCTACGGCTTCGTCGGCGCCGATCTCGCCGCGCTCGCGCGCGAGGCGGCTATCGAGGCGGTGCGGCGGATCATGCCCCGGCTGAACCTCGCCGAACGCACCATCCCGCCCGAGGTGCTCGACACGCTGTCGGTCACGCGCGAGGATTTCGAGGAGGCGATCAAGCGCGTCCAGCCCTCCGCGATGCGCGAGGTGATGGTGCAGATGCCCAATATCGGCTGGAACGATATCGGCGGCCTGGACGACGCGCGTGAGCGGCTGCGCGAAGGCGTGGAGCTGCCGCTGCGCAATCCCGAGGCGTTCCGCCGACTCGGCATCCGCCCGGCCAAGGGCTTCCTGCTCTACGGCCCGCCGGGCACCGGCAAGACGCTGCTCGCCAAGGCAGTCGCGCGCGAGTCGGAGGCGAATTTCATCGCCACCAAATCGTCCGACCTCCTCTCCAAATGGTATGGCGAGAGCGAGCAGCAGATCGCCCGCCTGTTCGCCCGCGCGCGGCAGGTGGCGCCCACCGTGATCTTCATCGACGAACTCGACAGCCTCGTCCCCGCGCGCGGCGGCGGGCTGGGCGAGCCGCAGGTGACGGAACGGGTGGTCAACACCATCCTCGCCGAGATGGACGGCCTGGAGGAATTGCAGTCCGTCGTGGTGATCGGGGCGACCAACCGGCCGAACCTGGTCGATCCTGCGCTGCTCCGGCCGGGGCGGTTCGACGAGCTGATCTACGTCTCCGTCCCCGACGAGGCGGGACGGCGGCACATATTGTCGATCCACACCGGCCGGATGCCGCTCGCCGGCGATGTCGACCTCGATTCGCTGGCGCGCCGCACCGATCGTTTCACCGGCGCCGATCTGGAGGATCTGGTGCGCCGCGCAGGGCTGTTCGCGCTGCGCGACTCGCTCGACACGCGCGAGGTGACGGCGGCCCATTTCGAGCGCGCGCTGGAGGAGACGCGCGCCAGCGTCACGCCGGAGATCGAGCGCGAATATGAGCAGATGGCGGCCCGGCTGAAGCAGGATGCGCTGGCGATCGATCCGATCGGCTTCGTCTCGCCCGGCATGTTGAAGCCTCGTGAATCCACGGGCGGCTGACGATCGCGCGCGCCGGGAGGGAGGATCAGCCCTCCCGGCGTGCCCAGCGATAGTCGCGCGTCACCGTCGCGACGATGACATGGTAGCGATCATACCAGTCCGCGCGCCCACGCGCGCGGATCGCGGCGTGGGCGGCATGATCGCGCCAGGCGAGCGCGGAGGCCTCGTCCTCCCACAGGCTGACGGTGATCCCCTCGCCCCCCGGCTCGCGCACGCTTTCGATCGCGATATAGCCCGGCTGGCGCGCCGCCTCCTCGTCCATCGCGGCGGAGGCCGCGTCATATCCTTCGGGATCGGACTGGTTGCGGCGGCTGATGAAGATGACCGCGACGGCGCCCGCGGGCGGGGCGACAGCATGAATATCGCTCATGACATATCCTCATAGGCTCGCTTCGTCGTGCGCGGAACCCCGCGCGTCTTGCGTTTGGACGCGGCATTTGCGAACGAGCGGGAAGCACAGCAGCGGCGGATTGGAGCGATTATGACGGCATCACCCGGCGAAACCGCGTTGGAGCGCGCCCGCAAGGCTCGCTCGGCGGCGGCGCTCGGGCCGCTGGGAATGTTCTTCCGGGGGTTCCTGAAGCATCCGGTGATGGTCGGCTCGATCATCCCGTCGTCCACCAGGCTGATTGAGAAGATGCTCGCCCCCGTCGACTGGGCGAACACGAAGGTCTTCGTCGAATATGGCCCCGGCGTCGGCACCTTCTGCGGCCATATCCTGGAGCGCATGGCACCCGACGCCACCCTGATCGCGATCGACACCAATCCCGATTTCATCACCTATCTGCGCCGCCGGATCGGTGATTCGCGCTTCGTCGCGGTGAACCGGTCGGCCGCCGACGTGCGCGCGGTCCTGGCCGAGCACGGGCACGCCCATGCGGATTACATCCTGTCGGGCCTGCCCTTCTCGACGCTTCCGCCCGGCGTCGGCCCGGCCATCGCCGCCGAGACCGCGGCCGCGCTGCGCCCGGGCGGCGCCTTCCTTGTCTACCAGTTCTCGCCCAAGGTGCGTGATTTCGTCGCCCCGCATTTCGAGCGGATCGACCATGGGTTCGAGATGATCAACATTCCCCCCGCCCAGCTCTACTGGGCCTGGAAGGACTGAACGCCGCTCATTCCTCCCCGATTCCGAAATTGAGCCGGCGCGAGACGTTGTAGTCCAGCACCGCGACGACGAAATAAGCGAGGCCCCAGCGCAGCCGGTTGAGCCAGGTGCTGTGCGCCCGGTGCGCGGCGCGGCTGATCTCCTGGGACCGTTCGAGCTCGCCCTCGAAATAACTTCGCATATGCGCGGCAAAGGCCGGATCGTGGATCCGCAGCATCAGCTCCAGGTTGAGATAGAGGCTGCGCATGTCGAAATTGGCCGAGCCGATGTCGGTCGCGTCATCGATCACGAACAGCTTGGTGTGCAGCCGCGTCGGCTGATATTCGAAGATGCGCACGCCCGCCTTCAGCAGCCGCCGGTAGCAATGGCGCGCGGCCGCGACGGTGGCGCCATTGTCCGATTTCGCCGCCGTCAGCACGCGCACCTCGCCGCCGCGCTCGGCGATCCGCTCCAGCCGGCGCAGCATAGCCGGATTGGGCGCGAAATAAGCCGCGATCATATCGAGCCGCCTCGCCCGCTGCATGTCCCGCTTGACGGTGCGCACCCAGGGGCTCAGCCGCCGCGCCGGGCCGCCGAGCAGCCAGCGCACCGGGCCGGCGGGGCCGCTCCATCGATAGAGCGCGCGGCGCAGCGCGCGGATCGGCGCGCGTGGCCGGCGCGTCCATTGGCTGAGCGCGTCGAAATAGCCCGCCAGCCGCGCCGCCGCCGGCCCCTCGATCGACAGGCCGAGATCGCGCCAGACGTGATCGGCGCCCATGCCGAAATATTCGCCCGACACGTTGAAGCCGCCGATGATCGCGTGCCGCTCGTCGGCCAGCGCCAGCTTCTGGTGATTGCGCAGCAGATAGCGCCGGCCGAGCCCCGGGATGAAGCGGCACAGATTAGCCCCCGCCGCGACCAGGGGGGCGAGGAAGGCGTCACTGGCGTCGCTGCCGAAGCCGTCGATGATCATCGCGACCGAGACGCCGCGGCCAAGCGCGCCGATCAGCGCGTCGCGGATCTGCAATCCGGCCGCGTCGCCCGAATAGATGTAATAGAGCAGCCGCAGCGAACGCCGCGCCGATCCGATCAGCGCGAGCAGCGCATCGAGCCGCGCCGGCCCGTCGGTGAGCAGGAGGAGCCGATTGCCCTGGATGACGTGCGCTTCGTCCGCCGCACGCGCGCGCCCGGCCCCCTCGCCGCCCCCAACCGCCATATGTCCGCCTCTCCTCGCCCGCAGCTTGCGCGGGGCCCGCGCGCTTGGCAAGCGCGCCGGCGGGGGGCGGGCGGGCGCGCTGGAACATTGACTCTCCGCATCCCGGCTGCTAGCCGCGTCGGCCTTCCTATTCCCCCTGTTTTTCAGCGGAGCGTTCAATGGCGCGCGTCACCGTCGAGGATTGCGTCGACAAGATTCCCAACCGGTTCGATCTGGTGCTGCTCGCCGCCCAGCGCGCGCGGCAGATTTCGGGCGGCGCGGAGCTGACGCTCGACCGCGATCGCGACAAGAACCCCGTGGTGGCGCTGCGCGAGATCGCCGAGCAGACGGTCACGCCCGACGAGCTGAAGGAGGCCGCCGTCGCCAACCTCCAGCGCGTGCAGGTCGACGACGAGGACACGCCCGACGAGATCGGCTCGCTCGCCGCGTCGGCCGAGGCGCTGCGCCTCACCGCCGCCGCCCCGCCGCGCAACCAGAATCTTGGCGGCGATTACGAATAAGCAGCATGGCGCCCTTCCGGCGCCGTCCTGTTTTCTCCCCGGGATTGCCGGTTCCCTGCCCGGCTGATCGTCGCGCGGGCCAAAGCGGTTCTATCCGGGCGGGGCCGCTCCTTCCGTTGCGGCTCAGTGCGCGGGCACCGGTTCGCCGCTGCGCAGGCAGCGCGCCTGCCCCGCTTCCAGCTCCGCGCGATCGACCCAGCGCAGCTCATGCAGCGACAGAGGCCGGCCATCGGCGGCGCGCACCACGATCTCGCCGACCGGCTGCCCGTTGCGCGCGTCGACCAGCACCGGATTGCTCGGCATGCACGCTTCCCAGCGCTCGCCCCATTGCCGCAACGCGATCAGCGTGGGCAGCAGCGCCTCGCCCTTGGGGGTGAGCTGATAGATCACCTTGCGGCGATCGTCGGCGCAGGCGCGCCGCTCCAATATGCCGTGATTCACCAGCCGCGCCAGCCGGTTGGCAAGGATATTGCGCGCGATCCCCAGCGTCGACTGGAACTGCTCGAAATGGCTCAACCCGTTGAACGTGGCGCGCAGGATCATGAAGGACCAGCGCTCGCCCATCGCCTCGAGCGCGGCCGGCAGGGCGCATTGGACGACGGCGCGTTGCAGGGGATCAAGCTCGCTCATGCGCCAAACCTAAGCCTTTCCGGACGATCTGGCAAAAGGGGATGAAAACAGTTGCCGGTTGCAATCTATCTTTGTAGGTTGCGATTCGCAATTGAATAGGCTCTCCCGCGATGCGCGCCTGCTTCGTCCTGCTCTTCCTTCCGGCGGCGTTCCTCGCCACAGGCGCCGGCGCGCAGCCGCTCTATACCGCCACGCTCGCCACGCCCCCCGCGCAGAAGCTGGTGTGAAGGCCATGGGCTGGTCATGCGAGGGCGCCGCCCGCTAGGCCGACATATTCCGATAACGGCTCCCTCCTGCTCCGCCGCGTCCCCCCCCCCTCTCGCGGCGGAGCTTTTTGTTTCCGACCACGCGCCCGATTTTCTTCTGTTGCATCGCACCCGTCCGCGACCACATCATGGGAACGTGCTGAGACAATATGAACTGGTCGACCGGGTACTGAGCTACGACCCGCAAGCCGATGAGGCGCTGCTGAACCGCGCCTACGTCTTCTCGATGCAGGCGCATGGCAGCCAGAAGCGCGCCAGCGGCGATCCCTATTTCAGCCACCCCATCGAGGTGGCGGGCATCCTGACGGACCTGCACCTCGACGACGAGACGATCGCCACCGCGATCCTGCACGACACGATCGAGGACACCGTCGCCACGCAGGAGCAGATCGAGAAGAGCTTCGGGCCGAACGTCGCGCGCCTCGTCGACGGCGTCACCAAGCTGTCGAAGATCGAGGCGCAGACGGAGAATGAGCGCGCGGCGGAGAATCTGCGCAAGTTCCTGCTCGCCATGTCCGGCGATATCCGCGTGCTGCTGGTGAAGCTGGCCGACCGGCTGCACAATATGCGCACGCTCCACCACATCCCGTCGGAGGAGAAGCGCCGCCGCATCGCGCGCGAGACGATGGACATCTATGCCCCGCTCGCCGAGCGGATCGGCATGTACGAGTTCATGAAGGAGATGCAGACGCTGGCGTTCCGCGAGCTGGAGCCCGACGCCTACGCCTCGATCACCAGGCGGCTGGAGCAGCTCAAGGAAGGCGGCGGCGACCAGATCGCGCGCATCGGATCGGGCATCCGCCTGATGCTGGAGCGGCAGGGCATCCGCGCCGAGGTGACGGGGCGCGAGAAGCATCCCTATTCGATCTGGCGCAAGATGGCCGAACGGCACATCAGCTTCGAGCAGCTTTCCGATATCATGGCGTTCCGCGTGATCGTCGAGGATGTCGAGCAATGCTATCGCGCGCTGGGGCTGATCCACCGGCGCTGGCCGATGGTTCCCGGCCGCTTCAAGGACTATATCTCGACGCCGAAGCGCAACGGCTACCGCTCGCTTCATACGTCGGTGATCCATTCGGAGAAGATGCGGATCGAGATCCAGATCCGCACGCAGGAGATGCACGCCCAGGCCGAATACGGCCTTGCCGCGCACTGGGCCTACAAGCAGGGCGGCACCCGGCCCGACGGCCAGACGAGCTGGATTCGCGACCTGATCGAGATCCTCGACCATGCCGACACCGCCGAGGAGATCCTCGAGCACACCCGGCTGGCCATGTATCAGGACCGGATCTTCGCCTTCACGCCGACGGGCGAGCTGATCCAGCTTCCCAAGGGCGCGACGCCGGTGGATTTCGCCTATGCCGTCCACACCGATCTCGGCGACCAGACGGTGGGGGCGAAGATCAACGGCCGCGTCGTGCCGCTGCGCACGATGATCGAGAATGGCGATCAGGTGCAGATCCTGCGCTCCAAGGCGCAGGAGCCCCAGCCCGGCTGGCTCAATTTCGTCGTCACCGGCAAGGCGCGCGCCGCCATCCGCCGCTTCGTGCGCCACAAGGAGCATGACGAGACGGTGGCGCTCGGCCGCAAATTCTATGACGAGATCGTCCACCGCCTGCCCGCCCAGCTTGCCCCCGACGCGCTGGCCGAGGCGCTGAAGCGGCTGATGCTGCCCGACGAGGATGCGCTGATGGTCGCCATCGCGCGCCAGACAATATCGGACGCGGAGGTGATGGAGGCGCTGATGCCCGGCGCGGGCGGAGGCGATTGCGCCGTCCCGGTCCGCCCGGCCGAGCAGCGCGAGGCGATCTCGATCAAGGGGCTGACGCCGGGCGTTGCCTACACCCTCGCCGCCTGCTGCCATCCGGTGCCGGGGGACCGCATCGTCGGCCTGCGCCGCCCGGACGAGGCGGTCGAGGTCCATACGATCGATTGCCCCCGGCTGGCGGACGGCGTCGATGCCGACTGGGTCGATCTCGCCTGGGGCGACGAATCGGACGGCGGCACCGCGCGGCTCGCGGTGATCGTCAAGAACGAGGCGGGCGCGCTGGGCGTGATGGCCGGGATATTGGGCGCGCATCAGGCCAATATCGTGAACCTCGTCCTGGTCCACCGCGATTCGAGCTTCCACACCTTCCACCTTTCGATCGAGGTGCGTGACGTGACGCACCTCATGCGCATCATCGCGGCACTACGCGCCGCGGACGCGGTCAGCTCGGCCGAACGGCTCTAGGACGGACGCGCGAAAGTCATTGCGCGGGGATGACGAGAGAGGAAGAAAAGGAAGGAGCATACGCCCCCTTCCGGATCAGCCGTCGGCCATCAGCCGATAGCCCACGCCCGGCTCGTTGCGCAGCAGCGCGGGCTGGGCGGGATCGCGCTCCAGCTTCAGGCGCAGCGCGCGGATGGTGACGCGCAGATATTCGACGTCGTCGACATGCGCCGGCCCCCAGATCGTGCGCAGCAGATGCGCATGGGTCAGCACGCGCCCGGCGTGGCGGGTCAGTTCGGCCAGCAGATCATATTCGCGCGGCGTCAGCCGCACCTCCTCGCCCGCGCGGCGGACGATGCGGGCGTCGAGGTCGATCGTCACGTCGCCGGCGGTGAAGCGGTCATGCTCGCCGAGCGCCGCGTGGCGATGGCGCAGGCAGGTGCGCACACGCGCCAGCAGCTCCTCGGTATCGAAGGGCTTGGTGACATAATCGTCCGCGCCGAGATCGAGCGCGGACACCTTCTCCGCGCTTTCATATCGCGCGGTCAGCACCAGCACCGACATGCCGCGCGCGCGCAGCAGCGGGATCAGCTCCAGCCCGTCGCGATCGGGCAGGCCGAGGTCGAGCAGCACCAGCTCGGGGCGCGCGCGCTCGATCGCGGCCAGCGCCCCGGCGGCGTCGACGGCCTCGGCGACGGCATAATCGCGCCGGGCCAGCGCGCGCCCGACGAGGCGGCGGATCGCGGGCTCGTCGTCCACCACCAGGATCGCGGCCTCCCGGATCATGCACTCCTTCCCTCCGGCCCGGCCACCGGGGTGACCGGGAAAGTCAGCGAGAAGCGCGCGCCCTCGCCGTCCTCGCGATTGGCCGCCTCCACGCCCAGCCCCATGGCGCGCGCGAAGCCCTTGACGATCGCGAGGCCGAGGCCGGTGCCGCCGGTGCGGTCGGTCCCCTCCAGCCGGGTGAAGGTATCGAACACGCTCGCCTCGCGGCCTGGCGGCAGGCCCGGCCCCTCGTCGATCACCGAAAGCCGCACGGCATCGGGCAGGCGGCGGCCCTCGATCAGGATCGGCGTGGCGGGCGCGCCGAACTTGGCGGCGTTGTCGAGCAGGTTGATGAGGATATGGTTGAGCAGGCTGGGATCGGCGCGCACCAGCGGCAGATTGGGCGGCACGTCGAGCCGGATCGGCCGTCCGGAGAGCGTCGGCCCCATGTCGTGCACCGCCGAGGCGACGGCGTCGGTCAGGTCCACCGGCTCGGTGCGCGGGGCGAGCGCGCCCGCTTCGATCCGCGTCACGTCGATCAGATCGTCGAAGAAGCGCGACAGCCGCCGCGCCTCGCCGCGTATCGTCGTCACCAGTTCATGATTGCCGTCATCCTCGGCAAGCGCCTCGGCGGCGGCGGCGAGGGCGGTGAGCGGGGTGCGCAGGTCGTGCCCGATCGAGGAGAGCAGGGTGGCGCGCAGCTCGTCGCGCTCGCGCAGGCTCGCCACCTGGCGCATCTCCGCCTCCAGCTTCAGCCGTTCATGCGCCAGCGCCGCCTGGTCGACGAGGCTCATGAGCAGCAGCTTGCGGTGTGGCGGCACCGGATCGCCCGCGTCCGCGCGCGCGACGCCCAGCACCGCGAGCGTGCCGATCGAGGTGCGCAGCGGCAGGAACTGCCATTCGGACGCGGTGAGCGTGTCGGTGCCCCGCCCGGTCGGCTCGCCATGGTCGAACGCCCAGTCGATCGCCGCATTGTCGATAGCGCCCAGCCGGTTCTCGGGCGGATAGGCGGCGGCGAGCCGCAGCCCTGCGCCGTCGCGCACCAGCAGCACCGTCTGCACGTCGAGCAGCCGCGCCACCTCCGCGCAGACGGCATGCGCCGTCCCCACCTCGTCCGACAGCGCGCCGAGCATCCGGGCGAAGCCGGCGATCGCGGCATTCTCGCGCGCGCTGCGGGCGCCCGCCAGCGCCTGGGCGCGCACCCGGCTGGCGAGCTGGCTGGTGAAGATCGCGACCGAGACGAGCACGAGGAAGGTCGCGATATTCTGCGGATCGTAGATGCTGAACGTATGGACCGGAGGCAGGAAGAAGAAATTGTAGCACAGCGCCGAGGCGACGCCGGTGGCGATCCCCGGCCGCAGCCCGAACAGGTTGGCCGCCGCGATCACCGGCACCAGATACAGCATGTCGATGCTGGTGTAGCTGAGCCATGGCTCGATCAGCCGCGCCGCGATCGTCAGCAAGGCCACGAACAGCGCGCTCAGCCCGTAATCGCGCAGCCTGCCCCATTGGCTCGCGCCGGGGCGGCGCTCCGCCGTGCCCGGCCGGGGCTGGTCCTCCCCGCTGTCGGGAAGGACGTGGATCGCCACCCCCTCGCTGCGGCGGACGAGCTGGTCGACCACCGATCCGTGCCGCATCTCGAACCACCAGCTTCGCTGCGACTTGCCGATGATGAGCTGGGTCGCGCGCATGTCGGCGAGCTGGTCGGACACGCCGTCGATGACGGTGTTGGCCGCCAGCGTGACGATCGTCGCGCCGAGGCTCGCCGCCAGCCCCATCGCCGCCGCCAGCCGCTCGCGCTCGCCGGGCGTGAAGCGCGCCTCGCGCGGCGTCTCGACGTGCAGCGCGGTCCACGGCGCGTGCAGCGCGTCGGCCAGCCGCTTGGTGGCGCGGACGAGCTTGTCCGATCCCGGCTGCTCGCTGACCGCGACCAGGATGCGCTCGCCGCCCGCGAAGGTGCCCGCCAGCGCATGGGCCTGGAGGTGGTCGAGCATCTGCGTGTCGACCGCCTGCGCCGCGCGGCGCAGCGCCAGCTCGCGCAGCGCCGAGAGGTTGGACTTGGAGAAGAAATGATGGAGCGCCCGGCTCGCCTCCTCGGGCACGTAGACCTTGCCCTCCTTCAGCCGGTCGATCAGCTCGTCGGGCGGCAGGTCGACGATCTCCAGCTCGGCCTGCTCGAGCACCGAATCGGGCACCGTCTCGCGCACCCGCACGCGCGTGAAGCTGGCGACGAGATCGGTCAGGCTCTCGACATGCTGGATGTTGACCGTGGTGTAGACATCGATCCCCGCATCCATCAGCTCGGCTATGTCCTGCCAGCGCTTGGGATGGCGGCTGCCGGGCGCGTTGGTGTGGGCCAGCTCGTCGACCAGCGCGAGTTCCGGCGCGCGCGCGAGCAGCGCGTCGAGGTCCATCTCCGCCAGCATCCGGCCATGATAGGGGATGCTCCGGCGCGGCACGATCTCGAACGGGGCGAGCAGCGCCTCGGTATCGGCGCGGCCGTGCGTCTCGACCACGCCGACCACCACGTCGGCGCCGCCGCGCAGCCGGGCGGCGCCCTGCAACAGCATCTCATAGGTCTTGCCGACGCCGGGCGAGGCGCCGAGGAATATCTTCAGCTTTCCCCGGGCCTCCCGCTCCGCCTGGCGCAGCAGGAAATCGGGCGAGGGACGGTCGGGCTGTCGCGTCGTCACCGCGCGATAGTAGCGGAGAGACGATCCAGCTGTCGATTGAGAAGCAGCACGTTGACGCGCGGCTCACCCGGCAGGCCGAGAGCGGGGCGCCGCGTGGCATGGTCGATCAGTTCGAACAGCAGCGCCACCGGCATCCCCCGCGCCGCCGCGACGCGCGCCACCTGCACGCGCGCGGCGGCCGGGCTGATATCCGGGTCCAGCCCCGAGGCGGAGGCGGTGACGAGATCGGCGGGGATCGGCCCGGCCACGCCCCCGGCCCGCAGCGCGGCGACGTCGCGCCGG
>Ga0182749_1001602_pt1 | contig 17515 bp, 12 predicted proteins | sample eDN3rd37CKraftMG_FD_128875 | JGI IMG/M metagenome (GOLD analysis project Ga0182749, IMG submission 128875) | Enriched Miracle-Growth compost microbial communities from Emeryville, California, USA - eDNA 3rd pass 37_C Kraft MG (version 2) (version 2) ...
CGAACCCAGGGCGGGGCGATCACCCTCGCCGCGGCCGAGGTGGCGGACTTCGTCGACGCCCGCTATGTCTGCGTCTTCACGGAGTCCGGCGACTCCGCGAGACGGATGTCGCGGCTGCGCTTCCGCATCCCGATGAAGGCGTTCACCCCGACCCCGGCCATCCGCCGCAGGATGGCCCTGACCTGGGGCATCGAGTCGTTCCTGGTCGAGCGGGTGACCCACACCGACGCGATGTATCACCAGGTGGACGAGACGCTGCTCGCCCACGGTCTCGCCGAGCTCGGCGACCATGTCGTGGTGATCTCGGGATCGCCCCCCGGGATCCCCGGGTCGACCAACGACATGCGCGTGCACGTGATCGGCGACGCCGTCAACCAGGCGGCTCCGGTGTGGGAGAGCGGTGAGCACGCCGACTGAGCGGTCCGAGGCGGGCGGGCTCGTGCCCCGGGGCCTCCTGCGCGGGCTGCTGATCGCGGTCGGCGCGTTCAACGCGCTCTCCGCGGTGGGCGGCGGCATCGGACTGCTGACCCCGGGCTCGATGGGCCTGCCGACGAGCATCATCGACGGTTCGATCTTCACCAGCTACCTCTGGCCGGCGATCATCCTCATCGTGGTGATCGGAGGGACCCAGGCCATCGCGACGATCGCCGAGGTCCGCCGGAGGCCCGCCGCGCCGTTCCTGGCCGCGGTGGCCGGGCTCGGGATGCTCATCTGGATCTTCGTCGAGCTGGCCATCCTCGGCGGCTATTCCGTCCTCCACGGCATCTACTTCGCCACCGGGACGCTCCAGCTGATCCTGACCCTGGGCTTGCTCGATGTGCTCCCCGGAGCGGTTCGGCCCGCTCGCCCTGACCGCTGAACATGCGCGGTACAACGTGCCGGATGGGGGACTTGAACCCCCACGCCCTTGCGGGCGGAGCATTTTGAGTGCCCTGCGTCTGCCATTCCGCCAATCCGGCAATGCCTCGACAGTATCGTAGGGTTGTGAGCGTGACTGACCAGGAAGCCGTCCAGCAGACCCCCCGCCGGGTCGTGGTGGCGGAGGACGAATCCCTCATCCGCCTCGACATCGTCGAGACCCTCCGAGACAACGGGTTCGAGGTGGTCGGTGAGGCCGGAGACGGCGAGGCGGCCGTGGCGCTGGCCACCGAGCTGCGCCCCGACCTCGTGATCATGGATGTGAAGATGCCGCTGCTCGACGGCATCTCCGCGGCGGAGCGCCTGAGCAAGAACCACATCGCGCCGGTCGTGCTGCTCACCGCCTTCAGCCAGAAGGAGCTCGTCGAGCGGGCCACGGAGGCCGGGGCACTGGCCTACGTGGTCAAGCCGTTCACCCCGAACGACCTGCTGCCCGCGATCGAGATCGCCCTGGCCCGCTACGCCCAGATCATCGCGCTCGAGGCCGAGGTCACCGACCTGGTCGAGCGCTTCGAGACCCGCAAGCTGGTCGACCGGGCGAAGGGCCTGCTCAACGAGAAGATGGGCCTGACCGAGCCAGAGGCATTCCGCTGGATCCAGAAGGCGTCGATGGACCGCCGCCTCACCATGCACGACGTCGCCCAGGCGATCATCGAGCAGCTCAGCGCCAAGAAGTAGCGCGCGGGTCGCGTCGCCGCCGCCTCATTCGCCTTCCGGGCGAGTTCGGCGGCGCCGGGCGCTTCGTGTCGCCCGGATCCGCCGAAGCCGCCCGGATCGCCTCGTCAGCGCTTCCGCTTGAGGAAGTTCGTCATCCGCACGGTCGAGAGCCGGTTGCCGTCGTCGTCGCGCATGACGATCTCGTGGGTGCACAGCGTTCCGCCGAGACTGATCGCGGTGCAGGTCGCCGTCACCCAGCCGTGATCGACCGAACGGCTGTGGGTGGCGTTGATCTCGATGCCGACGGCGATGCGGTCCGGACCGCCGTGGATGGCCGACGAGATCGATCCGAGCGACTCAGCGATCACGACATGGGCGCCGCCGTGGAGGATTCCGACCACCTGCGTGTTGCCCTCGACCGGCATCCGCGCCACCGACCTCTCGGCCGAGAGCTCGAGGAACTCGATGCCCATCTTCTGCGGGAGCGATCCACCCTTGCTGTCCACCACGCGGGCGACGATGGCGGGGTCGAGGTCATCGGGATACAGCGTCATGCCTCAACTTTAGGGCGGGAATGGGAGTCGGACCCCCCGGCTAGGCTGGCTGGCGTGCCGGACTCAGCAAAGCCAACCCTCCTGGTCATCGACGGGCACTCGCTCGCCTTCAGGGCCTTCTACGCCCTGCCGGTGGACAGCTTCCAGAACCGCGAAGGCCAGCACACCAACGCCATCCACGGCTTCATCTCGATGCTGCTGCTGCTGCTCCAGAAGGAGCGGCCGACCCACCTCGCCGTGGCCTTCGACGTCTCCCGCCAGTCATTCCGCACCCGGGAGTACCCGGAGTACAAGGGAACCCGCGGCGAGACCCCTCCCGAGTTCGTCGGGCAGGTCCCGCTGCTGCAGGAGGCCCTCTCCGCGATGGGGATCACCACGATCACCAAGGAGGACTACGAGGCCGACGACATCATGGCCACCCTCGCCACCCAGGGGGTCGGGCTCGGCTATCGGGTGCTCGTCGTCTCCGGCGACCGCGACTCGATCCAGCTGGTGAACGACGACGTGGTGCTGCTCTACCCGAACGCGCGCGGCGTCTCCGAGCTCAAGCGCTACGACCGCGCCGCGGTGCTGGAGCGCTACGGCATCCAGCCCGAGCAGTATCCGGATGTCGCGGCGCTGGTCGGCGAGACCAGCGACAACCTGATCGGCATCGACAAGGTCGGCGAGAAGACCGCGGTGAAGTGGATCACCGAATACGGCTCCCTGGACGGCGTGCTCGAGCACGCCGACGAGATCACAGGCGTGGTGGGGCGGAACCTGCGCGAGCAGCGGGATCGCGCGGTGCGCAACCGCAGGCTGAACCGGCTGCTCACCGACGTCGAGCTGCCCGTCGGCCCCGCCGACCTCGAGCGCCGCCCGATCGACGAGGCCAGGGTGCGGGAGCTGTTCGACAGGCTGCAGTTCCGCACCCTGCTCGAGCGGGTGCTCAAGATCGCGGCGGAGTCGGGAGAGAACGTGTCGACGGCCGTCTCCGGCGAGGGCTCGGCGGCGCCGGCCACCGAGATCCCCGCGGTGCGCACGCTCTCCGGGGACGCGCTCGGGAAGTGGATCGACGCGGCATCCGCCCGCGGCACGAAGCCGCTCGGGCTCCAGTTCGAGCCCGGGCCTGACGGGCCGGCCGGCTTCGGCCTGGCGTCGAGCTCCGAGAGCGTCCACGTCGTCTGGCCGGCGGCCGGCGAGCCCGCGCTGGAGCGCTGGCTGGCGTCGCCCTCGCCCAAGCTGGTCTTCGACTACAAGCCGCTGCTCAAGGCGCTTCAGCTGGCCGGCCTGGAGCTGGACGGCGTCGTCTTCGACACCACCCTCGGCGCCTGGCTGCTGCGCCCGGGCGGTCACGACCAGCCGCTCGCCCAGCAGGTCTACACGCACCTCGGCGAGCATCTCGCCGAGCCGGACCCCAATCAGCTGGTGCCGGAGGCCGAGGCGGTGAGCCCGGCGACCCAGGCCTGGTACGTGCTCAGGGTCGCCGAGTACCTCGAGGACAGGCTCAGCCCCGGCTCCCTCTCCGTGCTCGGGAACATCGAGCTGCCGCTGGTCCCGGTGATCGCCGGGATGGAGAACACCGGGATCACCGTGAACGCCGGGCTGCTCGCGGCGCTGGGCGAGCGGCTGACCGAGAGGGCGAACGCCCTCGCGCACCAGGCCTTCGAGATGGTCGGGCACGAGTTCAACCTCGGCTCGCCCAAGCAGCTGCAGCAGGTGCTGTTCGAGGAGCTCGGCATGCCGAAGACCCGGTCGAACAAGACCGGGTACTCGACGGACGCCGCGGCACTCGCCGACCTCCAGGAGCAGAACCCGCATCCCTTCCTCGACCTGCTCCTGCGCCACCGGGACGCCTCGAAGCTGAAGCAGATCGTGGAGACGCTGGAGAAGGCGATCGGGCCCGACCACCGCATCCACACCCGCTACGACCAGACCGGCAGCAGCACGGGCAGGATGTCGTCGACCGATCCCAACCTGCAGAACGTGCCGATCAAGACCGAGGTGGGCCGCGAGATCCGCTCGGCCTTCGAGAAAGGCGAGGGCTTCAGCACCCTGCTCACCGCCGACTACTCCCAGATCGAGATGCGGATCATGGCGCACCTGTCAGCAGACGCGGGCCTGATCGAGGCTTTCCACTCCGGGGAGGACCTGCACCGCTTCGTCGGCTCGCGCGTCTTCGGCGTCGAGCCGGCCGAGGTGACGGCCCAGATGCGCAGCAAGGTGAAGGCGATGTCCTACGGCCTGGCCTACGGGCTCAGTGCCTTCGGACTCTCCAAGCAGCTGCGGATCGAGACCGCCGAGGCGAAGCAGCTGATGGCGGACTACTTCCTCCGGTTCGGGGGAGTCCGCGACTACCTGCGGGGCGTCGTCGCCCAGGCGAAGGAGGACGGCTACACCGAGACCATCTTCGGCCGCCGCCGCCCGTTCGCCGATCTCACCTCGAGCAACCGGGTGCTGCGCGAGAACGCCGAGCGTCAGGCGCTCAACGCCCCGATCCAGGGGTCGGCGGCGGACATCATGAAGATCGCGATGCTCGGCGTCGCGGCGGACCTGAGCGAGCGGGGCCTGCGCTCCAGGATGCTGCTCCAGGTGCACGACGAGCTGGTGTTCGAAGTGGCCGAGGGGGAGTTGGATGAGCTCAGCACGATAGTCACCGACCGGATGGCGCACGCCGCCGAGCTGAAGGTCCCGCTCGAGGTGCAGCTCGGCACCGGTCCCGACTGGGACGCCGCAGCGCACTGACCGCCGGCGCGGGAGCGCCGACACGAGGGGAGAACGCCAATGCCTGAACGTTCGGTGGTCGTCGCGTCGAGCGTCGGCCTGCACGCGAGACCCGCCTCGCTGTTCAGCCAGGCCGCAGCCGCGGCCGGCGTCACCGTGAGCCTGACCGGCCCGAGCGGCAGGACGGTGAACGCGGCCAGCATCCTCGGGGTGCTCTCCCTCGGCGTCGATCACGGCCAGCGGGTGACCCTGAGCGCGGAGGGCGAGGGCGCCGAGGCGGCCCTCGACGAGCTGGCGGCCATGCTCGAGCGGGACCTCGAGGATGAGTGACGGACGCAGGCCGACGCCGATCGACGCGATAGCCGAGGCCTGGGTCGACACCGAGACCGAGCTCTACCCCGAGTACCGGGTGATGCTCGGCCGGCCCGGACGGGAGGGCGAGTACTCCGACCACTCGCCGGATGGCCTGGCCGCGGCGGTCGAGGCCACGCGCGCCGCACTGAGCGCGATCTCGGCGGCCGAGCCGGTCGACGACGTGGACGAGGTGACGCAGCGCGACCTGTCGGAGACCCTGCGCCTGGCCCTCGACCGGCACGAGGCGGGGTTCCCGCTGCGCGACCTCAACGTGATCGCCTCGCCGGCGCAGGAGCTCCGCGAGGTCTTCGACCTGATGCCCGCCGAGACGGACGAGGACTGGGAGCACATCGCCGAGCGGATGCACAACCTGCCCGCCGCGATGGACGGATACCTCGCCACGCTCAGGCTGGGGATCCGGTCGGGTACCGTCCCGGCCATCCGCCAGGTGACGGCGGTGGCGGCCCAGGCGGACCGGCACGCCGCCCCCGACGGCTTCTTCGCCGGGCTCGCCCGCCGGGGATCCGGGCGCTCGGCGGCCGCGCGCCTCGAGACCGGAGCCGCGGCATCGGCAGCCGCCTATGCGCGGCTGGCCGGCTTCCTGCGCGAGGAGCTCGCCCCGGTGGCGCCCGAGCGGGACGCGGTCGGCCGGGAGCTCTACTCCGTGGCCTCGCGCGGCTTCCTCGGCGCGACCATCGACCTCGACGAGACCTACGAGTGGGGCATCGACGAGCTCGCCAGGATGACCGAGGAGCAGGAGGCGGTGGCCCGCGAGATCCTGCCCGCGGCGTCGGCGTCGGCGTCGGTGGCCGAGGCCATCGCGCACCTCGACGCCGATCCCTCGCGGAAGCTCCACGGCACGGCGGCGCTGCGGGACTGGATGCAGGAGACCAGCGACCGCGCGGTGGAGGAGCTCGGGCGCGCCCACTTCGACATCCCGGAGCCGGTGCGCCGGCTGGAGTGCATGATCGCCCCGACCCAGGAGGGCGGCATCTACTACACCCCGCCATCCGACGACTTCGGGCGGGCCGGGCGGATGTGGTGGAGCGTGCCGGACGGCGTCACCGAGTTCGACACCTGGCGCGAGCTGACCACCGTCTACCACGAGGGCGTCCCCGGCCATCATCTGCAGATCGGGCAGGCCGTCTACAATCGCGATCGGCTCAACACCTGGCGACGCAACGCCGGGACCTCCGGTCACGCCGAGGGCTGGGCGCTCTACGCCGAGCGGCTGATGGCCGACCTCGGCTACCTCGACGATCCGGCCGACCGCCTCGGCATGCTCGACGGCCAGCGGATGCGGGCCGCGCGCGTGGTGCTCGACCTCGGCGTGCACCTTCAGAAGCGGATGCCCGGCTCGAGCCGCACCTGGACCGGCGACGACGCCTTCCCCTTCCTCGCCGCGAACGTGAACATGGACGAGGCCTTCGTCCGCTTCGAGGTGGACCGCTACCTGGGCTGGCCGGGCCAGGCGCCCTCCTACAAGGTCGGGCAGCGGGTCTGGGAGCAGCTGCGGGACGAGGCCGCGGCGCGCGAAGGGGCCGGCTTCGACATCCGATCCTTCCATCGGCGCGCGCTCGACATCGGGGGAGTGGGCCTCGACACCCTGCGCTTCGCGCTGGCGCCGCGGGCATGACCGACCGGATCGTCGTGGCCGGCGCATCCGGCTTCATCGGCCGCTACCTGGTCGCGGCCTTCGAGGCCGAGGGCGCCGAGGTGCTCACGATCGGCCGGAGCGGCGCCGACGCCGCCTGGGACGCCCCGGAATCGATAGCGGCGGTCGTCGACGGCTCCGACCTGGTGATCAACCTGGCCGGGAAGAGCGTTGACTGCCGGTACACGAGCCGCAATCGGGCCGAGATCCTCGCCTCGCGGCTCGAGACCACCCGCGCGATCGGCGACGCCGTCCGCGCCGCGACCCGTCCGCCGGCGCTCTGGATCAACTCGTCGACAGCGACGATCTACCGCCACGCCGAGGACCGGCCGATGACCGAGTCGACCGGCGAGGCGGGCACCGGCTTCTCGGTCGAGGTGGCGAAGGCCTGGGAGGCCGAGTTCTTCGCCGGCCGGCTGCGCGGCACCCGGCGCGTCGCGCTGCGCACCGCGATCGTGCTCGGCGACGGCAGCGCCCTGCTTCCCCTGCTGCGGCTCACCAGGCTCGGCCTCGGCGGGGCACAGCTCGACGGGCGCTGGTTCGCCACCCGGGCGCGCCGTGCGGCCGGCACCTTCCACGAGTTCCGGGCGCGGGGAGGCCGCCAGCGCTTCAGCTGGATCCATCTCGCCGACGTGCTCGGGGTCATCCGCTTCGTCGTCGCCCACCCCGAGCTGGACGGCGTGCTGAACCTCTCGTCGCCGAACCCCTCCGACAGCCGCGGGCTGATGGCGGTCCTGCGTCGGACGCTTCGGGTGCCGTTCGGCATCCCGCAGCCGAGGTGGATGCTCGAGCTCGGCTCGATCGCGATCCGCACCGAGACCGAGCTGGTGCTCAAGAGCCGCTGGGTCCTGCCGGAGCGACTGGAGGCTGCGGGCTATCGCTTCGCCTATCCCGACCTCGAGGCCGCGGTGCGGCAGATCATCGCGGGAGACTTGGCCGTGACGGCGGGGAAGCGGTAAGCTAGAGAGTCGCTGTGCGACCTTCTATCCGCCTGCCGATCGCGGAAATCACAAGCTCTTCCTCGTGACCGGCCTGAACTCTGTCCCCGACATCCGCCGGGGACGCCACCCTGGAGCACCTACCTATATGACCACCGCAACGACCACCGGCCCCAAGCAGGTCGCGATCAACGACATCGGATCTGCTGAAGATTTCCTGGCCGCGGTCGAGAAGACCCTGAAGTTCTTCAACGACGGAGACCTCATCGAGGGCGTCGTCGTCAAGATCGACCGCGACGAGGTACTCCTCGACGTCGGCTACAAGACCGAGGGCGTCATCCCCTCGCGTGAGCTCTCCATCAAGCACGACGTGAACCCCGACGAGGTGGTCTCGGTCGGCGACAGCGTCGAGGCCCTGGTTCTCCAGAAGGAGGACAAGGAAGGCCGCCTGATCCTGTCCAAGAAGCGCGCCCAGTACGAGCGCGCCTGGGGCGACGTCGAGAAGATCAAGGACGAGGACGGCGTCGTCACCGGTACCGTGATCGAGGTCGTCAAGGGCGGTCTCATCGTCGACATCGGCCTCCGCGGCTTCCTGCCGGCCTCGCTGATCGAGCTGCGCCGCGTCCGCGACCTGACCCCGTACCTGGGCCAGGAGATCGAGGCCAAGATCCTGGAGCTCGACAAGAACCGCAACAACGTGGTGCTCAGCCGCCGCGCCCTGCTCGAGCAGACCCAGTCCGAGAGCCGCACGACCTTCCTCAACAACCTCGCCAAGGGCCAGGTCCGCAAGGGAGTCGTCTCCTCGATCGTCAACTTCGGCGCGTTCGTCGACCTCGGCGGCGTCGACGGCCTGGTGCACGTCTCTGAGCTCAGCTGGAAGCACATCGAGCACGCCTCGGAGGTGGTCGAGGTCGGCCAGGAGGTCACCGTCGAGATCCTCGAGGTGGACCTGGACCGCGAGCGCGTGTCGCTCTCGCTCAAGGCCACCCAGGAGGACCCGTGGCAGGTCTTCGCCCGCACCCACGCCATCGGGCAGGTCGCACCGGGCAAGGTCACCAAGCTGGTCCCCTTCGGCGCCTTCGTCCGCGTCGCGGAGGGCATCGAGGGCCTGGTGCACATCTCGGAGCTCTCCGGCAAGCACGTCGAGCTGGCCGAGCAGGTCGTCTCGGTGGGCGAGGAGGTCTTCGTCAAGGTCATCGACATCGACCTCGAGCGCCGTCGCATCTCGCTCTCGCTGAAGCAGGCGAACGAGGGCGTCGACCCCGAGGGCACCGAGTTCGACCCGGCCCTCTACGGCATGCTCACCGAGTACGACGAGCAGGGCAACTACAAGTACCCCGAGGGCTTCGACCCGGAGACCAACGAGTGGCGCGAGGGCTTCGAGGAGCAGCGCGCGAAGTGGGAGGCCGACTACGCGGCTGCCCAGTCCCGCTGGGAGGCCCACAAGAAGCAGGTGGCCGCGGCCAACGAGCAGGTCATCGAGGACATCTCCGGAGCGGGCTCCTCCTTCTCCAGCGATTCCGCCTCATCCGGCACGCTCGCCGACGACGAGGCGCTCGCCGCGCTGCGCGAGAAGCTCAGCTCGAACTCCTAGCAGTCAGTCCGCTCCCCGGTGGGCGGATGCCGATGGCCGGTTCCCGTGGGGAGCCGGCCATCGGTCGTCAGCGGGGTGAGTGGCGCCGCTAGCATTGCGGGGTGTATCTGATCGGGCTCACCGGAGGCATCGCATCCGGAAAATCCGTGGTGGCCAAGCGCCTCGCCGAGCTCGGCGCCGTCCACATCGACGCCGACCTCATCGCGCGGGAGGTGGTCGAGCCGGGCACACCCGGTCTCGCCGCGATCGAGAAGGCCTTCGGTCCGTCGGTGATCGCGCCGGACGGCACCCTCGATCGGCCGGCGCTCGGCGCCATAGTGTTCAGCGACGAGGCATCGCGGCTCGTGCTCAACGGGATCACCCATCCCGAGGTCAAGCGCACGGTCGACGAGCGGATCGCGGCGGCCCGCGCCGCGGATCCCGACGCCGTGGTGGTCTACGACGTCCCCCTGCTCGCCGAGGGCAGAGGCAAGGTCGGCCTGGACTTCGACGAGGTCGTGGTGGTGCACGCCGAGCCGGAGACGCGCATCGCCAGGATGCTGGCCCATCGCGGGATGACCCGCGAGGACGCGGTGGCGCGGATCGCCGCCCAGGCGAGCGACGAGGACCGGCTGGCCATGGCCGACACGGTCATCCACAACGACGGGGACCTCGGCGCGACGCTGGCCGCGGTCGACGAGCTCTGGAACCGGGTCTCGGCCCACCGCGCCTGAACCATCCGCGCGCCGGTTCGTCATCGATGCGCCGGTTGCAACCACCGCGCCGATGACGAACCGGCGCACCGAGCGGAGGGGAGTTCCGCCGTCGGCGGACGCCGGTCGCGGTGTCGGTGGTGCTGCGTACCCTTGAAGGATGCAGCCCACCCGCGCCGTGCGCCCCTTCGAGGTGATCAGTGAGTACCGGCCGAGCGGCGACCAGCCGCAGGCGATCGCCGAGCTCACCGCGCGCATCACGGCCGGGGAGACCGACGTGGTGCTGCTCGGCGCCACCGGCACCGGCAAGTCGGCGACCACGGCCTGGCTCGTCGAGGCGGTCCAGCGGCCGACGCTGGTGCTCGCGCACAACAAGACCCTGGCCGCGCAGCTCGCCAACGAGTTCAGGGAGCTGCTGCCGAACAACGCCGTCGAGTACTTCGTCTCGTACTACGACTACTACCAGCCGGAGGCCTACGTCCCGCAGACCGACACCTTCATCGAGAAGGACTCCTCGATCAACGCCGAGGTCGAGCGGCTGCGTCACTCTACGACCAACTCCCTGCTCAGCCGGCGCGACGTGATCGTGGTCTCCACGGTCTCCTGCATCTACGGTCTCGGCGCGGCGGAGGAGTACCTGGGCGCGATGGTGGCGCTGCAGGTGGGCCAGCGCATCTCCCGCGATCAGCTGGTGCGCGGCTTCATCGGCATGCAGTACGACCGCAACGACGTCGACTTCTCGCGCGGCAAGTTCCGCGTGCGCGGCGACACCATCGAGATCATCCCGGTCTACGAGGAGCACGCGGTGCGCATCGAGATGTTCGGCGACGAGATCGAGGCGCTGTACTCGCTGCATCCGCTCACCGGCGAGGTGATCAAGCAGATGGATGCCGTGTCGATCTTCCCGGCCACCCACTATGCGGCCAGCCCGGCCACCATGCAGCGGGCGATCGGCACGATCAAGGTCGAGCTGGAGCAGCGCCTCGCCGAGCTGGAGCGGCAGGGCAAGCTCCTGGAGGCGCAGCGGCTGCGCATGCGCACCACCTTCGACCTGGAGATGATGGAGCAGATCGGCTTCTGCAGCGGCATCGAGAACTACTCGGCCCACATGGACGGCCGGTCACCGGGGGAGCCGCCGAACACGCTGCTCGACTACTTTCCCGAGGACTTCCTCACGGTGATCGACGAGTCCCACGTGACGGTGCCGCAGATCGGCGCGATGTACGAGGGCGACGCCTCGCGCAAGCGCACCCTGGTCGAGCACGGCTTCCGCCTGCCCAGCGCGCTGGACAACCGACCGCTGCGCTGGGAGGAGTTCCTCGAGCGCACCGGGCAGAAGGTCTACCTCTCGGCGACGCCGGGCAGGTACGAGCTCGGCATCACCGACAGCGTGGTCGAGCAGATCATCAGGCCGACCGGCCTGGTCGACCCCGAGATCGTGGTCAAGCCGACCAAGGGCCAGATCGACGACCTGCTCGAGGAGATCCGCAAACGCGTCGAGCGCGATGAGCGCGTGCTGGTGACCACGCTGACCAAGAAGATGGCGGAGGAGCTCACCGACTTCCTCGGCGAGGCCGGCGTCCGGGTGCGCTATCTGCACTCCGACGTCGACACCCTGCGCCGGGTGGAGCTGCTCACCGAGCTGCGGCAGGGCGTCTACGACGTGCTGGTCGGCATCAACCTGCTGCGCGAGGGCCTCGACCTGCCCGAGGTCTCGCTGGTCGCGATCCTGGACGCCGACAAGGAGGGCTTCCTGCGCTCGTCCACCTCGCTGGTGCAGACCATCGGACGTGCGGCGCGCAACGTCTCCGGCGCCGTCCACATGTACGCGGACGTGGTGACCGATTCGATGAGGATGGCGATCGAGGAGACCAACCGCCGCCGGGAGAAGCAGGTGGCGTACAACCTGGAGCGCGGCGTCGATCCGCAGCCGCTGCGCAAGAGGATCGCCGACATCACCGACTCGCTCGCCCGTGAGGAGGCCGACACGGCGGCACTGCTGTCGGGGCGCGACGGCAGGAAGCGCGCGCCGACCCCCGGTCTCGCCAAGGGGGGACATGCCAGGGAGGGACTGGCCGCCGCAGGGGCCAACAGCCTGGAGGGCATCATCCGAGACCTCAACGAGCAGATGCTCCAGGCCGCGGGCGAGCTCAAGTTCGAGCTGGCGGCCCGGCTGCGCGACGAGGTGTCGGAGCTGAAGAAGGAGCTGCGTCAGATGGAGGCCGCGGGCCACCTGAGCTGAGGGTCGACGCCGGTCTTCCCCTGCGGGCAGACGCCGGGCCGCGGGCCACCTGGGCTGAGCCGACGCCGGTCTTCCCCTGCCGCCAGTCACCTCGTCGCGGGTCACCTGAGCAGAGCATCGCCGAGCTGAGCCCCGACGCTGGTCGTCCGCTGCCGGCAGACCCCCGGTCGCGGGCCCACCCGAGCTGAGCGTCTCGCAGCGCGCACAGCGCCGAGAGCGAACGCCGACCCGATGTCGGTGGGCATCCGTAGACTTGTGCGGTGGCAATCTCTCGGGTCGGAACGTCGGCGAAGCTCTCGGTGCACGGGGCGAGAGTCCACAATCTCAAGAGCGTGGACATCGAGATCCCGCGGGACTCCCTGGTCGTCTTCACCGGTCTCTCCGGCTCCGGCAAGTCCTCCCTCGCCTTCGACACGATCTTCGCCGAGGGGCAGCGCCGCTACGTCGAGTCGCTCTCGGCCTACGCCCGGCAGTTCCTCGGCCAGGTCGACCGGCCCGACGTCGACTTCATCGACGGGCTGAGCCCCGCCGTCTCCATCGACCAGAAGTCGACCAACCGCAACCCGCGCTCGACAGTCGGCACGATCACCGAGATCTACGACTACATGCGCCTGCTCTGGGCGCGCATCGGGGTGCCGCACTGCGCCGTCTGCGGTGAGCCGATCGAGCGGCAGACCGTGCAGCAGATCGCCGATCAGCTGATGACCCTCGAGGGCGGCACCCGCTACCAGGTGGTCAGCCCGGTCGTCTCGCAGAAGAAGGGCGAGTTCGTCGACCTGTTCCGCGAGCTGGCCTCCAGCGGCTACTCCCGCGCCATCGTCGACGGCGAGCAGATCCAGCTCGCCGATCCGCCGACCCTCAAGAAGCAGATCAAGCACGACATCGCGGTGGTCGTCGACCGTCTCGTCGCGGGCGACGACATCCTGGCCAGGCTCACCGACTCGCTGGAGACCGCGCTGCGACTGACCGACGGCCTGGTCAGCATCAACTTCGTCGACGAGGAGGGCCCGGCCGCCTGGCGCAGTTTCTCCGAGAAGCTGTCGTGCCCCAACGGCCACCCGGTGCAGCTGACCGAGATCGAGCCGCGCACCTTCTCCTTCAACGCCCCCTTCGGCGCCTGCCCGGAGTGCTCGGGGCTCGGCACCAGGATGTCGGTCGACTCCGAGCTCCTGCTCGGCGACCCTGAGTTGAGCCTCGCCGACGGCGTGATCCTGCCGTGGGCTCAGCAGGGGAAGGGCCTCTACAACTACTTCCAGCGACTGCTCGAAGGCCTCGCCGTCGACCTCGGCTTCTCGCTGACCACCCCCTGGAAGAAGCTCACGCCGGAGGTGCGGGAGGCGATCCTCAAGGGCAACGACTTCCAGGTGACGGTGAAGTGGAAGAACCGCTACGGGCGGGAGATGAAGTACTCGACCGGGTTCGAGGGCGTGATGCCCTACATCGAGCGCAAGTTCATCGAGGCGGAGAGCGACTCGGCCCGGCAGCGGTACGCGAACTACCTGCGCGAGATCGACTGCCCGGTCTGCGAGGGCAAGCGGCTGAAGCCCGAGGTGCTCGCGGTGACGGTCCACGACCACAGTATCGCCGACGTCTCGGAGCTCAGCCTCATCGACGCCTACGGGTTCATGAACGACCTCGAGCTCTCCCCGCGCGAGGCGAAGATCGCGGCCCAGGTGCTGCGCGAGATCCGGCTCCGCCTGGAGTTCCTCATCGAGGTCGGGCTCAACTACCTCAACCTCTCTCGCGCTGCCGGGTCGCTCTCCGGGGGCGAGGCGCAGCGCATCCGCCTGGCCACCCAGATCGGCTCCGGCCTCACCGGGGTGCTCTATGTGCTCGACGAGCCCAGCATCGGGCTGCATCAGCGCGACAACCGGCGCCTGATCGACACCCTGGTCAAGCTGAAGAACCTGGGCAACACCCTGATCGTGGTCGAGCACGACGAGGACACCATCCGCACCGCCGACTGGGTGGTCGACATCGGGCCCGGGGCGGGCGAGCACGGGGGAGAGGTGGTCCACTCCGGCTCGTACGAGACCCTCCTCGACAACGCCGCCTCGATCACCGGCGACTATCTCTCCGGCCGCAGGTCGATCGAGACGCCGAGCAGGAGGCGGAAGATCGACAGGAAGCGGATGCTCGTGGTCGAGGGCGCGAGGGCCAACAACCTGCGCGGCGTCACCGCCGAGTTCCCGCTGGGCACCTTCACCGCGGTCACCGGTGTCAGCGGATCGGGCAAGTCATCCCTGGTCAACGACATCCTCTACCGGGTGCTCGCCAACGAGCTCAACGGGGCCCGCCAGATCCCGGGCAAGCACACCAGGGTCACCGGGCTCGACAACCTGGACAAGGTGGTGCACGTCGACCAGGCCCCGATCGGCCGCACCCCGCGCTCCAATCCCGCGACCTACACCGGTGTCTTCGACAAGATCCGCACCCTGTTCGCCGAGACCAACGAGGCGAAGATGCGCGGCTACCTTCCCGGCCGCTTCAGCTTCAACGTCAAGGGCGGCCGCTGCGAGAACTGCGCGGGCGACGGCACGATCAAGATCGAGATGAACTTCCTGCCGGACGTCTACGTCGTCTGCGAGGTGTGCAACGGCGCCAGGTACAACCGCGACACCCTCGCGGTCCACTACAAGGGCAAGAACATCGCGGAGGTGCTCGACATGCCGATCGCCGAGGCCGCCGAGTTCTTCGAGGCGATCGGCGGCATCCACCGCTTCTTGAAGACCCTGGTCGAGGTCGGCCTCGGCTACGTGCGGCTCGGGCAGAGCGCGACCACCCTCTCCGGCGGGGAGGCGCAGCGGGTGAAGCTGGCCACCGAGCTTCAGCGGCGCTCGATGGGCCGCAGCGTCTACGTGCTCGACGAGCCGACCACCGGGCTGCACTTCGAGGACGTGCGCAAGCTGCTGCTGGTGCTGAACGGACTGGTCGACAAGGGCAACACGGTGATCGTGATCGAGCACAACCTCGACGTGATCAAGTCGGCGGACTGGGTGATCGACCTCGGGCCTGAGGGCGGGGCCGGCGGCGGGGAGATCATCGCGGTGGGCACGCCGGAGGAGCTCGCCGAGGTGCAGGAGAGCCACACCGGGCGCTTCCTGGCCGAGCTGCTTCCCCCCAGGGCCCGCGCCGCGGGCTGACCATGGCGCGGCAGATCGAGACGGCGGGCTCCCCAGCGCCGGGGCCTTCGGTGGCGGGGTCCTCGAAGGCAGGGTCTCCGAAAGCAGGGTCTCCGAAAGCAGGGTCTCCGAAAGCAGGGTCTCCGAAAGCAGGGTCCTCGAAGGCAGGGTCCTCGACAGCGCAGACCGTCAGCTGGCGTCCGACGGCCGGAGAGATCCCGACCCAGCCCGGCGTCTACCGCTTCCGCGACCCCTCGGGCCGCGTCCTGTACGTCGGCAAGGCGAAGAACCTCCGCGCCAGGCTCAGCAACTACTTCCAGCCGCTGCGCAGCCTGCACGAGCGCACCCGGCGCATGGTGATGACCGCGGGCTCGGTCGAGTGGACGGTGGTGGGCACGGAGTTCGAGGCCCTCCAGCTCGAGTTCACCTGGATCAACGAATTCGACCCGCCGTTCAACGTCCAGTTCAAGGACGACAAGTCCTATCCCTACCTCGCCATCACCCTCGGCGAGCCGGTGCCGCGGGTGCTGGTCACCCGCAACCGCAAGCTGTCGGGCGCGCGATACTTCGGCCCGTACACGAAGGTCTGGGCCATCCGCGAGACGCTCGACGTGATGCTCAAGGCCTTTCCGATGCGCAGCTGCTCTGATGCGACGTACAAACGGGCAGAGCAGACCGGCCGGCCGTGCCTGCTCGGCGACATCGGCAAGTGCGCCGCGCCCTGCGTCGGACGGATCAGCAAGGAGGATCACAAGTCCATCGCCGTGGACTTCGCCTCCTTCATGGGCGGCAACGACAGCAAGCAGATCGCCGAACTGCGCAGGCGGATGAAGCGGGCGTCCGACGCCATGGACTACGAGTCGGCGGCGCGCATCCGCGACCAGCTCGCGGCGATGGAGGCTGCACTGTCCAAGAACGGCATGGTCCTGCCGGAGGAGACCGACGTCGACATGTTCGGCATCGCCGACGACGAGCTGGCCGCCGCGGTTCAGCAGTTCACCGTCCGCGGCGGCCGCATTCGCGGCGTGCGCAGCTGGGTGGTCGACAAGGAGCTGGACATCTCGGTCGGCGAGCTGGTCGAGACCGTGCTCCACAACGCCTACGACGACGACTCGGTGCCGGCCAGGCAGGTGATCGTGCCGGTCCTGCCGGACGACGCACGGGAGCTCGAGCAGTGGCTGGGCTCGGTCCGAGCCGACCACGGAGAGAAGGCGACCAGAGTCGGCCTGCGGGTCGCCCAGCGCGGCGACCTGGCCGCCCTGGCTGCGACCGCGGCCTCGAACGCCCAGAACGCTCTCGTGCTCTACAAGACGCGGCGCTCGGGGGACTTCACCGCCCGATCCCAGGCCCTCGCCGATCTGCAGGATGCGCTCGGCATGGAGGAGGCGCCGCTGCGGATGGAGTGCTACGACGTCTCCCACCTCAGCGGCACCAACATCGTCGCCTCGATGGTGGTCTTCGAGGACGGCCTGCCGCGCAAGGACCAGTACCGCCGGTTCAGCATCCCCGAGTCGAGCGACGACACCGAGTCGATCTACCAGACCCTGAGCCGGCGTCTCGCGCACCTGGACGAGGAGCCGGCTGCCGGCGAAGCCCCGATCGGCGATACGCAGCCCGCGGAGGCGCAGCCCCGGCGGCAGCGGTTCGCCTACCGCCCCAACCTGCTCATCGTCGACGGCGGCCAGCCCCAGGTCGCCGCCGCGCAGCGCGCATTCGACGACGCGGGGGTGACCGGCATCCAGCTGGCCGGGATCGCCAAGCGGCTCGAGGAGATCTGGCTGCCCGGCTCCGACTACCCGGTGATCCTTCCCAGGAACAGCGACGCGCTGTTCCTCATCCAGCGGATCCGGGACGAGGCCCACCGCTTCGCGATCAGCTACCAGCGCCAGCGCCGCAAGAGAGACGTCTCCTCGGTGCTGGGGGAGATCCCGGGGCTCGGGCCGGCGCGGATCAAGCAGCTGCTGCGGCACTTCGGCTCGGTCACCCGGCTCAGGGCGGCGGCGGTGGAGGAGATCACCGAGGTCACCGGCATCGGGCCGACCCTGGCCGAGACCATCCACCGGAGACTGCGCTCCTGATCGCCGCTA
>Ga0182749_1001603_pt1 | contig 17507 bp, 16 predicted proteins | sample eDN3rd37CKraftMG_FD_128875 | JGI IMG/M metagenome (GOLD analysis project Ga0182749, IMG submission 128875) | Enriched Miracle-Growth compost microbial communities from Emeryville, California, USA - eDNA 3rd pass 37_C Kraft MG (version 2) (version 2) ...
AGCGGAGACGGGTCGAGCGCAGCCGCGCAGCGGCGGAGCCGAGACCACAGGGCTCAACCCCAGATCTCGACTCGCTGCGCTCGCTCGATCCGTCTCCGCTCGCTTCGCTCGGTCGACGAGCCGTGGGGTTCCGTCGTCGGACGGAGTGCTCGGTTGCCGGATGACGGCCGCTGACGGCGTCGCATCCGCCCCAGCGGTTCACTTCCTTCCCACCGATCCGACGACCGGCATCACCCCTCCGGCGACCTGCACCCACCCCGGCTCGTCGACCGGAGGCGCGCAGCGCCGGAGCGGAGACGGGTCGAGCGCAGCCGCGCAGCGGCGGAGCCGAGACCACAGGGCTCAACCCCAGATCTCGACTCCGCTCCGCTCGCTCGATCCGTCTCCGCTCGCTCCGCTCGGTCGACGAGCCGTCACCCGTTCGTCGACCGGAGGCGCGCAGCGCCGGAGCGGAGACGGGTCGAGCGCAGCCGCGCAGCGGCGGAGCCGAGGCCACAGGGCTCAACCCAGATCTCGACTCCGCTCCGCTCGCTCGATCCGTCTCCGCTCGCTCCGCTCGGTCGACGAGCCGTCACCCCGCTCGTCGACCGAGGGCCGCAAGCCCCGCGGCGGGTCAGTGCGCGGCGAGGACGTAGTCGAGGCAGCGGATGAGCTGGCGCACGTCGTCCGGATCGACGGAGACGAACGTCGCGATGCGCAGCTGGTTGCGGCCCAGCTTGCGGTACGGCTCGGTGTCGACGATGCCGTTCGCGCGGAGGGTCTTGGCCACGGCGGCCGCGTCGACGGACTCGTCGAAGTCGATCGTGACCACGACGGGGGAGCGGTGCGCGGGGTCGGCGACGAACGGCGTCGCGATCGTCGAGGCCTCGGCCCAGTCGTAGAGGGCCTGCGACGACTCGCGGGTGCGGGCGTCGGCCCACGACAGCCCGCCGTTGTCGAGGATCCAGCCGAGCTGGCTGTCCAGCAGGTGCAGCGTCGAGATCGCCGGGGTGTTGTAGGTCTGGTTCAGGCGCGAGTTGCTCAGGGCGGTGGCCAGGTTGAGCGACTCGGGGATGTAGCGGCCGCCGGCGGCGATGCGCTCGATGCGCTCGATCGCGGCGGGCGACACGGCGGCGAGCCAGAGCCCGCCGTCCGAGCCGAGGTTCTTCTGCGGCGCGAAGTAGTAGACGTCCGCCTGCGCGGCGTCGAAGTCGATCCCGCCCGCGGCGCTCGTCGCGTCGATCACCGTCAGCGCGCCGGCGTCGCCCGCCACGCGCGTGACCGGTGCGGTGGCGCCCGTGGAGGTCTCGTTGTGCGGCCACGCGTAGACGTCGACGCCCTCGACGGGCTCGGCCACGGCGATCGTGCCCGGCTGCGCGGTGCGCACGTCGGGGGCCTCGAGCCACGGCGCGGCCGCGGCGGCGGCGAACTTGCCGCCGAACTCGCCGAACGTCAGGTTCTGGCTGCGCTTCTCGATGAGCCCGAACGCGGCGGCGTCCCAGAACGCGGTCGATCCGCCGTTGCCGAGGATGACCTCGTAGCCGTCCGGGAGGCGGAACAGGGCGGCGAGGCGCTCGCGCACGCTGCCGACGAGGTTCTTCACGGGTGCCTGCCGGTGCGACGTTCCCAGCAGCGAGCGTCCGGCGGCGGCGAGGGCGGTGATCTGCTCATCGCGGACCTTCGACGGCCCGCACCCGAAGCGGCCGTCGGCTGGCAGGAGATCGGCGGGGATCGTGAGCGTCATCCCCCAATCGTAGAACCGTCGCGCGGGCGGTCGGGACCGCGGCCGGGCCGCCGCGGCGGCCGGTAGGCTGGGACCAGATTTCTCGCGCGCCGGAGGCACCATGACGGATCTGATCGACACCACGGAGATGTACCTTCGCACCATCCTCGAGCTCGAGGAGGAGAACATCGTGCCGCTGCGTGCGCGCATCTCCGAGCGCCTGGGCCACTCCGGCCCGACGGTGTCGCAGACGATCGGCCGCATGGAGCGCGACGGCCTGGTGCACGTGGCGGAGGACCGCCACCTGGAGCTGTCCGAGGCGGGCCGTCAGAAGGCGATCGACGTGATGCGCAAGCACCGCCTGGCGGAGCGGCTCCTCAGCGACGTCATCGGGCTCGACTGGGCGTACGTGCACGAGGAGGCGTGCCGCTGGGAGCACGTGATGAGCGAGCAGGTGGAGCGCCGGCTGATCGAGCTGCTCGGCAGCCCCACGGAGTCGCCGTACGGCAACCCGATCCCCGGCCTCGACCTGATCGGCGGCGAGCCGAGCCGCGACTTTGACGAGGGCGTGATCGGTCTCGTGAAGGCGATGGACGCCAACGGCGGCGAGTTCCGCGGCACCGTGCGCCGTCTCGCCGAGCCCGCCCAGGTCGACCCCGAGCTGCTGGAGCAGCTGCGGGCGGCGGGCGTCGTGCCCGGCGCGTCGGGCGATTTCCGCTACAGCGAGGGCTACGTGCTCGTGCAGATGGACGGGAACGAGCAGGCGCTCGAGCTGCCGGTGGAGATCGCGTCGCACATCTTCCTCGTCGCCGCGCGCTGACCTCGGGGCCCTCCCTGCCCGGGCACCGGGGGTTCCCCTAGGGGATCCGAGGGGAGGGGGCGTGACAATTTCGTTATCTTCCCGTAGGGTGGGGGGATCCCGCCGCGCACGCGACGGGAGAACGTTCTGCAAGCAATCGCCCCCACGGCTCGTCCTTCTTGCAGTCCCACTGTCCGACGACCAGTGCTGACGAGCCGGCGCACCCTGAGCGCGGGGCGACGGAGGAACCCGTCTTGACCCAGATGACCACGTCCGAAGATCTACCCGAAACCTCGGACCTCAGCACGACCCCGAAGCGCGACACCGCACCCGTGAAGCGCATCCGGCGCAGCGACCTCCGTCGAGCGGAGCGCGCCATGCGCGGCCCGCGTCAGCCGGTCCGCCCGCTGCGCGCGGCCGGCACGATGGCCGCCGTCCTCGCCCTCATCGCGGGCGTCGCGATCCCCGCCTACGCGGCGACGCAGGCCGGCACCGAGCAGGTCACGGCGCACGACGTCGCCGAGGCCGACGCGCAGACCCTCACGGTCGACGGCACCGCGGCCGCGTCCTCGCTCAGCGCGAGTGACTACTCCGCCACGACGATCGCCGAGATCGAGGAGAAGAAGGCCGCGCAGGAGGCCGCCGAGCGCGCCAAGCAGCTCGCCGCCATGGCGAGCACCGCGTCGGTGTACACCGGTGCCGCGCTGCCCGACAAGCCGACCGCCGGCGTGGTCTTCCCGCTCCCGGGCGGCTCCTACTCCGTCGGCCGCGGCCTGGGCGACTCCGGCTACCACCAGGGGCGCGACCTGCTGGCCTCGACCGGCACCCCGATCTTCGCGATCGCCGACGGCGTCGTCACGACCGCCGGCTGGTCCGGCGGCTACGGCAACGCCGTGTTCGTGAACCACAACGTCGGCGGCAACGCCGTCGAGTCGCGCTCGGCGCACATGTCGTCGATCGCCGTCTCGCCCGGCCAGACCGTCACCGCCGGTCAGATCATCGGCTACGTCGGCTCGACCGGCCGGTCCACGGCGCCGCACCTCCACATCGAGATCCGCGTCAACGGCGGTCTCGTGGAGCCGCTGTCCTGGCTGCCCTGAGCCGTGCGCTCGACGAGACCCCGGCGGATCCGTCCGCCGGGGTCTCGTCGTCTCCGCCGACATCACGATCGCGACACGCCCGGGAAAGTTCACCGTCCCGACGGGCCGGTGTTCGCCCGTCCGCGCTATTCTGACCCCGTCACCGCGCGAAAGCGAAGGGGAGAGCCGATGCAACGAATACCTCGCATCCGAACCGCGGATGCGCTCGGTCGTTACGTGCTTCGGCATCGTGTGCACACGATGCGCGGGTCGACCGCGTGCCCAAGGCGCTGTCCATGAGACAGCGCCTTTTTTCGTGTCCACGCGCCTGCGCCGGGCGCGGTGTCGCCGATTCGAGTGCCCGGAAGCCGTCCGGGCCCTGTCGAAGGGACACTGCATGCGCACTCTGGTGTTGAACGCGGGCTACGAGCCGCTCGCGGTCGTGTCGTTCAAGCGGGCTCTCGTGCTCGTGATGAACGAGAAGGCGAGCATCGTGGAACGGATCGAGGACGAGCCCGTGTGGGGCACGAGCGCCGCGTACGAGCGTCCGGCCGTGATCGTGCTCAGCCGGTACGTGCGCGTGCCGGGCGGACGGCGGATCCCCGTCACCCGCCGCGGCGTGCTGCGGCGCGACGCGCACCGCTGCGGCTACTGCGGCAAGGCGGCGACGACGATCGACCACATCCTGCCGCGCTCGCGCGGCGGCGCGGACTCGTGGGAGAACCTCGTGGCGGCGTGCCTGCGCTGCAACAACATCAAGAGCGATCGCACCCCGCAGGAGATGGGCTGGGAGCTGCGGGTGACCCCGCGCCCGCCGCGCGGCGGCGCGTGGACGGTGCGCGGCGTGGAGCGCGGCGACCCTCGCTGGGAGCCCTACCTGGCCCTCGCCGCCTGACCGGGCGGCGGACGGAAGGTCGGGCCGACCGGTCAGCGTGTTTCCGGTGCCCCTGACTGGACTCGAACCAGCGACGCACGGTTTAGGAAACCGACGCTCTATCCACTGAGCTACAGGGGCGTCACCGTCCAGCCTAACGCGAGCCGGCGCGCCGCCCGCGGCGCCGAACGACGAGGGGCGGGTGGAGATCCACCCGCCCCTCGGCTCTCGGTCGCCGTGGTGTCCCGGTCAGTGCGCGGCCTCGTAGGCCGCCAGGACGTTGGCCGGCACGCGGCCCCGCTCGGAGACGGTGTAGCCGTTCGCCTTCGCCCACTCGCGCACCGGGCCGTAATCGGTCTGGCCGGTGCGGCGGCGGTTCTTCGGGGCGGACGACGCCGCCGACCCGCCGGCGCGGCGCCCGGCGGAGATGAACGGCGCGAGCGCGTCGCGGAGTCTGGCGGCGTTGGCGGCCGTCAGGTCGATTTCGTAGCTCTTTCCATCGAGCGCGAAAAGGACGGTCTCACCCTCTCCGGGCTCGAGAACGGTGCCGTCGATATCGTCGACGAGCTGATGCACGATTTTCCGGGCCATACCCGAGAAGATAACACCGCATTCGCGCCACAGGGGAAATGGCGCCGAAAAGTCGTGCCGAATATTACGCGGGCTTATCGGCCCGTCGATCCCATGAATGCACGGGTCATTCAGGGCAGCAGTCCCGCGCGCCGGGCCCGGGCGACTGCGGCGTGACGGGTGGAGGCGTCGAGCTTCGACATCGCCGAGCCGAGATACGCCTTCACGGTGCCCTCGCGCAGCCCGAGCCGCTCCGCGATCTCGGCGTTCGTCTGGCCCAGGGCCACGCACGCGAGCACATCCGTCTCCCGGCGCGACAGCCGCACGCCCGGCAGGGCGTCGCCCTCCGGCGCGCGCGCATCGCCCGACAGGCCGACGAGCCGGCGCTCGACCTCCTCGAGCCGCGCCCGCAGCACGGGGTCCGCGATCGCGGCCGAGATCCGGCGCAGCTCGGCGTAGCTCTCGCGGAGCTCCTCCTGATGCGCGGGCGGCAGGGTCGGAGCCGTCGGCGGCGTGAGGGCCAGCCGCCGCTGCACCTCGTCGCGGATGCGCAGCTCGGCGGCGACCTCCTCGGCGACCTTCACGGCGGGCGCCGTCGCGACGCCGCCGATGTTCCATCGGCCCCACGCGCCACCGTACAGCACCCCGCGTGGGCGGCCGTCGACGACGATCGGCACCGCCAGCAGCGTGCCGATGCCCTCGCCGAGGATCCAGCGGTCGTAGTCGTGGGTGATCTGCGTCGCGGTGCCGTAGTCGCCCGTCATGCGGGGGCGCAGCTCGCGCATCGCGCGGCCGCCGAGCCCGCGCTCGATGCGGACCGCGAGGCCGTCGAGCGCGTTCGTGTGGGCGCCGACGATCGAGGCCACGGGGGCGATGTCGTGATGGACGAAGCCACCGAACGCGATCGGGAACCGCGTGCGGCGCGCCATCTCCCGCACCGCACGGTCGAGCAGCTCGTCCCGGTAGGGAGATGTCTCGGTCTTCACGATGGCCTCGCTCCCGCGGCGTCATTGCCGCGTACCGACTTTCGGGGGTGACGGCGGCGTTGCCGCCTTCGTAGCATCCGAAGCTACCACCGGCCGCGCGTGCGCGCCCGGGCGGCGGCATACGGATGTGCCGCCGCACACCCGACCATGTGGCAAGGAGGCCCCATGACCGACTCGTCGACCGGCGCGAGAAGCGCCATCGATTACATCGCGGAGGAGAACTCTCCGCGATTCCGCGAGCTGAAGCGCGCACACCGCAGCTTCGTGTTCCCCCTCGCGGTGTTCTTCCTCGTGTGGTACTTCGTGTACGTCCTGCTCGCCGGATGGGCGCCGGAGTTCATGGCCATCAAGCTCATCGGCGACTTCAACGTGGGTCTGCTGATCGGCCTCGGCCAGTTCATGACCACATTCGCGATCACCATGGCGTACGTCCGATTCGCGAACCGGCGACTCGACCCGATGTCGAGCGCCATTCGCGCCGATCTCGAGAAGCAGGAGGCAGGCGCGTGAACGCATTCGCCCTGGTGCCGGCCGCCACCACGCCGGCTGCCGAGAACAATCCCGTGCTCAACATCGCGATCTTCGGCGCCTTTGTGGCCGTGACGATGTTCATCGTCATTCGGGCATCGCGCAACAACAAGTCGGCGGCGGACTTCTACGCCGGCGGCCGCGCATTCTCGGGGCCGCAGAACGGATTCGCGATCGCGGGCGATTACCTCTCCGCCGCATCGTTCCTCGGAATCGTCGGCGCGATCGCGGTGAACGGCTACGACGGATTCCTGTACTCGATCGGATTCCTCGTGGCGTGGCTTGTGGCGCTGCTGCTGGTGGCCGAGCTCATGCGCAACACCGGCAAGTTCACGATGGCCGACGTGCTGTCGTTCCGGCTCAAGCAGCGGCCCGTCCGCATGGCGGCGGCGATCTCCACGCTCGTCGTCTGCTTCTTCTACCTGCTGGCCCAGATGGCCGGCGCGGGCGGGCTGGTCTCGCTGCTGCTGGGCATCAACGACAAGGTGGGCACGGCGATCGTCGTCACCGTGGTGGGCGTGCTCATGGTCGGCTACGTGCTGATCGGCGGCATGAAGGGCACCACGTGGGTGCAGATCGTCAAGGCGTTCCTCCTCATCGGCGGCGCGATCCTCATGACGATCTGGGTCCTCGTGATCCACGGGTTCAACTTCAACGACCTGCTCCGCGCCGCCGTGGCGGCCTCGCCGGACGGGGAGGCGACGCTCAACCCGGGCCTGCAGTACACCAACCCGATCGACTTCCTCTCGCTCGGGCTGGCGCTCGTGCTCGGCACCGCCGGCCTGCCGCACGTGCTGATGCGCTTCTACACCGTGCCCACGGCGAAGGAGGCCCGCCGTTCGGTGGTGTGGGCCATCTGGCTCATCGGCCTGTTCTACCTGCTCACGCTCGTGCTCGGCTACGGCGCCAGCGCGCTCGTGGGCGAGGAGACGATCATGGGCTCGCCCGGTGGCGTCAACTCGGCGGCCCCGCTGCTGGCGCAGGCGCTCGGCGGGTCGGTGCTCATGGGCATCATCTCGGCGGTCGCGTTCGCCACGATCCTCGCGGTCGTGGCCGGCCTGACGATCACCGCCGCGGCGTCGTTCTCGCACGACATCTACAACGGCGTCATCAAGCGCGGCACGGCCACGGAGCGGCAGGAGCGCAAGGTGGCCAACATCACGATCGTCGTCATCGGCGCCGTGGCGATCATCGGCGGCATCGCGGTGCTCGGCCAGAACGTGGCGTTCCTGGTGGCGCTCGCGTTCGCGATCGCCGCCTCGGCCAACCTGCCGACGATCCTGTACTCGCTGTTCTGGCGCGGCTTCACCACCCGCGGCGCGCTGTGGAGCATGTATGGCGGGCTCGGCACGGCGATCGTGCTGATCGTGCTCTCCCCGGTGTTCTGGGGAACGCCGAACAGCGTGTTCGCCGACACGGGCGTCGCGATCTGGCCGCTCAGCAACCCGGGCATCGTCTCGATCCCCGTGGGCTTCCTGCTGGGCTGGCTCGGCTCGATCACGTCGCGGGGGTCGGAGGACCCGCGCGTCGCGGCCGAGATGGAGGTCCGCTCGCTCACCGGACACGGTGCGGAGAAGGCCGTCCAGCACTGAGTCACCCCGATCGGCCCCGCGAGGACGTGCGTTCTCGCGGGGCCGATCCGCGTCCGGGCCCTTTCGGGCCGCGTCCGCGTCAGGCCGGCGAAGGCCGATGCGCGGGAGGGCGGCTCACCACACGCCGCTGGTGCCGCGGCGGTGGCTGCCGACCAGGTGGGTGTCCACGATGCCGACCGCCTCCATGAGCGCGAACATCGTCGTCGGCCCGACAAACCGGAACCCGCGGCGCTTGAGCTCGCGCGACAGTGCGATCGACTCGGGGGAGGAGGACGGGATCTCGGCGAGCGTCGTCGGTGCGGGCGTCCGGCTCGGCCGGTGGCGCCAGATCAGCTCGACGAGGCCGCCGTCCTCACGCAGCGCGACGGTGGCTCGCGCGTTGCCGATCGTCGCGAGGATCTTCGCCCGGTTGCGGATGATCCGCGCGTCGGCGAGCAGCCGCTCCACGTCGTCCTCGGCGAACGCCGACACGGCGTCGGGATCGAAGTCGCGGAACACCTCCCGGAACGCGTCGCGCTTGCGCAGGATCGTCGCCCACGACAGCCCCGACTGGAACGCCTCCAGGCTGAGCCGCTCGAACATGCCGCGCTCGTCGCGGACCGGCATGCCCCACTCGGTGTCGTAGTACGCGCGCAGCAGCGGGTCGCGCGACGCCCACGGCGGGCGCGCGAGGCCGTCCTCGCCGACGATGAGGTCGCTCATGATCCCTCCGTCCCCTCGGCCGCGGCGGAGCCGCGCGTCGCGGTGCGCTCCAGGTCGATCAGGAAGCGCTTGTGCTCGGGGAAGCTGCCGTACTCGCCGAGCCGGCCGTCCGAGCGGATCACCCGATGGACGGGCACGACGATCGAGAACGGCGTGTCGCGGCAGGCGGTGCCGACGGCGCGGTGCGCGCGCGGCCGGCCGGCCAGGGCGGCGACCTCGCCGTACGACGCTGTCTCTCCGTAGGGGATCTCGCGCACCGTCTGCAGCGCCTCCCGGGCGAATCCGGAGACGAGCTGCCAGTCCAGCGCGACGTCGAACGAGCGCCGCCGCCCGTCGAAGTACTCCTCCAGCTGCGGGGCGAGCTCGGCGACCACCGCGTCGTCGGGCTCCGGGGAGATGCGGTGCCGGTGCGCGAGCGCGCCGAGCGCGTGCCCCGGCTCGTCCGCCACCCGCACCGCGACCAGGCCCGCCCCGGAGGCGACGGCCACGACGGTGCCGAGCGGCGTGTCGGCGGTGGCGTATCGGTAGCTCATGGCTCCATCCTGCTGTGCGGCGCCGACATCGCGCGCCGCGCGGGCGCAGATGTGGACAACCGACGCGCGGCAGGCGGCTGTGAGCGGGCGCCGGGTCGCCCCAGCGCGCCTCGCTGTGTCACCCGAGCGCCCCTCGCCGGGTCACCCCCGCATCCGCCGCCGGGCCACCCGCGCGCGTCCGCGGCGGCAGATCGCGCGAAACTCCGCGCAACGGCCCGCAGAACCGAGGTTGCGCACGTACCCTGACTGCGTGTGGCCGGCCGATTCCAGAGCCGCGGTGGATGACATCGTGGACGATGTGACCCCGAGCGACCTCGGCGTCGCGGAACCGGGGGTACGCGTCGTGCACGCGGCGGACGCCGAGCGCCAGCGCCTGCGCATGGCCGCCGCGGACCTCGGCGGGCCCTCGCCGCTGCTGCACTACCACGAGGCGCCCGACTCCGGCATCGACATCACCAAGGCCCACCCCGGCAGCCTCCCGCAGTTCATCACCGGCAAGTCGACGCTGCTGTCCAACCTGTTCCGCGATGAGGTCGCCCTGCGCACGGCGCGGCTGGCGGCCGAACGGATCACCGCGAAGAACATCGAGCTGCGCACCGTGCGGGCCATCGACGCCGTGCGGCTGGCGGTCGGCGTGGCCTCGTGGCGGCTCGGCACCGAGACGTTCAACGCGCCCGTGCTGCTGCGGCCGCTGGCCATCCGCCGCCACCACACGGACTTCGAGCTGAAGCTGCACGGCGCCTTCGTCGTCAATCCCGAGCTGGTGCGCGCGCTGCGCGGGCAGTTCGGCATCGAGCTCGACGGACCCGCGCTCGCCGCGCTCGCCCACTCGGACGGCGTGTTCAAGCCCCAGCCGGTGATCGACCACCTGCGCGCCGCGACCGCGCGCATCGAGACCTTCACGGTGCGGCCCCGGCTGGTGGTGTCGACGTTCGCGGACGTCGGCGGCGTCATGGCGCGCGATCTGCACGACCTCGGGCACCCGGTGCTCGACGCGCTCGCGGGGCACGACGAGGCGATCTCGCTGCTGCGCGACCAGCGCGACGCCCCGCACGTCACCCCGCCCGACGAGCGGGCGCCCGCCTCCGACACGCTCCTGCTCGACGCCGACGCGGAGCAGGAGCGCGTACTGGCCCGCATCGCGGCGGGGCAGTCGATCGTCGTGCACACGCTGCCGGGAACCGGCGGCACCCAGACGGTGATCAACGCCGTCGGGTCGCTCGTGCGCGCGGGCAAGCGCGTGCTCGTGGTCAGCCCGCGCCGATCCACGCTGGACGGGGTCCGGCATCGCCTGGCCGCGGTGGGGCTCGACGCGCTCGCCGTCTCGCCCTCGTCGCTGCGTCGCGACCTGATCCGCGCGATCGGCCGCAACGAGAAGGCCGAGCAGCCGCGCGTGAGCGACATCGACGATGCCCTCGTGCGCCTGCGCACGGTGCTGCGCGACTACCGGCGCGCCCTCGTCACGCCCCACCCCCGGCTCGGCGTCTCGGCGCTGGACGCGACGCGCACGCTCACGAAGCTCGCGTCGCTGCCGCAGCCGCCCTCCACGACCGCCCGCCTGGGGATCCGCGCGCTCGAGCGCTTGGCGGGGGACCGCACGGAGGCGGCGCGCACCCTCGCCCTCGCGGCGCGGCTGGGCGAGTTCCGCATCGGCCCGGACGACTCGCCCTGGTACGGCGTCGCGTTCGCCACCACGCAGGAGGCGAAGGACGCCCACGCGCTGGCCGGCCGCCTGCAGGCCACCGACGTCCCGCATCTGCTCGAGCGCGGCTACGAGCTCATCGCGCAGACGCGGATGCGGCCGTTCACCACGATCGACGAGCTCGGCGAGTACCTGCGCCTGCTGCACGGGATCCGCGACTCGCTCGATCGGTTCAGCCCCACGGTGTTCGAGCGGCCCCTCGCCGAGCTCATCAAGGCGCACGGGCCGCGCCGCGAGGCCGAGAGCATGCCGGGCGCGACGCGGCGCCGGCTCAAGAAGCTCGCTCGGGAGTACGTGCGCCCCGGCGTGCACGTCGTGGACATGCACGGCGCGCTCGTGCGCATCCAGCATCAGCGCGCGCAGTGGCAGCAGCTGGTCGACACGGGCGTCGTGCCCGAGGTGCCGATCGGGCTCGCGGACGTCGAGGCGGCCTGGACGCGCGTCGAGGCCGACCTGGAGGCACTCGATCGCGCGCTCGGGCGCGGCACGCGCCTGGCGGCGATGCCGGTGCAGCGCCTGGTCCGCACGCTCGGGGGGCTGGCCGCCGACTCCGAGGTGTTCGACAACATCGTCGAGCGCGCGGAGTTGCGCACGCAGCTCGCGGGGCTCGGCCTGGAGCCGCTGCTGACCGAGCTGTCGGTGCGACACGTCGACGAGGCGCGGGTGGGCGAGGAGCTCGAGTTCGCCTGGTGGCAGTCGGCGCTCGAGCACATGCTGCAGAGCGACCGCGCCCTGCTCGGCGCCAACACGTCGGTGGTCGATCGGCTCGAGCGCGACTTCCGCCTGGTCGACGAGGCGCACGCCGCCGCATCGGGGCCGCTGCTGGCGTGGCAGCTGGCCGCCCAGTGGAAGATCGGGATCGTCGACGAGCCGGACGAGTCCGCGGCGCTGCGGCGCGCGCTGATGCGCGGCGAGGTCGACCCGGACGCGGTGCTGCGCGAGGCGCCCACGCTCATGCGCGTCCTCGCGCCCGTGTGGCTCGCCTCGCCGTACGAGGTGCCCTCGCTCCCCGACAGCGAGACGTTCGATGCCGTCATCGTGGCCGATGCCGCCGCGATCAGCGTCACGGAGGCGGCCCCCGCGATCCGCCGCGCGCAGCAGGTCGTGGCGTTCGGCGATCCGGTCACGCAGCGGCCCACGCCGTTCGTCGTGCAGACCGGTCGCGACGTCGCCGACGGCACCGTCTTCGACGCCTCGAGCCTGTTCGAGGGCCTCGCCGAGCTGGTGCCGGTCGAGACGCTCACGCGCAGCTACCGCGCCGGCGGGGAGGACCTGGCGGCGCTCGTCAACGACGCCTTCTACGGCGGCGAGATCGTCTCCCTGCCGTGGGCGGGCTCCTACCTGGGCCGCGGCAGCCTCACGGTGGACTACGTCGAGGGCGGACACGGCACGCCCGACCCCGTGACGGGCGCCGTCGAGAGCCCCGACCCCGAGGTCAGCCGCGTCGTCTCGCTCGTGGTGGAGCACGCCGTGAACCGGCCGACCGAGTCGCTCATGGTCGTCTGCGTCAGCCACCGGCACGCGGAGCGGGTGCGCGCCGCGATCAACGCCGCGTTCGCGGGACGCAGCGACGTCGCCGACTTCGTCTCGCGCGACACCGCTGAGCCGCTGACCGTGCTCACGCTGGAGGAGGCGGCCGCCGAGAGCCGCGACCGGGTCATCCTCACGCTCGGCTACGGCCTCACCAAGCACGGCCGGGTGCTGAGCGAGTTCGGCGACCTGTCCACGCCCGACGGCGAGCGGCTGCTCACGATCGGCATGACGCGGGCGCGCCGCTCCATGGTGATCGTCTCCTCGATCCGTCCCTCCTCGTTCGACGACGGGCGGCTGCAGCACGGCGCCGCGACCCTCATGGGCATCCTCGGTGGGATCGCCGCGCGGGCGCGCGACGCCCGCCTCGAGGACCTCGCCGACCCGCTCACGCTCGCCCTGGCGCGCGAGCTGCGCCGGCTGGGCGTCGCGGTCGACGTCGACTACCGCGGCATGCTGCCGCTCGTGGCGCAGCACGATGGCAAGGCCGTCGTCGTCGAGCCCGACCCCGAGTCGCGCGGCGAGTCGCTGCGCGAGTCGCTGCGGCTGCGCCCGCACGTGCTGCGGCGCCTGGGCTGGCACTACGTGCGCGTGCACGCGTTCGACCTGTACAGCGATCCGGCCGCGGTCGCCGAGCGCATCGCGGGCGTGCTCGGGATCACCCCGGACACCCCGCGCGCCCAGGAGGACACCCAGCCGCTCGATCTAACCTGAGCGGGTGGGAGAAGACGGCAGTCGGCAGCGCGTGGAGCGCGTGGGCGCTCGGCGCGCACGCCTGACGCGCGTGGAAGGGACGCTCTCGGATTCCGACGCGGAGGCCACGCTGCGCGGCGAGCGATCGGGCGCCACGGCACCCGCGGGGGAGAGCGGGCCCAACGACGCGCGCCTGCGCCGCGATCGCCCGCCCCACTGGTGACGCGCACCGGGAACGACGAAGGGCGCCGCCGTTCCCGGCGACGCCCTTCTCGATGACGCGTTACTGCTGCTTGGCGGCCAGCAGGTCGCGGATCTGCGCGAGCAGCTCCTCCTGCGTCGGGGCCGGCTCGGCCTCCTCCTCGACCGCGAGCTTGGCCGCGCGGCGCTCCGCGATCTTGTTCATCGGCAGGACGAGCGCGAAGTAGACGACGGCGGCGATGGCCAGGAAGTTGATGGTGGCCTGGATGATCGGGCCGATGCCGAAGTGCACGTCGGCGAACAGACCCGGGAACGTGATGACCCACTCGCTGAGCGCGCCGCCGGGCACGAACGCGCCGATCAGCGGGTTGATGACGTAGTCGACGACGGCCGTGACGATCGCGCCGAACGCGGCGCCGATGACCACCGCGACCGCGAGGTCGATGACGTTGCCGCGCATGATGAACTCTTTGAAGCCCTGCAGCATTTCAGTTCCTTCCCCCATCCGGCCCCTCGCCGGAATCCGTGGGCGCCGATCAGGAAGCCGCCGGCGCCGGAGCGGATGCTCCGGAAGTCGATGATGCCGTGCTCGAGGGGGATGCGCCAGACGCCGCGCCCGCCGCGGGCGTACTCGACGTGGAGCGGGAGTCGGTGCGATAGAAGCCCGAGCCGTTGAACGTGACGCCGATCGAGCCGTACTGCTTCCGCAGCGGGCCGGCGCACTCGGGGCATTCGGTCAGCGACGGATCGCTGAAGGACTGGACGGCGTCGAAGGCGTGACCGCACGTCTTGCAGGCATAGGCGTAGGTAGGCAATGCGTCCTCGCAGGATGACGGATCAGCGACGCGTGCGCGGGAATGCGTGCGTCCTGGTGGGGGTGACGATGCCGGACACCGGCTGGTCGTGCACCTCGCGGGGGACCCGCTCCACCCATTCGGAATCATAGATGACGGCGTAGACGGGCGGGCAGTTCTCCATGGACCCCAGCGTCTTGTCGTAGTAGCCGCGGCCCCAGCCGAGGCGCCACCCCTCGTGGTCGACGGCGGCGGCCGGGATGATCAGCAGATCCACGTCGTTCACCGCGATCGGGCCGAGAACCTCGCCGATCGGCTCGGGAACGCCCAGCTCGTTCTCGATCTCCTCGCCGTCGGGCGTCGCGATCGCCCAGTCCAGCAGCCCGTCCTCGCGCGTCACGGGCAGCAGCACGCGCAGGCCGCGCGCGAGCGCGCCGTCCAGGAAGCGGCGCGTCCCCGGTTCGCTGGGCGCGGACAGGTAGCACGCGATCGATGTGGCGCCGTGCTCCGCGACGAGGGCGTCGAGCTCGCGCGCGATCCCCTCCGCGGCGGCCTCGTGCTGGGCGGCGGAGAGCATCTGCCGACGCTCCCGCATCTCCGCGCGCAGCGCGCGCTTCTCGTGCTCGACGGGCTCCGGCATGCGCCGATTCTACGTGCGGCTGGGTATTCCGGTCTGGTCAATTAGGGTTGAGGCCATGGAACCCGCGAAGATCAAGGCGGTCATGCCGGTCGCAGGACTCGGCACCCGCTTCCTGCCCGCGACGAAGGCCACTCCCAAGGAGATGCTGCCCGTCGTGGACAAGCCGGCGATCCAGTACGTCGTGGAAGAGGCGGTCGCCGCCGGCATCCGGGACGTCCTCATGATCATCGGACGCAACAAGAACGCGATCGCCAACCACTTCGACTCCGTCCCGGAGCTCGAGGAGAAGCTCGAGGAGAAGGGCGACCAGGCCAAGCTCGGTCGCGTCCGCGCCTCGAGCGACCTGGCGGACGTGCACCTCCTCCGGCAGGGCGAGCCGAAGGGTCTCGGTCACGCGGTGTTCCGTGCCAAGGCCCACGTCGGCGACGCGCCCTTCGTGGTGATGCTGGGTGACGACCTCATCGACGAGCGCGACCCGCTGCTGCCCACGATGATCGAGGTGCACGAGAAGAAGGCGGCGATGGTCGTCGCGCTCATGGAGGTGGATCCGGAGCACATCCACCTGTACGGCTGCGCGTCCGTCGAGCCGACCGACATGCCCGATGTCGTGAAGGTCGTGGACCTCGTGGAGAAGCCCGCCAAGGAGGACGCGCCGTCCAACCTGGCGATCATCGGCCGGTACCTGCTCACGCCCGCCATCTTCGACGTGCTCGAGCACACCGAGCCGGGCAAGGGCGGGGAGATCCAGCTGACCGACGCGCTCAAGGAGGTCGCGGCCGACCCGGAGAACGTCGACGTGTACGGCGTCGTGTTCCGCGGCCGTCGCTACGACACCGGCGATAAGGTCGACTACATCAAGGCGATCCTGCGCATCGCCGCCGATCGCGACGACCTCGGCCCCGAGCTCCGGCCCTGGATCAAGGAGTTCGCGGCAACGCTCTGACGTACGAAAGGGAGCCGGATGGAAGCGGCGCATTCGCGGCGGCACGGGGCACACTCCATCCGGCTCATCCGTCCCCGCGATGCTCGTGAGCTCCAGCACGAGCTCATGACGAATCGCACGTGGCTGCGGCCGTGGGAGGCCACGAACCCCCACGGAGCGGTCTCGCTCGACATGCGCTACGCCATCCGCCGCCTCCTGCAGCAGTACAAGGACGGCGCGGGACTGCCGCTCGTCATGGAGCACGAGGGGCGCCTGGCCGGTCAGCTGAACGTGTGGGGCATCGCGCGCGGGTCCCTCGAGTCGGCGACGATCGGGTACTGGGTGAGCGAGCGGTTCGCGGGCCTCGGCATCACGCCCACGTGCGTCGCGATGGCGACCGACCTGTGCTTCGAGGAGCTCGGCCTGCACCGGATGGAGATCTGCATCCGCCCCGAGAACGCCGCCAGCCTGCGCGTGGTCGAGAAGCTCGGCTTCCGCTACGAGGGCCTGCGGCGCCGGTACATCCACATCGACGGCGACTGGCGCGATCACTACGCGTTCGCGCTCGTGCGCGAGGACGTGCCCGAGGGCGTGCTGCACCGCTGGCTGAGCGGGAAGGCACCCGTCGAGGCGGCGCGGGTGCCGCCGTCGGACCGCCAGCCGCGCTGATCGCGCGCCGCCTGGGCGCGATCAGCCCACGGATCGGTGCGACACACGCCCGCCGGTGCGGCCGATCGGCTCCGGGTCGCCTACCGTTGCCAACATGGATGGGGGCCAGGTGCTGGGCGGCGGTGTCGTCGTACTCGTCGCCGTCGTGCTCTGGCTCGTGTACCTGCTGCCCACCTGGATCACCCGCTCGCGCTACGACGCGGCCGAGCGCAACGCCGTCCGCCTGGGGCGCGCGCTGCGCGTGCTCGCCGAGACGACCGAGACGCCCGAGGAGGTGCGCGTCGAGCTGACGGCCCGGCAGGCCCACCTGCAGAGCAAGCTCGCCCGTCGCGCCCAGGCCGAGGTCGAGCGCCTGCAGCGCGAACGGGAGAAGATCGCGGCGCAGGAGGAGCGCCTCGAGCGCGAGCGCGAGCGGCAGGAGCTCGAGCGCCGTCGTCGCGAGCTGCGCGCGGCCCAGCGCGCCCTCCACGCCGGGCGCCGCATGGCCCGCGCGCGCCGCATCGTCCGGCTCGCGTCGCTCGCCGTCGTGATCGCCGGCGTCGCGCTGGCCGCGTGGGGCGCGGTCGCCTTCGCCGCCGGCCCGTGGCCGCTGCTGGCGGGCATCGCGCTGGCGATCGCCGGCGTCGCGCTGCTGAACCGGATGGCGCGCGTCGCCGCGCGGGTGCGTGCGCCGCGCCCGCAGGTGGCACCGGTCGTCGCGCGGCGCGCGCCCGGAACGCTCCTCGAGCCGGAGGACCGCGGCTGGACCCCGCGCGCGCTGCCCACGCCGCTCGTCGCCACCGCCGGCTCGCGCGCGGCCGGGGAGGTCGCCGCGCAGACCGCGCGCGAGGCGCTGCTGCAGGCCGCCCGCGAGGAGGCGATGCGCACGCGCCTGGAGGAGCAGGCGCCCGTGCCGATCGCGGCGGCCCGCGCGACGGAGGAATCCCGGTTCGCGCGCATGGGGTACGTCGACGACGCCGAGATCGAGAGCCACGTGCGCAAGCTGCTCGCG
>Ga0182749_1001604_pt1 | contig 17505 bp, 14 predicted proteins | sample eDN3rd37CKraftMG_FD_128875 | JGI IMG/M metagenome (GOLD analysis project Ga0182749, IMG submission 128875) | Enriched Miracle-Growth compost microbial communities from Emeryville, California, USA - eDNA 3rd pass 37_C Kraft MG (version 2) (version 2) ...
GACCAGGTGAAGCCCGGATGCGGCTGGTAGTCGTCGATCTTCTTGGCCAGCAGCAGCGCGTTCGTGCAGAGGATCACGAACTTCTTGCGCGCCAGGAAGCCCTTGACGATCTGCGGCATCTCCCGGTGCAGCAGCGGCTCGCCGCCGGCGATCGAGACGACGGGCGCGCCGCATTCGTCGATCGCCTCCATGCACTCCTCATAGGAGAGGCGCTGGTTCAGGATCGGGTCGGGATAGTCGATCTTGCCGCAGCCGGCGCAGGCCAGATTGCAGCGGAACAGCGGTTCCAGCATCAGCACGAGCGGGTAGCGCTTGCGCCCCCGGAGATGCTGCCCGACCACATAGGCCCCGATCCTGGCCGCCTGTTGCAGCGGAATTCCCAAGTCTGCGCTCCTTCTATCGGGCCGGTGGGAGGGCCACCGCGATGGGTGCGCCCGCCTTCACGTCATGGTCCCGGAGTTCGCCCGGCAGGCGGAACTCGATTTCTTCCTGCACGCCGCCCATCTGCGCCACCTCCACCTCGCCGTGGCGCCGCAGCGCCGCGATGACGTCGAGGATCAGCTCCTCCGGCGCCGAGGCGCCGGCGGTCAGCCCCACTGTCCGGACCCCCTCCAGCCAGGTGGGGTCCAGCTCGCTGCCATCGGCGATGAGGTAGCTCGGCAGGCCCTGCTCCAGCCCGATCTCGCGCAGGCGGTTGGAGTTGGAGCTCTTCCGGCTGCCCACCACCAGCAGCAGGTCCACCACCGCGCAGAGGTCGCGCACGGCGGACTGGCGATGCTGGGTGGCATAGCAGATGTCCGAGACATCCGGCCCCTGCAAATCGCGGAAGCGGGCCTGCAGCGCGGCGATGACGCCCCGCGTGTCGTCCACGCTCAGCGTCGTCTGGGTGACATAGGCGATGGGCGCGTCCTCCGGCAGGTCGAGCCGCGCCACATCCTCCGGGGTGGAGACGAGATGGACCGGCGCGCCGACCTGGCCGATGGTGCCCTCCACCTCCGGATGCCCGGCATGGCCGATCAGCACCAGCGTCCGGCCGCGCGCAACATATTGTTTGCCCTGGGCATGCACCTTGGAGACCAGGGGGCAGGTGGCATCCAGCACCGGCAGGCCGCGCCCGCGCGCCTCGTCCACCACCGCCTGGGCGACTCCATGGGCGCTGAAGATCGTCACGGCACCGTCCGGGATCTCCGCCAGCTCCTCGACGAAGATGGCGCCCTTCTGCTTCAGCTTCTCGACCACGTGGCGGTTGTGCACGATCTCATGGCGCACATAAACCGGGGCGCCGAATTTCTCCAGGGAGCGCTCGACGATCTCGATCGCCCGCACGACCCCGGCACAGAAGCCTCGGGGCTGAGCTAGAAGAACCCGCATGCAGGCCATTCCTCCGTCTTGGCGCGCTGCCGTCAAGTCACCGGCATCCAAGCATTGCTGGAAGTCGGGCGCGAGGAAAACCCCTTCGCCGCGGCACCTGCCGAAAGCGCATCCATCGCCCGCGGCGTGGAATACCGCAAGCGGCCTGGGCGCGACAGCTGACCTCACGGTTTTGCGCTTGCGCCGCCCCGGTCAGGCCCGTTCCAGAGTCCCCCCGGGCGCCGGCGCCCACCCGGCGCCGCCGCCCGGCGCATCCCGCGCTTCCTCTTTGCCCCCACCGTGCTAAGCAACCGCCGATGACCCTCCCGCGCCGCTCCCTCCTCGCCCTCATCCCCGCGCTGGCCGCCTTGCCCGCCCTGGCGCAGCCGGCCGCCGACCCCGCCGCCGCGCAGATCGAGCGCCTCCACCAGAAGCTGCTGGAGGTGATGCGGCAGGCGAAGGCGCTCGGCATCGAGGGCCGCTACCGGGAACTGGCGCCGGTGGTGCAGCAGGTCTTCGACCTGCCGGCCATGGCGCGGCTGGCGGTGGGCTCCCGCTGGTCGGGCTTCTCGCCGCAGGAGCAGGCGGCGGTGACCGAGGCCTTCACCCGCATGAGCATCGCCAGCTATGCGCGCAACTTCGACGGGTTCAGCGGGCAGAGCTTCGCCATCGACCGCGTCGATGCGCATGGCGACGAGAAGGTGGTGGTGAGTCACCTGATCAATCCCGGCAATGCGCCGATCGACCTCACCTACCGCATGCACCGCGCCGGCGGGGCCTGGAAGGTGATCGACGTGCTGCACGACTCGATCAGCGAGATGGCGGTCCGCCGCTCGGAATTCGCCGCCTCGGTGCGGCAGGGCGGGGCGGCGCTGCTGGTGCAGCGCCTGAACGAGCTGTCCGACCGCCTGATGCGCGCCGCCTGAGCCCCAGAGGCTTTCCCATTCGCACGGGCTCAGGGAAGGGCTCCGGGCTCTCACTTTGTGCGAGCATCTTCACTCGCTCAGGTGATTCCACCTGAGCGAGATCTGCTCTCGTATCCTGATTCCGAAGTCCTGCGGACTTCCTCATCCGGACACCCACCTTTGTTTTCAGGGGCCTGCTGATCCGCTTCGTCCGCTGCAAAGGCGGCGAACTTCGCGGGCAGGACACTAGCCGCCGGCCCGGCCACCCTCCCTTCCTCCCGCTGGCGGCCGCGCCAGCAGGGCCGGCTGCAGCAGCAGCGTGGTCAGCAGCACCCAGGCCAGGGAGAGGGCCAGCAACTGCCCCATGCTCGCTGTGCCCGGGTGGCGCGAGAGCCAGAGGCTGCCGAAGGCGGTTGCGGTGGTCAGGGCGCTGAACAGGATGGCGCGCGTCAGGCTGGAGGGCAGCAGCCCCGTCTTGCCCTCTCCCGTCTCGCCCTTCCGCCAGGCCACCACGAAGTAGATGTTGAAGGCCACGCCGATGCCGAAGAGCAGCGGCAGGGCGATGATATTGGCGAAGTTCAGCGGCAGCCCGAGCAGCACGCAGGAGGCGAGGGTGAGCACCCCGCTGAGCAGCACCGGCGCCACGGTCAGCAGCACGTCCCGCGCCCGGCGCAGCACGAGGGCGAGCAGCGCGGCGATGGCGATGCCGGAGAGCAGCCCCGCCTGCAGGAAGGCGGTCACGATGCTGTCAGCCGCGCCCTGGATGGAGATCGGCACGCCCGTCGCCTGCGGCGCCACCGCGCGCACCGCCGCCGAGAAGCGGCGCAGGGTGGCGTTGTCATTGGAGTCGCCGCGCGGGAAGACCTGGATGCGGGCCCGGCCGTCTGGCGCGATCCAGTCCGCCGCCAGCTCCGGCGGCAGGGATTCGCGCGCCACCGGCGCCGCCTGCAGCATCTCGCGGATCTGCCCAAGCAGGGTGCGCAGCGGCGGTATCAGCGCCGCCTCGGCCGCCGCGCGCCGCTCGGCCGGCCCGGAGGCCAGCCGCTCCAGCGCCCCGGCCAGCCGCCGCGCCGCCGCCGCGGCCTCGCCCCCGCCCTGCGGCGGCACCACGCCGCGCAGGGCGGCGGCGGTCTCGGCCATGCTCCGCGCCACCTCGGCATCGGAGGGGGGCGGCCGCACCGTCACCGGGTCCAGCGTCAGCGAGAGCAGGTCCGCCGCGTCGCCGATCGCCGCCAGCTTCTCCGGCTGCCGGCTGGGGATGAAGCTGCTCAGCGTCACCACCTGCGAGACCTCCGGCAGTTCCGACAGCCGCGCCGCCAGGGCATCGGCCTGGGGCAGGGAAGGGGCCAGTACGTCGATGGTGTTGGGCGTCCGGTCCGGGTCCTGCATCAGGTCGTGCAGGGTGGCCATGGATTCCACCGTCTCGCTGCGCAGGTGCAGCGGGTTGAAGTCGAAGCGCAGCAGCGGCAGCACCGCCAGGGCGGCCAGCCCCGCCATCGCCCAGCCGGCCAGCACCGCGCGGTGGCGGCGGCGCAGCCACTTGTCCAGCGGCGCCAGCGCCGGCCAGCCGACCTCCACGCTCTCGCCCCGCGGGCGCAGCAGCATCACCAGGGCTGGCAGCAGGGTGATGCTGAGCAGGAAGGCGACGATCATGCCGAGCCCGGCGATGGCCCCCAGCTCCGAAACCCCGAGATAGCTGGTTGGCAGGAAGGCGAGGAAGCCCACGGCGGTCGCCACCGCCGCCAGCGCCAGCGAGCCGCCCACCGCCCCGCCGGCGGCGCGAAGCGCCTCCCGTGGCGCCGGATGGGCCAGCCGCTCGGCGCGGAAACGGACGCAGACCTGAATGCCGAAATCCACCCCCAGCCCCAGGAAGAGCGGGATGAAGGCCACCGAGATCAGGTTGAAGCGCCCGGCGACCAGCAGTCCCAGACCCGCCGTCACCACCAGCCCGACCAGGGCCGTCGCCAGGATCGCCAGCACCAGCCGGGCGGAGCGGACCGCCAGCCAGAGCATCGCCACCAGCGCCAGCAGCATGGCGGCGGTCATGATCTCCGCATGGTCCGCCAGGGAGGCGAATTCCTCGTCCGCCATCGGCACCGGGCCGGTCAGCCGCACCGTCACGCCATGCGCGGGGTCCAGCCCCAGCTCCTGGGCGGCGGCGCGGATCGCTGTGCTGGCCGCCGCGCCCGGCTGCAGGGCGGAATAGTCCATCACCGGCTGCGCCAGGATGAAGCGCCGCGTCTGCCGCGTCCCCGCCGGCTCGCCGGCGATCAGGTTCTGCCAGGAGAAGAAGGCCGGCCGCCCCTCGGCGACGGCGGTGAGGGCATTCCCCAGGCCGGCCAGCGGGCGCTCGATGTCGGTCAGGCTGGCCTGGCCCCGCTCGACGCCCAGCAGCACCGTGTCCAGCGCCCCCATGACGCCGCGCAGGCTCGGGTCGGCGGCGAGGGGCCCGAGGAAGGGCTGCGCCGCGATCAGCTGGTCGAGCGTGGACTGCACCGCCTCCAGCGGCAGCAGCATCAGCCCGTTGCGCGCGAAGAATTCCCCGCCATCCGGCCGCCGGACGCTGCGGAACAGGTCAGGGTGCCCCTGGAGTCGCTCCGCCAGCCGCGCCGCCCCGGCCTCGGCCAGCTCGGGCGTGGCGCCATCCACCACCGCCACGATCAGGTCCTGCTGCTGCGGGAAGGCGGCATCGAAATCCAGCTCGCCGCGCCGCCAGTCGAGCTCCGGCGAGATCAGCTCCGCCGTGTCGGTGGTCATGGCGAAGTTGCGGCTGGCATAGAGCGCCGCCCCGGCCGCCAGGACCACCGCCAGCAGGAGCGTGACCCAGGGATGGCAGGCGCAGAGGGTGACGATCCGGCCGGTCAGGGATGTCCTGGGGCGCACGGCGCCGCGTTCTGCCACGGGGATGCCTTCCACGGGAATGCCTTCTGCAAGGTGGGGGCCACGCCCGCCGGAGAAGGGGCGCGCGGGGCGGGGAGAGCGGAGGCCGGGCCGGAAACCCCGGGTGGGCGGGTTGCGCTTTCCGGGGCGAAGGCCGCTTAATAGGGGCAGCGGATGCCCCGCCGGGGCTCATCATCGGGTTCCTGCATGACGTCAAGCCCTCCACCGGAGTCCGTCGCCCTCGACAGCCCCACGGTTGCCAAGGCCGACCACACAGCCCGCCACTGGACCTTCGACCATCCCGGTCCGGTGCGCATCGGCAGCACCGAGCACATGGAAATGTTCGCGCGGATGCTGCTGGAGACCCATAACCCCTACAAGCCGCGCGTACTGGACTGGCCCAAGCTGGACCCCGAGGCGCATGCCCGCCTGACCAGCCTGCCGATCTGGGACATCGCCGTGCAGACCGAGGGCCGCGCCTCGCTGCGCGTGCTCGACTATGCCGCCACCATCCAGGACCCGCTGCTGCGCGAGGCCATGGTGATGGATGGCAACGAGGAGGCGCGCCACAAGAAGGTGCTCTCCAACCTCGTCGAGGCCTATGGCGTGGTGCTGGAGCCGGAGCCGGAATACACCGGCTACCGCGACACCGAATGGGGCTGGATGCGCACCGGCTACAGCGAGTGCATCGACAGCTTCTTCGCCTTCGGCCTCTTCGAGGCGGCGCGCCGCTCCGGCTTCTTCCCGCCCGACCTCGTCGGCACCTTCGAGCCGGTCATCCAGGAGGAGGCGCGCCATATCCTCTTCTTCGCCAACTGGGCGGCCTGGCAGCGCAGGCGCCAGCCCTGGTGGCGCAAGCCCTGGTTCCTGGCGAAGACCGCGGCCGTCTGGGCGGTGCTGATCTGGGACCGGCTGGTGCTCGCCCGCGACCTCGGCGGCAGCTCCAAGAACACCAACTTCACCGCCTCCTCCGACTCCATCGGGGTGAGCATGAGCGCCGCCGAGCTGATCGACATCTGCCTGGCCGAGAATGACCGCCGCCTCGCTGGCTACGATCCGCGCCTGCTGCGCCCGACCACGGTGCCCTTCTTCATCCGCATCGCCCGCCGCTTCATGCGGGACCCGAAGCCGAAAGCATGAGCCTGACTTGAGCGCCAATACCGTCATCCACCTGATCGTCCGCCCCGCCGTGCGCCGCGTCGCGCCCAGCGGCGTCACGCCCAACCAGATCACCTCGCTGCGCCTCGTGACCGGCCTCGCCGCCGCGCTCGCCTTCGCCGCCGCGCCGCCCTGGCCCGCCATCGGCGGCGTGATCTTCCTCCTCTCCATGCTGCTCGACCGCGCGGATGGCGAGCTGGCGCGGCAGACCGGCCAGTCCAGCCCTGACGGCCATGTCTATGATCTGCTCGCCGACTGCACCTCCAACGCCATCGCCTTCCTCGGCATCGGCGTCGGGCAGGTGGCCGTGCTCGGCCTGTTCGGCCCTGTCCTGGGCATCCTGGCGGGGCTCGGCATCGGCGTGCTGTTCTGGCAGCTCCACGTCCTGAAGCTCGGCGAGGTGCGCGGCTGGAACCTTGCGCCCGGCATCCTCGTGGATCCGGACGACCTGATGGTCTTCGTCCCCCTCCTGCTCTGGATCGGCGCGACGGTGCCGATGCTGGTGGCGGCTGCCGTCATCACGCCGCTGCTCGCGATCCTGCTTGGCCTTACCGGCCGGCGGAAGGCGCGGGCTGGATAACGGTTCCGGCTTCGCGCCGTCTGGGGAAGGCCGGGGGAACAAGGTTCTCCCGGCCTTCCTGCGTTCTGGCGCTTCCCCGGCGTGAACCCCGCGCCCTTCTGTGCGCTGGCGGAATCTGTCTCCCCGGAGGCGACGCTCCGGATCGGATAGATTCCGACCTTCCTCTGATTTTCTGCATCCTGACGCAGGCGAAGGGGGCCGGCGCTTGTCTCAGAAGAATGAAGAATTCGAAAGAATACGGGGAAACTCCACTGTGAACATGGCGCGGCAGGCTGGAGGTCCTTGCCGCGAGCCTGTGAGAGAGTCGAAGAAAACCCTTTGAGGGAAAGAAAGGAATTTCGTTGCGGAATCGCCTGTAACGCGATCTGGCCTGGCGATAATCGCTGAAACGTGTGTCATGAATCGTTGACCTGATTTCGCACAGCAGCAACCTGCCAGGCAGAGACAAGGCGCCTGCTGCCATACGACTCAGGAAGGGTGCCACAGGGAAAGGAAACAGAGCTGCCCCCCGAGCCTCCCTTGCGGAGGCGCGCATGCCGGCGCGCGGCCCCAGGAAAGCCACCCGTTTCAGTGGAGACCGCAGATGCAACGCCTTGTCGACGGGCATGTACGGTTCAAGCAGAGTGTCTTCCCCCGCCAGGAAGAAAGCTTCCTGAAGCTGGCCAAGGCGCAGAGCCCGCAGGCCATGTTCATCACCTGCGCGGATTCCCGCGTGGTGCCCGAGCTGATCCTGCAGGCCGACCCGGGCGATCTCTTCGTCTACCGCAATGCCGGCAACATCGTGCCGCCCTATACCCATGGCTATGACGGCGCCTCGGCCGCGATCGAATACGCCATCGCCGCGCTCGGCGTGCGCCACATCATCGTCTGCGGCCATGCCGATTGCGGCGCGATGAAGGGGCTGCTGCATTGCGACGATCCCGCGCTGGGCGCGATGCCCACGGTGCGCGCCTGGCTGCGCCATGCCGACGTGGCCCGCCAGGTGACCGGCACCCGCCCGGGCGGCTTCGTGGCGCCGGATGCGCTGGACCATCTCGTGCAGCAGAACGTCGTCGCGCAGCTCTACAATCTTCGTACGCATCCCGCGGTCGCGCGCGGCCTGGCGACGGGCACGGTCAGCATCCACGGATGGGTCTATCACATCGCCAGCGGCAGCATCCTGGCGGTGGACGATGCCGGCAGCTTCGCGCCGCTGGAGGAATGCAGCCGCGCCAATGACGGCGCCTCGCCCGCGCCGGCGGCGCTCAACGGCCTCGTCGCTGCGCCCCCGACGCTCTGAACCGAGGCGAAGCGGAATGAATGCAGTGAATCGCGGGCCGCTGCGCCCGCAACAGGACGCGCCCGGCCGCAGCGCCCGCGTCTCGCCGCGCCTGCTGGGGCGGGATCTTTCGGCCTCCATCGTGGTCTTCCTGGTGGCGCTGCCACTTTGCATGGGCATTGCCATGGCCTCCGGCGTGCCGGCCTCGAAAGGGCTGATCACCGGCATCATCGGCGGCATCGTGGTGGGGCTCCTGGCCGGCGCGCCGCTGCAGGTCAGCGGCCCGGCGGCCGGCCTGGCGGTGATCGTCTTCGAGCTGGTGCGCGAGCACGGCCTGGCCGCCCTCGGCCCCGTGCTGCTGCTGGCAGGGCTGCTCCAGCTCCTCGCCGGCATCCTGCGCATCGGCGGCTGGTTCCGCGCCATCTCGCCGGCGGTGGTGCATGGCATGCTGGCAGCGATCGGCGTGATCATCGCCGCCTCGCAGTTCCACGTGATGTTCGATGCCGCGCCGCAGGCCTCCGGCATCGGCAACCTGCTGGCCATCCCCGGCACGGTGCTCGCCGCCCTGGAAAGCGAAGGCGCGATGATGGCCGCGCTGGTCGCCGCCACCACCATCCTGGGCAGCCTGGGCTGGGAGCGGCTGCGGCCGGCGGTGCTGCGCCCGGTGCCGGGGGCGCTGGTCGGGGTGGTGCTCGGCACCGCGCTCGCCCTGCTGCTCGCCCTGCCGGTGAAGCGCGTGGCCCTGCCGGATGACCTGCTCGGCAGCATCGAATGGATCACCCCGGCCGCGCTCGCCACACTGGCGGATGGCGCCCTGCTGGCCTCCGCCCTGGTCATCGCCGTCGTCGCCAGCGCCGAGACGCTGCTCTCGGCCGCCGCGGTCGACCGCATGCACGAAGGGCCGCGCGCCGACTACAACAGGGAATTGCGGGCGCAGGGCATCGGCAACATGCTCTGCGGCGCGCTCGGCGCCCTGCCGATGACGGGGGTGATCGTACGCTCCTCCGCCAATGTGCAGGCGGGCGCGGCGACGCGGCTTTCCGCCGTCCTGCATGGCATCTGGATCCTGCTCTTCCTGCTGGCGCTGCCCTTCGTGCTGACGGCCATCCCCACGGCCAGCCTTGCCGGCGTTCTGGTGCTGACCGGCATCAAGCTGGTGGAGCCCGCGCATCTGCGCGCGCTCGCCCGCTTCGGACGCGGTCCGGTGCTGACCTATCTGGTGACGCTGGTGGCCATCGTCGCGACGGACCTGCTGACCGGCGTGCTGGTCGGCCTCGCCCTTTCGGTGGCGCTGCTGGCCTGGCGGCGCAGCCATCTCGCCGTCGATCTCCACCAGGCCGAAAGCGGCCACCGCCTGGTGCTCTCCGGCGCCGCCACCTTCATGCGGCTGCCGCTGCTGGAGCGGGCGCTGCGGCAGGTGCCGCCCGGCCCGGTGCGGGTGGAAATGGAGCGGCTGGCCTATATCGACGACGCCTGCCTCGCCCTGCTGCGGGACTGGGAGCGCGAGGGCGCCCGCAGCGGGCGGCCGGCGGCCATCGACTGGCCGGCGCTGCAGGCCCGGGCGGGGTAGAAGGCTGGGGGAACAGGGTTCCCCCAGATCCCCCTTTCCTTTTCTGTTCGTTCCCGGGCGCGCCAGCGGCGCGCCCTCCGGCCCCTAGACGAACTGGCCGCGCAGGAAGCCCAGCGCCGGCAAGGGCCGCCACCCCCGGGGAAGGTCGGCGCGGCGGACGGGGGAGACGCTGTAAAGGGGCAGCGGCATATTGGAACTCAGCAGGAAGCCCGCATAGGCGCGGACCTGCTGTTCCCGCCAGTGGCAGTCCGCATCGGCGGCGGCACGGCTGGGATAGATATTGGCGATCCGCCGCTTGCGGCCAATGGCGACGATGACGGCCCAGAGCTTGTCGTCCCGTGCCCGGCTCAGGCTGACCACCCGCTCCGGCAGCGGCCCCTGGACTGGCTGGTTCATGCGGCCAGCCCCGTCAATCCAGCGCTGCCGTGGTGGCGATCGGCTTTGGCATGCATCTGGCCCCATCTGTGCCCTGCCGGTCCGGCGTGCAAGGGCGCGCCGCGCCAGCCGCAGGAGGAGGCATGTTGCCCTGCCGGGCCAGCCCCTCTCAACCCTTCCCCAGAACCTCCTCCACCGCCCGCAGCAGCCGCTCGAACTCCGCCCGCCCGATCGCCCCGATGCAGCCGATGCGGAAGCTCTCTGCCTGGGTCAGCTTGCCCGGGTAGATCAGGAAGCCCCGCGCCGCCAGCGCGTCATAGAAGCGCCGGAACTCCAGCCTCCCGTCGGCCGGCATGCGGAAGGTGGCGATGATCGGCGCCTGCACCGCCTCATCGAGGTAGAGCTCGAAGCCGAGCCGCCGCATCCCCGCCCAGAGCGTGTCGAAATTCTCCTGGTAGCGGGCGCGCCGGGCCGCCGGGCCGCCCTCGGCCTCCAGCCGGCGCAGCGCCTCCACCAGGGCGGCCACCACCTGCACCGGCGGGGTGAATCGCCACTGCCCGTCCTTCCCGAAGCCCCGCCATTGCGCATGCAGGTCGAGGCTGGTCGAGGGGCTGTTGCCCTCCGCCGCCGCCAGCACCGCCTGCTCGATCAGCGCGAAGCCGATCCCCGGCACCCCCTCCAGGCACTTGTTGGAAGAGGCCAGGACGGCCGCCACCGGTACGGCGGTCAGGTCGATCTCCAGGGCGCCGAAGCTGCTCATCGCGTCGAGCAGGAAGTGCCGCCCGGCCTCGGCCACCACGGCCGCGGTCTCGGCCAGCGGGTTCAGGATGCCGGTGGTGGTCTCGCAATGCACCAGCGCCACATGCGTGACCGCCGGATCGGCCCGCAGCGCCTCGGCGACCCGCGCCGGCTCGACGGGCCGGTCCTCCGGCCAGCGCAGCGCCTCGACATCCCGCCCCATGCGCCGGGCGATGGCCACCATCCGCTCGCCATAGGCGCCATTGGCCAGCACCAGCAGCTTCTGCCCCGGCCCGACCAGCGTGGCGATGGCCGCCTCGACGATGAAGGTGCCGGAGCCCTGCAGCGGCACCGCCACATGCGTCGCCTCGCCGTTTGCCACGCGCAGCAAACGCTTCCGCAGCTCAGCGGTCAGGGCGATGAAGGCCGGGTCACGCGAGCCCCAGTCGCGCAGCATGGCGCGGCGCGTGTCCGGATGGGTGGTCAGCGGCCCCGGGGTCAGCAGGATCGGGTCATCGCTCATGCAGCGGCCTCGTCGGGGAGGGAGAGGGGGTAGGGCGCTCCGCCATGACATCCCAGCGCCAGGCGATCACGCCGGGGATGCCCAGGGCGATGTCGCGCAGCCGCCGCACCAGCACCAGGGCGATGGCGCGCTCCGGCGGGATGCCGAAGAGGGCGCAGATCAGCACATAGCCGCCTTCCTGCACACCCAGCGCGCCGGGGATGAAGAAGCCGGCGCTGCGCACCGCCTGCCCCAGGCTCTCGATCACCAGCGCCTCCGCCAGCCCCGCCTCGACGCCGAGGATGCGCAGCGCCGCCCAGGTCTCCAGCACGCCGAGCAGCCAGGAGGCGAAATGCCATCCCCCGCTGCGCCAGAGGCGGCCCGGCTGGCGGTAGAGGCGCACCACCGTGTCGTGCAGCCCGGTCAGCTCGCCCACCGAATTCCAGCCGATCCGCGCCGCGATCCCGGGCAGCATGCGCTCGACCACCCGGAACAGCCCCCAGCGCTGCGCCGCGATGAAGACCCCCGTCACGGCCGCGCCCAGCGCCGTGCCGATGACGGCCCAGTGCAGCGTCGAATCGCCGCCGCCATGCGGGATCAGCAGCAGCACCGCCAGGCCGAGCAGGGAAAAGACGATCTGCGAGGCCATCTCGGTGCCGAGATCAGCGGCGACGCTGGCGATCACCTTCACCTGCGCCACGCCCTTGCGCATCAGCAATTGCGCCCGCACCAGCTCGCCCGCCGCCTGCACCACCGGCAGCAGGGCATTGGTGGCGCCGCGGATCCAGCGCATCCGTGCCAGCGCCGGCAGGCCGGGGCGGCGCGGGTCGTCGATCAGTGGCGCCCAGCCGAGCGCCGAGGCGACGATCTGCGTCCCGTGCAGGGCGATGACGGCCAGCATGCCCCAGCCCGTCTCCAGCAGCAGGCGCAGGATCTCTCCCGGATCATTGGTGGCGATCAGCGCGCCGGCGATGGCCAGCCCGACCAGCAGGCTGAGCCCGGTGGACCAGATCACGCTGCGGCAGGCTCCGTCGCGGCGGGCCGGCTCGCCAGGAAGTCCCGGAAGCGGCGCGCCACCTCCGCGGGCCCGACGGTCGGCCGGCCAAGCTTCGCCATGGAGCCGGGGGCGATGCGCAGATGGATCAGCGCCGGCCCGCCATGCGCCAGCGCCGCCCGGAAGGCCGCCGCGAAGCCATCGAGCGAGGCGCAGCCGGCGGCGTACTGATAGCCGCAGGCGAGCGCGATGGCGGCGAAGTCCACCGAGGCCGAGACCGTCGCCTGCCCGCCGGTGGAATCATGCACGCCGTTGTCCAGCACCACATGCACGAGGTTGCGGGGGGCATAGGCGCCGATGGTGGCGAGGCTGCCGAGCTTCATCAGCGCCGCGCCGTCGCCGTCCAGCACCACCACGGGGCGCTCGGTGTGCAGTGCGACGCCGAGCCCCATGCCGCTGGCCCCGCCCATCGAGCCGACCTGATAGAGGTGCTGCTTCCGGTCGGCCAGGGTGAAGAGCTCCCGCCCGCACTTGCCGGTGGTGGCGATCACCGCCGCCGCCTCCGGCACGATCGCCAGCAGCCGCTCCAGCACCGCCGCCCGCGTCGGGCGCGGCCCCTCGGCCGGGAAGTCGGCCCGCCGGCCGGGGGCGGGGAGGGCGCGCGGCCGGGGCTCCAGCCCCGTCTCCGCCACGTCGTCCTTGCGCACCACGAAGGCGAAGGGGAGCTGCGTCGCCGCCATCCGCTCCGCCGCATGGCGCAGCGCCGGGGCCAGGGCTGCAGGCTCGGCGGGGAAGGGGGCCTGCTCCAGCCCCATCAGCCGGATCAGGTCCTGGGTGATCTGCCCCATGACGACATGCTGCGGCTCGTCCGGGATGCCGGGCTCGCCGCGCCAGGTGGTCAACAGCAGCGTGGGGATGCGGAAGGGCGCGTTCAGCGAGGTCAGCGGGTTCACGGCATTGCCGAGCCCGGAGTTCTGGCACATCACCACCGTCTGCCGCCCGGCCAGCCAGGCGCCGGAGGCGATCGCCACCGCCTCGCCCTCGCTCGCCGCGCCGACATAGGCCAGCTTGGGGTCGGACAGCACGCCGTTGATCAGCGGCGTCAGGAAGCTGCAGGGGACGCCGGTGTAGAAGTCGAAGCCGGCGCCGACCGCCTCGCGGATGAAGTCCTCGGCCGTGATCATGCTTGTTCGCTCAGGTGAAGTTGCGCGCTTCGGCCAGATCGGTCAGCGTGTCAACGTCGAGCCAGTGGCCGGTGAAGTACTTGACGCGAACCGGGTGCCGCGCCGCAAGCCGGGTCAGCAGCAGCGGCATGTCGGCCTGCTCCAGCACGCCTTCCGCCTCCATCGCGGCGATTTCCTCCCGCAGCCACCCCGCGCCACGCGCGCTGAAGCGGGCGAGGCCCATCCACTCGCCACAGACCGCCTCGGGCGGGATATCCGCCCCCATGCGCCGCAGGCTGGCCGGCTGGTCGTCGAGATAGTCGCCGGAGAAGCGATGGTCCGCCACCACGAGGTCGCGCGGCCCCTGGGCGGCACCTGCGGCGCGCGGATGCGTCGCCGCCAGCGTGTCCACGGCGATGACGACGTCGGCGCTGCTGGTCAGCAGACTGTCCAGGATGTAGCGGCGGAACAGCACGTCGCCATAGACCACCACCGTCTCGCCGCGGATTGCCTCGCGCGCGCAGGCCAGCGACCAGGCCTCGCCGGTCTCGGCGTGGCGGTCGTTGTCGAGCATGCGCGCGCCCTGCAGCGCCACGGCTTCCTTGCGGTCGCCGCGCACCACGGTGATGTCGCGCACGCCGCTCTCCCGCAGCGTGCCGGCGAGCCGCTTCAGCAGGGACTGGCCACGGATGTCCACCATGCATTTCGGCTGGTCCGGCGCCTGCCCGCCCAGCGCGCCGCCGGATGCGGCCAGCACCACCGCGCTCGCGGCGGGCTTCGCCGGCAGGTAGCGGCGCTCCGCCTCCTCCAGCTCGGCATTGCCGACGATGCGGAAGATGTCCTTCACCGTTGCAACGGTGCCCTCGACGCGCACCAGCGACTCGTCCTCGTGGATGCGCTGCGCCGTCTCGCGCATTGCCGCGATGGAGGCGCGCATCAGGTGGTTGGCCCAGATGATGGTGGAGATGCCAGCCTGGCGGAACAGATCCGTCGGGGTGGAATAGTACATGGTCGGCACGATCACCACCGGCGCACGGTTGCCCCAGCGCTCGGTGAAGGTGAAGATCTCGTCGGCCGTGGATTTCTTCGAGTGGATCAGGATCGCATCCGCCCCGGCCGCGTGATAGGCCTCGGCGCGGCGCAGCGCCTCCTCCATGCTGTGCCCGGAGATCAGCGCCTCGACGCGGGCGACGAGGACGAAGTCGTCATCCGTCTGGCTGTCCTTGCCCGCCTTGATGCGCCCGCAGAACTCGTCGACATCGGCCAGCGGCTGCGCCTCGCCGATGAAGGAATTGGTCTTCGGGAAAAGCTTGTCCTCGATGCAGACGCCGGCGATGCCCCGCTCGCAGAGCTTGCGCACGAAGCGGCGGACATTGTTGAAGTTGCCATGGCCGGTGTCACCATCCACCAGGATCGGCAGGGTGGTGGCGTCGGCCATGTACTCCAGCACGTCGAGCACCTGGGTCCAGGAGGCCTCGTTGCTGTCGCGCAGGCCCAGCGCCGCCGAGGTCGTCAGGCCTGAGGCCCAGACGCCGCGGAACCCGGCCTCCTGCACGATCTTCGCGGACATGCCGTCATGCGCCTCCATCAGGAAGGAGAGCGAGGGCGACATGATCTCGCGCCGCAGCGCGGCGAACCGCGTCCCGGCCGGGGTGTTAACGGAATCAGGGGCTTGTGCAGCCACGGGCCCGGCACTGCTCAAGGGGGCATCCTTCCATGCTGGAGACCATCCGCGCAGAGCTAGCAGGCTGGCCGCCCTTGCCAAGCCCGCAACTGTCACCCTAGCTTCACGGAACCTGGAGAGCAGCATCGGGATTTTTCGGCTTGACGGCATTGCGCCCCGCTTCCGCGATCATCCTGGCGGCCGGTGTGGGCCGCCGGCTCGGAGCCGACGACCGCCCGAAGATCCTGCTGGAATTCGGTGGTCAGACCCTGCTCGCCCGGCACCTGGCGGCGCTGGAGCATCACGGCATCACGGAGGTGGCCATCACCGTCGGCCACCAGCGGGCGCTGATCGAGGCGGAGGTGGCGCGGCTCGGCTGGTCCGGCCGCGTGCGCTTCACCGAGAACCCGCGCTACCGCGAGGGCAGCCTGGTCTCGCTCTGGGTGCAGGCGGAGCGCCTGCGCGCCGGCCAGCCGCTGCTGCTGATGGACGGGGACGTGCTCTACGACCGGCGCATGCTCGCGCCGCTGGTGGAGGAACCCGAGGGGAGCCCCAAGGAGAGCATGGCGGGCGAGAACCTCCTGCTGCTCGACCGCAACATCGAGCCGGGCGACGAGCCGGTGAAGATCTGCCTGCGCGGCGACACCATCGTCGATTTCCGCAAGAAGCCCGAGCACGCGCATGACCGGTACGGCGAGTCGGTCGGCTTCTTCCGCTTCTCCGCCGAAATGGCCGCCGCCCTGGCCGCGCGCTGCGAGGCCTATGTCGAGGCCGGGCGCACCCAGGTGGAGTACGAGGAAGCGATCCGCGACCTGATCCTGGCCGAACCCGCCCGCTTCCGTGCGGTGGACATCACCGCGCTGCCCTGGACGGAGATCGACTTCCCCGAGGACGTCACCCGCGCGCGGGAGGAGATCCTGCCGCAACTGATGGATGCCGCCGCGCCGGCCTGAGGCGGCCACGCGCCCCGGCACCGGCCTGCACGTCCCGCCGAAGTGAGCGGCACCCCGCCGGCCGCCCCTTGCAGGCCCAGGGCGACTGCCCCGAGAGTGCCGGCAATCGCGAGGAGAGTGGCATGAGCGTCGAGAACGACCCTGCGGACGCGCTGGCCCCGATGCCCGAGTGCCTCGGCCAGGTGATCCTGCCCCGGGCGCATGACATCGGCGGCTTCGAGGTGCGGCGCGCCCTGCCGGCCAGGGAGCGGCAGATGGTCGGCCCCTTCATCTTCTTCGACCAGATGGGGCCGGGCGAGTTCCTGGTCGGCAAGGGGCTGGACGTGCGGCCGCATCCGCATATCGGCCTCTCCACCGTCACCTACCTGTTCGAGGGCGCCATCCAGCACCGCGACAGCCTGGGTTCCGACCAGCCGATCGTGCCCGGCGACGTCAACTGGATGACGGCAGGGCGGGGCATCGCGCATTCCGAGCGCACCGGCGCCGAACTGCGCCAGACCGGCAGCCGCCTCTTCGGCATCCAGTCCTGGGTCGCCCTGCCGAAGCACGCCGAGGAGACCGCCCCCGCCTTCGCCCACCATGCGGCGGCCGACCTGCCGGTGCTGGAGGATGGCGGCGCGCGGCTGCGGCTGATCGCCGGCGAGGGCTGGGGCACGCGCGCGCCGGTCGCGACCCCCTCCGACCTCTTCTACGCCGATGCCATCCTCGCCCCCGGCGCCACGCTGCCCCTGCCGGATCATCACGAGGAGCGGGCGGCCTATGTGCTGGAGGGGGAGGTCGAGGTGGCGGGCCAGTCCTTCGCCCCTGGCCGCATGCTGGTCTTCCGCGCCGGGGACCGCCTGGCCCTGCGAGCCGGCCCGCAGGGGGCGCGGGCGCTGCTGCTCGGCGGCGCGGTGATGGACGGGCCGCGCTACCTGTTCTGGAACTTCGTCTCCTCCTCGCGCGAGCGCATCGAGCAGGCCAAGGCGGACTGGAAGGCCGGCCGCTTCGCCCTGGTGCCCGGCGACGACAAGGAGTTCATCCCGCTGCCGGAGGAGCGCGTCCGGCTGCGCGCCGGCACCCAGGCCCCTTCCGCCGGCTCGCCCACGAGCTGAGCCGCCGCGCGGCGGCGAAGCATGGCCGGCGAGAGCCCCGCCCTGCCTCGCCGCCCTTCAGTCCAGCGCCCCTTCAGTCCAATGCCTGGGCGAGGTCGGCGATCAGGTCCTCCGCATCCTCCAGCCCGGCCGAGAGGCGGAACACCCCTTCGCCCGCCCAGTCGCGATAGGCGGCCTCCTGCGCGCCTTCCAGGCGGAAGGAGGAGCGCAGCAGGTCCTCGGTCGGGATGTAGAAGAGCAGGCTCTTGGTCTTGCCGAGCGAGACGGCGTAGGAGATCACCTTCAGCCGCTCCGCCAGCCGCGTGGCCGCCTCCGCGCTGCC
>Ga0182749_1001606_pt1 | contig 17493 bp, 13 predicted proteins | sample eDN3rd37CKraftMG_FD_128875 | JGI IMG/M metagenome (GOLD analysis project Ga0182749, IMG submission 128875) | Enriched Miracle-Growth compost microbial communities from Emeryville, California, USA - eDNA 3rd pass 37_C Kraft MG (version 2) (version 2) ...
CCTCGGCCAGCCAGGGCGCGGTACGCACCTGGCGGTGGTGGCGCTTGACGAACAGTGGGCCGCCAGTGGTTTCCACCAGGGCGGCGGCGGAGAACGGTCGTGGGCTGTGCCAGCTCAATCCGCACAGGTCACCCGCCTGGGGGAATCCAGCGAGCAAGCGCGAGACTTCCTCGGCGTTCAGCGCCGGCCAGTCGGCCGCCACCGGGTCCAGGCCCATGCCGTGGGCCTGGTGCGTGGACTGCTGGCTCATGCGCGGGCCTCCGACAGCCAGGTGTTGCGGGTGGCGCCACGCCATACCTCGGGATCGTGCAGCACACCGTATTCATGCAACCACCGTGCATAGGGTTGCAGCAGCGCCTCGCGTTGCTCGCCCCACTGGCCCTGGTGCAACCAGCTGGGGGCGATGCGCCGCAGCGACTCGGCGAGCATTTCGCGGGGGAAATAGGGAATGGTGCGCTCGTAGACCGGCAGCGCAGCCGCAGGCTCTTCGGCGACGGCGAGGAAACCGCGCGCACTGACCGCGAGAAAAGTTCGAGCGACTTCTGAATGGTCCTCCAGCCAGTCCTCGCGCGCGCCCAGCAGGTAGCTGTGGTAGGGCGGGGCGCCTATCTCGTCAACCGGCAGCACCACCCGCCGTTCGCTGGCGATGCTGCTCGGCAGCAACGCTTCCCAGGCCCAGTAGCCCCCGAAGCTGGCGTCGGCGACGCCGGCAGCCAGGTCCTCCGGGCGTAGCTCGCGGAAGCCGCTGTCCACCAGTTCCACGGCGTCCGGATCGCCGCCGTCGACGGCCACCAGGTGGCGGACCATGGCCAGCCCGCGCGGCGTCGGGTTCAGCGCCAGGCGCTTGCCCTGCAGGTCGCGGGGGCGGCGGATGCCACTATCCGTGAGAGCCTGGATCGACTCCAGGCCGCGGTGGTTGATCGCCGCCACACCGAGCAGCGCCTGGCCCAGTTCGCGGCGCACCAGCAGGCGGTTGCTGGGGAACACGCCGAAGTCCACGTCACCACGGGCCAGGTGTTCCAGGGTATCGCCACGGTAGGGGTCGTGCACCACCAGTTCCACCTCCAGGCCGGCCTCGGCGTACCAGCCGCGCTCCCGCGCCAGGTAGAAGCCGGCCGAGTTCGGCCAGGGGTGGAAGTATTCGAGCATGACCCTCAGTGCAGACATCCGTCTCTCTCCGCTACAGCCGCCGCGCGGCACCTTCGATGGGGCGTATTCAAGGGGAAGGGGCTTGGTATATACCAATACGTTTTGCGCCTGTGATTATTCTTATTAGAAATAAAAAATCAAAATTGAATTACGAAAAGTCTGGGAGATAATCCAGCCCACCTGCCTGTGAACCGTTTGGTCAGGCCGCTGTGGGGCAAACCTGGACCCGCAGTCTGGGCAGCGAAACGCTGTGACCGTTGCTGCAGCCGCCCGGGCAGCCACCAACCGCTCTGGCGCGGCCCCCCCGAGGTTATGTGCTAATGCGATTTGGATATTTATGGTTATAAACAAGCAGGGGTAAAGTAACCGTCTCTTCTAAGCTGAGCCATCGGAGCAGGCAAGCATGAGCCAGACGCCGTGGAGCCCGACGCCGATCCTGACCTTGCCGCAGGGCGACAAGCAGCCGCTCTCGATCCGCGCCAAGGCCCTGGTCTTCGCCGATCCGCGCTCGCGCCAGCTGCTGGAGTTCCTTGATCGTGTCGGCCCCGGCGAGGTGCCGGTGCTGATCAACGGCGAGACCGGAACCGGCAAGGAACTGGTGGCGCGCTACCTGCATGCCGCCAGCGGGCGCAAGGGCGCCTTCGTCGCGGTGAACTGCGGGGCGATCAACGAGAACCTGGCCGAGAGCGAGCTGTTCGGTCATGAGGCCGGGGCCTTCTCCGGCGCAACCGGGCGCCGCGCCGGCTGGTTCGAGGAGGCCGATGGCGGCACCCTGTTCCTCGACGAGATCGGCGACCTGCCGATGCCGCTGCAGGTCAAGCTGCTGCGCGCACTGCAGGAGCAGGAGGTCATCCGTGTCGGTTCGCGCAAGCCGATCAAGGTGGACATCCGCCTGGTCACCGCGACCAACGTCGACCTGGAGCAGGCGGTGGACGCCGGCAATTTCCGCCTCGACCTGTTCTACCGCATCAATGTCGCCCAGGTGCAGGTGCTACCGCTGCGCGATCGGCCCCTGGACATCATGCCCCTGGTGGAGCATTTCCGCCGGCTTTACGCGCAGCGCCTGAAAATCGCCGAGCCGATGTTTTCCGAGGCCGCGGTCAGCGCACTGCTGGACTACGCCTGGCCGGGCAACATCCGCGAACTGGAGAACGTGGTGCACCTGGCGCTGCTGGTGGCTGGCGACAAGGTGGTGCGTCCCGAACACCTGAAGTTCTCCGCTGGCCTGGGTAGCTTGCGCAACGCGTCCAATCATTCGGCGGGGCTGCCCCAGGACATCATCCGCGAGCAACCGCAGCGCCTGTTCGAGGTGCCCGGCGAGTCGCTGCTGCATGACCTGGAGGACCTGATCGTCCGCGAGTCCTTCGCCCACTGCGGCTTCAACCAGTTGCGAACCGCGGCGCTGCTGGGTATCAGCCGCAACGCCATGCGTACGCTGCTGGTCAACCACGGCCTGCTCAAGGGCCGCGCCAAGGCCTGATCAATCGCTCCGGCGCTTGCGCCTACCGACGCTGGCCTGGCGGCGTAGCAGCGGTAGCAGCTCATCGCCCAGGTGGATGGCTTCTTCCAGGTGTGGGTAGCCGGAGAGAATGAAGGTGTCCACGCCCAGTTGGTGGTATTCCTCGATGCGTTCGGCGACCTCGGCGTAGCTGCCCACCAGGGCGGTGCCTGCGCCGCCGCGCACCAGGCCGACCCCGGCCCACAGGTTGGGCGAGACCTCCAGGTCACGGACGTTATGCGCGCGCCCCTGGTAAAGGCTGATCTGCCGCGACTGGCCGACCGATTCATAGGCAGCCAACTGGCGCTGGGCGCGCTCGATGGCATCGCGTGGGATCTCCTGGAGCAGGCGCCCGACGTGGTTCCAGGCCTGGCGCGCATCCGCCGCGGCGAACACGTGCAGGCGCAGGCCGAAGCGCAGTTCGCGACCATGGCTGGCCGCCAGTTCGCGCATGCGCTGGATGCGCTCGCGGATCATTGCCGGCGGCTCGCCCCACATCAGGTAGCTTTGCGCATGGCTGGCGGCCACCTGCTCGGCCACGGCGGAGGCGCCGCCAAAGCAGATCGGCGGCAGCCGCGCCTCCGTGGCGATGGAGAGGGGAGCGCCGGTGCGGTAGTGGCGGCCATGGTACGGCTTGCCGGCCCAGGTGGCGCGGAACACGTCGAGGAACTCGGCGCTGCGCGCGTAGCGCTCATCATGCTCGAGGAAGTCGCCTAGGGCGCGCTGCTCGAAGCGGCTGGAACCACTGACCAGGTGCAGCAGCAGGCGGTTGTCGCTGAGCTGCTGCAAGGTCGCGGCCTTATGCGCAGTGTAGGCAGGTAGTTCGACGCCGGGACGCAGGGTGAGCAGGAACTTCAGTCGGCGTACTTCCTGGACCATCAGCGCGACTATCAGCCAGGGGTCCTCGAAACCGCTGGCGGTGGGCACCATGATGGCGTCGAAGCCCGACTGCTCGGCGGCGCGTACCACCTGGCGCAGGTAATCCAGGGTCGGGGCGCGCTCGCCCTGCTGGAACAGGCCGACCTTGGGCAAGCCGCTGCTGGTGAGGTGGTGGCCGTCGCCATTGGTGGGCAGGAACCAGTCGATTTCCATGGGGTGTTCAACACTCAACGTGGCTTTCCTCCTGCGCCGGTGCGCGCAGCAGTGGCAGTACCCGCTCGCCGAAGCGCAGCACTTCGCGCACCGCGTCAGCGGCGTGCAGGATGACCTGGTCAAGGCCCTGACCGTGCAGCTCGCGCAGGCGCCCGGCGACCTGGGTGTGACTCCCTACCAGCACGGCGGGTTCGCCGGTGCGCGGCAGCCAGAGGTTGGGGTGGATTTCCTGGCGCCGTGCCGGATGGCTGCCACGTTCGGCGACCAGCTCTACGACCGTGCGGCTTCCACGCCGGGGCGCCTTGCCGGCAACGTAGGCCAGGGCCTGGCGCGCAGCCTCGTCCCAGGCTTCATCCTCACTGTCGCGGGCAATGACGCCAAAGCGGCAGGCGAACCGCAGCTCGCGGCCAGCAGCCGTTGTCGCCTTGCGCAGGTGCTGGACCTGGCTGCCCAGCTCGGCAGGGGTGGCGCCTTGCAGCAGGCAGACATCGGCGCGCGCGGCGATACGTTCGCTACCGAGTGAATCGTCCAGCAGCAGGGGTGGGGCGGGCAGGTCACGCAGACCCAGGCCGGCGTTCTCCAGTTGGAAGTAGCGGCCATTGTGGTTCAACGGGGTGGCCGGGGCGTGCAGCAGGCGTTGCAGGATATCGAGGAACTCGTCGATGCGCTCGTTGCGCTGGTCTCGGTTGAGCACTTCGCCGAAGGCACGCTTGAGGCTGCCGCGGTCGCTGTCCGGCAAGTGCAGGCGCACGCGCCCGGCGGACAGTGACTGCAGGCTCTGCAGGGTGGCTGCCAGGGCCGCCGGAAGCATCGCTTCGGCGGGCAAGGTGAGGGTCAGGCCCAGGCGCCGGGTGTGCGCGCAGAGCGCCGCGGCTACCGTCAGGCTATCGGCCTGGCCCGGGCCGCCGGGCAGGTAGAGATCGTCCAGGCCGGCGTACTCCACCGCCTGGGCCAACTGCACCCATTGCGCCGGTTGCGCGGCCCACTCCAGGCCGCGGCGGGCGACACCCTGGTCCAGGCACCAGCTGAATTGCAGGCTCATCGCACCCTCTCCGCGCTGTCGATGCTGCGCATCATCCCACCGCTGCCCGGGGCTGGGTAGGGGCCGCCGGGCGCCAGCCCAGCGCCGGGGCGACATCGCGTGCCAGCTGCTCGAGGCGGCGCAGTACCTGGGCCTGGGTCGAGCTTTCGGATTGCACCACGGCGATGAAGTAGTCGGCATAGGGCAGCAGCGCTGGGTCCTGGCGCACGCTGGCGATCACTTCCTCCGGATGCCCATGGTGGACGTTGAGCAGTTTCAGGTGACGCTCGAGGTCGGCGGCTTCGTCGATGAGCCCCTCGCGGATCAGCCGCGGCACGTGCAGCTCTATGTCCGGCGCGAGTTCGGCCCGGGCCTGGGCCTTGTCTGCGGCGGGGAAGACTGCGCGCACTACGCCGATCCGCGGCCGTCGCCCGGTGCCTGGCCAGGCCTGCAGGTAGGCCTCGGCCAGCGGCTTCTGCACAGTCAGCGGATCGTGGGTGGCGGTGCCCAGCAGCAGACCGTTGCCCTGGCTGGCGGCGTAGGCGGCGCCCTCGGGGCTGCCATGGGAGTGCCAGAGGCGCTCGCCCAGGCCCGCCGCCGGCGGATGCAGGCGCAGCTGCGCCGCGCCCGGCAGCGGCGCGCCGAGCAGCGCGGACTGCAGGGCGCGCTGGGCGGCCTGGAAGTCCCGCTGGCGGTGCTGGGCGTCGCGGCCGAAGGCGTTGAACATCTCCAAGTTGGCGCCGCCGCTGCCGATGCCCAGTTGCAGGCGCCCGCCACTCAGGGCATCGAGCACGGCGGCGTCCTCGGCCAGGCGCAGGGAGTCCTCCAGCGGCAGCACTATCACCGCGCTGCCCAGTTCGATGCGCCGGGTACGCGCGACGATGTTGGCGAACAGCAGTAGCGGCGAGGGCAGCTGGCCGAAGCCGCCGCTCAGGTGGTGCTGGGCGATCCAGCCGCCGTCGAAGCCCAGGGCCTCGGCGAACTCGAACTGTTCCTGCAGGTCGCGGTAGACCTGGCGCGGGTCGTCGCCGAAGGCGTGGGTGAGGAAGCCGAGCTTGAAGGGGCGCTGGCTCATGCCGGGGTCTCCTGTGCAAGGGCGTGCTGCTGGCGGGGACGCCAGCCCAGCGCCGGGGCTATGTCGCGGGCCACGCTCTCGAGGTGGCGCAGGGCTTCGTCGAAGCTGGTGGAGGTGGTTTGCACCTGCACTATCAAGTGGTCGTCGGGGCCCAGGACAGGCCCCTGGCGCAGCTGCTCGGCGATCCGCGCTGGCTCGCCGTGGAGCACGCCCAGGCCATCGAGCACGGCCTCGAACCCCTGCGCCGGGTCGGCATGGCCTATACCGATTCGTCGCTGGCGCTCGACGTAGGCGAGGATGTCCTGGCGCAGCGTCGAGCCGGGCGTGGCGGCATCGCTGCCAGGAAACACCGCGCGCACCAGGGCCACCCGTGGCCCGCCCGGCGCCTCGGCGTTCCAGGCCCGGCGGTAGCGTTCGACCACCTCGCCGCGGGGCTCGGCGCCTGCCGTGGGGTTAGGTGCCAGCAGCAGGCCGTTGCCGCGCGCGGCCACCTGTTCCACGCGCGAGGTGGCCTCCCACAGGCGCTGCCCGAGTGTCGCCGCGGTCGGGCGCAGCACACGCCCCTCGGCGTTCAGCGGTGCGCCGGCCAGGGCCTGATTCAGGCGCGTCAGGCGTTCGTCGTATTGGGCGTGGCGGTCGTCCAGCCGTTGCCCGAAGGCGGCGAAGCTGTCCGGGTCGAAACCTGCGCCCAGGCCCAGTTGCAGGCGGCCCTCGGCGAGCAGATCGAGGACGGCGGCGTCCTCGGCCAGGCGCAGTGGGCTTTCCTGGTTGAGCACCACCACCCCGGTGCCGAGCTGGATGTGCCGGGTGCGCTCGGCGACGGCCGCCAGCAGCACCAGCGGCGAAGGCAGGCGGCCGCTCTCGCTGGCGAAGTGGTGCTGGGCCAGCCAGCCGCTGTCGAAGCCCAGTTCCTCGGCGGCTTCGAACAGTTCCAGCGTCTGCTGGTACAGGCGCGGCTCGAAGTTCGGCGAATAGACGCGGTTGAGAAAGCCCAGGCGGAAGGTCCGGCGGCTCATGGCGTTGTCTCCTGACTGGCCACGTCCAGCAGCGGCCTCAGCGTGCCGCGCAGGGCCTCGCTGCTGGCCGGCGCGCCGGGCAGGGCGTTGAACGGGCTGAGGGTGAGGTAGCCCTTGGCGACCCACACGGCCTCGTCGTCGGCGTCGTCCGGGCCTGGCGCTGGCGAGTAGGCGAAACCGATGCCGGGCTTGCCGGCCAGCCTGGCGTCGAGCTTGCCGAGGTCCTCTGTGTACAGGGCGTGGAAGGGCACGTAGCTACCGACACGGGTCAGCCGCACGCCCCGCAGGTTCGCCAGCGGTGGCAGGTTGAGGTTGAGTCCGACACCCCTGGGCAAGAGGGCGCCGTCCGGCTGCCGGTGCTTGTCCAGTGCCTCGACGAAGCGCGCCACTATTGCCGCCACGCGTTGGCTGTCCTGTTCCTTCAGGTCGGTGCTCACCGCCAGTGCCGGTACCCCCGCCAGCAGCGCGGTACCGGCGGCGTTGAAGGTGCCCGAGGCGCTGTTGATGGCGCCCAGGTTGTTGCCCGGGTTCGGCCCGACGATGACCAGGTCCGGATGCGGCAGGACCTTCTCCAGCCCCAGCAGCACCGCCATCACCGGCGTTCCGCTGATGCGGATGTCCACCTTCTGCCCGGCGCAGGCCGGGCTCTCGCAGCTACCGCTTTCGGTGGTGGTGAGGTAGTAGCTGTCCGGGTAGGCGGGGTCGTCGTCATGGCCAACGCGGGTCTCGCGGCCGAAGAAGAAGGCGCCGCCGCGGGCGCTCTGGTCGCTGTACGGCGCGGCGATGCGCACGTTGTGGCCGGCAGCCTTCAGCGCCGTGTACAGCGCGCGGATGTTCGGATGGCGATAGCCGTCGTCGTTGCTCAGCAGGATGTTCAGGGCGAAGGCGGGTTGCGCCAGGGCACAGCCGACGGCCAGCAGCAAGGGCGCGAGTTTCATGCTGCACTCCCGGCGAAGCGGTTGGCTGGACGGGACAGGCCAAGGTTCTCGCGCAGGGTCGCGCCCTCGTATTCGCGGCGCAGCAGGCCGCGCTCCTGCAGCAGCGGCACCACCTGTTCGACGAATACCTCGATGCCGCCGGGCAGGTAGGGGAAGAACACGTTGAAGCCGTCGCAGGCACGGGCCTGGAACCAGGCGTCGAAGGTGTCGGCGATGTCCTCGGGCGTTCCTATCACCGGGTTGCCGCCCGCCAGGCGCAGGTAGAGCTGGCGGATGCTCAGGCCTTCCCTGCGGGCCATTTCCAGTACCTTGTCACGACGGCTGCCACGCTGGCCCTCCGGCGTGTCGGGCAACGGGCCATCGAGGTCGTGGGCGGAGAGATCGATATCCTCGCCCAGGGTGTCGGCCAGCAGGCGCAGGCCCAGCACCGGATCGACCAGGCTCTGGAACTCGTCGAACAGCGCCTGGGCTTCCTCGCGGGTGCGACCGATGAAGGGCGTGATGCCAGGCAGGATCTTGATGCCGTCGGGATCCCGCCCCAGCGCAGTGGCGCGTTGCTTGACGTCGCTGTAGAAGGCCTGGGCAGCGGGAATGGTTTCGGCCATGGCGAAGATCACCTCGGCCACCCGCGCCGCCAGGGCCTTGCCGGCCTCCGAGGCGCCGGCCTGGACCAGCACCGGATGGCCCTGCGGTGGACGCGCCACATTGAGGGGACCACGCACCGAAAAATACTCGCCCTTGTGATCGAGCACATGCAGCTTGGCCGGGTCGAAGTACTGGCCGCTGGCTTTGTCGCGAATGAAGGCATCGTCCTCCCAGCTGTCCCACAGACCTTTCACCACGTCGTGGAATTCCTCGGCGCGGCGATAGCGCTCGGCGTGGTCGATGTGGGCCTCCCGGCCGAAGTTCCAGGCTTCGTCGGAGACCACCGACGTCACCAGGTTCCAGGCGGCGCGCCCCTTGGACAGGTAGTCCAGCGAGGCGAACTTGCGGGCGATGTGGTAGGGCTCGTTGTAGCTGGTGGTGGCGGTGGCTATCAGCCCGATACGGCTGGTCACCGCGGCCAGGGCGGACATCAGCGTCAGGGGCTCGAAGTGCTCGCCGCGGGCCGTGCGGCTGAGGGCGTCCAGGTGGTGGCCCCAAAGGGCGACCACGTCGGCCACGAAGAGCGCGTCGAAGCGTCCGCGCTCGGCGGTCTGGGCAACGTGCTTGAAGTGTTCGAAGTCCAGGCTGGCGTCGGCCTGGGCCTGGGGGTGACGCCAGGCGGCGACGTGGTGGCCGCTGTTGGCGAGGAAGGCGCCCAGCTTGAGCTGGTCGGTGCGGCGGGTCATGGCGGTTCTCCCGTTGCGGGCCGCCGCGCCCCTGTGGCCAGGGGCGCGGGGCGGGTCAGAAGTCGTAGGTCAGGCCGGTGTACCAGTAGCCCCCGGTGCTGCCGTAGGGCGAGAACAGGCCATAGGGGAAGGCCCCGGAGCTGCTCGGCAGGTGGGTACGCTCGGGGTAGACGTTGAACAGGTTGTTGGCACCTGCGGTGAGCTTGAGGTTGCGGGTGAGGTGGTAGTCGACGTTGAGGTCGGTGATCCATTTGGGATCGAAGGTGCGGTCGAATTCCTCGGCGGTGCCGTACTCGGTGTATTCGCCGTAGCGTGTCAGCGCCAGGTTCACGTCGAAGTCACCGATGTTCCAGTCGGCGCCCAGCACCAGCTTGGATTCGGGCGTGCCGTGCTTGAGGTTGCCCTGGCGCTGGCGGTCATAGCCGCCATCCGGACCCAGGGTGGACCTGGCCAGGGCAGAGGCGTGAATCTTGTCGATCTCGGTCTGATTCCAGTTGAAGCCGAGGCTGTAGCGGACGCGGCCGAAATTGCCGTAGTCCTGGCGGAAATCGCCGACCACATCGATGCCGTGGGTGGTGGTATCCAGGGCGTTGGTGAAGTAGGTGACGAACTGGTTGGGATTGAGACCGGCGCCACTGAGGATCGCGCGGATCTGGTCGGTGCCGCCCAGGTAGCCGGTCTGGGCGATGCGATCGCGGATCTTGATCTGGTAGGCGTCGAGGGTGACGCTGCTGGCCTCGGTTGGCTGTAGGGTCAGGCCGAGGCTGTAGTTGGTGGACTTCTCCGGCTTCAGGTTGGAGGCGCCCAGGGCCTTGGCCACCGCGGAGTCCACGGCGACGTTGCGGTAGTCGATCAGGTTGCCGTTGACGCTGCTCTGTGAGGTGGAGCTGTAGATCTGCTGGGCCAGCGAGGGCGCGCGGAAGCCGGTGCTGATGGTGCCGCGCAGGGCCAGGATGGGCGTCAGTTGGTAGCGCGTGGAGAACTTGCCATTGGTGGTCACGCCGGAGCCGTCGTTGAAATGCTCGTAGCGGCCGGCCAGGTCCACATGCCATTGGTCGCTGAGGTCCTGGCCGATCTCGCCATAGCCGGCATAGCTGGTGCGCCCCTTTCTGTCGGCGTCCTCGGGCCGGGTGCCGGCGCCGGAGATGGTACCCGGCGGAATGGGCGCGCCGTTGGCGCCGAGCGGAAAATCGCCGGTGCCGTAGGAGGCCAGTTCGCCCTTGCCGATCTTGTAGTTCTCATACCGCTGCTCAAGGCCCCAGGATATCTGCGTGGGCTTGGCCAGGCCGAGGTCGAAGGAGCGGCTCAGGTCGAGGTTGTTGGTCCATTGGCTGAAGGTCTTGACCCCGGTATCCACCGAGGTCGGCGAGTCCGGCCCGTAGCTGAGGTTGTAGGTGTGCCGCAGGGTCGCTTCGGCGTGGTCCTGGCCATAGGTCGTGGACAGGTCGTAGTCCCAGCCGCCGACCTCGCCCTTGCCGCCGAAAGCGAACTGGAAGTCTTCCTCGACGAACCTCAGGGTGTCCTCGACGCCTTCGGGGAAGGGCGTCTGGATGCCGTTGAAGCTGGCCGGCTGATGGAATGCCAGGGGCTTTTCGGAGTTGCGCCGGGTGAGGGTGGAGAACGAGTACAGGGTCAGGGCGTCGTTGACCGGCAGCTCGCCGTTGTAGCCCAGGCTGAAGTTGCGCGCCTTGGGCAGGCCGGTGCCGTAATACAGGTGCTGCAGGCTGCTGTCGCCGGCCGAGTCGGTGTACAGGGCGTTGTCCGAGCGGTCGGAGATGCGCTGTTTCTTGGCGTCCAGGGCGAAGTTGAGGAAACCCTGGTTGGGTAGTTCGATGCCGAAGTCGCCGGTCTGGCGCACGGTTTCGCCGTCGCCGTTCTCGTAGTTCTGCCCATAGGTAGTGGACAGGCTGCCACCGTGGTCGGTCTGCTTGAGAACGATGTTGATCACCCCGCCGATGGCATCGGAGCCGTACTGCGCGGAAGCCCCGTCGCGGAGGATCTCGACATGGTCCACCAGGGCGATGGGGATCATGTCCAGGTCCACCGGTTGCGAACCGGAGTTGAGGTAGGTGCCGTTGTTCAGCAGCGCGCTGTTGTGCCGGCGCTTGCCGTTGACCAGCACCAGGACCTGGTCGCCATTGAGGCCGCGCAGGCTGATCGGACGTACCACCGAGGTGGAGCCGAAGCCGGACGAGGCGGGCAGGTTCAGCGACGGCAGGACGCGGCTCAGGGCGCGGGTCAGGTCGCCCTGGCCGGTGGCCTGCAACTGGCTGCCGGCGATCACGTCGACCGGCGCCGGGCTTTCCGCCAGGGTGCGCGCCTGGCCGCGGTTGCCGACCACCACGACGGTGTTCAGGCGGTTGTCGCTGCTGGCGCCGCTGTCCGCCTCGGCGCCCAGGGCCGGCAGGGCCTGGGCGATGGCGAGGAACAACAGGCTGTGGGTGAACAGCTTGCGGGTGGGCAAGGCGCGGTGGGCGCGGATTGCGTGGTTCATGGGTACGCTCCAATGGTGGCTCCCGGCGGCGCCCGTCTGGGTGGCCGTTGCGGGTTATCGTGTCGACGGCGTTGAGGCCGTGTTGGCGAACGGCTTGTTGCTGGGAGGGACTGGTCGCGTTCAGTCGGAAGGCAGGCTCAAGCTCATGGCGGCTGCCCAGGCAAGCGCTGTGCCAGAAGCAAAAGCCCTTGTATTTCAGCGAGTTGTGATTTTCCGTCGGCGTATCCTGCTGGCTTTGCAGCAGTGCCGTTCCAGGCTGCTGGATTCCCCGCAGCGAATGCTGCCGCAGCGCTACACAGGAGGGCGTTGCTGGATTTGCAACAGGCCCGGCCGCCCGTATACCGGGACCTGCTGGCATGAGCCTTGCTCCAATGCGACCTGCTTCGAATTCCTTTTCCCTGCCTGGAGTGACGCATGCCCAGACCCGGCCCGCGCAACCTGATTACAGATATCCCCGGCCTGCTGGTCGGCCATGCCACCGATGAACAGGCGCACAGCGGTGTCACTGTGCTGCGCCCGGACGGGTTCTGGAGCGCCAGTGTCGATATCCGCGGCGGTGGCCCCGGCGGCCGTGAGTCCGCCGCGCTGGAGCCGGAGAACATGGTCGGCCAGTTGCACGCCCTGGTCTTCTCCGGCGGCTCCGTATTTGGCCTGGGAGCCGCCGACGGTGTCAGTGCGCGGCTTTCGGCGCAGGACGTGGGCCTGCACCTGAAGCCTGGTGCGCCGGCCATCCCCATAGTGCCGGCTGCGGTGCTGCACGACCTGGCCAACGGCGGCGACAAGGCCTGGGGCCTGGAGCCGCCCTATCGGCAACTGGGCATGCGGGCCTTGGCGGCGGCGGGAGCGGATTTCGAGTTGGGTGCGGTGGGTGCTGGCCGTGGCGCCATGGCCGGGGTGCTCACCGGCGGCCTCGGTTCGACCTCGCTGGACCTGGGCGACGGCCTGCTGGTGGGCGCGCTGGTGGTGGCCAACCCCATCGGTTCGGTGTACATGCCCGACGGCGAGACCTTCTGGGCATGGCCCTGGGAGCAGGGCACCGAGTTCGGCGGGCACCGCCCGGCGGGGAAGATGGATTGCAGCGAGCCGATGCCCGAGTTGTCGCGGCTGGACTCCATGGGTCGCCTGCAGGCCGGCGCCAACACCACCCTGGCGGTGGTAGCCTGCAACGCCCGGCTGAGCACGGCTGAGTGCAAGCGCCTGGCGATCATGGCCCAGGATGGCATCGCCCGCGCGGTGCGTCCGGCACACCTGCCGTTCGATGGCGACAGCCTGTTCGCCCTGGCCTCCGGCGAACGCGAACTGGTGGATGGGCAACGCCGCCAGGTGGAGCTGTCGCGCATCGGCTCGGCGGCCGCCGATTGTGTGGCGCGGGCCATCGCCCGCGGCGTGTACCTGGCCCGCATGCAGCGGGGGTGAGGCTCAACTCCCGGTCAGGGCCTTCTCCAGCCGCCGCCCTGCGCGTGCGGCTTCCTGGGGCAGGCCCAGGGCCCGGTAGACACGCTGTAGATGGCTGTTGGTGGGGACGTCCTGCGGGTCGTAGCGGCGGCGCAGCTCCAGGGCCTGCTGCGCGGCCACCCAGTCACCGGCCTTGAGCTGGGCGTCCAGCTCGATAAGGGCGAAGAGATCGCGCTGGGCGTGGCTGCCGCCGATTTCGGTGAGACGGGGCAGGGCCTGGCCCAGGCGCTTCACAGCCTGCGCGTGATCGCCGCGGGCATGGGCCAGCAGGCCTTCTGCTGCAGGCAGGGTGACTTCGGCCCACACTGCGCGGCTGAACGTCGGCGCACGTTCGGCTTGCCCGCGCAGGGCGCCCAGCAATTCTTCGGCCTCGGCCTGCCCGGCGCGTGCCAGGCCGTAGAGATACTGCAGGCTGAGGAAGGGCTGCACCGCGTCGCTGCGGCGTTCGCGCAAGTAAGGCAGCAGCGCCTGCCAGCGCTCACCGACGTCGATGCCGGCGAACTCCAGGCGCGCCAGCAACGATACCGCGCCGATCTGGTCCTGGGAGTATTCGGGAAAGATGCCCCACACATGCTGGTCGTAGATATCCAGCACCCGCTGATCTCGGCCGCGCGCGAGGTGGAACAGCGCGAGATGCCACCAGTTGTGGGTGTACATGAAGGAATTCAGGCCCTGCCAGCCGGCGCTGGCCGCCTCCAGGAAATGCGTGCCTTCCTCGATGCGTCCCCGGGTCAGCAGCACGTGGGCCAGGGCGTGTTGCGCCCAGGGTTCTTCCGGTAGCAGCTGCAGGGCGTAGCGTGCCGAGGCCTCGGCCTCGTCCAGCAGGTGGCACTGCTCGTAGGCGAAGGCCAGCATGCCATAGGCCTGGGGCACTTCCTCGGCGCCGGCCACCGCCTTGAGGGCGATGCGCAGCATGGCTGGGGCGTTGCCGCGGTTGAACTCGAAATACTGGTTGAGCTTGGCCGCCAGCAGGTCCCTGGGGTTCTCGTCGAGCAACCGCTCGCTCAGGCGCAGCGCGGCCTGCAGGTCGTCATCGCTCCAGGCGCGCAGTAGGCTGGTGTACAGCCGCGCACGGGGCGTACCGGGGCCGGCTTCTTCTGCTCGTCGCAGGTAGCGCGCCGCCAGTCGGGGGGCTTGCGGCGACTCGGCAAACATCATCAGGAGCCCGGCGAAGGCATTGGCCAGCACCGAGCCGGGGTCGGATTCGGCGCCGGCGAGGATGTTTTCCGCACGCACCTGGTAGGCGAGCACGCCGCCGACGAAGTCGTCGATGGCCTGCACGGTCGCCGGAATCTGGCTGTCGATGGGATTGCCGAGATAGTCCTGTGTCATTGCCCTGGGGCTCCACTGTGAAAGTCCGCCGGAGATTCGCAATCCTTGTGCCAGGCTTCCAGGCGCGTGATTGGCGGCCCCTGCCAGCCGGCGTTGCTGCTTTTCCCGCAGGACTGTGCCGCGACTGTCGGATTTGCACCAGCGGCCAGGCCAGCAGCCCCCAGGGAAGCCACGCCGGCTGGGGTGCAGTGGGATGGCACAGGGCTTGCTCCGGCCCTGGCGAAGACTTGTCGATCCATAGGAGCCTGCATGCCGACCCCCACTTTACCCGCCGCGCCCCGGCGCGCCCGCCTGATTGCCGGGCTGTTGGCCCTGGGCCTGGCCTTCGCCGGCAGTGTGCACGCGGAGCCGACGCGCGGCGGCATTCTCGACCTGGTGGCCCAGCCGGAGCCACCGTCGCTGTCCCATGCAGTAGTCAGCCACGTTGCCACCCAGTACGTCGGCGGCAAGATCCTCGAAGGCCTGCTGACCTTCGACACCGACTTGAAGCCGCAGCCGGTGCTGGCTCGCAGCTGGGCGATAGCGCCCGATGGCCTGACCTATACCTTCGACCTGCAGCCGAACGTGAAATGGCACGACGGCCAGCCGTTCGGCTCGGCCGACGTGCTGTTCAGCTTCCGCGACTTCTACCCGCAGGTGGACAAGCGCATGGCGAGCATTTTCGGCGAGTACGTCGACAGCATCGAGGCCAGGGGCGAGCAGCAGGTGGTATTCCACCTGAAGAAACCCTTTTCGCCCTTGCTCTCCGCGCTGGGCAGCGGGCTGCGGCCAATCGTCCCCAAACACCTGTATGCAGGCACCGACTACCGTGCCAACCCGTACAACAACAAGCCCGTGGGCACGGGGCCCTTCGTCTTCCAGGAATGGAAACGCGGCGCCTACATCCGCCTGGCGCGCAACCCCGATTACTGGCGCCAGGGGCTGCCATACCTGGATGGCATCGTCTACCACGTGATTCCCGACGCCGCCTCCCGCGCCGCCGCGTTCGAACGTGGCGAAGTGCAGGTCTTGCGCAGCGGCGACGCCGACTACGCGGATCTCAAGCGCCTCTCCCAACTGCCAGGCGTGGCTGCCTCGGAGAAGGGCTACGAGCTGTACCCGGGCCTGGCCTTCCTGCAGATAAACACGCGCAAGCCCGGCCTGGACAACCCCAAGGTGCGCCAGGCGATCCTCTATGCGCTGAACCGTCAGTTCATCGTCGACAACATCTTCTTCGGCACCGGCAAGGTCGCCAGCGGCCCGTTCCTCGGCGCCTTCCACGATCCCGCATTGCCGCAGTACGGCTATGACCCGGCCAAGGCCAAGGCGCTGATCGCCGAGTCCGGTGTGGACGCGAGCAAGCTGCGCGTGCGTTTGCTCAACGGCGAGAAGGGCGGCGCCTGGGAGCGCCTGGCCGAATACACCAAGCAGGCCCTGCTGCCGTTGGGCATCAAGGTGCAGGTGGCCACCTCCGATGCGGCCACCTGGTACCAGCGCGCAAGCGACTGGGATTTCGACCTGACCTACAACTTCATCTTCCAGATCGGCGACCCCTACCTGACCAGCGCCTACCTGTACCGCTCCGACTACATCCTCAAGACCTCGCCCTTCGCCAATATCGTCGGCTACCGCAGCGCCGAGGCCGACGCGCTCTGGCAGAAGATCGCCGATACAGCCGAAGGCCCGCAGCGCCAGGCGCTCTATGGCCAGTTGGAGCGCAAGCTCAACGACGACCTGCCGATCGCGCCCATCTTCGAGATGCGCTTCCCCACGCTTTACCACCAGAACGTGCACAACCTGCTGCGCAGCGCCACCAGTCTCAATGACAGCTACGCCGAGGTCTACCTGGAGCCGGCCAAGCCATGAGTGTCCTGCTGTATGCCTGCAGCCGCCTGGGTCGTGCGCTGGCATTGATTCTCGCGGTACTGGTGGGGGCCTTCCTGCTACTGCGCCTGGCCCCTGGGGACCCGGCGCTGCTGATGGCCGGCGAGGCCGGTAGCGACGATGCCGACTACATCGCCAGGCTGCGTGGCGAGATGGGCCTGGACCTGTCGCTGCCAGTGCAGTTGTGGCGCTACCTGGTGCAGATAGCCCACCTCGACCTGGGGTATTCCTACCGCAACCAGGAGGGTGTCTGGTCACTGATCGCCGAACGCCTGCCGGCGACCCTGCTGCTGATGGGCTCGGCCTTCGTCGTTTCATTGTCGCTGGGCGTGCTGCTCGGCGTACTGGCGGCGCGCAGTCAGCAGCGCGGTGGGTCTCTGGACCGGCTGATCGGCCGCCTGGTGTGGGTACTGTTCGCTACGCCACCGTTCTGGCTGGCATTGCTGTTGGTACTGCTGTTCTCGGTGCGGCTTGGCTGGCTGCCGGCCTTCGGCATGCAGAGCGTGGGCACCGGGCTGCAGGGCTGGACGTGGCTGGGCGACCGTCTTGGCCACCTGCTGCTGCCATGCCTGTCGCTGAGTTTCCTGTCGCTGGCGATGTACGTGCACCTCACGCGCAACGCCATGCTCGACATCCTGCCCCTGGAGCATGTGCGCCTGGCTCGGGCCAAGGGCTTGGGCGAGGGGCGTATCCTCTTCGCCCACGTGCTGCGCAACGCGCTGATTCCGGTGGTGACCTTCGCCGGCCTGCAACTGGGTCAACTGGCCAGCGGCGCATTGCTGATCGAGGTGGTCTATGCCTGGCCAGGCATCGGCCGGCTGCTCTACGACGCCTTGAGCCAGCGTGACTATGCGCTATTGCTGGGGATATTCCTGGTGATCTCTTGCCTGGTGGTGTCGTTCAACTTCCTCGCCGACCTGGCCTGCCGCCTGCTGGATCCGCGCATAGGTGCGGCAGGGGAAAGCCGATGAGCCTGCTGCGAGCCTATTTCTCTCGCCCCGGCGCGGCCCTGGCGGCGCTCTTCCTGTTCGCCCTGGGCCTGGCCGCCGTGCTGGCGCCCTGGCTGTGCGCCGCCGGCCCCTGGGACATGCTGGCCAAGCCGCTGATACCGCCACTGGGCGACCCGGCCCACTGGCTGGGCACCGACATGCTCGGCCGGGACATCGCCGCCGGGCTGCTCTACGGCGCGCGGACCTCACTCGGCGTGGGCCTGCTGGCGACCCTGGCGA
>Ga0182749_1001610_pt1 | contig 17474 bp, 20 predicted proteins | sample eDN3rd37CKraftMG_FD_128875 | JGI IMG/M metagenome (GOLD analysis project Ga0182749, IMG submission 128875) | Enriched Miracle-Growth compost microbial communities from Emeryville, California, USA - eDNA 3rd pass 37_C Kraft MG (version 2) (version 2) ...
CGAAGTCTTGAAGCGGACACCGTCCACAGCAGGATGATGCCCCACCTATGAAGAGGGGCCTGCTGCAGCGATTGGGTAGACTGCTTTCCGGCCGTTGGAACGGGTAGAACACCCGAAGGCGCGTTCTGCTCTTCCCCTTCGTGCAACGATATTAAAGGCCGGCGATCTCTTCGAGGTCGCCGGCCTTTAACGTTCCACGGTGCAGCGCCGTCGCGACGAGCACGCCCGTGGCACCGGCGCAGCGCAAGGCTTCGATATCGGCACGGTCGCGCACGCCGCCCGCCGCATAGATCCGCCGCCCGCCGGCGCGCGATACGATCTCCGATAGGCGCTCCACATCCGGACCTTCGCCCGATCCGACGCGGGCGAGCGTCATGACGATCACGCTCTGCGGCCAATGCCCGGCTTCTGCCAGCACCGCTGGCGGGCCGGCGAAGCGATCGCCCTTGAAATCGAGCGACAGGACATAGGCGTGCGCCGGAAGGGCACGCAGTGCCGCCGCATCGGCATCGCCAAGGCTCTCGCTGCCGATGACAGGCGTCGCAACACCTTCGGCAATTCTCTTTGCAGCTTCGGCGGGGCGAACGCCTTCGTCGAGCCATACGTGCGCGTGCGGCACCGCGGATGCGAGATCCGGCGCAAGGCGAGCGTTGCCGCCACGGCCTTCGATGCCATCGAGGTCAGCGACATAGAGCACGGGAAAGGCGAACAGCCCGGCGTATCCGCGAGCGACCGCGACGGGATCGCTGCCAGGCGCAAGCGGCGTTTCCAGCGGGCGGTAATTGGTGCGCTCGCCACGGGCCGCAGCCACGGCCACGCCGTGGCGAACGTCAATGACCGGGATCACATCCATGTCGGCTTGCCTCCGTGGGTTCCCCGTGTAACACGGCCGAGGCCGTGGGTAAGCCCGCGGCCCGGAGGTTTCATGGCGATCACTGCCGGATATGACATTGGCGGCGCCCATCTCAAGGTGGCGCTTGCGGAGGGGGGCCGCACCGTCGCGGTGCGTCAGGTCCCCTGCCCGCTCTGGCGCGGGATCGATGCGCTGGATGATGCGTTCGCGGAAGCCGATGTGCTTACGGCGCGCGCCGATGTGCACGCGGTTACGATGACCGGCGAGCTTTGCGAAGCTTTCGCGGACAGGCTCGAGGGCGTTGCGGCCATCCTCGACCGTCTCGAAAAGCTGCGCGGGCGGGACGTGCGCGTCTGGATGGGCCTGCGCGGCATGGGTTCGCTCGATGCGGCCCGCGCGCATCCGCTCGATGTCGCATCCACCAACTTTCTCGCGAGTGCGGTGTGGATCGCATCGCGTCTGGCGAATGCGCTGCTGATCGATATGGGATCGACCACGACCGACATCATTCCCATCGTCGATGGCAAGCCCGTGCCCCGGGGTGTGAGCGACGGCGACCGGCTGCGCACGGGCGAGCTCGTCTATACCGGAACGACGCGCAGCGACGTCTCGACGGTGGCACAGCGCGCGCGTCTCGACGGCGTCGAACAACGGCTCGCGGCGGGATCGTTCGCCAACATGGCGGACGTACGGCGCGTGCTCGGCACGCTGGCGCCGGACGTCGACCAGCACGCGACACTCGACGGGCGGGGAAAATCCCGGACCGAGAGCCTCGAACGCCTCGCCCGCTGCTTCGGGCGCGACGCTTCCGATGCGACGGACGCCGCGTGGGCGGCGGCAGCTTCCGATATCGCACGTCAGCAGATGGACGACATCGCGGATGCGACACGGACGGTCATGCAGAGCGCCGGGTTGGGACGAGATGCGACGCTCGTCGCGGCTGGAATTGGAGCCGGAGAGATCACTCGTCTTGCTGCGCAACTCGATCTGCGCTGCACGCCGTTCGGCGCCCTGGCCAACGCCTCGCCCGACTGCGTCGCGTGGGCTACGCACTGTGCACCGGCGACGGCGCTCGCGCTCATCGCCGCAACCGCTTAAAGCTCGGAAAAGCGTGCGGAGTAGACCACCGCGCCCGTGTTCGGCGCCGTAGGCGACAGCCGCAGCGCCATGAAGTGCGGACCGGCATAGGTGCACTCGAAGTTCGCCGCCGCTTCGACGGAAAAGCCGAAGCGCTGATAATAGCCTGTATCACCCAGCACGAAGACGAGCGATGCGCCCGCCGTCTGCGCTCGCGCCATGGCTGCCGCCGCGAGCGCCGAACCGAAGCCGGAACGCTGATAGCCGGGGCCTACCGCCAGCGGGGCAAGCGCCAGCGCATCGGCGGGCGCGCGCAGCGATGACAGCGCGATAAATCCCGCAACCTCGCCGCCCTCTTCCGCAACGAGCGCGACGGGGAGATCGCCATCCGCGCGCAGCACTTCAACAAGCCGCGCCTCGCCGTCGCCGCCGAACGCCGCGATCAGCAGATCGCGCACTGCATCGTGGTCTTCGGTGGTCTCGTCGCGGATGATCATGCGCTCTCCGCACGCCAGGCATTGATCTTTTCCATCAGCCAGCCCCACGCCTCCTCCTCGCGCGGGCCGGCTGTTTTGGAGATCGCGATCTCGAGATACTTGAGCTCGTTCTCGATCTTCTCCGGCGGCAGCATCTTAAGGCGCGTTACGAGCACGGCACATTCGAGCACCGCGGCCTGCGCGCGGTTGAAACCTTCCCAGGGGCGATGGCTCTGGGCATTGACGATACGGCACGAAAAGCGCGGACGCTGTGCGTCATCGATGAGCCGATCCACCGTCAGCTCCCAATGGGAGACAGCGCTGGCGAGGCGCGCACCGGGCACGTGCTCGACCGGCACCGTGGGCCAGGACTTTCGGCCCGTAACGCCGCCCGCGAACACGCGTACATCGTCTGTGTGGCTCGCCACCGCAAAGGGCCGGCGCTGAAGGTTTTCCAGGGTGCGCGATGGGCGGAATGGCGCGATGACCCAATTCTCGCCCTCGGCGATCAGGCCGAGCGGCGCGATGTACGGCTCGCCGTCCACATCAAGGGTCGTGACGATGGTCTCGACGATCCGCGGCATCCCGATTCTCCTCGCCTTAAGTCAATGGCGCTCCGCCCAGCGCCGTATATAGGCGGTGCCAGTTGCTATTTCCCACGCCGAATAGCACGGCGGCGGGGCGCGCTCGGACGCGCGACGCCCGCCTCGACACCGAGCAGGTCCGCCAGCTCGCCTTCATCGCCTGCGCCCAGCACACGCCAGGCGAGCTTCGCGCGGGCGACGATCCTGGGGAAGGCTGCGTCCACGATGCCGGCGCGGGAGAGCGCGGCCGCCGTGGCCTGCGGATCGACGGGACAGGATTTCACCAGCACCACCGGCGTCCCGCCGAGCCGCTCTGCAAGCCGCGCCGCCAGGCCATCGGATGTCGTCTTCCAGTCGTGGGTTATGTGCGCGTCATCGGCGCTCAGCTTCAGGGGCATCCATACCGGGACGCGATCTTCGCGCAGGGCGCGGCGGATCGCGCTCAGGGTTTCGACACAAACGAAACGGCTGTCCGAAGCGGCCAGCATCATTCCCGTCTGATGCATCGCGAGCAGCGCCATGCGATGGGCGACCGCCTGGGTCAGTCCGTGGCTGCGATAGGCATCGCGCACGGTATCGGCAAAAGCCCCTCCGCCCGGCACGACCACGCATGGACGCGTCGCAGCGCTGACGATGCCGAGAATGGTCGAAAGCCGCTGCGTTTCGCCCTCCGCAAGACTGCCGCCGAGCTTGACGACGGTGGGAGCGGCGTTCGCGGTCACGTTGCGCGCGGGCGAACGATCTCCACGCCCACCGCATCGGGGCCGCGCTCGAGTTTCTCGACGCGCACGCGCACCGAGACGATGCGCTTGTCGGCGAGGCAGCGCTCGGCGATGCGCGCGGCAAGCGTCTCGACGAGATTGATGTGTCCGGCGGCGACCACCGCCTTCACGGCGCCCGTCAGCTCATCGTAGGAAGGGACCTCGTCGAGATCGTCGCCCTTGGGTGAAACGCCGGCAGCGACCTCGGCCTCGATGCTGAAGCCCACCTTCTGCGTGATGCCCTGCTCCTCGTCGTAGACGCCGATGGCGATGGGCAGCACAAAATTACGCACGAAGATGCGGTCGAGAACGACGCCTTCGCGCCGTGCGGTGCTCTGTTTTTCGCTCATGCCACGCTTTCCGTCTGATGGGGCGCCATAGCACCGGGCGCCACGCCGCGGCAAGCATCGCCGATTGCTGCATCGCACACCGGGATCGCGCGCCGCACCGCCTCGATCGCGTCGGCGTCGAGCTCGCCCGTGCGCTCGCCCTCGCGACAAAGCCCGCCGCGGAACCCGATGACGTCGGGTTGCAGCGCCAGCAGTTGCGGCACGTGGCCCACGCGCAGCGATCCGGCGAGCCCTGCGAAAAGCCCAGCCGCATGCACGGCGGCAATGAAGCGGGCAAGATCGTCGGCGGAGACGATATCGGGAAGCGCGCCGCGGCGTTTGTCGGCGGTATCGAGCATCAGCCCGGCGAGGCCGGCATCGCGCGCGTGGGTGACGAGCCCGAGGTCGACGCCCCTGTCGGCAAGAAGAACGCCGACGAGCTGTGCGCCGCCGAGGTCTAGCGTGCCCAGCCGCGCGAGCGTGCGCTCGGGCGCGCAATCGAGGCTCAGTCCTACCTTCACGATCTCGATGCCGGTATCGGCCATGGTCACGGCCGCGGCGGCAACGGCTTCGACGTCGCCGGTCGGATCGCCGACCGTGGCGCTCACCGGCACCTCGGCCGGCAGCGCGGCGCGGATGGCCGCAACGCGCGCGAACGGCAGCGCACCCAGCGCGCCTGCGCCGGGATCTTTCGCATCAACGATGTCCGCGCCGAGCGTTGCAACGAGACGCGCTTCGCGCTCGTCCGTCACGCTGGCAAGCATCCTTGCCATCTGCCGGATTTCCTGAGGGTTAAGCTTCGCCGAAGATGCGCCGCTGCTCCGCCCGCACCTTCTCGCGGTCGGTCCGGTCGGCTACCGAGAGCTGCACCGGCACATCATGGGTGATAGTTGCAGCTCCGCTGGAGAGGCGCAAGATGCGGGTCCCGAGCATCACCGCCTCGGAACGGTCATGGGTGACGAAAAGGACCGTCGTCGGCCGGCGGGACCACAGCTCCACCAGGACCTCGCGCAGGCCCTGGGCAGTGGGCTCGTCCAGGGAAACGAAGGGCTCATCCATCAGCAGGATGTCCGGCTCCAGCACGAAGGCGCGCGCGAGCGCGGCCCGGCGCTGCATGCCGAGGGAGATCATCTCCGGGTAGGCATTTGCGGCTTCCGCGAGCCCCACTCGCTTCAAGAGCTCGGGGATGTTGGCGAGGCGTGGATCGTCCGGCGGCAGAACCAGCGCAATATTCTCATAGACTGTGCGCCAGGGCAGCAGGCGCGGCGTCTGGAAGACGAAGGCCATGCGGCGGTCGGAGCCGCCGAAATCAATCGCGCCCTCGTAGTCTTGGTCGAGGCCGGCGATGATGTTGAGGAGCGTCGACTTGCCGCCCCCGGAAGGTCCGGTGATGACGACGAACGACCCCGGCTCAACCTCGAATTCGATCTTTCCGAGCACGTGATTCTCCGGGCGGCCCCCGACGGCGGGGAACACTTTCCGGTCGACACGCACGGTGAGCGGATGGGTCACCTGCGCCATTTGCTGGCCCTTGCGATGAGCGGTTGCAGAATGGCGAACTCGATGATCTGCACGACGATGATGAACGCCAGCGCGTAGGCGAGGATCATCTGAACGTCGAAGAGCTGGAAGGCGATGTTGAGCTGGTGCCCGACGCCCTCCGAACGGCCGAAGGCTTCCACGACGAGCACGATCTTCCAAACCAGCGCGAGGCCGGAGCGGGCTGCGGCTGCGAAAAACGGCGCGAGCTGCGGCAGCGTCACGTGGCGCAGCGTCTTCCAGCGGCCGAAGCGATAGATGGATGCCATCTCGTTCAGGTCTTTAGAGAGGCTACGCGCACCTTCGCGCATGGTGACGGCGACATTGGGGATCTTGTTGATCGATACGGCCAGGATGGCCGCGACCTCCGTCAGCCCGAACCAGATATAACAAAGCACGATGATGACGAGGGCCGGCAGATTGAGGAAGAAGATCAGCCAAGCATCGAAAAAGCGGTCCGCCATTGGATGGCGGCCGAGCGCAAGGCCGATCGCCGAGCCGATGAACATCGCGAAGACGAAACTAAAGGCGACGCGAAAGAGCGTCGCCCAAATGTTCTTCCAAAGCTCTCCGGTTTGCGCTTCGCGCACCATCGCTTCCGTCACCGCCAGGGGGCCGGGAAGATACCGGCTCTGCGCGATGACGGCTGCCAGCTCCCACAGCAGCACGAGTGCCAGCAGGGAGACCAGTGTCCAACCGAGGCGCCCGACCTTGAAGCCGCGGGCGGGCGCGTTAACTGCCTGCCGCATGGAATAGCTTAGGATCGAAGGGCGTATCTTTGCCAAGAAGCTGGGCGCCGCTCACGTCGACCAGCACCCGCGTGAGCTTTTCAGCGGCGTGCGTCTCCGCATCGGTCCAGGGTTTTGGAATGCCGGCCCGGTAATAGGCCTTGATGGCGGCGAACTCCGCATCCGATTCCGGACGCACGAGATGGCGGATGTGGTCCCAGGCGGCATCGGACTTGGCAAGGATTGCATTGCCCTGCTCGATCACGGAAAGGAACGTGGCGAGCTCAGCCGGTTTCTTCGCCTCGATATCCTCGCGCCAAATGAAGCCGACGAGCGAGGGCACCGGCTTGATGTCGAGCGCTTCCAGCACCTCGTCCATTCCGATGAGCGTGCGGTAGTTCTCGCCTTGCATGCGCGCGGCGTAGGTCCAGAAATTAAGGACCGCATCGAGACGGCCCGCCTCCGCCTCTGCCGTGAGCAGCGGCGCGGCGCCGTAGGACGGCTCTGCCAGGGTTGCAATATCAGCGCCCAGGACGCGCCGCGAATAGGCCCGTAGCAGAAGCCAGCTCTTGTCGATGGCTCCGCCGGCCACGCCGAGGCGCTTGCCCTTGAGGTCGGCGAAGGTCTTGATCGGGGAATCGGGGGCGACCATCACCGCGCCGAGAGCGGAGGAATAAGGGGCGAACCTCAAGTGCTCCCCCATGGCGCGCTGGCGCAGGGCCCACGGCCAGTCGCTGACGATGACCTCGGCCTCTCCCGACAGCAGAGCCACCGGACCGGCCTGATTGGTCGCCACCTCGACGACGATGATCTGAAGGCCAGCCCTGTCGGCGAGGCCTTCCGTACGGATGGTTTCCAGCAGCCAATTCAGCGAGCCGAACTTCAGGGAGGCGACACGGAGCGAGCCCGCCGCGCTAGCGCGCCCCGCAGGGAGGCCGACACCGGTCATGCCTGCAACGGCAGCCGCACCGCCGGCAAGCAGCAGTCGGCGACGGTCGATCATTTTGCACCTCTATCGGCATATAGGCGCCGGTCGACGATGTAGTTCACCGCGCGCAACCACATCTTGTCGGTATTGCCGTAGATTTCGCTCGAGCCCTGGTGGATCACCTTTTCACTGGCGACGTCGCGGACGTAGATGCTCACGGTAAACAGTACATCCGAAGCCTTGCGCACCGTGCCGATGAAAGCAACGTCGGCGCCGACTTTCTTGGCCAGATCATCCTCGCAGCCATTGCATTTATAAATCGGCGCCTTGTCTTCGATATCCTTGGCGATGGGCGCGGGATCGAGAACCTCGTAGCGGCCGCTTTCCTTAATCAGCCGTGTAAGCTCGTCGGTGATGACACCGAGCCGGCGCTTGTCCTCGGGGTCGAGGCCCTTGGGCATGAGGCCGATTTCGAACTGCTGCTGCTGGTCAATCAGGTCGAAGGGAAAAATGATCGCTTTTTGCGCAGCAAAAGCGGCACCGGGGTACAGTGCCAAGGCCAGCACAAAGATGACAATCCGTTTAGCAATCAAGACGTTTCCCCTGCCACGCACAGTAGACTGCTTGGTCTGTTATAGTGTTAGGGGTTAGGTGTGCCGAACGGGGTGCTAATTGCAAGGGGTTAGTTGCCACTTGATGGCACGGGAAAGGTCACAAGTACGCGAGTAAAATCGGGAGCCCTTGACAAGGGTGGTACCCCATCCCCTTTTACTGCAACATAGTAACAGACTGCCCCTCAATAAGGCCCGGACAACGGAGCCCGGGTGGTGTTTGGAGGAAAAAAGCTTGATGGCGACAGGTACAGCCGATCGGAGCCGCTGCACCCTCTTAAGGCGCGGCGCCCGGCCGATCCAGAGCATGCTGCTCGCGTGCGCTGCGGCACTCGTTCTGGCCCCCGCATCCGCCCTTGCCCAGGATCCCGCTGCCCCGCCCGGTGCCGAAGCCGCAAAGACCGAGCCCGCGAAGCCCGATACCACCGTCGTGCCGATTTTGCTCGCGCGGGAGTTGCGCGATGAGCCGCTGCCGCTCTCGCTGCTCGACCTGCCGCCGAAGGATCTCGGCGTCGCCGGCGCCAAGCTCGCCATAACCGACAACAATACCACCGGCCGCTTCATGAATCAGGAGTTCACCCTCGATACGGTGGAGGACTCCGATCCCGACAAACTGATCGCGGACGTCGTCAAAAAGGTCGATGAGGGCCAGCACTTCGTCCTCGTCGACGCGGCCCCGGCCACGCTTCTCAAGATGGCGGATGCGCTGAAGGGAAAAGAGGCGCTGCTGATCAACTACAGCGCCCCCGACGATAGCCTGCGCGAGGAGGACTGCCGCGCCCAAGTGCTGCATACGGCGCCGACCCGCAGCATGCTGGCCGACGGGCTTGCGCAGTATCTCGCCTGGAAGAAGTGGCCACGGTGGCTGCTCGTGCTCGGCCCCACCGAGAAAGACAAGCTCTATGCCGACGCTATCCGCCGCGCCGCCAAGCGGTTCGGCGCCAAGATCGTCGAAGAGCGCGTCTTCACGTACGATTCCGGCAACCGGCGCACCGACGGCGGATTCGAGCAGGTGCAGCAGCAGATCCCAACCTTCACCCAGGGTGCGCCCGACCACGATATCGTCATCGTTGCCGACGAGAGCAACCTTTTCGGCGATTATCTGCCTTACCGGACCTGGGAGCCGCGTCCGGTTGCCGGCACGGCGGGCCTCACCGCGCAGAGCTGGCATCCCGCCATCGAGCTATGGGGCGGCACGCAGTTCCAGAACCGTTTCAAGCGGCAATCCGTCCGCGACATGCGTCCGATCGACTATAACGCGTGGCTCGCCGCGCGGATGATCGGCGAGGCTGCCTCGCGCACGAAGTCCGGGAAGTACCAGGATCTCGTCAACTACATCAAATCGCCGAAGTTCGACATCGCCGGCTTCAAGGGCGTCGGCCTGTCGCTGCGGAACTGGAATGGCCAGTTGCGCCAGCCAATCCTAATTGCCACGCCGAAGCTGCTGGTGAGCGTTTCGCCCCAGCAGGGCTTTTTGCATCAGTTCAGCGAACTCGACACGCTCGGTGTCGATAAGCCGGAAACCAAATGCCAAGCGTACACTCAATGACCGTGCAAAGAGATGAGCGCCGCGAACGGCACGTGAAATCCTCAGAAGGAATGTTCCTAATGCGCTTCAAGGTTGGCATCGCCGCGCTGCTCGGCATTGCTTCCGCATTCACGCTGCCCGCGCCGGCCGCGTTGGCCTATACGGCGTTCGTCACCAACGAAAAGGACAACACCGTCTCGGTGATCGACACGGAAAAAATGGAGGTTATCAATACCTTCCCCGTGGGCCAGCGTCCGCGCGGCGTCATCCTCTCCAAGGACGGCAAGTGGCTGATCGTCTGCACCAGCGACGACAACATCATCCAGGTCTACGACACCAAAACGCACAAGCTGGTGAAGACGCTGCCCTCCGGTCCCGACCCTGAGCTGCTCGTGCTGCATCCTTCGGGTAATCCGCTGTACGTGGCGAACGAGGACGACAATCTCGTTACCGTGGTCGACATCGAACAGGGCAAGATCATCAACGACATTCCGGTGGGCGTCGAGCCGGAGGGCATGGGCATGAGCCCGGACGGCAAGGTACTGGTGAACACCTCCGAAACGACCAACATGGCCCACTTCATCGATACCGAGACGCACAAGACGTTCGACAACGTGCTGGTGGATAGCCGCCCGCGCGTCGCCATGTTCAACCCGAAGGGCGACCAGCTCTGGGTGAGCGCGGAGATCGGCGGCACCGTCACGGTCATCAATCCTGCGGACCGGAAGATCATCACCAAGATCCATTTCGAGATCCCCGGCATCACACCGGAAGCCATTCAGCCGGTGGGCGTGCGCATCACCCCGGACGGCAAGACCGCCTTTGTAGCCCTTGGGCCGGCCAACCGCGTTGCGGTGATCGACACGTCGACGTTCAAGGTGATCAAATATCTCCTCGTCGGACAGCGCGTCTGGCAGCTCGCATTTACTCCGGACGGCAAGAAACTTTTGACCACCAATGGCGCTTCCAATGACGTCTCTGTCATCGACGTCGACGCGCTCAAGGTGATCAAATCCATCCGCACAGGCCGCTATCCGTGGGGTGTGGTCGTGGCGCCGTTCTAAGACGTCCGCCGTCTCCGAGGCACGGCGGCCTCGCTGACTCGATGAGGCTTATAGGAGCAAAAAGGACGAGACGCGGTCGCCTCAGCGTGGCCAAGCCCTGGAGAAACACAGAAGTTTTCTAATGGCTTGAAAGCGAGCGGCCGATAGTTCAATCGTCGCATGGATATGGCAGAAAACATTCCGCCCACCGCCGAAGCACCGGCTCTCGTCGTCAAGAACGTGAGCCACAGCTTCGGCGAAAACCGCGCGCTCAGCGATGTTTCACTCGAGATTCCGCGTGGCCGCTTCGTTGTACTCCTCGGACTCAACGGCGCCGGCAAGTCGACGCTGTTCGCTCTCATCACGCGCCTTTACGACAACGTTACCGGCGAGATCCGCATCTTCGGCGAAGACATCCGCCGGCGCGCCATGGCAGCCTTGCAGCGTCTCGGCGTCGTCTTCCAGAGCCGTACGCTCGACCTCGACCTCACGCTGAAGCAGAACCTGCTCTATCACTGCGCGCTCCACGGCATCAGCGGACGGGAGGCGCGCAAACGCACCGAGCGTGCCCTCGAGATCGTCGGCCTCGCCGATCGCGCAAAGGAGAAAGTCCGCAATCTTTCGGGGGGGCAGGCGCGGCGCGTCGAGATCGCCCGCTCATTGCTGCATCAGCCCTCGCTGCTGCTGCTTGACGAGCCGACGGTCGGCCTCGACATCGGCTCGCGCGAGAGCGTCATCCAGATCGTGCGCTCGCTCGTCGAAAAGGAAGGGCTGGGCGTTCTCTGGGCGACGCATCTCTTCGACGAGGTCCAGCCTACGGATCTTGTCGTCGTGCTGGACAAAGGGCGCGTGCTGTTCACCGGATCGGTGCCCGAGCTTCTATCCGAAACACGAACGCAGTCGGTGAGCGATGCCTTTCGCAAGCTGACCGGCACTGAGGAACTCGCCGCATGACCGCCATGAGCGCAACCGCAAGCGCGCAGACTGGCGCTACCCATACCATCAGCAACCGCTCATGGACCGCGGCGCCGCCGCGCCTTGGTCCGCGCGCTTACCTCACCTGCTTCAACGGCATCGTCTGGCGGGAGGTGCTGCGCTACCTGCACCAGCGCGAGCGCTTCATGTCGGCGCTCGTCCGCCCGCTCATCTGGCTGTTCATCTTCGCGGCCGGCTTCCGGCAGACGCTGGGCGTCTCGATCATACCGCCCTACGAAACCTACGTGCTTTACGAGGTCTACGTGGTGCCGGGTCTGCTCGGCATGATTTTGCTGTTCAATGCGATGCAGTCGTCGCTGTCGATGGTCTACGACCGCGAGACGGGCGCCATGCGCACGCTACTCGTAAGCCCGTTTCCACGCTCGTTCCTCTTGATCTCAAAGCTCGTAGGCGGCGTCGCGGTGGCGGCTATCCAGGCCTACGTGTTTCTCGCCATCTTCTATTTCTGGGAGGCAGAGCTCACCGGCTGGGCCTATCCGCTGCTGCTGGCGGCGCCGGCCATCCTCGGCGTGCTGAACATATTCAATTCGGCGACCGACTGGTTCTCGGAAACCTTCATGCGGCGCGCGCTGGTATTGGCGGTCGTCGTGGAGCTCGGCGTCATCGTCGCCGTCATCTACCTCTGGAACATGACGACGCCGTCGATGAACTATCTCACGGTCGCGCCGGCGCTCGTGATCTCGGGCCTCATGCTCGGATCGCTGGCCCTTTTCATGTCGTCGGTCATCCGCCAGCTCGAGAATTTCGCGGGCGTGATGAACTTCGTCATCTTCCCGATGTTCTTTGCATCCTCGGCGCTCTACCCGCTGTGGCGCGTGCGGGAGTCGAGCGTGCTGCTCTATGAAATATGCCAGATCAATCCGTTCACGCACGCCGTCGAGCTCATCCGCTTTGCACTCTACGCGCAGGTCGATTGGCCTTCGCTCGGGATCGTTCTTGCCTGCACCGCGGTGTTCCTCGGCGCAGCCATCTTTGCCTATAACCCATCGAAGGGCCTCATCGCCCGTCGCGGCGGCCCGGGAGCGGGAGCATGAAAACAATGACAAAAAACCGAGACGCAAAAATGTACGTGGCAAAATCGAACCTCTTGCTGCAAAGCGCGGCCGCAGTTCTCGTCGGCCTCGCCGTAGCGGCCCCCTCCTATGCGCAAACCTCTCCGCCACCGAAGGTCGAGGGTGCGCCCGATGTCGCGCCTGGCATCGCACCGGGCGTGGTACCCGGCGCACGGCCCGGCGGCATGGAGCCCGGCACGGCGGCTCCACCCGCGGGCGCAAGCTCGCATCCGATGTTCGCGCCCGGCGCAGCTGGCTCGCCGGACCAGCAGCAAGCCGATGTTTCTCCATCGGCCGTTCTCGGCAGCCCCGACTGGCCCTGCGTGCAGCGTAAAGTGCCGACCATTTCCCCCGCGCAGGTGTGGGATGGGCCGCCTATCGACGGCATAACCGAGTTCGACCCCAGCATTCGCGATCTCACCAGCGTCCTGGAAAGCCGGCGTGTCTCCGCGGAGGATGCGGAGAAGGCCATCAAGGAATACGCGGACTCGATCCCCGAGGCTGATCGCGACCGTAAGCTGACGGAGCTGTTCGCCAGCGTCTTCAGCCACATCAATGCCGACCGCAAATTCGTAATCAACCGCGTGGAGGAATTCCAAAAGCGGCAGAAGGCGCGCGCGGCCGAACTGGAGCGCGAGGGCCAGAAGCTCGCCGAGAAGGGCCTCGCCGCGACGGACGAATTGCTGCCGACGGAGACGAAAAACCTTTCGCCCGAGCAGCAGGAATACAACTGGAATGCACGCATCTTCCAGGAGCGCCAGCTCAACCTGACGATGGCTTGCGAGGTTCCGACGCTCATCGAGCAGCGAGCCTATGAAATTGCACGCCTCATCCGGGAACAGATGAAGAGCTGATCCGACGCTTTGCCGAGTAGTTCTGGCCGGTCATTCCGAAATGGATGGCCGGCCTTTCTTATCTGCGCTGCGCGTTACTTTGTGCTGCCTGGGCGACTTTGCGCTGCCTGGGTTGCGCCTTCGACGCAAACACCGTTTAGGTCGAAAGGCCGCGCCGTCACGCAATGCGCATGCCAGTTATCTTTGGCGTGCGCTCGCAATGTCCCGCCCACGCAATTTGCATCGATTTCGTAACAACGAATGGGGGAACTTTGCGCCAGCATGCCTGTTGCCTCTCCATACCTATGGAGGTTGCTATGGCTCTTTACGATCGCCCCCATGACCGGCGTTACGACTATTCGCGCCAGCCACGCGCGTTCGATAGCTGGGGCAGCAGCGCGATGCCGCTGATCTTCGCCGCTGCGGTCGTCCTTGCGTTGATGGCTCTGTTCTACGCCTTCGGAGACCGCACACAGGTCGGAGACACGAACTCGGGTCCTTCGGTCAAGACTGTGACGCCGGCTCCTACCCCGTCGACGTCGCCGGCGGTGCCGAGCCCCAATCCGACGACCCAGCCACGGCCGACGCCACCACCTGTACCATAGTGGGCTAACGCCAGTGCGTGCGGGTGAGCGGTGTGATGAACACTGGCGCCTACTCGCACTGCGCGCATGGATGCCCGGTGGCGGTCACGGCAGTTTTTTCACCACAACGAGCGGGTAACCGAGTTCCTGCCATCCGTCCGTACCGGTAGGAAACCACAGGACGTTGGTATAGCCGTATTCGAGCGCCCGCTTGGCGGCATTCCACGACATCCAGCAATCCTCGAGGCAAAAGAAGACGAGCGCCGCATCGCGCTTGCCATGCGAAAGCGCATCGAGGTGGGCGCGGAAATATTCGTCCATCTCCGGCGAGAGCGCCCCGTAGCCCACATTCGGCATCCAAACCGCGCCTTCGATGCTGCGGTGAACGGGATCCCGCCAGAACGTTCCCGCGGGGAGGTTGGGCGGTTTCGGCGCCTGGGGATAGACATCGATGAAGACGGCGCCATTGCGGTTCCAAAGATCCGCCGCATCATCGTTTGTCAGCACACGCGCGCCGCGGAGTGTCGCGGGTACGGGGGTGCGAAAATCCTCCATGCGATAGCCTGAGGGTTCGCCGACGTGTGAAGACGCTCCCGAGCCCGGCGAAGGCGCAGGCGGAACATCCGGATGCGGTGCCGGTCCTTCGGGCGCCGGCCCTTCGATCGCGGCGGACGACGGCGGCGGGGATGACGGCTCATGCACCGACGCTGTAGACGATGACGCTTCGCCCGCGTAGGACGGTGGCACCATCGACGCGGAGAAAAGAAACGAGACGCAGAACACCAGCTTGCACAGCTCCAACCGCCGCGCGCGTTGGCGCTCCGTTATAGGCGCGCGATGCCGCGGCCGGTCAGTCGTAGCCGTGGGGAGTATCCTCACCGGAGACAGGGAAATTACGGCCGGGGATGCCGGAGCGGGATTGCGCGGGGCGCTGGCGATTTCGTCCATCCCTTCAAGATCGCGCGGGATGCCGATGTCTTCAATAGGCTTCCCATGCCGGCACGGCATCCTATGACGGCGCTGCGCCCGCGACGCACCCGGCGGGGCGACAGCGATCGCTTGCTCCGGTATGGGTGGAACACATCAGCGCCTCCCGCTTGCGATGGCTGCAGCTTACGGGCGGCGCGCTAGAGCATTTTCCGACGAAGTGGATGCCGGTTCGTCGTAAGAAAATGCGACCAATCAAATACCTAGAGCGTTCGGTCCGATTCCATCGGATCGCAAGAAGCTTTAGATGTGTCAGTCCATGCGGCGGTCCAACGTGTGTTACGCGATCTGGCGTCGGGGGGTGCAGCGAATCCGTCCATTGCAGAGCTTTGTCTTTCATCTTTCCCATGTGTTCGGCGCGGCCGCCGGAGTTGCGAGATGGCGTAGGTTCGCCGCCGAGCGCCGCCCACAGCAGTGCTGCTCGTCGTGGACCCACTTTCGGAGCGCATAAAGAAAAAGCCGGCGGGAGCCGCCGGCTTTGTTGCTGGGGGACGTGCGATGCCGCGCTGGAAAAGCGGGCGCACGAAGGCGCCTCAACTCGCGCGCGCCAAGCCTTTAGCTGCGCGGCGCCGTGATCGGCTTGTTGTCCTCATCGATCATCGGCACGCCGTACTGGAGGAGAACCTTGTCGATGTCGGCCTGGCGCTTGCGGATCACGTCATTGAGCTGACGCTTCCACAGATCGTCGCCCTGGCGTACGCCCATGGTGATGCGGAAATCGATGCGTCCGGCTTTACCCGCATCCTTGATGAGCGGCACAACGGTCAGCTTCTCGCCGCCGTGCGTGGCGTAGTAACCCGCGATCGGGCCCCACATGACACCGGCGTCGATCGATCCATCGCGGATGTCCTTGACCATCTCGGCGGAAGGATCCTCAAAGCGGCGATCGACGACGAGGCGATAGGGACGGGCCTTGCCCATCAGCCCGGCTTTGGCAACGAGATCGGCGGAGGGCGAACCCTGCACAGCACCGATCGTCTTCCCTTTCAGGCGCGGATCAAAAATGCTGTCGACACCGTCGAGGCCGGTGCCGGGCTTGAAGACGAGCGCATAGGCCGAGCGATAAAGCGCGTTGGTGTTGAGGACGAGATCGTCGCCCTGACCGGTACTGATGATGACATCGCAGCGCTTGGCCAGCAGCGTATTGCGCGTGAAGCCGACAGCCTGCGGAAACCAGGTGTATTCGACGGGAACCTTGAGCTCGTCGCCAATGATGTCGGCGATCTTGTTCTCAAAGCCTTCCCGCTTCTCGTTGGAGAAAGGCATGTTCGCCGGGTCGGCGCACACGCGCAGAACCTTGCGGTTCACGAGGTCGGCGCGATGCCCTTCAGCGGCAAGCGCACCGGTGGCAGCGCAAAGGAGGGCGAGGCCGCCGATGGCGGCCCCTGCCCATTGCACGATGTGAAGTGGATTAGCCAAGGCAATCCTTCTCAGCTTGTTTGGCCTCTTCGGGCTTCTCGTCGCGGTTGCGTCCACCCAGCTGACCGGCCGGAAGCGCATCGGCGAAGGAGCGCGCCTTGAGGTATGAATACAGATCGTTGATGAAGCACATCACGTTCTTGTTGTCGCCGAACGCGGGCATCACAAACTTGGTACCGGCTTCATCGCGCGTGCGGCCGCTGGCGACGACGCCGAGGAATGTTCCGTAGTCCATCGTCTTGAGAGAATCGGCGAGGGCAGGTGCATACGTCGAGCCCAGACCATTCGGACCGTGGCACACGTGGCACTCACCGTGATAGCGGCGGTAGCCATTGTAGGTGGCCCAGTCGACGACGATGTTGCCGTCCTTCTTGCAAACGCGGAACGTCGGCGTGCCATCGGGCAGGACCCACTTCCCGTCTTTGAATTCCGCTCCCTCCTGCGAGATGCAGCCATCCGGCAGCGTCACCTCTTTTTGCATGCCGGGCGCAACGTCCTCAGCATTTGCCGTCCCGAATGCGCACGCAAGTGCAATCCCGGCAACGGCAGCGGCAGCAAAGCTGATCCTTCTCACGCGTTTCCCCTATCTTCTCAGGCTTATGGGCAAAGATATGTGCTCATTTGGGCTGCAGATTGGAAGAGTGCAACGGGCAAAATGTCATAGTCTTCCGTATGTTGCGTTGCGAAATGACAGCCGCAGTGCACAGCGCCTCATGGGCCAGGGTCGTGCCCGTTCACAGAATAGACCGGCGCGGGAAACCCGCGCCGGTCCAGTTTCAGAGGTCACCCTCAACTTATGGCAGCGTCCACACGGTCAGCGAGCCACCGAGAGCGGTGTAGCTGTTGAGACCGGCGTAGCCACCCACAGCACCCAGACCGTCGGTCGGGTTGGTCAGACCAGCAGCCAGACCGATGCCGGCCCAACCACCGACGCCCGAGAAGACGCCGACGTACTGCTTGCCCTTATGGCCGTAGGTGAAGACGTTACCGATGATGCCGGAAGGCGTACGGTTCTTGTACAGCTCCTTGCCGTCCTTCTGATCGACGCACTTGAAGTAGCCCTCGAGGGTGCCGACGCAGGCGATGCCGCCAGCGGTGGTGAGAACACCCGACCACACCGAGAACTGCTCCTTGTTCGACCAGACG
>Ga0182749_1001613_pt1 | contig 17460 bp, 17 predicted proteins | sample eDN3rd37CKraftMG_FD_128875 | JGI IMG/M metagenome (GOLD analysis project Ga0182749, IMG submission 128875) | Enriched Miracle-Growth compost microbial communities from Emeryville, California, USA - eDNA 3rd pass 37_C Kraft MG (version 2) (version 2) ...
GAGCGTCTCGAAGTGCGTGAGTGCGGCGACCGCGATGACGGCGACAACGCCCCAGCTAACGGCCTCGCGCATGAATTGCCTGGTGCCCGAAGTCAAAGCCATGTGTCTCGGGATGTTGCTGATAAGCGGCGCTCTACCCACGGGATGCCGCCCGTGTCGCCGCGCTAACCCCTAAGCGTCAAGTAGTCCTTGGCGAACTCATAGGATCGCAAACGCCTTAAGAAACTCATACCGAGCAAGTTTTCCTTAACGCTCCCGGGCTTGGCGACGAGGGCGTCGACGTCGTGCACCACCAAGGGCCCGATGGCGAGGCTGCGCAGGCGCGTTGCCGCTGCGTATGCCATGCCGTTGGCGGTCGAGACGGCAACCGTATAGGAGAGCTTGTCGAGGTCGACGCCTGCGCGCGCCGCGTCCGCGGGCTTCAGCACCACCGACGACGCGCCGGTATCGACCATCAGCGTCATCGCCTGGCCGTTGACGGTTGCGCGCACGGCGAAGTGTCCGTCGAGCCGCCGGCGCACACGCACGGCGCGTTCGCCTTCCTCGTTCGTGCCGACCGTGACGACCTGCCCCGCCGGCAGCAGCTCGCCGCCGACGCGGTTCGCCACCTCGGAAAGCTCCTCGCGGTAGGAGTAGCCGGCGACGAGCACAAAACCGATCGCGAGCCAGACGAGCACGTGGCGCATGGCCTGCATCGGCCGTGTGCGATCCTCGCTGAAAAGCCCGTAGAGGTAGAACATCACCAGCAGCAGGCCGACGATCATCGAGATGAGCTCGCCAGTGCCGAAGTCGGAGAAGAGCGTGCCGTCGTCCCGTAGCAGCAGAGCGCCGCCCGCGATGACCAGCAGTGCCAGAACGATCCACGCCTTCATCGGGCTTTGCTCCCCGCATTGCCGCCGAAGTCTGTGGCGAGCCGGGAAGCGAGCTCCCCCATGATGCGGCGGCGCTCCGGCGCGGTGAAGGACGACCAGCGCGCGATTTCGGCGAGCGTGCGGCCGCAGCCGCGGCAAAGCCCGCTCGGACGGTCGATGTCACAGATCTTCAGGCAGGGGGATTCGATCACGGCCATTCCCGGTGTCGTATACCGGCCGTATGTAGCGTTCGCAGGGGGCGGGCACAACGCACCCGAGCGGTTTAGCCGACCGCGGCGGTATCCGTGTCGCTCTGCCGGTGCCTCGGCCGCAGGCGCGCGGGCCGCGGCGGACGCGACGCGACGCCCCTCAGCCTGTGCGTCTCCTGTCCGAGCGGTTGCAGCGGCGCCATCGCGCGCAGCACGCGATATCCGGGCAGTGCGACCTTCGCCTCGGTTCCCTTGCGCAGCTCCGATTGCAGGTCGAGGTTGCCTCCGTGCAGCGCGATGAGGTTCTGCACGATGGCAAGGCCGAGCCCCGCGCCCCCTTCCGCCGTTTGCAGCGCCAGCGTGCCCTGGCCGAAGGCCTGCAACACCTTCGGGATCTCGTCGGCCGGGATGCCCGGGCCATTGTCGCGCACGGAGAGGTACTGCCCACCGTCGGGCATCGGACCGACGCTGAGCGTGATCCGGCCGCCCTTCGGAGTGAACTTCAGCGCGTTCGACATCAGATTGAGGCAGATCTGCCGCAGCGCCCGCTGATCCGCCCAGACGACGGGCAGATCGGGATCGGCTTCCTCCACCACCTCGATGCCCTTGCCGTCGGCGCGCAGCTTCAGCAGCCGGTGGCATTCGTCGATGACATCGGCGAGACGCACCGGCTCCTCGTGCAGCTCGTAGCGCCCGGACTCGATGCGCGTGAGGTCGAGGATCTCGTTGATGAGATGCAGAAGGTGCTTGCCGCTCTCGTGGATGTTGCCGGCGTACTCGCGATACTTCGGATTTTCGAGCGGTCCGAACATCTCCTCCTTCATCACCTCAGAGAAGCCGAGGATGGCGTTGAGCGGCGTGCGCAGCTCATGGCTCATCGTGGCGAGGAAGCGTGACTTGGCGATGTTGGCCGCCTCGGCGCGCCGCCGTGCCTCGTCGGAGAAAGATTTCTGCTCCTCGAGCTCCGCGATGAGCGCGTCCTTTTCGGTGCGATATTCGAGCATCGAAAGGGTGGTTGCCCGCAGGCCGCGGGCGAGGAACAGGAAATAGAGGTGAATGCCCACTGCCATCGTGGCGAGGGCTATGTAGAACGCGTTGTCCAGCATCAGCAGGCGCGCGACGATCGCGATCGTCATCGGCACCGTGCCGGCATAGAGGATCGCGGGAATGGTTGCGGCGAACATGGTGCGGATGGCGAGCACCACGATGAGCGTTGCAAAGATGAAGACGTGCGAGGAGAACACCATCTCCGTCGGCGCGTTCATCGTCTCGCGCACGCCGACGAGGGCGAAGCACGCAAGCGCCATGCCGTTGAGCAGCTCCAGCAGCGTAAGCCGGCGCTTCCACTTGCGCACATTGGCGTGGGTTGGCGCGACCGACAGGAACCGGCGGCCCTGATCGAGCAGCACGACCTTTGCGGCGATGACGGCGATCAGCCAAACGGTGGCGTCCAGCGTCGGCGCCCAGAACATGCAGGCAATGGCGAAGAGCGCATAGAGCGCGGGCATGGTCACCGCTGCGCCGAGCTCGTTGCGCACGAACATCGTCAGGAGCTCGTACTCGAACTCCGGCTTGAGCGAGGTTCCGGCCGCCAGCCGCGCACGCGTCTCCTTGAGGTCGTGGAACGCGCGCTCGCGCGCTTCGCGGCGGCTGTGCCGGCGAGCCACGTCCTCTGGAATGGCGCTCATCGTCATGGGTGAACCAAAAAATGCGACGCAGGCCGTCGCGTTCGCCGGCTAGCTTATTCCTAAATGTCGGCAAGAGTTACTAACTAAGTGTTTAGTAATGAAATTGTTGTTGAAGGGTATAGGCCGGCCTGGGGCATCCACTGGCCCAGCATTGACGGGCATTGTCCGCTGCACGGACGGCAGATAGGCTCCGCCAGCCCATGCCCAAAAACCTTAACGCCGCAGCGGACAGCCCATGTCGCCTATGCATCTCAACGGTGTGACCGGTCCCGCGGCTTATGTGATGGCTGCGAGGGCGGGGCACCCATGAAGCTCACCGTGGTCGGCTCCGGGGATGCATTCGGCTCCGGCGGCCGCCTTCAGAGCTGCTACCACCTCGAGGCGCAAGGCCGTGAGCTGCTCCTCGACTGCGGTGCGACGGCGATCATCGGCATGCAACGGCTCGGGCTCGATCCCGATCGTGTCTCCACCATCGCGATCTCGCATCTCCATGGCGATCACTTCGCCGGGCTCGTCTGGTTCCTCCTGCATGCGCACTACGTGACACGCCGCACCGTGCCATTGCGGATTGTCGGCCCGGCGACAATCGAGGAACGTTTCGCCGCCGCCGCCGAGGCGCTCTTCCCGCAGTCGACCAGGATCGACCGCCGGTTCGAGATGACGTTCGACACGCATGTGGAGGGTGTCGGGCGTGACATCGATGGCTTCCGCATCACGCCCTTCGAGGTAAGCCATCCCAGTGGCGCACCGCCCTACGCCTTGCGGGTCGAGGCGGGCGGGAAGGCGCTGGCCTTCTCCGGCGACACCAAGTGGGTCGATACCCTGCTCAAGGCCGCCGCCGGCGCCGACCTCTACATCTCGGAATGCTATGGCTATGACGCCGAGGCCGGTCACCACATGGCCTGGCGCGACATCGCCCAGAACCTCGACCGGCTCGGCGCGCGCAAAGTGATGCTCACGCACATGGGCGGCGGGATGCTGTCCCACGTCGGCCGGGTGAGCGACCCGCGCGTGGTCTTCGCCGAGGACGGCCTGCGGCTCGACGTCTGATTCCGCCGCTTTTCTTGCGCTTAGAAAAGTATTACACCAAGAAGCGTCTTCCGAGATGGAGTTGGCGTGCGAGGGCGCAAAAATCGCAATATCGAGAACAGTTTTTCAATAGGCCCATAATGCTCGATGATATGGACGTGAAGATCCTGCGCATTCTGCAGGAAGACTGTACGCGCCCGGTGGCCGACATCGGCAAGGAGGTCGGGCTCTCCACGACGCCCTGCTGGCGCCGCATCCAGAAGCTCGAGGAGCAGGGGGTCATTCAACGGCGCGTCGCCGTGCTCGATCCGGACCGGGTGAACGCGGGCGTCACCGTCATCGTGTCGATCAAGACCGATCAGCACAGCCACGACTGGCTGGAGCGCTTCCACGTTGCCGTTGCCGACTTTCCCGAAGTGGTCGAGTTCTACCGCATGTCGGGAGACGTCGATTACCTGCTCCGGGTCGTCGTGCCGGATATCGCCGCCTATGACGCCTTCTACAAACGCCTGATCGGGCGCATCGAAATCGCGAAGGTGTCGTCGGCATTTGCGATGGAGCAGATCAAGTATACCACGGCGCTGCCGCTGCAGTTTGCCCGCCAAGGCGCGCCCGAGCCGGTCAATGCGTTCTCAAACGGCGAGGAAAAACGCCGAAAGCGCTAGGCAGACAAACGCCGCGATGCCCAACGCCACCATGGTGAGCACCATCCCGTAGACGCGGGTGCGCATGACGGGCGGCGTGCGGGAGACGCCGTAGGCGTGCAGCAGCCGCCCGCCGAGCAGCAGCACTCCGCACAGGTGGATGACGATGTCCGGCGGCGACATGCTCTCCGCCAGCCCCATGACGACCAGCGTCAGCGGCACGTATTCGGCGAAGTTGGCGTGCGCGCGGATGCGCCGGCGCAGTTCCAGATCGCCGCCGTGCTCGAACTCCACGCGGCTGGATTGCCGCCAGATGATGACGCGCGCGCTCAGCACCAGGAACAGAATTGCAAGCAGCGCGGCATAGAACGCTGTGATCTGCAGCATTGGCTCCTCCGTGGGGGCTGTGTCTTGGCGTGTATGTCCCGCACGGACAATACCGGCGATCCTTGCCCTATTCGCCGATGATTTTCACGAGCACGCGTTTTTTGCGCCGCCCGTCGAACTCGCCATAGAAGATCTGCTCCCAGGGACCGAAGTCGAGCCGCCCCTCCGTCACCGCAACGACGACCTCGCGCCCCATGATCTGGCGCTTGAGGTGCGCGTCCGCGTTGTCCTCGCCGGTTCTGTTGTGGTGGTACTGGCTCACCGGCGCGTGGGGCGCGAGCTTCTCCAGCCACACCTCATAGTCGTGATGGAGCCCGCGCTCGTCGTCGTTGATGAACACGGACGCGCTGATGTGCATCGCATTGACGAGGGCCAGGCCCTCGCTGATGCCGCTCTCCTTGAGGCAGGCTTCGATCTGCGGCGTGATGTTTACGAAGGCGCGCCGCTCCGGAATGTCGAACCAGAGCTCCTTGCGATAGGACCGCATCCCGCGCCTCCTTGAGTTCAGCTCGCCGTTGGTTTGTGCGCTTTCAGCAGCGCGATCAGGCTGGACGTGTCCCAGCGGCCGCCGCCCATGCGCTGCACCTCGCCGTAGTAGGTGTCGACCAGCGACGTCACCGGAAGCTTTGCGCCGTTGCGCTGGGCTTCGTCGAGGCACATGCCGAGATCCTTGCGCATCCAGTCTACGGCAAACCCGAAATCGAACTTGCCCTCGTGCATTGTGCGCCAGCGGTTGTCCATCTGCCAGGATTGAGCCGCGCCCTTGGAGATCGTCTGCATGACGATGTCGAGGTCGAGGCTCGCAGCCTCGGCGAATGCGATCGCCTCGGAGAGCCCCTGCAACAGCCCGGCGATGGCAATCTGGTTGACCATCTTGGCGAGTTGGCCCGCACCCGAGCCGCCGATGCGGTTCACCGCACGCGCGTACGTCTCGATCAGCGGTTTGGCGCGTACGAACGCCTCTTCCTCGCCGCCTGCCATCACCGTCAGAATGCCGTTCTCGGCGCCCGACTGTCCGCCCGACACCGGCGCATCGAGGAAGGCAATGCCGCGCTCGGCGGCCAGAGCGTTGAGATCCCGTGCGGCCTGCGCGGACGCGGTCGTGTGGTCGATGAACACCGCGCTCGCGCCCATGCCGCGGAACGCGCCCTCGGGCCCCGTCGTCACCGCCCGGAGATCGTCGTCGTTGCCGACGCAGCAGAAGACATATTCCGCGGCAAGCGCTGCTGCAGCCGGCGTCGGCGCGCTACGGCCCCCATATTGGTCGACCCATGCCGCAGCCTTGACGCCATTACGGTTGTAGACAGTGATGTCATGGCCTCCTTTGGCAAGCAGATGCCCCGCCATAGGAAAGCCCATCACGCCCAAGCCGATCCACGCCACCTTCGCCATTGCTCGCCTCCGTTCAGCCGGTGAGCGCTTAGCACCCACACCCTTGCTGGGCACGTAGAAAAAGGCCTCGGGTCCGCTGGAGCCGAGGCCTAGGAGATGTGTCGTTTCTGGGGGGAGAGTGCAGTGAGTTTCGTGCGTAGATTACGTGCGGTATTTCGTCTTCGCATAGTGCTGGAGCACGCTGATGCCGGTGCCGGCCTTCAGCATATGGTCGGCCGACGCTTGCTTGCGGTTTTCATTCAGCGAGGTCAGGAGAAGAATGGCGCTGACGAGGAAGAGGATGAGCGCGCCGGTGCGAGCCCATGTGCCTTTGGCCCCGTACGTCGATCTTGCGCTCCGCATAGCCCGTGTCCTTCCAGCAGGTGAGTCCACGATTGGGTTGAGACTTCTGTAACCGATAAGACCTCGTTAGTCTAACTATCGATTGAATGATTGGCTAACGCAGCGAACTCCGGTTTTACGAAGTATTTACCATGTAAAGCTCCTGGCCGTCGTTGAGCGACTATTTCGCGGCCTTGCCCCGGATCTGCGAGAGGGTCTGGCGCACGCTGATCGCCTCGGGATCGAGCCGCAACTCCAGGAGCGTGGGGCGCGAGGCGCTCAACGCCCGCGCGAGCGCCGGAGCGAAGGCCTCCGTCATTTCGATCCGCTCTGCACGCGCGCCGAAGCTGCGGGCGAACGCCACGAAGTCGGGATTGATGAGCGTGGTGCCGACAACTCTTCCCGGGTAGCGACGCTCCTGGTGCATGCGGATGGTGCCGTACATGCCGTTGTTCGCCACGATGACGACGAGCGGAAGGCCGTACTGCACCGCCGTCGCCAGCTCCTGGCCCGTCATCATCAGGCAGCCGTCCCCGGCGAGGGCAATGACCGCGCGCTCGGGATGCTGCAGCTTGGCCGCGATGGCGGCCGGCAGCCCGTAGCCCATGGACCCGGACGTCGGCGCGAGCTGCGTTGGCCACGCCTTGTATTGGAAGTAGCGGTGCAGGAAGCCGGCGTAGTTGCCCGCGCCGTTGGCGATGATGGCGTCGTCCGGCAGCGTGCGCGAGAGCACCCCGACGACATCTTCCAGGCGGACCGTACCGGTTGTGGGCGCAGGCTTCAGCGAGCGCTCGTAGGCGGCCCGCAGGTCGCGGCGGAAGCGGCTCCAGCGCCGTTTGACCGGTGGCTTCATCCGCGCCAGCGCCCGCGTGAATGGCTCCGCCGCGGCGATGATCGGCAAGTCCGTTTGAAAGATGCGCCCGATCTCCGTCGCTGAGGGATGTGCATGGACGAGATACTGCGAGGGCCGCGGAGCCGTCACATGGCTATAGCCGCCCGTTGTAATCTCGGTGAGGCCTTCGCCGATGACGATGAGGAGATCGGCCCCCCTGATCGCCGAGGCGATCTTGGCGTCCATGTCGAAGCCGGCATGGCCGACATAGCAGGGGTGGCGATTGTCGAAATGGTCCTGGCGGCGCAGCGCGGCGAGCACCGGCATATCGAAGGCAGCGGCGAATTTGGCGGTGTTCTCGGCAGCTTCCCCGCTCCAGCCACCGCCGCCGATCAGCACCACCGGCCGCTCGGCGGCTTCGATGCGGGCCTTCAGTTTCGTCATTTCGGCGGACGCGGGCGCCGGATTGCGCTGCATGGGCGACCCAGCATCCACAACGTCGGCCGTTGCGGTGAGGACATCCTCCGGAAACCCCAGGACCGCCGGTCCCGGGCGACCGGAGCGCGCAGCGGAGAAGGCGCGAGAGACGTATTCGGGGATGCGCGCAGGGTCCCGCACGATGCCGACCCAGTTGGCGAACGAGCCGAACGCGGCTTTGAGGTCGATCTCCTGGAAGGCGCCGCGGTCCTCATGCGCGCGTTCGTTGAGGCCGACCAGAAGCACCATCGGGCTTGCGTCGTGATGGGCGACGTAGACGCCGCTCGCGGCGTTGGTGGCGCCGGGTGCGCGGGTCACGAAGGCAACGCCCGGCGTGCCCGTGAGCTTACCCGTCGCTTCGGCCATCATGGCCGCGCCGCCCTCGTGGCGGCAGACGATCGCCCGCATGCTGACGGCGTCGAAAAGGGCATCGAGGGCCGCAAGGAAGCTCTCACCCGGAACCGTAAAGACGGTGCCGCAGCCCTCGCGCGCGAGCCCCTCGATCAGGATCTTGCCCCCGGTACGCATTACACTCGTATGTCGCCGGCTTCGCCGTTTTTCGTTCTGTGCTGTTTTAGGCGCGTGACGGCACCTCGGAACAGCCTTAAGCGCCGGTTCGGTTACGATTGCAGCCCGATCCGCCATGGCGTTGCGCTGTCATCGAGTTTGCCCTTATGGCCCGGGAGCGCCGGCACGACACCCTCTATTCGGCCGGCATGACGGATTGTCACAAGAAAGCTCTTTACAGGGGGGGTAACCGCCCCTAAATGCAGCGCTCTTTTACGGGTTATGCGGTCTTCTACTTTTGGCTCGGACCCGCGTGTGCCGCGGGCGGTGGAGGTCCTATGCGATGGAGAAGCACTCTTCAGCATCTGCGCTGATCGACAGGTGCCGGCCCGAGCGGCCGGTGCGTGGCCTGCGGCCGCACGCCGCCGGACGCGCCGCGCGATGGTTCCTGGATAACTTTCCGGGGGATGTGGCCTACGCCTACAAGGCCAACAGCTCGGTGTTTCTCATCGGAGCGCTCTACGGCGCCGGCATCCGCCACTTCGACGTGGCCTCCCTCCCGGAGATCGAGGACGCGGCGACCATTCCCGATGCGCATCTGCACTTCATGCATCCGGTGAAGTCCCGGCATGCGATCCGCCGTGCCTATGATCTTGGGGTGCGCTCCTATTCGCTCGATAGCGAGGACGAGCTCAAAAAGATCGTCGAGGCCACAGGCGGCGCCCGGGATCTCATCCTGTGGGTGCGCATAGCCGTGCCCGCGATCAACAGCCGGATCCCGCTCGAGCGCAAGTTCGGCACCTTCGGCGTGGAAGCGGCTGATCTTCTCGTGAAGACGCGCCAGGTGGCAGCCGAGATCGGCCTCACCTTCCACGTCGGCTCGCAGACGTCGACGCCCGACGCCTACGTCACGGCGCTGGGCGAGGTGCACCGCATCATCGTCAAGTCGGGCGTGATGATCGACCGGCTCGACATCGGCGGCGGCTTTCCTTCCCGCTATCCGGACAGCGACCCCGCGCCGCTGCGAGACTTCATCGATGTAATCTCCGCCGGCATCGAAGCGCTGCCGGTGAAGGAGAACATCAAGCTGATGTGCGAGCCGGGGCGCGCGCTCGTCTCCGAGGCCGAAAGCCTCATCGTGCGCGTCGATGCCCGGCGCGGCAAGAACCTCTATATCAACGACGGCTCCTACGGGATGCTGTTCGACGCCGCGCACCTCAACTTCATCTTCCCGATGAAGCTCGTCTCGCGCAGCGTCGACCCGGGCGATTCGCTCGTGCCCTTCGAGCTGTGGGGTCCGACGTGCGATTCCATCGACCACATGAAGGGCCCCTTCATGCTGCCCGACAGCATCGCAGAGGGTGACTACATCGAGATCGGCAACATGGGCGCCTACGCCCGTGCGATCGCGGGCCGCTTCAACGGCTACGGCGAATATGACGAGGTGATCCTCCTCGATCCGCCCATGCTGAGCATGTACGGCGAGGAGGCGATCGACGTCGCCGCCGCGCGCCGGAGCTAGATCTTCGGCGGCCCATAGCCTTGGACGGCCTGTTTTCCACAGGCCGTCCACACCTCATCCACACCCTCGTCCACAATCCGCCACACCGGTCGGCTGAGCTTGCCGGCGTACCAACCCTGAAGGAGGGGCCATGTCCGCCGGTGATCCTGTTTCCGACCACGACGATACGGTCGCCGAGCACGACCGCCTCGAAGCCGCAGCCGACCGGGCGCTCGCCGAGGCCGAGTATGAATTCTATGCATTGGGCGAGGCTCTGCAGGCCGCGCTCGCCGTGCCACTACGCGACCGCGCCATTGCCGATCCGCGCATGATGCTCGCGGATGTATCGGAGCCCGATACGTCCACCGAGACCGCGCGCGCGACCCTCGGCTCCTTCGCATCCGCAGCAGCGTGACGGCGAGGACGACGCCCAAGAAGATACAAGGAAGATAAAAGAGAGGCATGGAGAGCGGGTGATCTTCGCCGCGCCTCTAGGTGCGCCGCAGCGCACTGTTCAACGTTCATAACCTTGCGGAAGGCACGGCGCGCGAATCCTGCCACGCGCGGTTGCTGCCTGCCGGTGCTCGTCCCATATCCCGTTTCGGTCCGCTCTCAATGGGGACAGGTGTCGCGAGCGGCACGTACCAGGGAGAGACGACATGAAGCGAGCAATCCTGATCGGCATCTGCGCCGCTGCGGGCGTTATGATGCAAGCGGCGGTCGCCACGTCGGCGAGTGCGGCATATCTCGGCTACGGCAACGGCGACCCGGGCAACTGGGACCTCGAGACCGAGCAAGCCGGTGGTCCCTGCAACCTTCCTGGCCAGCGGGCGCTCGATGCCTCGACCGGACAGCCCAAGTGCTGTTCCAAGTACAACCCGATGAGCGCTTGTCCGATTGCCGGGGCCTACGAGGTGCCCATGCACGTTCCCAGGTATGCGCACCGCCACGTGCACCGTTCGTAAGGCGAACTGATTTCAGCGAAACTTGCGGGCTTTCCGGCGCGGCCGAAATGCCAGGGGCCCTCTGTACGAATTGGCAACTCGCCGCGCTGGAAACGTTTACTCGCAATTAGCGCGCCGGGCGCAAAAGGGAGCTGTGAACACAGTTCGATTTTAACAGACGATCACCGGTGCCGCAGTGCGGACGACAGGGGGAAGAATGACGGGCGCGGCGGCCAACGACCATTTGCAGGACCGGCTCGACTTCATGAGCTTCGACGACGCCAGCAAAGGGGCGCTGCGCACCCTGCAGCCGGTGATCGCCGAGTTCATCGGTCCCGCGCTCGAGGTCTTTTACGAAAAGGTCCGCCGCCTTTCGACGACCGCGAACTTTTTCGCGGACGGCAGGCAGATGGCGGCCGCCAGAAGTAAACAGGCCGACCACTGGCGTGAGCTGGCGACTGCGCAGTTCGGCGCCGACTACGCAAAGCGGGTGCGCACTATCGGGCATACGCACGCCCGGCTGGGCCTCGAGCCGCGCTGGTATATCGGCGGTTACGCGCTCATCACCGAGCAGATCATCCATGCCGTGATTGCCGATCGCTGGCCGACGCTGCTGCAGCTCGCGCGGCCCAACCCGCGCAGCATGTCGGAGGCCGTCGCCGCACTCGTCAAGGCTGCGATGCTCGACATGGATCTCGCCATTTCAACTTATCTGGAGGCGCTCGAGGAGCAGCGCCAGACCGCCGAGGCCGCGCGCCTCGAGGCCGAGCGCAACCAGACCGCGGCGCTACAGGCGTTGACCGATGCGTTGGAGCGCCTCGCGGCAGGCGATCTCTGCGCCCGCATCGACAAGCCGCTTGCTCCCGAGTTCGACAAGCTCAAAGCCGATTTCGATGCGACGGTGGCGAAGCTGCAGGACGCCATGGCGACGATCCGGCAGGACGCGCTCGTCATTGCTTCGGGCACGCGCGAAATTTCCGCCGCGGCTGACGACCTTTCACAGCGCACCGAACGCCAGGCTGCAAGCCTGGAAGAAACAGCGGCGGCGTTGGAGGAAATCACGACCACGGTGAAGAACGCCGCCGAGGGCGCCGCCCACGCGCGCAACGTGGTGGCTAACGCGAAGAGTGATGCCGAGCGCGGCGGCACGGTCGCCCGCGCCGCCATCGAAGCCATGGGCAGCATCGACAAATCTTCCGAGCAGATCAGCCGCATCATCGGCGTGATCGACGAGATTGCCTTCCAGACGAACCTTCTCGCGCTCAACGCCGGCGTGGAGGCAGCGCGCGCGGGCGAAGCGGGCCGTGGCTTTGCGGTGGTCGCTTCCGAGGTGCGCGCCCTTGCCCAGCGTTCGGCGGACGCCGCGAAGGAGATCAAGTCGCTCATATCCACGTCGGCAACGCAGGTGAAGTCGGGCGTTGATCTCGTCGGGCAGACCGGCAGCGCGTTCGAGCGCATCGTGGAGCAGGTGGCCGACATCAACGGCGTCGTTGCCGACATCGCCAACGGTGCGCACCAGCAGGTGCAGGCGCTGCAGGAAGTGAACGGTGCAGTGAGCGAGATCGACCGCGTGACGCAGCAGAACGCAGCCATGGCGGAAGAGGCGACGGCGGCTAGTCATTCGCTGGCGGAGAAGACGATGGAGCTCAACATGCTCCTCGACGGCTTCCGGCTGGAGGAAACGATCACCCCGGTGCGCCGCCGCGCGTAATTTACGGCCTGTTGCGGGTGGGCGTCGCCCTCGGCCGACACTAGCCCGGCCGAGATTTAAAACCGAAGACGAAAATCCGGCTGTCCATCACGGCGGCGAAAGGGTCACCGACCGCTTGCGCGAGGGCGCGTGAGCGGAACCTGCTTTTTCGCGCAGAGGATTGGGAAGCAAGCCGGCGCATGCGCCGCCCCTGCGGAGCGCCATTGACGCGTGAGTGAATGAATGTGGTGCGTGAAGTGAAACAATGGTGGGCGGTATAGGGATTGAACCTATGACCCCACGCGTGTGAAGCGTGTGCTCTACCGCTGAGCTAACCGCCCGCCCTGCCGGAAAAATCCTGCGGCCCGGCGCGCGAAGCACCATGCCGGTCCGGGCGGCCCTTATGCGAGGCTGCGGCCTCGACTGTCAAGGCGTCCCGCAGGGTACCAGCCGGCGCGCCGCCGGCATCCTCAGGTTTTTCCAGGGCGCCGCGGCCCCGATGTCCGAAGCCGGCTCCGCTATGAGGCGAATCTCGTTAGGGCAGCAGCGAGAACGAGCGGGCGATCTTCGGGAACTCCGGCGCGATGGCCGGCGCGTCCTTGGGCGTTGCGATCCCGATCAGCCGGAAATAGCCCCCGCCAGTTCCCAGCAGCATGGCCTGGTAGAGATGAATGGGGCGCCCGTCATCGGCGTCTGTCGCGTCGGCTTCGACCTCGATGCCGTCGAGCCCCCCTATGCGAATGGCGCGCGGCTTGCCCGGCTTGAAATCCTTGAAGCCCGGTAGGCTTCCTAGCAACGCGACCGCCTGCTTCTCCGGCTCGGTGACCGCGCGCTTGTCGATCGAAGGCGCAACCATGAAGGCCGAACGGGTCTCACCCGCCCGCTCCGGCTCCAGCCGCCCGTCGAGCGTATAGACCTTGCTGGTGCCGACGATGCGGCCCGCCTCCTTGAACGGGCCGAGATAGGAGAGCGCAAAGAGATCACGCACCGCCGGCTTCTCGGTGGTTTTCGCCGTCGCCAGAACCTTCTCGATGTCCTCGACCTTCACGCTTCCATCGGCGAGGGCGTGTTGGGGTACGTTGACCGATACGAGCACCGTCTGATCGGCAGAGCGGAACAGCACGAAGAACTTACCGTACGTGCCCGCCTCCGATGTCTGCTTGGCGCGCATGTAGATGTAGGCGTCGCTCCGCGGCAGGCTGCCTTTCGTGACGTCGGTGATTCCGCGCTTGGCGAGTTCCACGGCCGTGAAGCCCTGCGCCATCTTGTCGTACTCGGCGGCCGGTGCCTCCAGGATGACGTAAGACGCGCCCGTCGTTTCGTTCTGGAATCCGGAGAACAGCGGCGAAGGAACGTATTCGGGTGGCAGGTCCAGCACGACCCTGCTGTTTGGAGCCTGCTGCTGGATCGCGTGTGCAACGGGTGGTGCCGCGAACGCCAGCAACGCCGAAAACGCGAGGGCGAGAGCGTGGCGCCAGTGCAACGCTCCCCTGCGCCGATGAGGGCACGCGTTCGTGGGCTCGGGCGCAATTGGCGGCGGCATGGAACCATCCGGTGGCAGGAATGGGGGGACAAAGACGCTCCTCATGGGGCCATATTGGGGCGCCGCGCGCGAGGAAAAAGAGACTGTGGCCGCCTCTTCACAGGTGGCTCAGCAAATGCAACGATCCGCCCGCGCCAGCCGATTCCGCATGGTATCCGGCCGACTTTTCGTGAAAAAGGAAGCACGGGCGCTGCCAAGAAAAACCCAACAAGCGCCGATGGGGGAAGCATGGACAGCGACAGGGATGAGCCGCGCCGTTCGTTTTTGTTCTCGTTCGGAATCGAGCGACTGGGCCTGGTGGCGCTGAAGGCGCCGCTCGTCTCCGCACTTCTCATTGCTGTGCTCACCGCGCTCGCGGCGTGGAGCACCATGCACATCAAGGTCGACGATTCCCTTTCCGAGCTCTTCCGCACCAACAGCGAGGAGTTCCGGCGCTATGAGGAGATCGACCGCCGCTTCCCGTCCAGCGAATATGACGTGCTCGTCGTGGTGGAGGGCAAGGGGCTGCTCACGCGCGAGCGGCTCGAGACCTTCGCCGGTTTGACGACCGAGCTGCAGCTCGTCGACGGCGTCTCCGGCCTCGTCTCGATGTTGTCGGCGCGCGATAAGCCCGACGCAACGGGCTACGCGCCGCCGCTGGTGCCCGACGACCTGCCCGAGGATGATGCCGCATTCGCCAACATCGTCTCGGCGCTGAAATCGAACGACATCGTCAAGGGCAAGTTCCTTTCCGACGACGGCGAGCTTGCGCTCATCGTGATCGCGCTCGACCGCAATGTCGTCGAGCAGCGCGGCGCCCGCGCCGTCATCGGCGACATCAACGAGGCGGCGACGCGCGAGCTGGAAGGCAGCGGTCTGACGGCGAAACTCACCGGCGCGCCGGTGATGCAACTCGAAATCCGCAACGCCGTCGAGCGCGACCGCCTTGTCTACAACGGCCTCGGATTTCTCGTCGGCATCGGCATCGCTTACCTGTTTTTCCGGCGTATTTCGCTGACCCTCATCGCCGTCGCGGGCCCGGCCATCGCCATCCTGTGGACCCTCGGCATGATCGGGGCGATGGATTTCCGGCTGAACCTGTTCATCAACGTCATCACGCCGCTCATCCTCGTTTCGGGCTTTTCCGATTCCATGCACCTCGTCATGTCGATCCGGCGCGACGTGCTGGCAGGCGTCAGCCGTCTCGAGGCGGCACGCCATGCGGTGCTGGACGTGGCGCCCGCCTGTCTGTTGACGGCTATGAACGCCGCCCTGGCGATCGTCTCTTTCCAGTTCGCGGATTCCGCCCTTATCCGCACCTTCGGTAAGGCGGCGCTGATGGCGGTCGGCATCTCCTACCTCGCCGTTGCCGTGGTCGTGCCGACCCTCGCCGCGCTGCTGGTGCGCGACGAGAAGGCGACCGGCATCGACCCGCGCGTCGAGGAAGAAGGCGGCGTCGGTGCCCTGCAAAGGATCACCGATGCGATCGTGCGCACCGTCGCGGCAAACGCGAACGTGATATTCGCGCTCTCGATCGTCACCGTCATTCTCTGCGGCATCGCCTATGCGCAGTTGAAGCCGCATTACCGCCTCGCTGACCAGGTGCCGGACAAGGAGCAGGCGCTCGCCGCCACCGGGAGGATCGACGCCAAGCTGACGGGCGCCAACCCCGTCCACATCATGATCCGCTGGAACGGCAACCAGTCGCTCTACGATCCGGATACGATGGCCGCCATCGCCGAGGCGCACGATGCGGTGGAGCAGCGCGTCGGCCTCGGCAACGTGTGGTCGCTGGAGAGCCTGCGCCGCTGGCTGGCCGCCGCAGGCGATGCCAGCATCGAGAACGTGAAGAAGTACGTCGGCATCCTGCCCGATCACCTCGTGCGCCGCTTCATTGCAGCGGATGAGAAGTCCGTGCTGGTGACGGCACGCCTTCCCGACGTCGATGCCGGCGAGATCCTTCCCATCGTCGACAAGCTCGATAAGGAGCTGGAGCCCGTCCGCAAGGCGCACCCGGGTTACGAGTTCTCGGTCACGGGCCTTCCGGCCATTGCCGCGCGCAACTCCGCTGAGCTGATCTGGGAGCTCAACTGGGGACTCGTCGGCGACATGTTCGTGATCTTCATCTTCCTCGGGATCGCGCTGCGCTCCGTGCTGGTGGGCTTCGCCAGCATCATGCCTTCGCTGTTCCCGATCTTCGCCACCGGCGCCATCCTGTGGGCGGCGGGCCAGGGGCTGCAGTTCGCCTCGATCGTGGCGATCACGGTGGCGTTCTCGCTGGCGATCGATTCCACCATCCACTTCCTCAATCGGTTTACGCTGGAGGAAGGCCGGATGGGGCCAAGCGCAACGCCGTTTCAGGTGCTCATGCGCTCGGCCCATCACATCGGGCCGCCCGTGGTGCTGACCACCATCGTCCTGGCGCTGGGCCTCGGCGTCACGATGCTCTCGCACCTGCCGTCGCTGCGCCTGTTCGGCGAGCTGGCGGCCGTGTGCCTCTTCGCCTCGCTGATCGGTCAGCTCGTCATTCTGCCGGCGGTGCTGATGGTCGGCCGCAAGCTGCTGCCGCGCCGCTGGGACGAAGCCGGTTCGAAGGGAGAGGTTGCGGCCTCGGGCGCCGTCAACACCTGACGGCGCGCGCGGGCTCCGCGTCCGCCGCCGCAAGGATGCTCGCGATGGCCGGCTCCAGTTCGCGGTAGTGGTCGATCACCGCGTCGGGACCGTAATCTCCAACGGGCGTGTCGGTGTAGCCGAAGCTCACCCCGATGACCGGCACGCCCGCCGCCTTGGCGGTGGCGACGTCGACGCCGGTGTCTCCGACCATGATCGCACGCGATCTGTTCCCGCCGGCGAGCGAGATGGTGCCGAGCAATGCATCCGGATGCGGCTTGGCGGCGGAAAGCGTGTCACGGCCGGCGACGGCATGAAAGTAGCGCGTCAGATCCAGCGCATCGAGCAGCAGCCGCGACATGCCTTCCATCTTATTGGTGCACACCGCCATACGTACGCCTTGGCGCTGCATCCGCTCCAGCAGCGGCACCACGCCGTCGAACGGGCGGCTGCCGTCGGCGATGTGATCGCCGTAGAAATCGAGGTAAAGCCGCAGAAGGTCCTCGTGCTCGGCCGGCGTCAGGTGCTCGCCCGCAGCGCCAATCGCCTTCTCGATCATGTGCTTAGCCCCGTGGCCAACGAACGGCCGCAGGGTCCGCGCGTCCACGTGCGGCAGTCCCAGGTGGTCCAGCACATGGTTCGTCGAAGCGATGAGATCGGGCGCCGTATCGACCAGCGTGCCATCGAGATCGAAGACGAGAGTGAGATCGGGCATGTGTCCTCGGCTGGCGCCTTGCGCGCCGGTGCGGCGAAGCGACGGGGCTGTCTAGCTTGAAACCCCCGGGGGTGCATCTTAGACAATGGAATTCCGCCCTACTGTTGCTAGCCGGTGCCGCCATGGACAAAAAGGTTATTA
>Ga0182749_1001616_pt1 | contig 17434 bp, 8 predicted proteins | sample eDN3rd37CKraftMG_FD_128875 | JGI IMG/M metagenome (GOLD analysis project Ga0182749, IMG submission 128875) | Enriched Miracle-Growth compost microbial communities from Emeryville, California, USA - eDNA 3rd pass 37_C Kraft MG (version 2) (version 2) ...
ATGCCGCAGCGCCCTGGACTGGCGCAATTTTCTGCCGGTGTGCTTATGGCGGCACGCACCAGCGCCGAGGGCTGGCCAGGGGCCCGCAAGGCGTTTATTTCAAAGGTGTGGGACGCGATTCGCACCTCTCACCCCGAATGGGGTCTTTCCGAGATCGAGTTCAAGGACATGCTGGCGGGCGCCCACCGGGCGGGCCAATTGGTGCTGTCCGGAGCCGACCTGAAGAACAAAAACAACATCAAGGAGTTCGAGGATTCCGCGATCCTCTACAAGAACACCGTCTGGCACTACGTGCGAGTCGAGGACTAGCGCGATGATCGAGAAGCGCGCCGTCGGTCGCATCAGGGAGCCAAGCGAATTTCTCGATCTCAATCGCGCTGGCAAAGCTATGATTCCGGTGTCCTTTCCGATTCCGACGTTCGCTCACCGCCAAGCCTCAGACTCCGGCGAACATCGCAATCGGAACACTGGGACGTTGAGGGCCGTGGACTGATGCACCTTAAAGAAGTCTCCCCGCAGCCAGCACCCGACCGGCTGTTCTCCGCGTTCGAGCATTCGATCACGTGGGAGGACGATATCTGGCGGGCGGACCCGGTCGATGTCGCCGAGGTTCACGCGAAGGCGCGCCGCAAGTTCAACGATCTTCTGTCGGGCATCATCGCGGGCAAGGGCCCCGGCACACAGGATCGGATCCTGCTGTTCCATGGCCAGTCCGGCGCCGGCAAGACCCATCTTTTGCGCGCCCTGCGCACCAAGGCGCACCGCGACGGCTCGGCATACTTCGGCTATGCGCAGATGACGCCGGATGTCGCCAATTACGCCGACTACTATCTGCGCCGCCTCGTCCATTCGCTGGAGAAGACATACGATCCCGATACGTCGGGGGAGAGCGCGCTCGCGCGGCTCACGGCGCGTATGCTCGATGACGCGGCGGTCGATCCTAAGGATTTGCAGAACCTGCGCGAAGCGAGCCTCGACGAAGCGCGCCTCGCCAAGCTCGTGCTGAAGGTTGCCGACGACATCGTTGCCGCGCCGAAGTACGCCGAGTTCGAGCTCGATATCAACGTGGTGCGCGCCCTCCTCTATCTGGAGCGCAAAGACCCGCGCATCGACCAGCGCATCCGCCAGTACCTGCACGGACGCCCGCTGACCGAGCTCGCCCACCAGGCCGTGGCCGCGCTCGATCCCAACGACGGCGAAGACCGCGCGTTCGAGATCATATCCGCGCTCGGCGCGCTGATGTGGAGCATCGATCGCGCCGCGCTCGTCTTCTGCGTCGATCAGGTGGAGGACCTGCGGTTCTTCTCCGACGCCGAGGAGCGCTTTCAGCGCGCGGTGCGCGATCTCATCCAGATCGCCAACCGCGTGCCGAATGCCATTCTGATCATTTCGTGCCTGGAAGATTTCTACGGCCAGGTACGCGGCGTTCTTGCCCAATCGTACATCGACCGCATCGAGAAGGCCGGCCCCGTGGCGCTGCTCGATAGCCGCACGCCGGAAGAGGCGCGGCTCATCATCGCGAAGCGGCTCGCCCACATTGCTGAATCGGGCGAGGGCGGCGCGGAATATCCCGATCCTTCGGCCTACTTCGGCCCGCAGTTCTACGAGGAGTTCGCCGGACTTTCGACGCGGCGCCTCCTGGAACACGCGCACAATCGTCTGCGCAGCAAGACGTCGCCGGAAGCGGAAGAGCCCGAGGAGGGCGCCGAGCCCGCGGAAGGGCGCGAGCCGGAGCGCAGCAGCGGCTTCATTTCGCGGCTCGCCGCCGCGCTCGGCCTCGGCATTGCCGAGGACGCCCCGGTCTCGGCCTTGGCGCCAGCCGTCGACTATCGCGACACGTGGGAGCGTTTCCAGAGCGCCTCGGAGGCCGAGATTCCCTCCGATGAAGGCGAGCTTTTGGAAGTTCTCGCCGGCGCGCTGCCGCTGGCGCGCGATGAATGGAACGGCACGGTGCTGCTCAACGTCGAGCGCGTCGACCTGGGCGAAGACATCTCCGCCATCGACTTCACGCTGAAGCACAGCGCGGGCTTCGCCACCGACGGGCGGGTGTTCGTGTGCAACCGGCCGACACAGGGCGGCGGGCTGAAGCGCCAGCTCGACCGGGTGCTCGCCAACATGGGCACCAAGCAGTGCTTCATGCTGCGCGCGTCGGATTTCCCGCCGAACCGCAAGAACCAGACCGCCCAGGCGGTGCGCAAGTTCCGCGAGAACGGCGGGCGACCGCTCACCGTTCCCATCGCCGAATGGGAGCGCATGATGATGGTGCGCGAATTCCATACGCATCACCGGCAGGATCCCGGCTTTGCCGCGTGGCTTGCCGGGGCGAAGCTGCTCTCAAATCTCACCGTAATGATCCAGCTCCTGCGCCTCGACCTGCTCGGGCGCGTGCTGCCGAAGTCGGCTGCGGTCGAGGTCGAAGCGGCGGCCAGCGGCACGCGGGCCTCCGGCGGGCGCAGCCTCGTCAGCGCCCTTGGCGAGGTGACCGCTTCCGACGGCACCGATGCTGTTGCTACCGAGGCGGAGGAAGAGGAGCAGCTTCCGCTGTCCGTCATCCTCGACGAGAACAGCGATGGCGACAGCATCTATGGCGGGCGCGAACTACGCGCGGGCGGCCGTCCCGTCACGCTCAACAAGAACGTCCTCAAGCGGCACGCCGCGGTGCTCGGCGGGTCGGGCTCCGGCAAGACCACACTCGCACTCTCCATCATCGAGCAACTCCTGCTGCGCGGCATTCCGGCGGTTCTCCTCGACCGCAAGGGCGACCTCTGCTCCTATGCGAACCCCGACGTCTGGCGCGAGAACGACGAAGAGTTCTCCGAGCGCCGCGGGGAGCGCGAGAAGCTGGCCGACGCCATCGACGTCGCGGTGTTCACACCGGGCCGATCCTCGGGGCGCCCCATCTCGATCACGCTGCTTCCCAACGGCATCAACGAGTTGCCCGAGCACGAGCAGCAACTGCTCGCCAACCTTTCGGCGGCGGCGCTCGGCGAGATGCTGCACCTGAAGAACTCGGCGACCCATCAGAAACAGTCCGGGACCTTGTCGGTGGCGCTGCGCATCCTCGGATCGCGCCACAGCCGCGAGGTGACGCTTTCGGACCTCATCAATCTGCTCGAGGACGAGGATCCGGAGCTTTCCGACCTCACGCAGCGGATGGACCCCTCAGGAAAGCTGCGGCGCGACCTCGTCGCTCAGCTCGACAGCCTTCGCCATCGCAACGCGGCGCTGTTCGAAGCGGGCGGCGAATCCCTGAGCATGGAATCGCTGCTGGGGCTTGGCCCGCACGCCCGCGAGGGACGCACGCGGCTGTCGATCATCTATACGGGCTTCCTGGGCGACAACGAAAACATCCTCTTCTGGGTGTCGCAGTTCCTGTCCGAGGCCCTGCGCTTCTGCCAGCGCAACCCCAACGATGAGCTGCAGGCCGTCGTCATGTTCGACGAGGCGGACCTCTACATTCCCGCCAACTCCAAGCCGGCGACCGCAGAACCGCTGCAGAGCCTTCTGAAGCGCGCGCGCTCGGCCGGCCTCGGCATCATGCTCGCGACCCAGTCGCCGGGCGACCTCGACTACAAGAGCCGCGACCAGATCACGAGCTGGTTCATCGGCCGCGTGCGCGAGGACACGGCGCTGCGCAAGCTCAAGGCGGCGTTCCAGAGCGAGTCCGGCCTCGACCCGGCGGCGGTGCTTCCCAGCCAGACCGTGGGCGAGTTCCACCTCGTGCAGGAGGGCCTCGTACGCTCGATGAAGGCGCAGCGCTCCCTCATCATGGCGGAGCAGGTGCCGTTCGATCGCATCGAGCAGCTCTCCCGCGAGACGAAGGGCCAGGACGAACGCCAGCTACGCCTGTTCGATCCGCCGGCGCGGGCTGCAGCGGGTGCTGCAGGCAAGCGCTGAATAGTGCGCGGATGCCACGCTTCCACAGGTTGCCGTGGCAAGAATAGATGGGCGCGGCGTTTAAGCTCTGCTCAACCGAATTGCGCAAAAATGCCGGCTAAAGAGCGCGGACTATTCGCGTTTTTTCGGTCGATGCCCTGTGGATAAATGGACCGCGCGTTCCACGGCCTTCGCAGATGCGAACCTGCGATCTTCGAATCCCGCAAACAGGGCGTGTCAACTGATTTCTTCTAATGTAAAATTGGGAAGTCACCGGAAATTTGAGGGGGTTTCTGGAGACCTGGGGCTTGAGACTGAGACGCCTGCCGCATTGCCGGACGGCGTTTGGTGCGGGGTAGTGTTATGGTTGCGAAGTCTTTCATGATGCTCGTGGTTGCGACCGTTTTAGGGCCGGCGGTCGGCGTCGGCCTATTCATGCTGTTGCACACGTTCTGATACGCACGATCCGCGTGACGAGCAAAACGGCGCGACGGGCCGAGCCATCGCTCCATTGGACGGGGCCAATATCGCCATAAACAATGGCTAGCAATTGCGGGCCAGGAGCGGGTTTGCGCTCAGTCCCGTACGAGCGGCCATGCCATTCGTTTCCAGCGTTCTGCTCCGCCCCGTTCCCGGCCCGTCGCGCCGGCGCCCCATGCATTCCGCGTCCGCTGCAAATTCGCTCTCGAGATCCGCGGCAACCGCCAGCGGTTTTCGCGCCGGGTGCGACTCAACGTTTGCCGTCCTTCTCCCCCCGCACCCCGTCAGGCCGACCCGCCGCCATCGCCGAACCGCGGTGCGTGCTGTGCCCGCTCACCGGTCGAGCCGCAAAAATCCGGGCGCGGCAGAAGGTGGCAGAAAGAATTTTCCGCGCCGCCGCGGCGCGATCGGACGTTCGCGGACGATCGCCGTTCTGTTCCACAGGAAATGCATCTTACGGACTTCGAGCCGCCACGGGTCCTGCGAAAGATGGTGGACTAAGCCGTTGTCGGAGCATGCATGAAAGCGGACTTGGCGAGGCACCGAGCAACACTTGTTTAACCCAAATGGCAGCTTAATGCCGGGCAACAGCAACAAACCTCGGCGGCGCAGTTTGCGCGGCTTTCACCGGGGCAACACGGGGGATCACGGTCATGTCGACTGAGGCACCATCATCACTGCATGGCCTTTCCATCGCGGAGAAAATTTCCAGACTGACCGCCTTCATTGCGGACGACCTCGATGCCCGCGCCGCCACCGGCATGCATGCGACCGACGCCTGCTATCTGCTGATCGCCCGCTCGGCCGAGAGCCCCGTCGCCCAGGCCCTGCGTGCCCACGCTGACCGCATTTCATCCATGGGCATTCGTCTGCGCGCCATCTTCAGCGAGATCGACCAGGCCGGCGCGCACCTTGCCGCTCCCTTCGTCGTGCCGAGCGAGTGCCGCATCGCCCGCGACAGCCGCCTTCTCGCCGCCCACGAGCAGCTCGTCCTCACCCCCACCCGCACCTGGCTCGGCGACTGCATGCGCCGCGAGGCGGGCAAGCGCGATGCTTTCGAGCGCTATGCGCACGACTGCGCCCAGACCGGCGCGCACGCCACGCGCTCGTTCGAAAGCCTGTGGCGCATCACGGCGCCGCTCGTCGCCATGCCCTCCCTCGTGACGCTGACGAAGATGCCGAACATCGCCACGGCGGCAGAGAAGATTCCCGACGATCTGCACCGCCAGTAGGCGCCAACGTTTACGTTTCGCATTCTATGGGGCTGGCGCATCGCGCCGGCCCCATTTGCGTTCGCCGATCGGGGTATCCGGGGGTCAAGGTATAAGGGCACGCAACGGGGAGAAAATGCCGGCAAGTCGATGCTTGCCGTCACCCTATGGACATTGGGCCCTGCTCCCTTCAACGCGCTCGCGGACTTCACGATAATCGATCTCGGACCGTTCCGGCTCAGACCTTCAAGGTGGCCAAAATGCCTTTCCTCGCCCGCCTACTCCTCGCATTCTCATTTCTGCTGCCGCTCGCGCCTTCAATGGCGCAGCAAGCCGCGCCGCCAAAGGCCGTCGCCTTCGCCCACCAGGGCGTCAAGGACGATGCCAACCGTTACGAAGCGTATCTGAAATCGAACTGGAAGATCGCGGGCAAGCGCACCGCGGACCTGCGCCGCGACGGCGAGCGCGCGATGCGTACCGACCCGCGAGCTGCTTCGCGCAGCTACGCCGGGGCGGTCGCCGTCGATGGCATGGATGTCGAATCCTGGATCGGCCTCGCACGCGCTCTGCTCGCCATTCCGCCCGATCCGGAGAAAGACAGCGAGCGTTACGACCTGCCGGTGAATGCTTCCGGCGCCGCTTACATCGCCTACGAGCGCGCCAAGGACAATCCGCAGAAGGCGCGCGCCCTCGCGGTGCTCGGCGATGCGCTCCAGCGCCGCTCCTACTATCGCCCTGCCATCGACGCCTTGAAGGTGAGCCTTGCACTGGCTGACAACGGGGCAGTGCGGGAGAGTTATGACAGGCTGCGCGCCGAGCACGGCTTCCGCATGACGGACTACAAGGCCGAAGCCGAAACCGCCGCCCCGCGCCTGTGCCTGCAGTTCTCCGAAAGCCTCGCCCGCAGCGAGGTCGATTTCTCGAAGTACGTCTCGGTGGACGGCCACGATCCGCAATCGGTTGCCGCGGAGGACAGCCAGCTCTGCATCGACGGCCTTGCGCACGGCCAGCGCTACCGCGTGCAGGTCCGCGCCGGTCTTCCTTCGGCCGTGGACGAGGAGCTGCGCAAGAACATCGACATCGCCGTCTACGTGCCGGACCGAAAGCCGTTCGTGCGCTTCTCGGGCCGCTCGTACGTGCTGCCGAGCCGCGGCCAGCAGGGCATTCCGCTCGTGACGGTGAACACCGCGAAGGTGGAGGTGGAGGTTTACCGCATCGGCGACCGCAATCTCGTCGGCGCGCTCGAAAGCGGCGATTTCCAACGCCAGTTGCAGCGCTATGAGGTCGACCAGATCCGCACGCAGTCGGGCGAGAAGGTCTTCGCCGGCTCGATGGACGTGCCCCAGAAGCTCAACGAGGAGATGACGACCGCCCTGCCGGTGACGGACGCGGTCGGCACGCTGAAGCCGGGCGTCTACGTTGCTATCGCGCGTCCCTCACAGAAGGCGCGCGGCGATGATTCCTACGGGGCGGAGGCGACGCAGTGGTTCATCGTCTCCGACCTCGGCCTCACGGCGTTCTCCGGCGAAGACGGTGTGCACGCGTTCGTGCGCTCGCTGGCGGAAGCCAATCCTTCGTCCGACATCAATGTGAAGCTGATCGCCCGCAACAACGAAGTGCTCGGCACCGCGGAGACGGATGCGCGCGGCTATGCGCGCTTCGAAGCCGGACTTTCGCGCGGTGAAGGCGGCCTGCAGCCCGCGCTGCTCGTCGCCGAAAGCGCTACCGGCGAATATGCGTTCCTCGACCTCACCTCCGGTGCGTTCGACCTGACCGACCGCGGCGTCAAGGGCCGCGAGGCGCCGGGACCGCTGGATGGCTTCGTCTACACCGAGCGCGGCGTCTATCGCCCGGGCGAGGACGTGCACATCGCGGCACTCGTGCGCGATGCCGCGGGGAAAGCTGCAAACCTGCCTGTGACGCTCATCGTCTCGCGCCCGGACGGCGTGGAGCACGCGCGCTACACGCTGAAGGATCGCGGCCTCGGCGGCCGTGACATCACGCTGCCGCTCGCCGCCTCCGCGATGACCGGCACGTGGCGCGCAAAGCTGCACACCGATCCGCAGAAGGACGCGATCACCCAGGTCTCGTTCCTCGTGGAAGATTTCGTTCCTGAACGGCTCGATCTCAAGCTCGAGGCTCCGGCTGCCGCGCTCACGCCGTCTCAGACGCAGTCGATCAAGGCCGCGGGCCGCTATCTCTACGGCCCGCCGGCCGCGGATCTCGCCATCGAGGGCGACATCGTCGTGCGACCTTCATCGAAGGATCTGCCGGGCTATCCGGGATTCCAGTTCGGTCTCGCGGACGAGCGTGTCGATCCCGTGCGCAAGCCGCTCGATGCGGCGGTCACCACCGACAAGGACGGCATCGCCAACGTGCCGGTGTCGCTTCCTGCTGTCCAACGCACGGCGAAGCCGATGGAAGCGAACGTGATTCTGCGTCTGCGCGAAACCGGCGGGCGCACCATCGAGCGCAGCATCACCATCCCCGTCGATCTCGGCCAGCCGCGCATCGGCGTGAAGCCGCTGTTCAAGGGCAACGAGCTCGATGAGGCACAGACCGCTTCGTTCGAGGTCGTGGTGCTTGACGCCGAGGGCAAGCGCGTTGCCGCCGATGGCCTCACCTGGACGCTGAGCCGCCTCGACACGAACTGGCAGTGGTATCGGCGTGACGGACAATGGAACTACGAAGCCGTCACGCTCACCCGCAAGGTGGCGGACGGCAAGCTATCGGCCAGCGCCGATGGTGCATTCTCCAGGATCGACGGCAAGGTCGACTGGGGCCGCTATAAGCTCGAAGTGGCGTCCGCCGATCCGGAGGGGCCGGCCGCGAGCATGACGTTCAACGCGGGCTGGTATTCTGCGGCGAGCGATGCGGAAAGCCCGGAGATTCTCGACGTCGCGCTCGACCGTGCGAGCTATAAGCCGGGCGAGACCGCGAAGCTGCGCATTGCGAGCAAGCTCGGCGGCAAGGCGCTCGTCTCGGTGCTGGCGGGCGGCCTTCTCTCCATGCAGGAGATCGACGTTGCCAACGGCGGCGGTGAAGTGGACGTCGCGGTCGGCAGCGACTGGGGCCCCGGCGCGTATGTCACGGCGATGCTCTACCGTCCGCTCGACGAGAGCCTGAAGCGCATGCCGAGCCGCGCGGTCGGCGTCGCCTGGCTCGGTCTCGACCAAACGGAGAAGACGCTCGGCGTCTCGCTCTCCGCCCCGGAGAAGATCAAGTCGGGCACGGAACTTTCCGTGCCGGTGAAGCTTGCAGGGCTCAAGGCGGGCGAGGAGGCCTATGTGACGGTCGCCGCGGTCGATCTCGGCATCCTCAACCTGACGCGCTTCTCGACGCCTGCGCCGGAGAACTGGTTCTACGCCCAACGGCGCATGGGCCTCGAGATCCGCGACTTTTACGGCCGCCTCATCGACGGCATGCGCGCCGAGCGCGGCTCGCTGCGGTCCGGCGGCGACGGCGGCGCGGATATGGGCATGCAGGGCAGCCCGCCGGTCGAAGCCACGGTTGCGGAGTTCTCCGGCATCGTGCGTGTCGGCGAAGACGGCACCGCGACGGTGAGCTTCGACATTCCGGACTTCAACGGCACCGTGCGCGTGATGGCGGTTGCGTGGAGCGGCGACAAGCTGGGCCACGGACAGCAGGATGTGATCGTGCGCGATGCCGTTGCGCTGACGGCGTCGGGCCCACGCTTCCTGACGCTCGGCGATGAGGCACGCCTCGACATCGCCGTGCACAACGTGGAAGGCCCGCAGGCCGCCTACGGGATCGCGCTCATCAGCGGGGAGGAAACCGTGCACACGGCACAGCTCGACCTCAAGGAGGGCGAGCGGCGCGCCGAGCGCATTGCGGTGAAGCCCACCGCCGTCGGTCTCATCGATTATGACGTGCGCGTGACCGGGCCCGGCGGCATCGATGTCAAACGCCACCTGACGTTCGATGTGAAACCGCCCGCGGGCGACATCAAGCGCACGACCATCGCCTCGCTGAAGCCGGGCGGCAGCATCTCGCTCGGGCCCGACCTCGTGCGCGACATGATCGCCAACCGCACGCGCGTCTCGATCAGCGTCGGTCCGATCGCACGCTTCGACATCCCGGCGCTGCTCACTGCCCTCGATCGCTATCCTTACGGGTGCGCGGAGCAAACGGTGAGCCGTGCGCTGCCGCTGCTCTACGCAAATGCGGTTGCTTCGGGGCTCGGCATCGCGCCGGACAAGGAGCTGAAAGAGCGCGTGCAGAAGGCCGTGGACCGGGTTTTCGACATGCAGGACAGCGGCGGTGCGTTCGGCACCTGGGGACCGGTGGCCACCGACCTGTGGCTCACGGGCTACGTCACCGACTTCCTGACGCGCGCGAAGGAGCAGGGCTTTGACGTCAACGCGCAGGGTTTCAACCGGGCGCTCGACCGGCTGCAGAACTTCATCGCCTACGCGGAGGACTTCAAGAAGGGCGGCGAGGACCGGGCTTATGCGCTCTACGTTCTCGCCCGCAACGGCCGCGCGCCGATCGGCGATCTGCGCTACTACGCCGATACGCGCCTCGACCGCTTCTCGACGCCGCTCGCCAAAGCCCAGCTCGGCGCGGCGCTGGCGATGATGGGCGACAAGCCGCGCGCCGAGGCGGCGTTCGCGTCCGCTCTCGACGCGCTCGATCTGCCGGAGGCTACCGGCCTCGGCGGCTATCGCGCCGACTACGGCTCGGGGCTGCGTGACAGCGCTGCCTTGATCACGCTGGCGACGGAGACGCGGGTGAGCAACGTGGAAGCTCCAAAGCTGGTCGATGTCGTCGCCAAGGCTTACTCGGGCCGCACCCACACCTCGACGCAGGAGCAGGCGTGGATGCTGCTGGCGGCCAACGCGCTGGCCGAGGAGGGCAACGACCTCAAGCTGATCGTCAACGGCGCTCCCGTCGTCGGCGCAGTGACGCGGTCGCTTTCGGCCGCGGACGTGATCGCCTCCCCGCTCACGGTGACGAATGACGGCACGGCTCCGGTCGATGCCGTCGTGACGGTGCTGGGGTCGGCACTCACGGTGGAACCGGCCGTCTCCAAGGGCTTCGCCATCGAGCGCCAGTACTTCAAGCTCGACGGCACCCCTGTCGATCTCAAGAGCGCCAGCGGCGGCGCTTCGGAGATCGCACAGAACGAGCGTCTCGTGACGGTTCTCAAAGTCACCGGACAGGAGGCGGGCGGGCGCGTGCTCCTCGTCGACCACCTGCCGGCGGGGTTCGAGATCGATAACCCGCGGCTCGTCGACTCGGGCGACGTGAAGGCCCTCGACTGGCTGAAGACGACCGTGCAGCCGGAACACTCGGAGTTCCGCGACGACCGTTTCGTGACGGCGTTCAACTTCTCCGCCAACGGAGAGGTGGCGCAGAACGACAACGGCGAAGCGACGCCGGATGGGCAGGCGAGCGCGGCCGGCCCGGTAAATTCGGCGACGGTCGCCTACCTCGTGCGAGCGGTAACGCCGGGCACGTTCGTTCATCCGGCGGCAACGGTCGAGGATATGTACCGTCCGGAACGGTATGCACGCACCGGAGCGGGCAAACTCACCGTCACACCCAGCAAGTAGGCAAGCACTCGTTCCGCATCCTTCGGGGATCGCCGAAGGATGCGGGGCTGACGCGATTAGAGATCAGGCGGGTTACGGCGCACGCGATGGCAGACGCACCGGCTCAAGCAAATCTTCCCGCGCGCGGGTTTTTCTCGCGCAGGCGCTGGATCCGTCTGCCGCGCGGACGCACCATCGCCATTGCTGCGTTCGCGGCCGCGACGCTATCCGCAGCAGCAGCGGGGACCTTCCTCGGATGCGTAAGCCGTATGGCGCCGCCGGATCTGGCGGCGACGGAGAGGGTCTCGACCATCGTCGTCGACCGCAACGATCAGCTTCTGCGCGCATTCACGACGGCGGACGGGCGGTGGCGGCTGCCGGTCGACATCGCCGATGTCGACGAACGCTACCTCGCGATGCTGATGGCGTTCGAGGACAAGCGCTTCTACGAGCACGGCGGCGTCGACATGCGCTCGCTCGCCCGTGCGGCGTGGCAGCTTGCCGGTCACCGGCGCATCGTGTCGGGCGCATCGACGCTCACCATGCAGGTGGCTCGACTTGTAGAGGGCCGCTATGAGCGCTCCGGTTCGGCGAAAATACGCCAGATCATCGGCGCGCTGCGGCTCGAGCGGCATCTCACGAAACAGCAGATCCTGACCCTCTACCTGCGGCTCGCACCGTTCGGCGGCAACATCGAAGGCGTGCGCGCCGCTTCCCTCGCCTATTTCGGCAAGGAGCCGCGGCGGCTTTCGGTCGGCGAGGCGGCGCTGCTCGTCGCGCTGCCGCAGTCTCCGGAATGGCGGCGCCCCGATCGCAATCACCGCGCCGCGCGCATCGCCCGCGACCGCGTCTTGCAGCGCGCCGTGGAAGAGGGCGTCATCACGGCGGCGGAGGCCGAGCGCGCGAGCCACGAGCGCGTGCCGACCGCCCGTCGCGCGTTTCCGCAGCTCGCGCCGCATCTTAGCGAAGCCGAGGTGCGGGCCGATCCGGCGCTGTCAGTGCACCGGCTCACGATCGACCGCGGCGTGCAACGCGCGCTGGAAGCCCTGGCGGAGGAGCAGACGCGCCTTCTCGGGCAGAAGCTTTCCGCCGCCATACTCGCGGTGGACCACACGACCGGCGAGGTGATCGCGCACGTCGGCTCTGCGGGCTATCTGGAACGATCGCGCGCGGGCGCCGTCGACATGGTGGGCGCCGTCCGCTCGCCCGGCTCGACGCTGAAGCCTTTCATCTACGGTCTCGCGTTCGAGGCCGGTCTCGCGCACCCCGAGACGCTGATCGAGGATCGACCGGTGCGCTTCGGCTCCTATGCTCCGAAGAACTTCGATGAGGATTTTCACGGCACGGTCACGGTGCGCAATGCGCTCGCCCAATCACTCAACATTCCGGCGGTAAAGGTGCTGTCGGCGGTCGGTCCGGGCAAGCTCGCCGGCCGCTTCCGCAAGGTGGGAGTCGAAACGCTCTTCCCCGACAAGGGCCAGCCGACGCTCGCCATGGCGCTCGGCGGTGTGGGGCTTACGCTGCGGGACGTCGCAACGCTTTACGCCGACCTCGCCCGCGGGGGCGATGCGGTGCAGCTCGTGCACCGGCGCGCGGATGTTTCCGCTGCGGCGAAGGCATTGCTTCACGGGAAACAGCCGGTGCGCGAGCGCCTCCTCTCGCCGCTCGCCTCCTGGTACGTGAGCGACATTTTGAAAGACGCCCCGCCGCCGCTCAACGCGCGGGCCGGCCGTTTCGCCTATAAGACCGGCACGTCGTATGGATATCGCGATGCCTGGGCGGTGGGCTTCGACGGCAAGTATACGGCTGCCGTGTGGGTCGGACGGCCGGATGCCGCTTCAACGCCGGGCCTGACGGGGCGCCTCGCCGCCGCGCCGATCCTGTTCGATGCGTTCGCGCGCCTGGGCGACCGGCGTACGCCGCTCGCCGGAGCGCCCGCGGGCGCGCTGCGCGTCACGGGCTCCGAGCTGCCTCCGCCGCTGAAACGCTTTCGCGAGGGCGGCGCCGAGCCGGAAACGGGACCATTTCTGGAGCCCCGCGTCGTGATCTCGTTCCCGCCGGACCGTGCGGAGGTTGAAACCGAAGCGGGCGAAGCACTGCTGCTCAAGGCCAGCGGCGGCGTGCTGCCGCTGACGTGGCTCGTCAACGGCGCGCCGATCACCTCCGATCCGCGCACGCGGCAGGTCGTCTGGCAGCCGGACGGTAACGGGTTCGTCAAGTTTTCGGTCGTCGACGCCAAGGGCCGCGTGGATCGCGTCACGGTGCGGCTCAAGGCTCCGGAGCTTGCGGCGATGGCGGGCGAGGGACAGACGCGTTAGTCTGCTGACCCCAAGGGTCCGCAACGACGGAAGCGTGATGGCGAAACGACTGCTACCGGCCATTCTGTTGGCGCTGCTCGCCACCCTTTCGGGGTGCGGCGAGCAACATTCCACCTCGCTGCCCGCACTCGAAGCAAAGCGCGATGCAACGTCCGTCTCCGGCATCTCGTCCGGCGCGTACATGGCTGGGCAATTCGAGATGGCGCATGCGAAGGATGTCGTGGGCGCGGCGGTCATTGCCGGCGGTCCCTACGGCTGTTCGGAGAGCCTCTATGCCGATCTCATTCCAGGCCCGGGCACAGCACTTCTCAATCTCACGAAGGCGATCAACGGCTGCATGCTGAATGCGCTGCAGGCGTTCGGCGTGCCGGATCCGGCGCAGCTCGCGCGCCGCGCGGAGCATCTCGCCGAACAGGGGCGCATCGATCCCATCGCCGATGTCAAAGGCGACCGCGTCTATCTCTTCACCGGCAAGAACGACACCACCGTATCTCCCGCGATCGTCGCGGCGGCGCAGAAGTTCTACGAGGACATCGGCGTGCCTGCGACGCAAATCCTCTATGTGTCCGACATCCCGGCAGGGCACGCGTTCGTCACCGCCGACCGCGGGCCGGCGTGCGATTACACGGGCAAGCCCTACATCGTAAACTGTGACTACGACCAAGCCGGCGCGCTGCTGAAGCACATTTACGGGGCGCTGAACGCGCCCGCCGAGCGCGCGGGCGGCACGTTCGTCCTCTTCGATCAGGACGACTTCACCGAGGGGCTCGCGAACCACGGCCTGAGCGATGACGGCATTGCCTATATTCCTGAGGCCTGTCGCGGCAACGCCGGCTGCCGCGTGCACATCGCCTTCCACGGCTGCGGACAGAACCGGACCTTCGTCGGCGACGCCTTTGCGCGCGATTCCGGATATGCCCGCTGGGCGGACACCAATAACCTCATCGTATTGTTCCCGCAGACGGCGGCGACCCCGCTCAATCCACAGGGATGCTGGGACTGGTGGGGCTATACCGGCCCCGAATATCTGACGCGGGACGCTCCACAAATCACGGCCGTTTACCGGATGCTAGAACGCCTTGCCGGGCCGCGCACCTCATCTTGAGTTCCGTCAAACCGGCCGCGTCAACGGAGCACACACCGTCGCTTGCAGGCGGAGATTGGCGTGCTGCCTGCCGTCGCATAGGGTTGCCGCCGACACACTGCCGCTGAGGACTGATGCGGCGCCGAGGGAACGTTCGGGGGACAACCGATGGCACACCTACTCACGCTCGGCTGGACCGGTGACGCGGCGCGCATGCCGGACCGGCGGCGTCTCGGTGCAGCGGGGGCGATCGCTGCCGCTGCGCTGATCATCGCGCAGGCCGCTGCCGGCGTCTTCGAGCAGGCGCAAATCGATGGTGGCGCAGAATCGGCAAAGACCAGCGCGGCGAGCGGACGCTCATCCGTCGCGCTCGGCCGCGAGACGGTGATCGGCGCTTTCACCGGCGCGCCCTACAATTATCCGAGCGCTGCGCGCGTGACGAACCCGCTGACCGAGGGCGCTACCGATTTCACCATCGACAAGGTCGACTGGTACACGGCTCCTTTCAAGAGTCCGATCTACTACGGCGCGCGCGTTGCGCAGTGGTTCTCCGGGGGCGGCTTCGGCACGGGCCTCGATTTCATCCACTCGAAGGCCATCGCGCCGCTCGACGAGGAGACGGGCTTCAAAGGCACGATCGACGGGCGGGAACTTCCTGCGCGGGCGCGCATCAAGGATATCGTCAGCAAGCTAGAATTCTCGCACGGCCATAACATGCTGCTGCTGAACGGTTTCGTGCGGCTGCCGGGCATCGGTGCGCGCATCAGCCCCTATGCCGGGCTCGGCGGTGGCGTGCTGCTGCCGCATACGGAATTCCAGCTCACGAACAGCGCGCACCCGCGCACCTATGAATACAACTATGCCGGCCCGGCGGGCCAGGCGCTGCTGGGCGTCGAGATACGGCTCGCCAAGCTATCGTTCTTCGTCGAGTACAAGTTCACCTACGCGGACTACAACGCGCCCTTGAGCGAAGTCGACGGAAGCTGGCTGCCGCTCGATCTCTTCCGTCAGGCGCAGCGCTGGTGGTCCGGCAATCCGCCGCCGGGCGGGCACATCGCGACCGAGGTGGTCAGCCATCAGGTTGTTGGCGGGCTCGCCGTGAGGATCGCGCCGGCGCGGTGACGGTCGGCGCGCTCAACCTCGGCACATCACTGTGCAGCCCGGCGCGGGCGCGAGATAGATCGGACGGTTCTGCTCCGGCATCACGTCGCCGATGGTCTCGGTGATCATGTTATTGCGGGCCTCCCAAAGGTCACGCCCCGTCTGCCAGTAACCGCCGCTCCCCGCGATCATTTCGACGAGATGCGTCAGCCATTCGCGCGAGACGCCGGCGGGAACGTAGTACTGCTCGAGGTAGCGGGCGACGAACCGCCGGTCCGACACTCGGGTTCGCACTTCGTCGATGCCGCCGGTGGCGCTCTCGCGCCACGAACGGTGAAAGAACCAGAGGCTGCTCAGTGCGGCGCGGCGGGTCTCGCCAGCGAGGAAAACCGGAATGCAGGCCGAGGCGCACGTCGCACCCCGATCGACGGTGGTGACGAGCCGGTGCGTGCGCTTGATGCGATCGAGCACACCCAGTACGGCGGTCATCTCATCGATGCGTCCGCCGCAGGAGCTCAGCGACAGCTCGACCGCGGTCACCTCCCGTCCGTGAATCTCGAACCCTTGGGAGAGTGCGCGGGCCATCCCGCCATCGATGCGCCCGGTCCAGTCGAGGACGAGCCGCTGGCCGCCATCGGTGACGGTGGAACGCATGTGGCCGGTGCCGCAGATATCGGCGGCCGACGCGGCCCGCACGGGCAGCGCCAGCGTCACAATCATGAGAAGGGCCCGAAGCGTCTTTGGCATGGGGCGCAGTCATCCCGCATCGCCGTGGCGAAATCGGGATCGGGGAACCGCGATATCCCCGATTGGTGAATGCGGGGGTCAGAAGCGGCGCAGCAGCCGCTCGTAATAGTCGAGCTCCTGCGTCGGCCGGGCGGGCTGGGCGAGACGGCGGCGCAGCTCCTCCAAGATCTCACGCGCGCGCTGCATGTCGATCTCGTCGGGAACCTTCACGGAATTGCCGGCGTCGGGCCCCTGGAAGCGCTGCGGGCGGCCGAGCGGGTCGCGCGGCTGATCGCCGTTCTGGCCGTAGCGGGAAGCGCCGTCCTTGGACATGCCCTCGGCCATCTTCTGTGCGCCCTGGCGCATCTGATCGAGCGCTTCGGACTGGTCGGAAACGGCGGTATCGTTGTTGCCTTCCTCCAGCGAGCGCTGTGCATTCTCCATGGAATCGCGCGCGCGATTGAACTCGTCCCGGCCCATGCCGAGCTCGTCGAGCTCGCGGCGCAGCTTCTCAAGTTCTTCCTTCAGCGCCTGCTGCTGCTCGCTGAGGCCGCCCTTACCCTGCTGGCCTTGCTGACCCTGTTGGCCCTGCTGCTGGCCCTGGCCGCCACCCTGCTGGCCTTGCTGCCCTTGCTGCCCCTGCTGCCCGCGCTGTCCAGCCTGGCGGTCGTTACCCTGGCCGGGCTGACCACGCATGCCCCGGCCCTGCTGGCTCTGCTGGCGGCCATTGTTCTCGCCCGGCATCGCACCGCTCGGACGCTGGCCCTGGCGACGCTTCTCGCCGTACGTCTCGTCCATCAGGCGTTGCTGACGGCCGATGATGTCGCCCAGCTCGTTGAGTTTCTTCTGCATCTGCTGGCCGCGCTCGGCCTGCTGCTTCGACATCTGGCCGGATTGAAGCCGCTCCAGCAGGTCGCGCAGCTGACTGAGCATCTGTTGCGCCTGGTCGCGCGAGCCGGCCTTCGTCATATCCTCGAGGTTCTTCATCATCTGCTCGAGGTCCTGCTGGCTCAACTGCTGGTTCTGCTGGTCGAGCCCCTCGGGCGGCGCCTCGTTCTGCGCGTTCTTCGTCAGCTGCTCGAC
>Ga0182749_1001618_pt1 | contig 17432 bp, 10 predicted proteins | sample eDN3rd37CKraftMG_FD_128875 | JGI IMG/M metagenome (GOLD analysis project Ga0182749, IMG submission 128875) | Enriched Miracle-Growth compost microbial communities from Emeryville, California, USA - eDNA 3rd pass 37_C Kraft MG (version 2) (version 2) ...
CTGCGTCATCGGCGACGGCGCCATCTCCGCCGGCATGGCTTACGAGGCCATGAACAATGCCGGCGCGCATGGCCGCCGCCTCATCGTCATCCTCAACGACAACGAGATGTCGATCGCCCCGCCGGTCGGCGCGATGTCGAGCTACCTGACGCGGCTGTTGTCGAGCCCGACCTTCCTGTCGCTGCGCGACATCGGCAAGCAAATGGCCGATCGGCTGCCGGATTTCCTGAAAGAGCGGGCGCTCAAGGCCGAGGAGCTGGCGCGCGGCTTCGTCACCGGCGGCACGCTGTTCGAGGAGCTCGGCTTCTATTACGTCGGCGTGGTCGACGGCCACGATCTCGATCAGCTCGTGCCGGTGCTCGAGAACGTGCGCGACGCCGATGCCGGCCCCATTCTGGTGCACGTGCGCACGCAAAAGGGCAAAGGCTATGCGCCGGCCGAGAGCTCGGCCGACAAGTATCATGGCGTCGTCAAGTTCGACGTCGCCACCGGCAAGCAGAAGAAGTCGGCCTCGACCGCGCCGTCCTACACCAAGGTGTTCGGCGACTATCTGGTCAAGGAGGCGCAGCACGACGAGCGTATCGTCGCCATCACGGCGGCGATGCCGGGCGGTACCGGCGTCGACATCTTCGCCAAATCCTTTCCCGAGCGCGCCTTCGACGTCGGCATCGCCGAGCAGCATGCGGTCACCTTCGCCGCCGGCCTAGCGACGCAGGGGTTCAAGCCGTTCGCGGCGATCTATTCGACGTTCCTGCAGCGTGCCTACGACCAGGTGGTTCACGACGTCGCCATCCAGCGCCTGCCCGTGCGCTTCGCGCTCGATCGCGCCGGCCTCGTCGGCGCCGACGGCCCGACCCATGCCGGGGCTTTCGACCTGGCCTATCTCGGCTGCCTCCCCGGCTTCGTCATCATGGCGGCCGCCGACGAGGTCGACCTCGCCCACATGGTGGCGACCGCGGCCGCCATCGACGACCGGCCCTCGGCCTTCCGCTATCCGCGCGGCGAAGGCGTGGGGCTGACCCTGCCCGAGCGCGGCGAGCCGCTCGAGATCGGCCGCGGTCGCATCCTGCGCGAGGGCAGTACGGTCGCCCTCCTCTCGCTCGGCGGCCGCCTGCAGGAATGCCTGCGGGCAGCGGATATGCTGGCGGCGCAAGGCATTTCCACCACGGTGGCCGATGCCCGTTTCGCCAAGCCCCTTGATTCTGCACTCATTTCGCACCTCGCCCGATCCCACGAGCTGCTGATAACCATCGAAGAGGGGGCTATCGGCGGGTTCGGTTCCCATGTGCTACAGTTCCTCGCGGGAACCGGGGCGCTGGAACAGCCAGGATTCAAGGTCCGACCGATGGTCTTGCCGGACACCTTCATTGACCAGGACAGCCCGGCGGCCATGTACGCCAAGGCCGGCCTCGATGCCGCGGCCATCGTCGCCAAGGTGTTCGAAGTCTTCGGTGCCCGCGCCCCTGCATTGCAGCCGTCTCTGGCGGCAGAGGTCGGCAACGGAGCCATCCGATGAAGGTCATTCTCGCGCAGCCGCGCGGGTTTTGCGCGGGCGTGGTGCGCGCCATCGAGATCGTCGAGCGCGCGCTCGAGAAATACGGCCCGCCTGTCTACGTGCGGCACGAGATCGTGCACAACAAATGGGTGGTCGACGCGCTCAAGGCGCGCGGCGCCCGCTTTGTCGAGGACCTCTCCGAGGTCCCTGCGGACGGCATCACCGTCTTCAGCGCCCACGGCGTGGCGAAGAAGGTCGAATTGGAGGCGAAGGAGCGGGGTCTGCACGTCTTGAACGCGACCTGCCCGCTGGTCTCCAAGGTGCATACGCAAGGGCGGCATTATCTGCGCAAGGGCCGCACGGTCATCCTGATCGGCCATGCCGGCCATCCGGAGGTCGAGGGCACGCTCGGCCAGATCCCGGGCGAGGTGCTGCTGGTGCAGAACGAGAAGGAGGTCGAGCAGCTCACCCTGCCGACCGAAACCCCGATCGCCTACGTCACCCAGACCACCCTGTCGGTCGACGACACAAAAGGCATCATCGCCGCCCTCTATCGGAAATTTTCGGACGTGGTCGGCCCGGGCACCGAGGACATCTGCTACGCGACACAAAATCGCCAAATGGCGCTGCGCGAACTGAGCAAGCTGGTCGACGTTATCTTCGTGGTCGGCGCCGCCAACAGCTCGAATTCCAACCGTTTGCGCGAGATCGGGCGGGAAGCCGGTATTCCGACCCACCTGATCGCCAATGGCGGCGAGATCAAGCCCGAATGGGTGGAGGGGGTGGCGGCGGTGGGCATCACCGCGGGCGCCTCGGCGCCGGAGGTGATGGTCATGGATGCGATCGAGGCACTGCGCAAGTTCGCCCCGGTCGAAGTCTCCTTGCTCCCGGGGCGCGAGGAGAATATGGAGTTCCGTGTGCCGGTCGAACTGCTTCAGGTCAAGAACGCCAGCAAAATAGGTAAGGACGGAAGTCTTGGGCATTCCTCTCTTGCAAAAATTGATTGTGGGTAGCTACGTCGTCCGGCAGCGCCTCGCCGGACGCAAACGCTATCCGCTCGTGTTGATGCTGGAGCCGCTGTTCCGGTGCAATCTCGCTTGCGCCGGCTGCGGCAAGATCGACTACCCGGACGAGATCCTCAACCAGCGCATCTCGGTGAAGGACGCGCTCGATGCGGTCGACGAATGCGGCGCGCCGGTCGTGTCGATCGCCGGCGGCGAGCCGCTCCTGCACAAGGAGTTGCCGCAGATCGTGAAGGGCATGATCGCCCGCAAGAAGTTCGTCTATCTGTGCACCAATGCGCTTCTCATGGAGAAGCGCATGAAAGATTACGAGCCTTCGCCCTACTTCGTCTGGTCGGTGCATCTCGACGGCGACAAGGGCGATCACGACAAGTCGGTCTGCCAGGAAGGCACCTACGACCGCGCGGTCGCCGCGATCAAGGCGGCGAAGGCCAAGGGCTTCCGCTGCAACATCAACTGCACCCTGTTCAACAATGCCGATCCCGAGCGCATGGCGCGCTTCTTCGACAGCGTCATGGCGATGGGCGTCGACGGCATTACGGTGTCGCCCGGCTACGCCTACGAGCGCGCGCCGGACCAGCAGCACTTCCTCAACCGCACCGCGACCAAGCAGCTCTTCCGCGACATCTTCAAGCGCGGCAGGGGCGGCAAGGCCTGGTCGTTCAGCCAGTCCGACCTGTTCCTCGATTTCCTCGCCGGCAACCAGACCTACAAGTGCACGCCTTGGGGCAACCCGACGCGCACCGTGTTCGGCTGGCAGCGGCCCTGCTACCTGGTCGGCGAAGGCTACGCCCGGACCTTCAAGGAGCTGATGGAGGAGACTGACTGGGACTCCTACGGCGTCGGTCATTACGAGAAGTGCGCCGACTGCATGGTCCACTCCGGCTTCGAGGCGACCGCGGTCAACGACTCGATCTCGCACCCGCTGAAGCTTCTGAAGCTGCGCCGCGGCGTGAAGACCGACGGCCCGATGGCGCCCGACATCGACCTGTCGAAGCAGCGTCCGGCGGAATACGTCTTCTCCCGCCACGTCCATCAGAAGCTCGCCGAGATCCGCGAGGAAAAGGCCCGCGCCAAGGACGGACCGCAGCCGATGGAAGCGGCGGAGTAGACGTCCTCCGTCATCGCCCGTTCTGTCTTGTCATCGTCCGCGCAGGCGGACGATCCAGCTCTTAAAGAAGATGCCCGGCCCTCGCGCCGGGCATTTTGATTTTGGAAGGGAGCCGCCGCGCGGCACGGCGGGCCCCCTCTCCCCGTTGGGGAGAGGGCTGGGGTGAGGGGGTTCCCAACTCGCGGATTCTCCAACCCCTCACCCGGATCGCCTTCGGCGATCCGACCTCTCCCTATGGGAGAGGTGAAGCGTGCCCGCGGCGGCCGCGGCAACTACATCCCGTCCGCGAGGCGCTCGTTCGACTGGCGCAGGCGGCGATAGCGCGCCAGCGCCCACAGCGGGAAGTATTTCCGGTAGCCGTGGTAGCGCAGGTAGAACACGCGCGGGAAGCCGGTGCCGGTGAAGCGCTCTTCCTCCCAGAAGCCGTCGGCGCCTTGCGTGCGCATCAGATACTGCACGCCGCGCGCCACCGCCGGATGCGACACCGCGCCCGCCGCCATCAGCGCCATCAGCGCCCAGGCGGTCTGCGAGGCCGTGCTCGGCGACTTCTCGTAGCCCGCATAAGCGAGCTTGTAGCTGTCGCCGTCCTCGCCCCAGCCGCCGTCCTCGTTCTGGATCGAGACCAGCCACGCCGCCGCCTTGGCGATCGCGGGATGCTCGTGCGGCAGGCCCGCCGCATTGAGCGCGCACAACACCGACCAGGTGCCGTAGATGTAATTGAGCCCCCAGCGGCCGTACCAACTGCCGTCGTCGAGTTGCTCGCCGAGCAGATAGGCGATGCCGCGCTTCAGTGTCGGATCGTCCTTGCCGGCGCCGAGCTGCGCCAGAGCCGAGACGCAGCGCGCGCCGACATCCTCGGTCGGCGGATCGACCAGCGCGCCGTGGTCGGCGAAGGGGATGTTGTTCAGATAGTCGTAGGTGTTGTCGATGTCGAAGGCCGCCCAGCCGCCATTGCGGCTCTGCATGCCGCGCACCCATTCCTCCGCGCGGGCGATCGCGGCGTCGTACTCGGTGCCGCCGCTCGCCTTGCGTGCGCGATCCATCGCCATGATGACGACGGCGGTGTCGTCGAGATCGGGATAATGCGGATTGGCGTACTGGAACGCCCAGCCGCCGGGGCGCAGGCCCGGCGCGCGCACGATCCAGTCGCCCTCGACGTCGAGCACCTGCAGCGGCACGAGCCAGTCGAGCGCCTTGCGCGCATGCGCGACGGCCTCAGGCGAGCCGACGTCGAGCAGCGCCTGCGCCGCGAGCACCGAGTCCCACACCGGCGACACGCAGGGCTGGCAATAGGCCTCGTCGTCCTTGACGATCAGAAGCCGCTCGACCGAGTCGCGGGCGATCTCAGCCTTCTCCTTGTCGCCGAGCACGTCGAACATCATGCAGGCATTGGCCATCGCCGGGAAGATCGCGCCCAGCCCGTCCTTGCCGTTCAGCCGCTCGCCGACGAAGTCGACGACCTTGGCGATCGCGCGCTGGCGTAGCTTTTCCGGCGGATCGGTGAAGGTCTTGCGCAGCAGGACGTCGACGCCGCGGAAGAAGGCGAAGATCGCCGGGTTCTGATGCGGCGCCTTCTCGGCCGGGCCGATGGAGAGCGGCGGCTGCAGGAACAGCTCGTCGAGCGTGATGCCGCGCGGATTGACCGCGCGCGGCTTGAGCGCGAACAGCACCAGAAGCGGCGCCAGCACGGTGCGCCCCCAGTACGAGATCTTGCTCATGTGGAACGGGAACCACTGCGGCAGCAGCACGATCTCGACCGGCATCATCGGCACCGCGTTCCAGCTCATGATGCCGAACAGCGCCAGCAGGATGCGGGTGAAGACATTGACATGGATCGCGCCGCCGCGCGCGAGGATCGCCTCGCGGGCGCGGCGCATGTGCGGCGCGTCGACGTCGTCGCCGATGGTCTTGAGCGCGAAATAGGCTTTCACCGTCGCGCTCATGTCGAAGTCGCCGTCGTGGAACAGCGGCCAGCCGTCATGCTTCGCGCTCTGGATGCGGCGCAGATAGACGCCGATCTTGCGCTCGAGGCCGGCGTCGACCGGCTCGCCGCGATAGTGGCGCAGCAGCACGTATTCGGCGGGAATCGTCGCGTCCGCCTCGAGCTCGTAGACCCAGTGGCCGTCGGCCTGCTGCGTGCGGTAGAGCGCATCGCAGGCGGCGTCGATGGCGCGCTCGAGCGCGTCGGCGTCGGGGCTGATGCGGGTGTCGGTCGTCAGCGTCATGCGGCCTGCTCGGAACGTCCTTGCCCGGCGACAAGTTCGGCGGCGCCGTGGCCCGAGCGCACGGCGCCTTCGATGGTCGCGGGCAGACCGGTATCGATCCAGTCGCCGGCGAGCACGAGGTTGCGCCAGCGCGTCACCGGCCCGGGACGCTTGGCGTTCTCCTCCGGCGTGGCGGCGAAGGTGGCGCGCCGCTCGCGCACGATCTGCCAGGGCGGCAGCGTCCTGGTGAGGCCGAGCACCTGCGCCGCCTCGTTCCAGATCGTCTGCGCGACTTCGGCGCGCGGCCGCTCGAGCAGCTCGCCGGCGTCGCTGACCGTCACCGCGACGCGGCCGGGCAGCGCGAACAGCCATTCGGTGGTGCCGTTGACGACGCCGATCATGCGCGGCGCGCCCGCCGGCGGATCGATGCGGAAGTGCGCGTTGACGATGCTGCGGAACGCCGTCGGCGCCGACAGGCCGGGCACCATCGCCGTCGCCGCATAAGCGGGCACCGCGAGGATGACGCGGTCGTCGCCGGCAAGGGCGACCGTCTCCTCGCCGAAGTCGAGGCCGGTGACGCGGTCGTCCTCGAACGCCAGTGCGTGCAGCGGATGCTGCAGCGTCACCTCGACGCCGCGTTCCCTGAGCGTGCGCAGAGCCGGCGCGACGAACGCATCACCGATGCCGCCGGGCGCGATCAGCGGCCGGCAGGCCTGGCCGCCGAGCGCGATCGTCTCGCGGATAATCTGCCCTGCAAGCCGCCCCGAGCCGTGCAGCGGCTCGATGTTGAGCGCCGCGAGGAACAGCGGCTCGAGCAGGCGCTCGTAGAGCGGCCCCTCGCAGCGCATGAGTTCGCCGATCGGCTTGTCGGCCGACGTCCACATCAGCCGCATCAAGGCCAGGTAGTCGCGCGCGCGCGTTTCAGGCACGCGACGGTTCTTGTCGAAGATCCACCACGGGATCTGCCCGTCGTTGAAACGCACGGTCCAGCGCTGCGCGGTGGCGAGATCGACGAAGTCGAACTCGGCCGAGGGCGGTCCTTCGAGAAGATGCTCGGCGCCGATCGCCTTCAGATAGGCGGCCGCGGCGTGGTTGCCGGACAACAGCAGGTGCGTGCCGTTATCGATCACCATGCCGGTGACGTGATCGTAATAGGAGCGGCAGCGGCCGCCGGGCTGGCCGGTCGCCTCGTGCAGGACGATGCGGCGCCCCTGCGCGGCGAGGCGCACGGCGGCGGCAAGGCCGGCGAGGCCCGCGCCGATGATGTGGACGGTGCCGGTGTCAGATGAAGGCATAACGCAGTGCGATTCCGATGAGATGCGGTTTGCTGATGCGGACGCGCTGGCGCGGCGGCGCAAAGCCGCGCGCCGCCATGGCATCGAGGATGCGCCGATAGGCCTTGCCCATGATGCGCGGTGCGCGCACGACACGCCGCGGCGCGCGCGCCATGATCTTCTCGGCTTCGGCGAAGTGAGCGCGCGCGCGCTCGACGACCATGCGGCAGGCGGCGTCGAGGCCCGGATGCGCAGCAACGGCCTTCGGATCGGTCGCGGCGATGCCGGCGGCGGCAAGTCCCTCGCGCGGCAGATAGAGGCGGCCGAGGCCGGCATCCTCGTCGATGTCGCGCAGGATGTTGGTGAGCTGCAGCGCGCGGCCGAGATGATGCGCCAGCGCAGTGCCGTCCTGCTCGCCCATGCCGAACACGCGCACCGACAGGCGGCCGACGGCCGACGCGACGCGGTCGCAATAGAGGTCGAGCGTGGCGAAATCCGGCGCGCGGATGTCCTCGACCGCATCCATCTCCATGCCGTCAATGACGGCGAGGAAATCCTCCTTGCGCATGCCGAACTGCTTCACCGCGCGCGCAAGCCCGGCGAGCGCCGGCGGCGGCGCCCCGGCATAGAGCGCGTCGATGTCGCGCCGCCACTGCGCGAGCGCCGCCGAGCGTGCGGGGCGCGGCGCATCGCCGTCGGCGATATCGTCGACGGCGCGGCAGAAGGCGTAGATCTCGAACATCGCCTCGCGCTGCGCCGCGGGCAGGATGCGCATGGCGAAATAGAACGACGAGCCGCTGGCGCGGGTGGCGGCGGCCATCTGAGGCTCGGGCGCGGCGGCAGTCATGGCGAGGCTCACCGGGCGTAGACGGAGGACGGCGTCGCGCGCGTGATCAGCCAGCGCACGAGCCCGCCGGCGGCGCCGGCCAGACCGACGAACAGCATCTGCGACTTGCTCAGGTGCACGCGCTCGCTGAGCGGGTCGCGCGTCAGGAGCAGCGAGATCAGCCGGTCGGCAAGCGCCTGGATGGCTGCGACCTCCATGGCCAGGCGGCGGTCGCCGATCTGCGCGGAGAATGTGCGGCTGTCCTCGAGCAGCAGTGCCGAATGGGCGGCGAGATCCTGCACGCAGGCCAGAAGACCCGGGCTCGCGCTGGGCTCGGCGAGCGCCTCGACCGTGATGCCGTACTTCTCGAGTGCGTCAGCCGGGATATAGACGCGGTCGAGCGCGCGGTAGTCCTTGGCGCAGTCCTGCAGATGGTTGATGACCTGCAGCGCCGCGCACAGCGCATCGTTCGCCGGCCAGGTCGCCTGCGATTCCCCGTGCACGTCGAGCACGAAGCGGCCGACCGGCATCGCCGAATAGCGGCAGTAGTCGATGAGATCGTCCCAGGTCTCGTAACGCAGCTTGGTGACGTCCTGGCGGAACGCGCGCAGCAGATGCTGCGCATGCACCGGTGACAGTGCGCGCTCGCGCAGGACGCCGCGCAGGCGCACGCCCTCCGGCTCCTCGTCGTGATGACCGAGCAGCGCCTCCTCCAGCCGGTCGAGCCGCGCCAGCTTTTCTCCGGCTTCGAGATCGGCGTGATCGGCGATGTCGTCGGCGACGCGCACGAATTCGTAGAAGGCGAGGATCGCCGGCCGGTGCCTCGGAGCGATCAGCCGCGAGGCGACCGGGAAGTTCTCGTCACCCGAGCCCTTGCCGGAGCGGAGGTCGGCGGCGGTCGTCATTGCAGGCTCGGCGCGTTGACGTGCACGCGTCCCTTCCATTGGCCGCCGCGGCGGCGCCAGTGCTTGAAGGCCGAATCGAAGGTGTAAGACGCATAAAGCATGGCGATTCCGGGCAGAGCGATACCCCATATCGGCGACAGGCGATAGAAACGCAACGTCGGCACGAAGGAGAGCGCCATCGCCACCCACACCGCGAGACCGACGAGCTGCGGCCAACCGCCGCCGAAGATCGCCAGCAGCGGCGCGGCGAGATAAGTCACGGCCAGGCCGACGAGCGTGGCCGCGAGCAAGAGCGGCGAATAGTTGAGCTGCGCATAGGCCGAGCGCGAGATCATCTGTCGCACATCGGCGAAGGTCTCGTAAGGCCGGATGCTGTGCACGCGCTCGGTCAGGCCGAGCCAGATCGGGCCGACGGCTTTGAGCCGCCGCGCCAGCGAGCAGTCGTCGATCAGCGCGTTGCGGATCGAGTCGATACCGCCGGCTTGATACAACGCCGCCCGGTCGAGCAGCACGCAGCCGCCGGCAGCGGCGGCCGTCCGTGCCTGCGGCTGCCGCACCCAGGCGAAGGGGTAGAGCATCTCGAAGAAATAGATGAAGGCCGGCACATGGCTGCGCTCGGCGAGGCTCTCGCAACGCAGCTTGGCCATGAACGAGGTCAGCACGGTCTGGTCCCTGGCGGCCTTGGCCACGAGCCAGGTGAGCGAGTCCGGCCGATGAGCGATATCGGCGTCGGTGAGCAGGAGCATGTCCGGCGCGCTCCGGTCGGCCGCGGCGATGCCCTGCTTGAGCGCCCAGAGCTTGCCGGTCCAGCCCGCCGGCAGCGGCTGGCCCTTGAGCACGGTCAGCGGGCGCGCGCTGCCCTCCCCGAGCGCCTGCGCCAGCGCCGCGGTGCCGTCGTGCGAATCGTCGTCGACCACAATCACCGACAGCGGGCCGGGATAGTCCTGACGCAGGAGCGAGCCGACACTCTCCCCGATCACCGCCGCCTCGTTGCGCGCCGGGATCACGGCGGTCACCGACGGCCAGCGCGCCGGCGGCGGTATCCGCTCGTCGTCGCGGACCGCGCCGAGCCAATAGAACCCGCGCCCGAACAGCAGGGCGAGCCAGATGACGGCCGTCAGAACGGCGAGAGCGGCAGCAAACATGAGGCTTTGAGGTCCGATCAGGCCTTCGCGGGGTCCTACCCTAATGCCCGGCGGCGCGATTGGTTCGGGAACCGCCGGAACCGGTTCCGAGCCGGGGATTCAGATGAAATTCCCGCGACATAATCAAGGCAAAAGACCCGCCGCGGGGCCGGCCGGCGCGCTCGCCTGCTCGATTGCAGCCCCGTCCGATTGGCGCAATATGGGGACCGTCTGCGCCCCGAAGGAGACCGGAATGCCCGATAGCGACGCCCTCTGGGCCGATTTCGCCCGCCCCATCGCCACCGCCGAGGACTACATCGCCTCGCTGCGCGGCCGGCGGATGACCGTGTTCTTCATGGGCGAGCGCGTCGCCGAGCCGGTCGAGCACCCGGTCATCTTCCCCTCGATCAACGCCATGGCCGAGACCTACCGGCTCGCCTCGGAGCGGCCGGAGCTCGGCGGGGTGCGCGCGCCGATCGCCGGGGTCGAGACCAACCGCTTCCTGCACGTGCCGACGGGCCCGGCCGACCTCGTCGCCAAGCACGAGATGCAGCGCGAGCTCGGCCGCCGCACCGGCACCTGCTTCCAGCGCTGCGTCGGCCTCGACGCCATCGGCGCCTGCCATTCCGTGACCTTCGATATCGATGCCGAGAACGGTACCGACTATCACAAACGCTTCCTCGCCTTCCTCGCCAAAGCGCAGACCGCCAACATCGTCATCGGCGGCGCCATGACCGATCCCAAGGGCGACCGCTCGAAGCCGCCGCACCGGCAGGACGACCCCGACCTGTTCCTGCGCATCGTCAAGCGCGACGCGAAGGGAATTTATATTTCCGGCGCCAAGATGCACCAGACCGGCGCGGTCAACTCGCACTGGCTGATCGTGATGCCGACCATGCGCATGACCGAGGCCGACAAGGACTGGTCCTTCGTCGGCGCGCTGCGCGTCGACGCGCCGGGCCTCACCTACATCGTCGGCCGGCAGACCAACGACACCCGCGCCGTCGACGGCGGCGCGCTCGATGCCGGCAATGCGCAATTCGCCGGCCAGGAAGCGATGATCGTCTTCGACAACGTGTTCATCCCGAACGAATACGTGTTCATGGATGGAGAGTGGCAATACGCGGCGACGCTCGTCGAGCGCTTCACCACTTATCACCGCTCCTCCTACGTCTGCAAAACCGGCCTCGGCGACGTGCTCATCGGCGCCGCGGCCGAGGCCGCCTCGCACAACGGCGTCGAGAGCGTTTCGCACATCAAGGACAAGCTCGTCGAGATGACGCACTTGAACGAGACCATCTATTCGAGCTGCATGGCGGGCGCGTACCGGTCGAAGCCGATGGCTTCCGGCGCCTACCTGAACGACGAGATGCTGTCGAACGTCGCCAAGCACAATGTCACGCGCTTCCCCTTCGAGATCGCGCGGCTGGCGCAGGACATCGCCGGCGGCCTCGTCGTCACCATGCCGTCGGAGAAGGACCTGCAGAACAACGAGATCGGCCCGCTCATCCGCAAGTTCCTGCAAGGCAGAAGCGGCGTCGAGACGGTCGACCGCATGCGCATCCTGCGGCTGATCGAGAACATGACCATCGGCCGCAATGCGGTCGGCTATCTCACCGAGAGCCTGCACGGCGCCGGCTCGCCGCAGGCGCAGCGCATCCAGATCGCGCGCGGCATGGACGTCGAGGCGAAGAAGGCGCGGGCGCGCAAGCTCGCGGGCGTCGGGGAGCGCAGACGTTCGGGCGGCTGAGCCCGCGCGCGTTACCGACCTGCGGCAACCTCATACCGCGCGCGGCGCCCCGGAAAGGCCGTGGCGCATGCACATTTGAGACGCATTGCAATCACGATCTGCTTGGACAGTCGCGCGGCATCGAACCCAGGGGGACGCATGTTGCGCAAGCCAGGTTGGACATCGACGGCATTTTTGGCGGCGCTGGGCACGCTCGTCGCGATCTCCGCCACCGCGACGGCGACGTCGCACGCCGCCGCCGACGCGTGCCTGACGGCGCCGAGCGGCGTCACGCCGAAAGGGCAGCATTGGTACTACCGTCTCGACCACGCGAATAACCGCAAGTGCTGGTATCTGCGCGCGCCCACGCCGACGCCCCCCGCTCAGGCCGCGGCGCCGGCCGACGGCGACACCGCCGCTCGCCCGACGAATGCGGCGGCACCGCCGGCACCGGAAGCGCCTGCCGCGGCACCGTCTGCGGCGGAACCCGCGCCGGTCGCGCCACCGGCCGCCGCTGCCGCCGCGCCGCCCGCCAGATCGTCAGTCGATCAAGCCAACACCGCCGATCGCAGCCGCGCCAACGGCGCTTCCAGCGCACCGACCCCGGCCGAGCCGGAGACGGTGACGCCGCCGCAGGCGGCAACGGATGCGAATGCAACCGACGGCGCAACGAACCTCGCGCCTGCCACGCCGGCCGATGCAGCGGCGGGCCCGGACGCGGCCGATGCCGATCTGAAAACCGGCAGCGTGCCGGCCGAGGCCTCGACCACCACTACCGCGCCGACCACGGCACGGCCTGATTCCGTTACGCAGCCCGATCCGGCGCCGCCGAAAGCGCTCGCAGCGGACGAGCCATCGACCGGCTCCGTCGCCGAGAACCTGCTCATCGTCGGATTGGCGGCAGCGCTGGCCGGCATCGTTTCGGCCGCCTTCGCCGCGTTCCGCCGGCGCAAGGCCGCCACCGCAAAACCCGTCGACGCCACCCCTCGCTTCGGCTCCAAATTCGGCTCGAAGCTCGACTCGAAGCTGGACTCCTGGCCCGAGCGCCGCAGCATCGGCCGGACGCGCGTGCCGACCCGCACCGCACCGGCATCGCACGCGACCCCGATCGAAGCCTCGCTCATCCCCGAGCAGCTGACGATGACGCGACCGTCCGCGCCGCCGCGCGGTGCGCACCGCGCCATGCGCGACCGGCGCGTTCACGCCGACGCGGTGTCGACGCCCGACTGAAGCTGCGCCACAGCCGCATTCAAGCCCAGCGCTCTCCTGCGCGCGTTGGCGCCGCTGAGCTCGGCAAGCGAGGCACGGATCACGCAGGTCAATCCGGACCGGTCGAAATCGAGCCGGACTTCGCCGCCGAGATCTTGCGAAAGACCGCGCTCGATCAGGCGCGATCCGAACCCGCGACGGTCCGGCTTGCGGACCTCCGGGCCGCCGCGTTCGGCCCAGCGGAAGTTCAGCATCCGCAGATCGCCGCCGGCGGCCTCCCAGGTGACCTGCACGCGGCCGAGATCGTTCGACAGGGCGCCGTACTTGGCGGCGTTCGTCGCCAGTTCGTGCAGCGCCATCGCGAAGGCCAGCGCCGCCCGCGGGCTGAGCCGCAGGTCCGGGCCGTCGATCGTCACGCGGGCCGGCGAGGCCCCGAGATAGGGTGAAAGCGCCTCGGCGACGACCTCGCGCAATCCGGCGCCTTCCCAGTTCTCGCGCGTGAGCACGTCGTGGGCTCTCGCAAGCGCGATCAGCCGCGCCTCGAACGCCTCGCGTCCCTTGGCGATGCTGCCGGTGTTTCGCAGCGATTGCGTCGCGAACGACTGCACGATCGCCAGCGTGTTCTTCACCCGGTGATTGAGTTCGTCGAGCAGGAGCTTCTGGCGCTGCTCGTGGTCCTTGCGCGCGGTGACGTCGCTCGCCGCGCCGAACCATTCGACGATGCGCCCCTCCGCATCGAGCAGCGGTACGGCGCGCGAATAGGTCCAGCCGACGGTGCCATCGGAACGCAAGACCCGATGCTCCAGTTCGAAGATGCCTTTCGTCCGAATGGCATGCTCGATCGCCTCCCAGAGGGCGGGCTGGTCCTCCGCCAGGATGTACTTGCCCATCCAGGCGCGGCTCGGCTGGTGCGTATCGTCGATAAATCGCTTGCCGTCGAGGCGGCGCATCTCCGACCAGTCCGCGCTCATCCGGTAGACGGCATCGAAGCTCGCGGTCGCCAGCGTCCTGAATCGCTCCTCGCTGGCGCGCAGAGCCTCCTCGTTCTCCACGCGATCGGTAATGTCGCGCGTCGTACCGGCGACGGCCTCGACCTGGCCGTCGGGTCCGATGACCGGCACGAAAATATAGTCGTAGATGCGCCGCCCGAACGTGCCCGTGAACGGCACCTGGCCCCGCACCGGCTGCTGGGTCGCTATCACCTGGTCGATCTCGCGGTCGTGCATGGCCGCGTGCCAGGGCTCGTAGCCGAGTTCGAGGCAATTCTTCCCGATCGCCTCGGACCTCGTCTTGCCCCACATCTTGAGCAGGACATCGTTGGCGTAGATGAAGCGATGATCGAGATCGAACACGTAAGCGAGGTCCGGCGTGTTCGTGAGGATGGCTTCATACAACCGGCGCAACTGCTCGGTCCGGGCGGTGAGCCGACGAAGGGCGTCCTCCGCGCGCTTGCGTTCGGTGGTGTCGAACCCCTCGATGAAGATGCCGGTGGCGCCACCGGCGTCCTTGATGGGCTGATACACGAAACTGAGATAGCGCCGTTCCAGGTGCTCGTCTCCGGCACGGCGAAGCAGAACCGGCGTTTCGAAGCCGGTGTACGGCTCGCCGCTTGCGTAGACGCGGTCGAGGATCTCGAGAAAGCCCTGCCCCTCCATTTCGGGCAACGCCTGTCGCACCGTGCGGCCGAGAATGTCACGCCTGCCGATCAGACCCAGGTAGGCGTCGTTGGCAAACTCGAAGACGTGCTCCGGCCCGCGCAGGACCGCGACGAAGCCGGGCGCCTGCCTGAAGAGCTCACGCACCCGGCGCTCGCTTTCGCGAATGGCGGCCATGGCGTCCTGGCGGATGCGCGCGAGTTCGAGAGCGCCGGCGACGCGCGCGATGAGCTCGCGCGACGAGAAGGGTTTCACCAGATAGTCGTCGGCGCCGGCATCCAGGCCTTCGACCCTGCTCTCCTCGCCCGCCCGCGCCGACAGCATGATGACGGGAAGGCCGCGCAGCTCGGGATCGGAGCGGATCGCCCGGAGCAATTCGAATCCGTTCAGGCGCGGCATCATCACGTCGGCCAGGACGAGGTCGGGTCGGCGCTGGCGGATCGCCTGAAGCGCCGCCTCGCCGTCGGCAACCGTCTCAACCTGGCAGGAAGGACCAAGCAGGCCGGCGACGTAGGAACGCATATCCGCGTTGTCGTCCGCGACCAGGATGTGCGTTCCTGCGCGCACCGAGAGATGGCTGCTGTCGATGGCGATCGCGTTACGCTCGGCCGTCGCTGCATCGGGCAGCCACCGCAACGCCTCCTGAACGTAAGCGTCGGGGCGCACCGACGTGGGCGACAGGTGGGGCTGCGCCGACACCTTGTCCTGCGGCAGGTGCGACGACCCGGTCGGGATCGTCACGACGAAGCGGGTCCCCTTGTTCTGCGCGCTCGTGGCGCCGATCTCGCCGCCATGCAGTTTCACGAGCTCCTGCACCAGAGCAAGCCCGATGCCGCTGCCCTCATGGGTCCGGCTCTGCTGACCCTCGATCCGGTGGAAGCGCTCGAACAGCCGCGGCATCTCATGTTCGGGAAGGCCGACACCGGTGTCGCTGACCGTCAATTCGACGTGCCCCGCGGCCGCCCGCAAGCGAATGCCGATCTCGCCGTCGAACGTGAACTTGAAGGCGTTCGAGAGAAGATTGAGCACGATCTTCTCCCACATGTCGCGATCGACATAGACCGGCTCGTTCACCGGCGAACAGTCGACCGTGAACCGCAACCCTGCCCGCTCGCAGGCCGAGCGGAAATTGCTGGCGAGATCGGCGGTCAATGTCGCGATGTCCACCGGCTCGAAATTGGCTTGCGCGCGACCGCTCTCGATGCGCGAGAAGTCGAGAAGAGAGTTGACGAGCTTGAGCAGGCGCAGCGCATTGCGGTGCGCCAGTTCGAGACGCTCCCGCCCGCCCGCGGGATCGCCGGCGGCAAGCGCGTCCTCCAGAGGCCCGAGCATCAGCGTCAAGGGCGTGCGGAATTCGTGGCTGACATTGGAAAAGAAGGCCGTCTTGGCCCGGTCCAGTTCGGCCAGGGTCTCGGCCCGCTGCCGCTCCGCCTCGAACGCCCGCGCATTGGCAAACGCCGTCGCGATCGCGCCGGCAATGCGCTCCAGAAACGTCCGATAGTCGTCGTCCAGCGCGCGGCGCGGATTGACGCCCAGCACCAGCGCCGACGTGACGTCGCCCTGATCGCGGCGCGGCACCGGCTGGACGACCGCGGTCCGGACGGGATCGCCCCATCGCGACGAAGCGACGTCTTCACCCGCGAGTTCGAAGTCGCAGGCCTCGCCCCGGAACACCGCATCGAACCGCCAGGGCGAGTCCGTCAATGAGACGCGCGCAGGTGCATAAGGCCCGCCGCTCGCCAGGCCCGTCGATCGCTCGAGCCGAGCGATATCGTCGGGCTCGCGCGTATACAGCAGCGCGAAGGGCACATCGGCGCGGTTGCTTTCGAGGACGTCCAGGCAGAGCGCCTGTGTCTCGGCGAGGCTCTTGCTCTCCGCCGAGGCGGCGGCCGCCGACAACTCGCTGAGCGTGCGCAGGCGCCTCTCGCCCAGGACCCGATCCGTGGTTTCGATGACCGGACAGAACACGCCGCCGACGTTTCCGCGCTCGTCGCGAATGGGGCTGTACGAGAACGAGAAGTAGGTCTCTTCCAGATAGCCGTGGCGATCCATCTCCAGGAGCAGGTCGCGCGAACGCGTCGCCTCCCCCTTGCGGATGACCTGGTCGAGCATCGGCCCGATTACGTCCCAGATCTCGGCCCAGACCTGGCGCCCCGGGGTGCCGAGTGCGCGCGGGTGCTTCTGCGTGCCCAGGATGGCGCGATACTCGTCGTTGTAGAGCATCACGAGTTCGGGCCCCCACCAGACCAGGATGGGAAAGGCGCAATTCAGGCAGGTGCTGACCGACGTGCGCAGCGACTGCGGCCATTGCTCGACCGGCCCGAGCGGCGTGCCGGCCCAATCGTGCGAGCGCATGAGCGCGCCCATCTCGCCGCCACCGGCAAGGAAATCGAATTTGGAACTATTCGCGTCGGCAGGCCCGTACAACGACGACCGCATTGAATGATCTACCACGCGCCTGATGATCCAACTCTGCCGAAACGCCGGAACGGGCGCGCGGGTTGCCGACCGCGGCACACCGCATTACGCCGCGCTGCGGGCCGCGAGGCCCAGCCCGATCAGCGAGGCGCCGCCGAACAGCATGTTGATGCCGACAAGAAGCCCGATCGCCCAGAGGGCGGTGCCCGGGAAGCCGGCGAGAATGATCGCGGCGAGGATGAGGTCGACGATGCCGCTCGCCAGCATCCAGCCCCAGCGGCCGGAGAGCTGTTTGCGGTGCTCGAGCGCGTACATGATCGAGGCGACGCCCTCGACGATGAAGAACGCGGTCACGACGAGGGTCAGCGACAGCGCGCCCGTCAGCGGATAGACGAGCAATACGAGGCCGGCGATGACACCGAGAACGCCGGACAGGAGCGACCACCAGAAGCCCGGCGCA